>Ga0208373_1002403_pt1 | contig 20878 bp, 15 predicted proteins | sample RifOxyC2_FD_184036 | JGI IMG/M metagenome (GOLD analysis project Ga0208373, IMG submission 184036) | Soil microbial communities from Rifle, Colorado - Rifle Oxygen_injection C2 (SPAdes) | ecosystem: Environmental > Terrestrial > Deep subsurface > Rock core/Sediment | place: Rifle, Colorado... | reverse complement strand
AAAAATTACTTAATGTTCATAGCGGTCTTAATGAAAAACGTAAGTTTAAAATCATTGTTGAAATACTAAAAGGTAGAAACTAGCCTCTATTTTTGTCTATTAACCCTAATTTATCAAATTATTAATTAATAATTATTAATTTAAGCTTTATATTTAAACAAAATTTTTATATACAAACAAAACAATGTTTTCTAACAGTTTAATTATTATCCAAATCTTTCTTATAATAATGTTCATAAATAGACATCACCGAAAGATAAAGAGCGGCAATCACAGGACCAATTACAAAACCAGAAATACCAAATAATATCAAACCACCGATAGTACTAAAGAAAACAAGCAAAGGATGCATCTGGGTATCTTTTCCAATAAGTGGTGGACGAAGGAAATTGTCTATAATACTAATAACAAGGGCACCTACTGCCAAAACAATCGCCTGCCAAACATTACCAAAGACCAACATTATAATAGCTGCTGGCACCAAAATAATAGAAGTTCCAATAGCCGGAATAATTGCAATCACGACCATAATCACTCCCCAAACAAAAGCTCCTTGAATACCTGTTATCCAAAAAAGTAAACCACTCAAGACACCCTGCACACCACCCACGATCAAAGTACTCTTGAGAGTAGAACGTATGGTAGAAGTAAATCTTGCATATAATTTATCTTCATAATTATCTCCAAGAGGAGAAATCTTTTTTAGCCAAGCCAAAAATCTGTCGCCATCTTTGAATAAATAATACAAAGTATAAAACATGACAAACAAAGTAAGAACAAAATTGATAGAATTCTTACTAACATTTGTAATGGTATTAAAAATAAAACCACTAACATTTTTGGCTGCTTCGGCCGCATAATTTGTCCATTCATTTTTTATAGTCTCAACATAAGGGGCAAGTGGTGTTTGTTCCAACCAACTTGAAACTTGTTCAGGATGCTGAAAAAGACTACTTTGGGAAACATTGTTGTAAAGTGATATTGATTTGCTCACCAACAGTACTGACAAAAGAACCAAAGGAATAAAAATAACAAAAAAAGATATAAGCGAAGTTACCAAAGAAGCCAGGCCTTTGCCTTTAAAAATTTTGAGCATTTTTTTGTGCCAAGGATAAAACATTATCGCAATGACCGTTGCCCAAAATATAGGATAGACAAAAGGTCTAAAAAAATAAAGAATAGCCAACGTCAAAATACCAACGAGGCCGAAGAAAAAAATAGAACGCATTTTGTTGAAACTTACGTTATCTGTTTTGCTAGGAGGCATAAATATTTATGTTAAATTATTTATAAACTAAGTATAGCATAATAATTAAAAAGCAGAAACAGCAGGATACGAAAGTTTCGTAATTTCGTATCTTTCGTATTTCGTATCCATATAAGCTAAATAATCTTACTTTTATCCACGTACTTCCACTTTCCCACTGGCAAAATACCAAGTCTCAACTTATTTATTCTAGTACGACGAAGAGATTGCACATTATAACCAATATTACCAAACATTTTTCTAATCTGACGATTTTTTCCTTCTGTCAAAATAGCTGTTACAATACTTCTTCTACCATTTTTAAATTCTTTCAAAATTTGAATACCTTGGACATATTCATCAGCCAACATCATTCCTGTTGTCAAAACTTTTATAGCATCTTTGGTCAAAAAATTATCAATAGTAATTTCATATTCTTTTTCATGTTCGAAACTAGGATGGGTAATTTGGTTAGTCAATTCTCCATCATTTGTGAGTAGAATCAGACCTTCTGAATCTTTGTCTAATCTACCAACAGGATAAACTCTAGTTGTCATTTTTTGTCCTTTCATCACACAATTTTGAGGTGTAATCAAATCTAAAACTGACATACCTTGTTCACTAGAAGCACTACTAATATAGCCAACAGGTTTATTGAGAGCAATATAAATTTTGGAATTTTTTGAAAAATCAATAGCTTGTCTTTTTTCTGGTTTGAAAGTTTTACCAGTAATTTTGTTATCCAAAACTTCTACTTTGTCAGCACTTGGATCCACTTTTACACCCATTTCTGTAATCAACTTTCCATTTACTTTTATTTTTTTAGCCAAAATAAGTTCTTCAGCCTTGCGACGAGAACAAATTCCTAAATCTGCGATGTGTTTTTGGAGACGAACGAGCATAGTTTTGAAATACTTACTTAACGAGAGTGTTTTAATGCTTTTTCAGCAAAGACTGATCAGCCTTGGGCGGAATGTTTTTATGTTTTAATAATAAATAGAGATAAGTAGAGATACAATGGAGATAAAAAGCTGTCTCTGCTGACTCTGCTGTATTTGCTATATTTACTAATAAACTTTCTATAAAAAATACCCCTAAAAATAGAGGTAGATTTTATAAATAAAATTAAAGTTTAAAATTTAAAAATACTACGAAGCAAAGTTCTAATCCAATTCTTAGCAGTACTCTTGGCCATATTAGTAGCCATATTTTTGGCAACCATCTTACCAATATCACCTGGAGCCATACCAGCTTGTTTCATAGCTGCGTCCATTCTTTCTTGTTCTGTCATATTTGCATAATCTGGAGTTGATATTGTTGGTTGATTTTGTGTGTTGTTTTCCATAAAAAATATTATTAATTACCTGTTAAGACATTGCCACCAGATTTTGGTAATTGTCTTTTATCTATATTACTTTCTACACGTACATTTGCTTTAGGATTATTGATCATATCAATCTCTCTATTCAAAGCAACTAATTTTTCAGTTTTAGAAGCAAAATCAGGATTTTTTTCTTCAAGATTCAAAACTTTTTTTCTATTCATTCCTAAAAAACCAGCAGGAACAGTACCATCTTCATTTACATTTACACCATACTTAGTTTTTAATTCTTTGATAATAACAATACATTCACTTTTTAATTCTTTTGGTGTTTTTATTTTTTCTTCTTCAAAATGTTTTATTACTCCAGTTTCTTTATAATCTCTCAAAAATGCTTCTTCATCTATATTTCTTACAACTATTTTATCTCCAGAAACTTTTCCATTATCCACAAAACCAGATCTTACTTCTACAATTTTATCACTACGACTATCTTCATCTTTAGCAAAATATTGTCTATTCAAAACATCACTGTCAATAATTTGTTCTCTCTCTGTATCTAAAACAGCTACAGTAGATGCTAATTTTTGATAAGCAGTATCTAATGATCTCTCTGCTGCTCGGGCATCAGCCCTTTCACTTCTTTTTCTACCAACTCCAGGTATTTCTGGTATTTTACCAGTACCACCAAAATCTTCCTCTATACCTTTAAGTTTTTCGGACATATTTTTTGGGTTAAATTGAATGAAGAATTATAAAAAATATTATTTTGAACCATCTGATTCTGGCGAAGAATTTTGAATCAATCCTGTTTCTCTTTTAGCTCTTTCCTCTTTAGCCAATTCAGCAAAAGTTTTTCTGATATCTTTCAAAGATGCTTCTTTTCTTGCTTCTTCTTTTTCAGCATCTTGTCTCCTTTGAGCTTCATGAGCTGTTTTGCTTACCAAAATATCAGCCAGAGTTTCAGAACGCATTTCTGCTTCTGCTAAAATTTCTTGATTTTTTACAAAACTTTTATCACCAGCGAAACCTGATATTACTTTAGGTTTTTTAAATTCTCTTTGATTACTTGAACCAGCAGAAGATGATTGATCACCATCATACCCTGCTCTGTCTAATCTTTTCATATATTTTTATATTAAATAAAATTATATTATTTTGAATCTTCTGGAATTGGTGGAGGATCACCCCAATCTCTTTCCTGTGGAAGTGGTGGAGGATTTGTTTTATTAAAATCTGTTGTCGTAACTTGTGAAACTTCTAATGTTCCTATTTTCCCTTTTACTTTACGAGAAGGATCTTTATAATCATAAGGTATTGCAGGCTTACGAATACTAGGTTCAGTTGATTCTTGAGTAGAACTCCCTATGGAAGCTAACCCCCTAATATAATATTCACGACCATGATCAATTTTACGTCCAAAATCATGATTATTTAAACCTGATTCATTTGTACTCATATTTTTAAATTAAAAAAATAAAAAAGATATTTTGATTTTGAAGTAATTTTTCTAAAAATTTCTTTACTTTTTACTTAAATATGTACTTATTATAGCACAAAAAACGCGTTTTGTCAATGTCTTTTTTTCGCTAACTCTTGCTTTTTTTGAAAAAATCATTATAATGGGAACACGAATCTTAACACAAATCTACACTAATTATTTTTAAGAAAAAACATTTCTCATTCCCCACTTGCCCGCCGTTTGGGAAGGTTCCTCATTCCTTATTATCAATGATATTTTTCTACACTATTATGAATTTTGAACAAAAAAAACTAAAACATAAATATCATATAATAACCTTCGGTTGTCAGATGAACAAAAATGATTCAGAACGTATTGAATCTATTTTTGAATCTATGAATATGATTTCGACAGATACACCAGAAGATGCTGATGTCATACTCATGAACAGTTGTTCTATCCGTGAATCTGCTGAAGACCGTATTTATAGTTTCAGTCATGAATTTGCCAAATTAAAAGAAAAGAAACCAAATCTAATTGTAGTTGTCACTGGCTGTATGCCAGGACGTGACAAAGACGGCACACTCCGAAAAAGATTGAAAGGTGTGGATTTATTTTTCCCAACCAAAGATGTCATCATGATGCCTAGATGGCTAAGTGAACTAAATCCTGAGTTTAGACCAATAGATTTGGAACTAGATTACCTAAGTGTCAAACCACACGTCAAAACCAAATTTCAGGCTTTTGTGACGATTCAGACTGGCTGTAATCAATTCTGTACTTATTGTGTCGTACCTTACGCCCGCGGGATGGAAGTAAACAGACCACTCAAAGATATTCTTGATGAAGTAAAATATCTAGTAAACGAAGGATGTCTAGAAATCACTCTCTTAGGACAAATCGTCAATCATTGGCTTGCCAAAGAAGATGATAAATTTAGTCCAAATAATCCTTATACACAAAATGATTTTGCCAAATTACTATGGGAACTAAATCAAATAGAGGGACTAGAACGTATTCACTGGACAGCACCACATCCGATTCACATGGACGATGAAGTAATTGACGCTTTGACACTCCCAAAACAATTGAATTTTATACATTTACCGGTACAATCTGGCAGTAGCAAAATTTTGAAAAAGATGAATCGCAAACATACTCGTGAATTGTATTTAGAAAAAATAAAGAAAATCCGTGCCAAAAAACCAGACATTGCAATTGGTACAGATATTATTGTTGGTTTTTGTGATGAGACAGAAGAAGATTTTGCTGAAACTATTTCTCTTTATCAAGAATGTGATTTTGATATATCTTATACTGCCAAATATTCTACTCGTTCTGGCACGACCGCAGACAAAGCTTTCAAAGACAATATCACCCAAGATGAAAAGAAAAAACGTTGGTTTGAATTACAACATTTGATGGAAGATATCGTCTTACGCAAAAATCAATTATACTTAAATAAAGAAGTATCTGTCTTAGTGGACACTTTCAAAAATGGAATGTGTGGTGGCAACTCTCGCGAAATAAAACGTATAAACTTTCCAGGAGACAAAGATTTGATTGGTAAAATAGTGAAAGTAACCATTACCGAAGCAGGACACTGGATTTTGTGGGGTAAAGTGCTATAATATAGATAGCTCTTAATTTTATACAGATTGTGAAAAACCAACACACCGAGAACAAACAGCTACCGAAGTTGGTGGTAATCTTAGGTCAAACAGCTAGTGGTAAGACTGACTGGAGTTTGTATTTAGCAAAAAAATTTAATGGCGAAATAATCTCAGCTGATTCACGACAAATCTTCAAAAAAATGGATATAGGTACAGCCAAAACTCCAGGAGAATGGCGCTGGGATGGTTTCAAAAAAACTTATTATGTAGGTGACATTCCTCATTACTTGATAGATTTCCTTGATCCTGGAAAATATTTTACATCAGCTGAATTTCATGATCAAGCCATCAAATACACCAAACTGATTCATGGAAAAAACAAATTACCTTTTGTAGTTGGTGGCACTGGTATGTATATCCAATCTTTTGTAGACAATTATAAAATGCCAAGAATCGCTCCCAACAAAAAACTACGCCGAAGTTTTGAAGAGAAAAGTGAAATGGAATTGTTGGAATGGCTCAAACAAGTAGATCCAATTTCAGCAGAAATAATTGATCAAAAAAACAAAAGACGTCTAATAAGAGCACTAGAGGTAAGTATCCTCAGTGGGGAACCATTTTCTACACAACAAAAAATGGGAGAACCGTTATTTAATATTTTACAAATTGGTATCAAAAAAGAAAAAGAAGACTTACACAAGAATATTGAAAGAAGAATAGACGAAATGGTAAAACTTGGTATAGTTGAGGAAATAAAAAGTCTACTCAAACAAAAATATAGTTGGGATCTACCTAGCATGAGTGGCGTAGGTTACAGACAATTTCGTGAACATCTAGAAGGTAAAGAAACTCTAGAACAAGCCTTGGAAAAATTAAAAAAAGAAACCAAACATTTTGCCAAAAAACAAATGACTTGGTTCAAGCGTGACCAAAGAATATGTTGGTCCGAGACTGTAGAAGATGCGGAGAAGTTGATTGAAGAGTTCTTGGGTAAATAGTTATAATATAACCCAATAAAAATTTAGATTAAACGAATATTGTTCCACTGATCCATCCTCCCAAGGCGGACAGGTTGTCCCATTGTGGTCTTTAATGTGTCAGTACGGCAATATGACAATAGAACAATAAGGCAATAAAAATCACGATAAAAAAAGAAGCTACTCAATACACTGAATAGCTTCTTTATTTTTACAATTATTTAACTAAATTAAATACCCTTTCTCACTCTATTGACAGCGATACCAGCGCCAGCTACAGCAGCTAAAGCACCACTACCAAAGATAATCTTGATCCAAGTTGGCATTTCTTCTACTTCTCCAACTGGTGTTTCTTTAATACTTTCTTCTACAATATTTTCAAAAACAGACTCTTCTTCAAAAGGAGTATCCTCTTCCTCAATTATACTTTCTTCTATAATTTCTTCTTCGATATCTATTTCTTCTTCAATATTGTTAGCAGAATTATTATTGTTGGTATTGGTATTTGTATTAGAATTAGTATTTGTAGTACCAGTACTTACAGTTTCGTCTACAGAAGTTATGGTATCAGTTGTTGGAGTTGTAGTTTCGATTGTTGTTTCACTTTCGGTATTTGTATTTGAAGTATTATTTGAAGTTTCGGTATTTGTAGAAGCTTTAGCAGCTACAACACGCACCTTCACTTCAGCACTACTCTCAGCACCGTAAGCATCACGTACTTTGCTTGTCAAAGTATAATTACTTATTTTAGTATAAGTATGTTTGACAGTTGGTAGAGTGTAATATACTTCTTCACTTCCATCACCAAAATTCCAAAAGTAAAATCTAATATTATTTTCTTTGTCAGTACTTTGACTAGCATCAAAAGTAATTTCTTTATTTACTTCGACAGTTACTTCTTGACCATTAATTACAGCAGCTTGAGGAGCTGTATTAGAAAGAAGAGCAGAACCGCCACCACCGCCACTAGATCCACTTGAACTGCCAGTGTTGCCACCGTTATTTCCTGTTTCTTCTTCAGATGTAGAATCTACAACAGTGACAAGAAATGTGGTAGAAGTAGTTTCATAACCATCATCAGCAGTGATTTCAATCGTACTTGTTCCCACTTTTAAACCAAGCAAAATGAGAGAATCATTTTCTCCAAGAGTAGTTGTTACAACAGTGTTGTCACTATTATCACTTACAGAAATAGTAAGTACTTCTTCATCTTGATCAATGAAAGCACCACGAATTGTATTACTATCTATTAACAAACTAGATGACACTTTCAAATCAATTTGTTTATTGACCAAAGTATTTGCTGTTAATTCTGGTGGAGTATTTACTTTCAAAGAAAATGTATCAGAGATACTAGCACCATGACTATCTGTGGCAGTAACAATTACTTGGACTGTACCATAACTATGTGGTGTCAATGTTAGCTGACCTCCGGCATCAATTCCACTTGTCACGATAGAAGCATCAGTTGTAGTAGCTGAAAAAGTTAATGTATCATCCACATCAACATCTTCGAAATAAAGATGAAGATTAGCGCCTAATGTTTCTTGTAAAGAAATTTCGTTATCTACAAATACAGTTGTAGTTGATAATGTAGGAGCATTATTTCCTTCTATAGGAGTAGAATCACTAACAATTACAGCAAAAGTAGAAGTAACCATACCACCATGTTGATCATCACCAGTAAGTTCAATAACGCTTGTTCCAACTTTCAAACCTGTCAACATTAAACTAGAAAATTCTATGCCTGGTGTTGTTGTCACAACAGTAGCATCTGTATTATTAGTCAAACTAATACCAACTACGTCATTAACATCGGCATCAGAAAATAAATTTTGCAATATTGCATTATTTATATTTAATGTGGAAGTAGTATAGAGATCTATATATTGTGTGGCTATTGGAATATTTACTGTTGGAGTATTATTTCCACCCCCATTATTATTTTCTACGACAGTCAAACTAAACGTGGTACTAGCACTCAATCCATCAGGATCTGTAGCAGTCATTGTTACTGTTGTTATACCGACACTTGTACCTGTAAGTAGCAACTCACCTGCTGTTATTTGAGATGTTGCAATTGCAGGATTTGAAAGTTCTACACTATATGTAAGTACATCTGAATCAGGATCTGAAAAAGTGGTTGAAAATGAAACAGGGGTTGAGTTTGAACCAACATTAACATTACCCAAAAGTATTGGTTGCATAATTGCAACAGGTGCATGATTTACAGGTGGTTCAGCCGTATCCAAAATTGTCAAAGTGTGTGTTTGTGCATTCGGCAAAATAGGAGTAATATTTCCATTTTTAATAGTACCATTATCATTTAATAAATCTATTTGTGTAATTGCAAGCACTAAATTTTTTTCACCAGTTACATTCAAGATATCTACAGGAAAAGATTTAATAGAATTTTTTGGTACTACCCAAGTGGAACCTGAACTTAATTCATTTGTTCTTACAGAATAATCCGTTAAAGAAGATGCGGTACCAGAAAGTTCAAACGTCAAAGACACATCGTTGTCAGTACCATTGTTGTAGACAAATGATGAATTAGAGTCATTCAATGAAGTTCCTTCTGCTACAGATGAAACTGCATTTAAAAAGTTCAGATCATTTTCCTCATCTTTTATATCCAAAGTAAAGTTTATATTACTTAAAGATAAATCATAATCAATATATATACTCTCATCAAACGCATTTGTTATAGTCCAAATTGTCTGTTTTGCAACGTTGTCAAAAGACGAATTATCATAAATACCATTTGTACTAACAGAAAAAGTAGAACTAGAATTTCTTGGTACAAAAAGATTGAAAAAACTATTCGTGATTGGTGTAGAGATATTTTGTTCATCAATAACAGACAATCCAAATTCTTGTTCGAGTAGAGCATCACCAGTAAGTTCAATAGTATAAATTAAATCAGTATTATGATTGTTTACCAACGTAGTAACATTAGCTCCTGTAGCAACACCTTCATAGACAACAGAAGTAGCAGGAGTAAATATTGGTTCAATAATAGTAGGAACATCATCATCTTCAATACTCAAACCAAATAGCTGATCAGGTTGATCAATAGTAATACCTTTTATGGTAAAAAGAATGTATTTGAATAAAACACCAAAACTATTAATAATGTCGTTACCCATAACATTTACAGGAATATACATTTCATCGTTTTGTGTTGCAGGTGTAAAAGTGAGAAAATACGAATAATCCTCCAAATTAGGAACAGAATTAGGTACCTCATAATCAACACCATATTCAGCATAAGTATCCCCTAAAAAACTAGTAAATATTACTTCCACAGTATAATCAGAGACCAAAACTGGACCATTATATCTTACACCGACATTGTAAGTAGTTGTATCTCCTGAATTCCCCTCTATTACATTATCAAGAAGTAAAGAGAATGTTGGAGAAATAGTGTCTGCATATTCAGCACTTACTAGACCCACTCCAAAACCATTGAATAGTACAGCTGAAACCAGGAAGAAATTTCCTAGTTTAGCGAAAAAATTATTTTTCATAAGTAAATATATTAAACTTGGTAATTATGAATTAATAAGTTAAATATATCATACTTAATTAGTATGAATTAATATGTTAGATATTTCATACCTATTAAGTATGAATAAAATGACTACAGATTACAATGGTCTATGAATGGTCATAACCATTTTTAAAGTGTGAACTAATTGGCCAAAAAGCCTTTGGATGAATCTAAACATGTGGAGAATCAGTAATATACCATACTATTTTTGTCAACTACTCCATATATATTATATTAACATAATCTTTATATCTTGTAAAGTCTATGTGTGAACAATCAAAACTTCACAAAAAAAGAAGCTACTCAATATATATGAATAGCTTCTTTATTTTTTATATCATCAAACAATCTTACACATTTTTTCTCACTCTATTGATAGCAAGACCAGCGCCAGCCACAGCGGCTAGAGCACCACTACCAAAGATAATTTTGATCCAAGTTGGTAATTCTTCTGTTGTTTCGGCAGGTACTTCTTCAGTGATTTCTTCTTCAGTATTTTCAGAAGTAGTTTCTTCTTCTGTAGAAGTATTTTCTTCCTCAGTTGTAGTTGCTTCTTCTTCTGTATTATTAGCAGAAGTGTTATTGTTAGTATTATTATTTGTATTACCAGTACTTCCAGTTTCTTCTGCAGGAGTTGCTGTATAAGTTGTTGAAGTAGGAGTAGGAGTAGGAGTTGTAGTTTCAGTTTTAGTATTTGAAGTTTTATCTGGAGTTCCAGTATTTGTAGAAGCTTTGCCAGCTACAACTTTTACCTTTACTTGCGCACTACTCTCAGCACCATAAGCATCTTTTACTTTGATATTCAAAGTGTAATTACTTATTTTAGTATAAGTATATTTGACTGTTGGAACAGTGTAATATACTTCATCACTACCATCACCAAAGTTCCAGAAATAAAATCTGATATTACCTTCTTTATCTACACTACCACTAGCATCAAAAGTAATTTCTTTGTTTACTTCCACAGTTACTTCTTGACCATTAGTTACAACAGCTTGAGGAGCTGTATTAGGAAGAAGAACTGAACCGCCACCGCCAGATGTATTATTTGTAGGAGGATTTGTATTTTCTTCAACAGGAGTAGAGTCAGTCACGACTACATCAAACGTAGAAGTAACTATACCACCATGTTGGTCATTACCAGTAAGTTCAATAGTACTTGTACCAACTTTCAAACCTGTTAATACCAAACTAGAAAATTCTATGTCTGATGTTGTTGTCACAACAGTAGCATCTGTATTATTAGTCAAACTAATACCAACTCTGTCATTAGTATCTAAATCAGAAAACAAATTTTGTAATGTTTCATTATCAATAATAACTGTAGAACTTACATGAAGATCTATACGTTGTGTTACTATCGCTTCATTTACTGTTGGAATGTTGTTTGTAACAGTCAAACTAAACGTGGTACTAGCATTTAATCCATCAGAATCTGTAGCAATCATTCTCACTGTTGTTGTACCAGCTTTTGTTCCTGTTAATACTAATTCTCCGTTTGTTTTTATTTCATATGTTGCAATTGTAGAGTCTGACAATACTACACTATAAGTAAGTACATCTAAGTCAGGATCTGAAAAAGTTCTTGGGAATGAAACCGGTGTTGAGTTATTACCCACATGAATAGCATCCAACGTTATTAGTTCTGTACTAGCTATAGGTGCACGATTTTCAGGTGGAACACCATTATCTACTATAGTAAAAGTATGTGTTTTGTTTCCAGTCACAGCTGTAAGAGGAACTTCTGTTTCTCCTACTATAACTTTATCAATAGTCATACTTACAGTCTTATTTCCACCATCTATATTATAAATATAAAGTGGAACAACAATAGATTCTCCAGCAGGAATGATTACCAAAGGTGTTTCACCCAATATTCCATAATTAGGATCTGTTTCAATAAATGTAAAATTTGTACCTGGAGTTGCTGTTGAACCAGCAAAATTTATAACTACCATAGCATCACCATCACCATTATTACTTAGTTTTGCTAAATTACTAGAAGTAACAACATCATTTGAGATTGTTGAAATTTCATCAATTTCAAGACCTAAGCCATTTGAAATAAAACCAATTCTTGAATCATTATCTTCAAGAGTAACAGTACTTACTGGATTTACTGCAAATGTATATGTGTTTGTATCAGAATCTATTGCATTTACCACAGTAAATATTGCTTCTTCTGCAATTTCGTACAATCCATCATTGTATAAAGGATTATTTGTGGCAATATAAAATTCTGCATTTCCACCTGCGGGAATAGTTACTGTCGTAGGACTGGATGTTATAAGAGTCGCATCACTAAAAGCAGGACCATTTTTAATGGTAAAACCATAATCAGTATTCAATGTGGCACTTCCTGAAACATCTACTGTATAAGTTAAATCTTTAGTACTAATATTTGTTAAGGTAGTAAAATTATTACCCATACCAGCATAAAAACCTTCCGTAACTGAAAATGTACTTGTACTAAAAGTAGGCGCAGGCATATCATTATCCTTGATAGAAACTTCTACACTACCTAACACTAAATCTGTAATTTGATTTCCTGTAATCATGTCAAAAACATTTCCAAAAACAACTTTGATATTTTCAAGACTTTCAATATCAGTATCGTCAACAATAGATATTGGAAAACCTACAGAAGATGCAGTACCATCTACAGAAGCAGGAACATATATTTTACCAGGATTTGCTTCATTAAAAGGTGGAATACTCTGTAATGAATAATCAGTACTAACAGTAGCAGTACCTCCTAGAGTAAATTCAATATATATAGGAGTTGAAGTAGCATTGTATATATTAATTATAGAAATATTACCGTCAGACTCTAGCACAATATCTGCTGGAGATGATGCCCATACAGATGGAGTTTCAACTGGACCAGGTGTTGGAGCAGCCTTCACAAACCCCACACCAAAACCATTGAATAAAACAGCTGAAACCAGGAAAAAATGGCCTAGTTTAGCGAAAAAGTTCTTTTTCATAGACAAATATATTAGACTTATTACGTATAAATTAAAATGACTACACATTATAATGGTTTATGGAAATCACAACCATTTGTAAATTATGAATTAATAGGCTAAATAAAGCCTTTTTATATATGTGTAATAAACGGAGTAGTGTAGCACAATTTACTACTTTTGTCAATATCCTCCGCATATGTTAAAATAACATAACATTGAGCTTTTGTAAAGACTATAAACTATGAACAAAATATACTATCCAAACCAAAAAACACACAGCAAAATATTACTCTGGATACAGAGAGTCACTGCTCTTGTCTTCCTCTATGCCACTCTCACCTTGCCAGCGGGCTTAAAACTAATGGACACACCTTTGGTTAGTACCATTAGAAAAGAATACCCTACTTGGTGGCATGTAGTCTTCGATATTATTTTGACTATTCTTATTTCTGGGATCATTATTTTTATAATCAAATTATTTTTACTATACACCAAAAAACATCCTGTCTCCAAAAAATATATTAAGTGGCTAAAAAAAATGGATGGCAAGTTCATACAGAATTTTCTCAACTTTGATTTTTTCGTAATTAAATTTTTGTTGGCAACTCTAGTCTCACTAATAATTTGGCAATTATTAAAATTACTTTTGCAAAACTTTAGCATTTTTAATCTGCCAAAATATTCCAATCAACCAGTCGTCTTCATCATGGTGATGTTGGGACTGATAACTTTGGTAGAAAGTTTTGAAACTTGGAAAATAAAAATTAGAAAACATTTGCATATTACTGAGAAGTTTTGACAGATTAAAAATGATTCTCCCCCTAGCAGGGGGAGCTACCCGCCCAAGGCTGGTCCGCCTAGGGTGGAGAGGGGGTCTTTAGCAAGATAAAACGTCTTGTTATACTCTAGACCTCCCCTAACCCCTCCTATTAGGAGGGGAAATTGTCCTATATATTATGAAAAAAGTTTTCAAAAAAATTTTATTATTTTTTTTATTGGGGATTGCACTCACTTCTGTTTGGATTGCTATCACCGATAGTATTGTAAAAAAAACTGTTAGCGAAAAACTATATAGTTCTGTGGAAGAAATTCCTTACAACAAAGTTGGACTACTCTTAGGTACTGGTAAATATTTGCGTGATGGTCGTATCAATGCTTATTATGCTTATAGAATTACAGCTACCAAAGAACTTTTTGAAGCTAACAAAATTGATTTCATTTTAGTAAGTGGTGACAACGGCACGAAAAAATATGATGAACCGACGACTATCCAAAAAGATTTGTTAGAAGCTGGCATACCAACATCAAGTATTTTTCTCGACTATGCTGGCTTTCGCACTCTAGACTCAGTCGTCCGAAGCAAAAAAATATTTGGACAAGAGAGTATAACTATCATCTCACAAAAATTCCACAATGAACGTGCAATATATATCGCCAACAAAAAAGGTATAGACGCCATCGGTTACAATGCTCGTGATGTAAATTCTTATGCTAATACAAAAATACAAATCAGAGAAAGCTTCGCTAGAATAAAAATGATGTTAGATTTGTTATTTGATATTCAACCGAAGTTTTTAGGGGAGAAAATTGAAATAAGGTGATAGTTCATAAAGTTATAAAGTTTTTTAAGAAATAAAAAAATACTTCTTTCAAAGTATTCAATAAAAAATGATTTTCCTTTGCTGCCCGTACTGATGTAAACTTTACACCAGTACGGACAGTCTTTTTTTCCTCCTAGATTGAAGAATAGACTTGGCTACTTGTCGTAGGGGAGGCCCAGTTGTGGGGTCTCCCCGTAGAAGACGACGTGGTAGATGAGACCCCGAGAGGTCTCATCCAACGAGAACTCGGTGCAGTAGCCCTTGCACCGAAGGGTAACGTACTTGTCCAGAAACTCCCCCGTGATAGCTCCTACCCGAAGGTCGGAGCCACCACGCTCGGCCAGCGAGTTGAACTCCGCGATGACGCGGAGTGTCTCGCCAGCCATGAGCTGTTGCGTCGGCTTGAGGCCAGCCTCGTGGAAGGCCTGGCCGAAAAGAGCTGCCGCCGTCCTCTGGGTCTCCTGCCCCAGAATGACGACCTTGAGGCACCGACGGTACTCGTCAGTGCTGTTGATGGAAGTCGAGGCGCACCCCAAGCCGAAAGCGGCCCAGAATGCAACAGTAACGAAAAAAGATCCTATCTTCAAACCAAGCCCCCTCCCTTGGGGCTATCGTACAACACCGGGAAATCCGGTGAAGCGACCGAAAATTATAGCATAAAATAGCCAAAATGTCAATGGTGTGAGATGAAAGGAAACAAAAATAAAATATACACAATTCATGATTGTTGTTTCTTTCAAAACATGTTATTATTAGTAAGATATGAATATAAATTCTCTACAACAATTTAGAGACAGTCAAAGACAGCTATCAGCTAATTTTCATTTCTTTATCTATACAATAAAATCATCCTAATACGGATGATTTTTTATTTACTACATGCCACTTTGGTATGACTAATCTTATATAATATGTTAAATCTTCTTGAAAAAGAACTTCAACAAACATATCAAGAAATAATAGCCATAAAAAAAGATGTAGGTGATGCTATGAATCTATTTCGTGAAGCACAAATACGCACAACTGATAGTAAAGGTGGTACTGTTTCCAATTATCAATATTTTATATATCCTTTCAAAGGTTTCACACTAGCTAATCAAGGAATTCATAATACCTTGGCAAAATATTTAGCAGAAATGATACCAAAAGATACCGAGGTTATCCTGTCTATTGAGTCTGATGGCATAGGTATTGCCACTTTGGTAGCTGCACAATTACGACTTCCCCTGATTATTGCCAAAACATTTCATTATGATGTAGAGTGCGTCACTTTTTCACAACAAACAGGCTACTATGAACGTACAATGTATATGAGCAAAGCTCTAAAAAACAAAAAAATTGCTATTGTAGACTGTATGGCTTCAACTGGTGGAACTATTGTAAATATGGTAAAAGCAGTCGAATCAATAAATCAAGAAACAAAAATTACAGGTATTTATTGTGTAAATGACAAAAGCAATTATAGACAAAAAAGTGATACTTTTGAAAAATATGATTATGCCTATCTTTTTGATACTTATATAGAAAATGATAAAGTGCTTTGTAGTATGTCTAGTCGTTTCAAAGATGTTTTTTGGGCAGATGTAAACCATAGATTTTATAATATTACCGAACGCTTGGCTGAAGATGTTTCCAATAAATCCAGACACGGCTATGGCGTAGGAGCCACATTGGTAAATTCAGAAACTTTCGAAATTTCTGCTTGGGGATACAGACGTGGACATGTCCATGCTGAACAAGATGCTTTGTCTATGCTAAAAAACAATACGCCTGATTGGGAAGAACACGAATATATGCTTTATTGTACAATGGAACCATGTACCTACCGCAATGGCAAATATACACCATGTTCACATCTTATATCTGATATGCCACAACTAAAATGGGTTATCATTGGTCAAAAAGATGTAGCTGACAACAGAATTTGTGGTAACGGTATTCAATATTTAGTAGAAAATGGTAAAAATATTAGACTAATGGCAACTAATGAAAAATTTTATGCCAACCAAAATATTTTTCAAGAAACAAAAATAGAAAATGAAGAAATGATGTTGGAACCAGGACTTTCTTTTGCTTAAAAATTGATAATGAAATAAAAAAGTACCACCTTAGCAAGGTAGTACTTTTCTTTCTGCGTCATTCCGCGTGTTAATCCATTAACTTGCGTCTAAGTAATAGCTTTAACATCATGTGAAGCACTCTCTATTTGTCCAGCGTTAGTAATACGAACAAACTCAACATTTTTTTGTAATTCTGCAATCGTATGTGAATCTGTATAACTCATACCAGATTTTAAACCACCAACCAACTGATTCACAATATCAGAAGCTGGCCCTTTGAAAGGCACGATTGACTCCACTCCTTCTGGTACAACTTCACTCATATTTTTCTTTTTTTCTTGATTAATTTTTCTTCTATCATTGGTTTGAGTGAAACTAGCACTGCCACGATAAATTTTGTATTTTTTATCACCCTTTACCATCACAACACCAGGAGTTTCGGCAGTACCTGCAAAAACAGACCCAAACATAACAGAGTCAGCTCCAGCACCAATAGCTTTAACAATGTCAGCAGAACCTTTGGCACCACTATCAGCAATAAGAGGTACACCATATTTTTTTGTAACTCTGGCAACTTCCATAACCGCTGTTAGCTGAGGTACACCACAACCAGCTACTAACCTAGTTACACAAATTGTTCCAGCTCCTATACCAACTTTGACAGCATCGACTCCTGCCTCACAAAGGTCTCTCGCTGCACTAGCTGTCGCAATATTACCTGCGATAATTTGAATATCACCCACAGCATCACGCAACTTAACAATAGCTTCAAACATCAAATCTGAATGACCATGAGCAATATCAATTACCAAAACATCAACACCAGCTTTCACTAGTTCTTGAGCTCTCTCGATATAGTCTCCATGAACACCTACCGAACCTCCTACCATTAGACGCCCATCTTTATCACGACTGGCTTGTGGATAGTCTATGATATGTTTCATATCATCACTAGTGATAAGTCCCACTATCCTATTTTCTTCATCTACTAAGGGTAACTTTTCTATTTTGTGTTTAGCAAAAATCTGTTTAGCTTCTTCAAAAGTGGTGTGAGCATCACCCACAATTAATTTTTCTCTTGGAGTCATAATACTTTCTACTTTTTGATCCATATCAGTTGCAAAAAGAAAATCACGACGAGAAAGCACACCTCGTAATTTATGATCACCATTGGCTACCAATAATCCTGACACACCGGTCTCAGCGGCAAATTCTTTGGCTTGTGCTACAGTACTTGTTGGATCAATAGTGTAAGGATCTTCAACAATCAAATTTTGTGCTCTTTTTACTTTTTTTATTTCTTCCACATTTTCTTCTATAGTGTTGAACCTATGAAGCAAGCCAATTCCACCAAGTCTAGCCATAGCAATGGCCATTTCTGAACCTGTAACAGAATCCATGTTGGATGGTATTATTGGAATATTTATCTCAATTTTTTTGGTCAATCTAGTCCTAGTATTAGCTTCTGAACGAGAGCTGAAACTAGATCTACGGGGTATGACTAAAACGTCATCATAAGTAAGTGCTAACGGTATGTTCATAAAAATTGATGGTTAACTAACATTGATTACACAGATTATTAAGGATTACACTGATATACTCTAAATTCATCAATAATAATCAAATAATACTTGTAACAAATGTGTTTTTATAAAAATTAAATTCTAATTTATTTTTCAATCAGTGTCTAATCAATGCAATAAAAAACCACCAGATATGGTGGTGGTTTGTATGTTAAATAAGGGTTGTAACTTCTTCTTTTAATTTTGGGAAAAATAGTCTCATAGCTATTTTATTGTAGCACGTGATTAGAAGACTGACAAGGGAAAACTATTAGCTAATTTTAGATACTTTTTTGATTGTGGATAATAAAATTAATTTTACAAACTACACAACTAACCTCAAAACCACTTCATGCATTACATCTCTACCAACAGTGTTTGTTCCTAATTCTTCTATAGTAAACTTCATACCAAATTTACCAGCATATTCATTCAATTTTTCTTTAACGATTGCATATGAAGTTTGTTCTCTCATTTGAGCAAAAATTGGTATGGCGTCACCTTTTGTAGCGTATTCCCTTTTGTATTGTTCCAAAAGAGCAGCCATAAGAGCTTTACCTGTACCAGCAACTTCTCCATCGCTGGCAATATCTGACACAAACAAAATTCTTTCTCCAAAAAGCGTCCCCCTGTCAGAACCAACACCTTCATAAGCCAACAAATAACCACGTACTTTTCCCTCTTTGTCTGTATACTTGAAACTCATATTAGCTCTTTTTTTTGTAGCATTATTAATATCTTTTGCAATCAAAGCATTTTCCATGTTGTGTAAAAATTGTATCAACGACTGATTGTCACTATACGCTTTACCTTCTATATATGCTACAGGTAGAGAATCCTCAAAAGTTAAAGAACTAATTCCTTTAATATCTGTCTGTAATTCCTGCCCACGACTTTCTCTATTTTTTTCAACAACATTTCTTGTCACAAAAGAACCTTTTTCTGGTTTCAATTGATATACTGTGCTATGTGTTTTATCGCTATAACCTACAGGGGCTCCTGGTATATAAAGGTTATCAACCTGAGGAAGGTTTGTGAGACTATCTGAATAACCTTTTCCAATTACCACCTGTGAATTATCCAAATTATCTCTAACAGAAAATCTACTCAGATATTCTGCCATAAAATCAGCATAAATTAACTCGACCTGCTTATGTATAAGTTCACTACCTTTCACAGAAGGTGCAAGCTCAACATTATCACAAGCAAGAGTAAATTTGGATTCTCGAAGTAACTCTTCTGGAATAACATCTTGCATATGAACAACTTCAGGATTTTGAATTTTCCCTATTAGGTCTGCAACATTCACTCCAATGTTTTTATCTTTTGTCAAAACACTTTGAGCTACAGTACGCCAGACACCATCTCCACTACGACGCTGAAGGGTAAACAAGGAACAAACAGGATTGAAGGTATATATATTATTTTTTCCAGAGCCAAACGGCATACAACAAGCAGTATCATTACCAGCAACGACACCATCTGGATCTGATTTCAAATTTATCTTTGCTCTATAATTTACAGTTTCAATACTTGGATTATAATATTTTTTGACTATCTCTACAATTTGGGACTCTATTTCTTCATCTATTTTTTCTTCTCCAGACAAATAATTTCTAAAATTAACTTTAATCCCATTCTTTTTTAAAAATACTTGAATTTCTGCAAATACTTTTCCAGGATCTTGGGCTTTTCCAACCAAATTCAAAGATTTCATTCCAATAGCATCTCTAATTAATTCAAAAGGGGCTTGCACTGACATACTTCGTGCTGGCAATTCATACTCAATTTCTAGTGGCTCAAATACTTGAATTTGATCCAACGAACCTTCCACAAGTGCATCTCTCAATTGTTCAGCCGTTAAATCCAAATTGGGAATTTCGATATAGTTCGAAGGTTTTTTTCTATTTTGAAGTCCGACATCAGTGTGAATATCCAAAAGACCTAAAAAGGCTTCAGGATTACGCCAAAATTGAATTACACTCTGCATACTTATATCTGGATGAAAGGCCAATCTTTCTATATATTTATACAGCTTTTCTTTCCCTTCACCTTCACTTTTCAGTTTTTTCAATTGACCTAGAATTTCTTTTTTACCTAACAACTGACACAACTCAGCATATTTCTTTAAACTTTCCCAGGATTTAAAAATTTGTTCTGGTGTAGATAAATCTTTTGCCAAAGTCTGCAATCCTTTTATATCTCCATATTCCTGTGCTTCTTGCAATACTTTTGAAATATCTTCTCTAAAATTATTAGCTATAGTATTTAAATGATGAACAGATTTTCCACCATCATATTCTGCACCATCTCTTTTTACCTGATCTAATATTTGAATATAAAATTCTTGCGCTTCCAAACCTGAAATTTTGAATAATTCAATAACCTTATCAAAATTATACAACTTATCATGGCGTGACACACCTTCTCGCAAAATATAAGAAAACATTTTTTTGTAACCAAAAATAGCAGAACCTCGTTCAAAGGGTCCTGATATATTATGCTCATCAGACC
>Ga0208373_1002398_pt1 | contig 20928 bp, 16 predicted proteins | sample RifOxyC2_FD_184036 | JGI IMG/M metagenome (GOLD analysis project Ga0208373, IMG submission 184036) | Soil microbial communities from Rifle, Colorado - Rifle Oxygen_injection C2 (SPAdes) | ecosystem: Environmental > Terrestrial > Deep subsurface > Rock core/Sediment | place: Rifle, Colorado... | reverse complement strand
TCGCGGAGTCGGTGTAAAAATATTCTTCCAAACTGTCATTCCGACGACACAGGAGGAATCTCTGTCCAATTTTAAATTGTAAATTTAAATCAAAAATTACTTCTACTATATGATATCTGCTGCTGACATTTCAAAGTTGCGCGCGGCCGTCGGGGCCGGCATGATGGATTGTAAAGCGGCCTTAGAGGAGGCCGGAGGCGACATGGAAAAAGCCGCCGAAATTTTACGCAAAAAAGGCATCGTCAAAGCCGCCAAGCGCGCGGATAAAATTGCCGCCGAAGGTTTGACTGTCACCAAAGTTGATGGCAATACCGCGGTGATCGTGGAGGTGAACTCCGAGACCGATTTCGCCGCTCAAAGCGCTGATTTCACAGGCCTAGCGGACGCAATTGTGGCAGAATTGTTGGCAAATAAACCGGAGAATTTGGAAGCCGCGATCGCCGGTGGGATTGGTGACAAAATTGCTGCTGTGGTTGGCAAAATTGGCGAAAAGATCACTTTGCGCCGATTTGAGATTTTGACCAAAACTGACAGCGAAGCATTCGGTGATTATGTTCACATGGGTGGTAAATTTTCCGTACTGACCGTGCTTTCCGGTACTACCGACGCCGCTCTGGCGCGCGAGATTTCCATGCACGCCGCCGCCGCGTTTCCGAAGTATTTGAACCGCGCCGATGTGCCGGCCGAGATTTTGGAAAAAGAAAAAGAAATCGCCACGGAACAATTGAAAGCGCAAAACAAACCGGCTAACATTATCGAAGGCATCTTGAAAGGTAAAATGGAGAAATTTTACAGCGAAGTGTGTCTGGTGGAACAGCCGTTTATCAAAGATGAAGAAAAATCCGTTGCCAAATTTCTTGAATCCAAGGGCGTTGGTATTGCTGTCAAACAATATGTGCGCTACGAATTGGGCGAGGGGATAGAAAAGAAAGCTTGTGATTTTGCGGCCGAGGTGGCGGAACAAATGAAATAAGTTAAATAAAAAAGACGGTACATACAAATTGTGTGTACCGTCTTTTTGTTTGGAGGGTGCGAGGGTGGACGAGTTATCCACAGCCCTTATTTATTATCTCTTTTTGTGGTATAGTATAAATACTAAGTTTCTCTTCATGTTGTGAAGAGAAATATTCATATTATTTTTTTAACTCAAATTATATGGTGAGGAGAATTTCCGCACTCATACTGTTGCCTATATGCGCTATAGGTATTGGTGTGGGCGCGTTTTTATTTTGTAGTAATGCTTATGCCTTGGGGCAGGTGACAGTGGCGCCAAATACGAATAATACCGACAATCTCATCGGTGCTACCAATGCGCAGTGGAAATTTACGGTGACAAGTACTCAGGATTTGGCGCGTGGTGATGTTTTGCAATTTTGGTTTCCAAACGGAATCAGTATGATCCAGCCAGCTGACCAATTTGTGGTGACTGGCGCCAGTATTACCGCTACCAGTGGTGTTAGTATGTATTCGTCTTTGGGTGGTACTCTTTCCAATCTTGTCACCAACCCTTCTTTTGAGACTGGTACCAACACCCCCTGGGGGCTGGTAGGATATTCTAGCGGTACGGGTTTAGCTAGTGGTTCGTGCGCTCCGGGGGTATGCGCGATTACGTCCACAGCTGGACAAATCGGATCGGCCGCTTTCTCTTATGAAATACCATCGGCCAGCCTCGGCTTTATTGGTACGCTAGAAATGACCGCTACCGCCAATTCTGCTTATACGGTTAGTTATTATGCCAAAGGCTTGGCGGGAGGCGAAGTGATATCTGCCTGGCTTGAAGGCAATTTGGCCAATGCCTGCGGTGGTGGTAATAATTATTTTTATAATTTTGCTTCTTCGCAGTGGGAATGCGCCGCGAATGGTGTATTGTTTGGGGAATTGTCGGTGTATAAAGCCAGCTCGACTTTAAGCACTAGTTTTGTGCGTCACGGTTTTACTTTTACATCGCCAAATACTAGCACCTATCAAGGTAATATCGCTTTGAAAGTGATAGTGGGCGGTACGGATGCTGTCGCTACCCAGACGGTCTATTTGGATGCGGTGCAGTTTGAAGCTGGCGCAGTCTCCACCACCTTTAATCTTGGTGGTTCTTCTGCTGATGTGTATGGAATAGCGAATGGTACACCAAACGTGGTTTATGGTTATATAGGCACGACCACTGCGAGTAATACGGCTTTTTCGGTGACTGTTGGGGCAGTTTCCAATCCTTCCGGCCGACGTACGGTGTTACAAAATCTTTCTTGGACAGTTAAAGCGGGTGGTCTGGCGATCGGAATGCCCGGATATTTTAATTCTCTAGAAACTGAAAAATTAAATGTGGCCGGTACCTCCACCGTCACTCGCGCCGGCGACAGTTTGTTTGTAGATGAGAATACCGGCGTGTTTTTAAGTAGTTATACCACCAGTACTGCCGCCAACTATACTTTCAAAATCACGCCGACCACCAGTATTCCGATCGGTGGAAAGATTGTGATCGAGTTTCCATCCGATTACGCGTCTTTGCTCAATAATATTACGGTCAGCACCACCCAATTGATTAGTTTGGGTGGCATCACCACTTCCACCATTAGCGCTTTCACCACTTCTACGTCTGCCGACGGCGGTCGTCGAATATATTTGGCGGTTGCGGATAAATCTACGGTGGCGGGGGATCCTTTGTCAGTAGTGATATACAGTGTGACCAATCCGGCCACTGCAGGAGTTTATGGCGCGGATTCATCCGGACCGGGGAATCGATTTTTGCAATTTACTACGAAATCTAATAATGGTTTGCTAGATGGATCGCTTGATCCATATTCTGATGGTGATTTTTCCGGTATGGGTCCGCCCCCGCCATCGTCGGTCACTATTGGCGGCAAACATACTGTCAATATTTTAGTACAGATGAATACCGCTACCACTACGCGTAATTTGACCACAGCAGAAAAGGATTTTTTACAGGTGGGAATGGGGAATCCGGATAAGGGGTATTTTATCGGCGCTCGTCGTATCGGCGCCAATTCCACCGCTCAATACTCGGGATTGTTGGATGGTACTTATCGTGTGGGCGCAGAACTTACCAACAAAACCAGCGCGGATACTTATTCTACTCTTTTAGCTCCCGGGGAAAGAACGATTTCGTTATTGAGTGCCGCCGCTACCACGGTCACCACTACGCTGTATTTCGGCCAGCCAGATACTACTACAACCATCACTCTGACCGGTGGTGTGGTCGGACAATATGCTTCGATTTTAGCCAGTAGTCCGAATTATCAATCTTTTGCTCCAATATATACTACTGCCACCGGCACCACTCAGGGTTTCAGCGCGGATGGCAATGGTTATGCTCGTGTCAAGGTAAAAGGTGGAGAAACTTGGAGTTTCAATGTGATGAGCGGACAGTCTTTTGGGTCAAATACGAATTTTAGCAGTGGCACTTCCAAATTTTGGCCGCCGTCAATCAATTCGTCGTATATTGCTACTTCCACGTCTGGCACCACCGCTTTGGGCAGCTTTGCTTATGTGGAGGCCGACAAATCTCTGGTGGTATCTCTTTTGTATGCCGGTGGTTCCACTCCGGTCACCAATGCGTGTGTGGGTGTGAAACGCAGTGGTGGCGGTATGTTTATGGGCGCGCAAGATACAGTGTGCCAGCCCAATAGCGGTAATAATTATCAATTTAAAGTTCCTTCCGGAGCTGTCACTGTCACTATCAGTCGTCCAGGGTCTGGACAGCCAGCGGAATATCCGGTGTCCATCAGTAGTGCGACTACCACCAAAACTATATATCTGAGTGGTGCTGACAACTATATCAATGTGACGGTACAAGATAGCGCCGGTAATGCGATTCGCAATGCGAGTATGTTTGCCAATGGTGGTGGCGGTTTCGGTCAAGGCATGACTGGTACAAATGGGACCACTACTTTGTTTGTGCCGATAGGCACATATCGAGTAGAAGGTTTTGCCCCAGGTTTTGGTCCGCTTACCGCTCAAACCGGTGTGGCTGTGGCCAACGGTTCCAATCCGTCTTTGACTTTCACTATCAATACCGGTAATCTGCGGACTGTCACCGGTCAAGTATCGGTCGGTGGGTCAGGATTGGCCGGTGTGAAGATTGGCGCGCGTGGTACTGGTAGTACCACTGGTGGTAATGGCGCTGAGACCGATTCTTCTGGTAATTACACATTGTATCTGCCGGCTGGCACTTTCGAAATAGGTGGTTGGTCGCCGGATACTGGTGGTCTTTCTCCGCAGACAGTCGACGTGACTAGTGGCAATGAGACTGGGAAAGATTGGATATTTACTGGTGGTTTAGGAACGGTGCGGGTGACAATTAATAATTCTTCGAATTTGAGTGAGTTGTTTGCCGGTGTATTCAGTACCAGTACTGGGCGTGGCAGTGGTGCTAATTCTTGGACTGCGAGTGGTACTGCTAAATATGCTGATATCCGTGTGCCTGCCGGCACGTATGTGGTTGGCGCCGGTTCTCCAATTACCGGTCCAATCATAGATCAGGAGTCCGTCACCGTCACTACGAGCATTACCACCAATGTGACTGGAGACGCGCAAGCGAGTGTCACATTAAAAACTATTAGCGGTACGGTTTCGTTAGATAGTTCCGGCGTACAAAATATTAATGTTTGGGCTAGTCGTTTGGGCACCCCAAGATTTTTCTCGGTTTTGACCGATGCGTCGGGAAATTACAGTTTGTATGTTCCGGAAAGTGGCACTTATCGGGTTGGTATCAAAACTTCCGGTTATGTCACCAGCGAAGGTGATGTAAATGTGGTAGTCACCACTACTAATAGGACTGGGAGCGACTTTACACTTGTTGCCGCCGGCGCCACTATTACCGGTCAGATTACCAGTGGTGGTTCGGCAGTGACAAATGCTTGGGTTTCTGCCAAAAAAGCTACCGGCGATACGATGACCGGGGCTCCTACTGATGCTAATGGAAATTATACTTTGAATGTTGATAGTGGCGCGTGGACGGTATATGCTGAAGGGCCGGGTTATGAACGTTCCACCGGCACTTCCACTACAGCTGGCAGTACTAATGTTAATATTGCATTGGTAGCGCGCAGTGGTTGGAGTGCTCCACCACCGATGATGCAGGGTATTACTGATACTTCTGGCGGACAAGTCTCAAATAATAATTCTACATTGGATTTGCCGGCGAACGCCCTCGGTACCGGTAGTTCGGTGATCACAGTGACAGTCGGCACCACTACGCCGCGTAGCGCTCCCAATGCCACAGCATTGAAAAATTCTACAGTGACGATTGCGGCCCAGAATAGTTCTGGCCAGGCCGTGAGTTCTTTGAATAGTAATGCTACACTGTCGATCACTTTGGATGCCGCTGATTTGGCTGAATTAAAAATACCGGAATCGAGTTTACAATTCGCTTATTTTGATGAAACATCGGGACAGTGGGAGCCGATGGCCGCGACTATCGATACAGTGAATCACAAAGTGACCGTGCAAACAGACCACTTTACTGATTTTGCGCCGGTGATCGGCGGCCCTGATGCTCCGACCGGTTTGACGCTTGCCACCACCACAGCCGGCCAGATTGATTTGAGTTGGTCGGCGCCTATCGGCAGTGTTTCGTATTACGCAGTTTATGCCACCTCTACCGATATTGCTTTGTTTCCAACCAGTACGCTCATAGCTACCACCTCTGTCGCTTCATATAGTCACACCAGTTTGACTGGTGGGGCCACATGGTATTACAAAGTGGCTGGTGTAAATGATATCGGCGAGGGTCCGAATTCCGATCGCGCCAATGCCACCGTGGTTGCTTTGGGTACCCCAGTTACCCCGACCTTTTCTAGTATTGCCCAGACCACTTTGATAGTAGGGTGGACGGCAGTTTCCGGCGCTACTTCATATAATGTGTATCGCGGTGGTGTTTTGGTGAGTTCCCCATCTACCAATAGTTATGGTGATTCTGGTTTGACGGCCGCAACGGCGTATTCTTATACGGTCGCCGCTGTAAATAGTAATGGTGCCGGTAGTCAATCAAGCGCTGGCTCGGTCACCACACTTGACAATCCCAGCGGTGGTACTGGAGGCGCGGCCGCTATCACGTTGGTCGTACCTACATTGGGGTTGGTTCCGGCAAATATTGTTGGTTCGCCTTCTGTGGTGACAGTTAAAGAAATCGTACTTAATTTAAGCGCAACCAATGCAGACTATGTGGCAATTTCTGAAGATCCGAATTTTGTTGGCGCAGCATGGTTGTCATATAGTGCTACCAAACCTTTTGTGTTGTCTAATACGTCAGGTGTAAAAAAGATTTATACCAAGTTTCGATCATCTTCCGGCGGAGAAACTGCCACGCAAACTATTACTGTCACCTACAAATCACCCGTTGATCCAATTATCACCGCGTCTTCAGGATTGTTTCAAATATCAGCGCCGGTAGTTGCCTTGATCGGTGATTCGAAAATTGCCATTAGCAACTTAAATATGGCGAGTTTCCAGCCGGGCGCGTCTATCAAATTCTCGTATAAATACATCAATGATTCTGGCAAAGTCGCTAAAATTAAGGTTGTACGTCAGTTGATCAATAGCAAGAATAAAGTGGTGAAAACTTCATCTGCCAACAAAACATTGAAAAAGGGCGAGAATTTTACCAGTAAGATTAATGAGGCCATGCCGAATAGTTTGCCGGCTGGTGTTTACACCATGAAAATAACAATCTACGACGCCAAGAATAAAATAGTAGATAAAAATAGTTTTAAAGTCGAAATGGAAAAGAAAAAATACAAATATTTTGTCTTGGCAGGAGAGACGACCGCCCCGACCGACATCGCTTTCGACGTTGGTACTTGGAACAAGATCAAAACCGGAGCGAAGTTGCCGACGACTTTCAAACTCAAATACAGCTATACCAATTCCACCGCCGCCAAACATACTGTGAAAATGGTACGCGAATTGGTGAATGTGGACACTGGCAAAGTAGTGGAGTCCAAATCTGGTAAATGGGTGATGGCTGGGGGTGAAAAAGACTCGCAAATCATCACTCAAACATTGGCTGTCGGATTGGTCGCCGGTGATTATCGAGTACGTATCCGCGCGTATGATTGGACTACAAAAGAAATGTTGGCGGAAAATAGTTTCGGATTCGTCGTGGAGTTAAAATAGGTTAGAATTAAATTAAAAGAGCCGGTACGATTGATTTTTTGCGGGTTTCGGTCATTAGACCCACCCTGAGCCCTCGCGGGCGAGGAAAGCAAAAAGATAATCGTATCGGCTCTTTGTGTTAATGAAGGTGTCTCTTGATTCTTCTCTCGTTTTGAAGTACACTCTATATATTATGATGAATTTAACTGTGGTAAAAAATCGCGTCGGGCCGGTGCTCGGGCGCCATCCTTGGGTGTTTTCCGGCGCTTTGCGTCAGATCCCGGACGGCATCGAGAGTGGCACCCCGATTCAGCTAGTGGACGAAACTGGTCGTTTTTTAGCGGCCGGTTATTTTAATTCTTATTCTCAGATTGCAGTGCGCGTTTGGGGGTGGACAGACGGCGAAGAAGTTGACGAAGATTTTTTTGCTCGACGTATTCAAACGGCTTATGATTTGCGTCAGCGATTAGTATTGAATAAAAAAACTGACTCTTGCCGGATCGTGAACAGCGAAAGTGACCTGTTGCCGGGATTGGTAGTAGATAAATATGGCGACTATTTAGTCGTTCAGTTTCACAATCTCGGTATTGATAAATGGAAAAAAGAAATCGTCATAGCGTTGAAAAAGGTAATCAAACCTAAGGGGATTTACGAACGAAGCGACGTGGGCAATCGCGCTAAAGAAGGGGGAGAGGTCGCGTCTGGTTTGCTTATGGGAAAAGTTCCGGAACGCGTCGAGATTTTGGAAAATGGCTATAAATTTTTGGTGGATATTGCCGGTGGGCAAAAAACCGGTTTCTTTTTGGATCAACGTGACAAACGTTCGGCTTTACAAAAATACTGTGCTGGTAAAAAAGTATTAAATTGCTACTCATATACGGGTGGATTTAGCGTATACGCGCTCGCGGCCGGAGCCAAACATGTGGTCAGTGTCGATGCCTCCGAGCCGGCGCTGGAAATTGCCGAAGCTAATTGCTCACTCAACGGATTCAAAGCCAAGCAAAGTGAGTTTGTCTGTGCTGATGTTCGCGAATATTTGCTGGGTCTCATCAATAAAGACGAGACTTTGGGTGCTGGTGATTTTGATGTTATCGTTCTTGATCCGCCTGCGTTTATCAAAGACAGACGTAAAATTCACGAGGGGATGCAAGGTTATAAAAAAATTAATGAATTGGCGATGCGACTGTTGCCACAGGGCGGGATTTTGGTTTCTTGCTCTTGTTCGCAACATTTGTCCATGTTGGATTTTCGCCATGTAGTTTCCGAAGCGGCCGGTCGGGCTGGGCGCACAGTTAGAATCGTTGAGACCCTCACTCACGGTATTGACCACCCGCAACTGGTGGCGTTTACAGAGGGGGAGTATTTGAAATGCCTGTTTGCGCTAGTCGATTAAAAAGGCTATAATAACTGCAATTATTTAATTGTATTAGTCAATAATATTGTTATATGAATCTCGCCATCAACGGTTTCGGCCGTATCGGCCGTCAGGCTTTCAAAGCTGCGTTTGGAAATAAAAAAATTGCGGTTGTCGGCATTAATGATTTGACCGACACCCGAACTTTGGCGCATTTGCTCACGCATGATACCGCCTATGGCAAATGGGCAACGCCGGTGAGTTTTGATGAGAAAAATTTAATTGTTGATGGTAAAAAAATTCCGGTATTTGCGGAAAAGGATCCCGCGCTGTTGCCGTGGAAAAGATTGGAAGTGGATGTGGTGCTCGAATGTACCGGACGATTTACGAAAAAAGAAGATGCCGAATTGCATTTGAAAGCGGGCGCCAAGAAAGTGGTTTTGTCCGCGCCGGGCAAGGGCGGGGATATCCCGACGTATGTGCGCGGAGTGAATTGCGGAATGGTGAAAAAAGAACAATCTTGCGTGATCAATAACGCGTCCTGTACTACGAATTGTATTGCGCCAGTGATGGCCGTGCTCGACGAGGCCTTTGGCATTGAAAAAGCGTTTATGAGTACGGTGCATGGCTATACCGCTGATCAAAATTTGCAAGACGGACCACACAAAGATTTGCGCCGAGCGCGCGCGGCTGCTGAAAATGTTGTGCCGACCAGTACTGGCGCGGCCAAAGCTGTGGGCGAGGCCAAGCCGAATTTGAAAGGTATTTTTGATGGGATTGCTTTTCGTGTGCCGGTGCCGACTTGTTCGCTCTCGGATATTTCCGCGGTTTTGAAAAAAAACGTGACGAAGGAAGAAATAAACGAAGCACTGATGAAAGCGGCAAAAACAAAACGTTTCGAGGGAATTTTGATGTGTACCGATGAGCCGCTAGTGTCGTCCGATTATGTCGGTAATTCTTATTCATCCATCGTGGATATGCCACTGACCAATGTGGTGGGAGGAAATTTAGTGAAGGTGGTCGCTTGGTATGATAATGAGGTTGGCTATTCCCATCGTTTGGTGGAGATGGCGGAGTTATTTGCTTAAAAATTTTTGTATGCCGGATATTCGATTAGTGACGAAAAAAATTAGCATTCCTGAATTGAAAGAAATTGCGGAAGAGCGCTTTGGCGATATGGTTAAAGCCGTGGTGGATTTGAAAAAAGGTGTGATGGCGATTGGGGCGGAGATGCATGTAGATGAGGAAGCTTTATTGTTGGAAAGCGGATCTAAACAGTCTGATTTATGGGGGATAAATTTATATCACGAAATGCCATTTCCGGAAATGGTCGAATTTGATTCGATGGTAAATATTCGCCCAAGGCAAAACAATCGTTCGCGCGGGGTGGATAGTGAGGAAACAAGAAATCAGATTTTGGCAGCCGTAAAAAATTTGTTAGAAATGTAGTATGGCGATACATAAAGATATGGCCGCCGGTCGCTGGTATGAGATGACCATCTGTGAACAGATGGGTAATATTGGTAGTGAAGTTGGCCGGGCGATCAATTGGGAGAAAAAAGGTAATGAGGTGCAAAAAAACAACGCACTTGAAAGAGCTCTGGATTTGTTTGATTTGACTTTGGATGATGCGCGTTGGCGCGGGCCGCGATTAAAAGAAATCGCCATGGCGCGAGGCGAGACTGCGGATTCGTTTTATGGAAAAAACGAATTCAATACAGACAAACAATCTTTGGAAAAATATTTTTATCATTTTGCCGTAGCGGCGAGAAATTAAATTTTATGCGTACACTATCTACTGAAACAGCGAACAAGGTGGGGGAGGAAGTGATTTTGAAAGGATGGATCAATGCCCGTCGCAACATGGGCAAGATTGTATTTTTGGATTTGCGTGATCGGGAGGGGATAGTCCAGGTGGTCGGAGTGCCGTCGGAACTCGACGAAAAATCCAACGAAGAGCTCGCGCGCGTGCGTCCTGAGTGGGTGATTGAAATTCACGGTATCGTGAATGCGCGTGGAGCGAAGCAGCAGAATCCGGAGATGCAAACCGGAATGGTGGAGGTGTTGGCCAAGAGTTTGGTCGTGTTAAATGAAGCAGAGACTCCACCGTTTGAAATAAACAAAGACACTATTGGTATTTCTGAAGAACTGCGTTTGAAATATCGCTATTTGGATTTGCGTTCCGAAAGAATGACTCGCAATATTCGTCTGCGCGATAAAATTATTACATTTTTTCGCGATTACATGCACGAAAATAATTTTTTGGAAATTGAAACGCCAATATTGATGAAAGGCACGCCTGAGGGGTCGCGTGAATATGTGGTGCCGTCCCGTTTGCACTCCGGCAAATTTTATGTTTTGCCGCAATCCCCACAGCAATTTAAGCAGTTGAGTATGATTGCCGGTTTTGAGCGGTATTTTCAAGTGGCGCGTTGTTTTCGCGACGAAGATCAGCGTGGAGATCGTCAGCCGGAATTTACGCAGTTGGATTTTGAAATGTCATTCGTCGATCGAGAAGATATTTTGAGTTATACGGAAACAATGTTTTTGAAATTGGTGGAAAAAATGTTTCCTGATAAAAAGATAACCACCACTCCATTTCCTATCCTTACTTATGCTGACGCGGTCGCCAAATATGGTAGCGATAAGCCGGATTTACGCGCGGATAAAACCGATCCCGATGAGTTGGCATTTTGCTGGGTGGTGGATTTTCCGATGTTCGAAAAATTGGATGATGGCACTATCCAAGCTATGCACCATCCGTTTTGCGATATCCATCCAGATGATATGAATAAGTTGGATGCGGATCCAATGAGTGTACGCGCCAATTCCTATGATTTAGTATTAAACGGTTTCGAACTTTCGAGTGGTAGTATTAGGGTCCATCGGCGCGATTTGCAGAAAAAGATTTTTGATCTTTTGAAAATCTCTGAAGAAGAACAGCAAATGCGTTTTGGTCACATGCTCGAAGCGTTTACTTTTGGCGCTCCACCGCACGGTGGTTTTGCTCCTGGAATCGATCGTATTGTGATGCTTTTGACCAATGAGCCCAACATCCGCGAAGTGATCGCATTCCCCAAAACCGGCGACGCGCGCGATCTGATGATGGGTGCGCCCAGTACATTGCCAGAGCAAACATTAAAAGACGTGCACATCAAAAATATTTAGATTATGTTCTCGCCCCTCCAGCGCCACATCTTGAAAGAATGTTTTGGGCAAAAGGGGAAAGCCATTCACCGCCGGATTTTTCATGTTTTCTATCGCAATAAAAAAATAGAGCGCCAGGACGCTATCAATGCCGTCACCAAATGTATCGAACGTTTGATCGACAAAGGATTACTTGTCGGCTATGGTATGCGCACGCCGAAAAAATGGTTTATTCGCGAAGTAAAAATTACCCGCCGAGGAATAAAAAAATGGATCGAATGGATTGGGAGTCGTCAGGCAAAGTTGCCGTTCTAATCAATTATGCCAGAAATAAAACTCGAAAAATTCCAAGGGCCATTGGATTTATTGTTGCAACTGGTAGAATTGGAAAAGATGAATATTTCCGAAGTGGCGCTGGCGCAGGTGACTGAGCAGTTTTTGCAACACCTCGACACGCTTGAGGCCAGCCGATCCGATGAGCTCGCGGATTTTTTGGTTATCGCCACGAAATTAGTCTATCTCAAATCCAAAAATCTTTTGCCCTATCTCTATCCGGAAGAAGACGAGGGTCCGAGCTTGGCCGACCAACTCAAAATGTATCAGCAATATATCGAGGCCAGTAAAAAAATCACAATTTTGTGGGAACAGAATCGCATATCTTACGGTCGCGTTGAGCCGCCGGTAAAAGTAGAAGGGTTTGTGTTGCCCGCCAACGCTCAAACTGCCGACTTGCACAAATCGTTTTCCGCGCTCGTCGCCCGTTTGCGTCCGGTGAATCCGTTGCCGACCACCAAAATCGACTATTCCATCTCGGTAAAAGAAAAATTAAATAGTATCCGGGCATTTTTACAAACAGCAAAAAAATTTAGTTTCAACCAAGTATTGCATGATGCGGCCAATCGCACCGAGGTGATCGTCAGTTTCCTCGCCATCCTCGAGCTCCTCAAAGACGGTAGTGCGTATGTGAAACAAAGTGATACGTTCGGCGACATGGAAATACAAAAAACTTAAAATTATATGTCCAATATTTTATCCAAACTCGAAACCATATTATTTGTCGCCGCGAAACCCCTCGCCACCAAAAAAATCGTTAAAGTTTTGAGCGCCAGTGAAGACGAAATAAATAATAGCCTGGAAATTTTGCGTCAAAAATATAACACGCCGGAATCGGGGATAATTCTCGTGCAAAATAATGACGAATGGCAGATGGTCTCCAACCCCGACAATCGCGAAGCGGCCGAGAACTTCCTCAAAGCCGAAGTCTCGGGCGAGCTTACTCGTCCTCAGCTTGAAACTCTCACAGTGGTGTCATATTGCGGCCCGATTACCAAGCCCGAACTCGAAACTTTGCGCGGCGTGAATTGTTCGCTTATTTTGCGCAATTTGATGATGCGCGGCCTCGTAAAAGAAGTGGAGGATCCGGCCAATTTATTACCTACTTATGAGGTGACCATGGATTATTTGCGGCACCTGGGACTCAACAATTTGCAGGATTTGCCTGACTATGATAAACTGCATAATCACGAAAATATCGTGAACACTTTAACTCCGCCAGTTAATCAATAGTCACCATGTCTGAGAAATTATCCAACTTTTTGTCTTCTTTTGGTATCATGCTTTTGGGCGTGATTTTGCTTTTTGCCGGTTCGGTTGGTTTTGAAATTAAAAAAAATCCACAGTTTTTGACTTTCCCCCAATCGCAAGCGCGGGCGGCTGATGTTGGAGAAATCAAAATCACCGAACTTCCCAAAGCCAAGCCCATTATTCCGTTGGTGAAAGACAATTCCGCCGCCCCCACCACTACCGCGGTGTCGGTTTTGGTTTTGGATGATCAAACCGACACGATGCTTTACGAAAAAAATGCCGATGCGGTGCGGTCGCTTGCCAGTATTACCAAACTAATGACCGCTCTGGTGCTTTCGGAATTACCGATCGACTGGACTAGTACCACCGTGGTGAGCGCCGATGATGTCGATAGTAGCAGTCATCATATTGATGAGGGTGAGCAGTACCACCTGGATGATTTGTGGAATGTCGCGCTCGTTGGTTCGGATAATAGCGCAATCAACGTCTTGGTGCGTGCCAGTGGATTGTCGCGCGCGGATTTTGTCGCGAAAATGAATGAAAAAGCTCAAAGACTCAATCTCAAATCAATGCGTTTTGCTGATCCGACCGGCCTCGACAATCGCAATATGGCTCAATCAGAGGATGTCGCCAAACTTTTGAAATTGGCTTTGGCCAAAGAGCGGATCATTAAAGCCTTGCAAATCGCCGAATATTACGCGCAACCGATCGGCAAAAAACCGCATCGAGTTTGGAGCACAGATTGGTTGCTCACCCATTGGGTGCCGAGTGATTACAAAAATGCGCAAATTGCCGGCAAGACCGGGTATATCGCTGATTCGGATTATAATTTTACCGTTCGTCTGACTGACAAAAATAATCACAGTATTCGTGTGGTGGTGTTGGGTTCTGCCACCAACGAAACTCGTTTCACCGAAGCGCGCGATATCGCCGATTGGACGTTCTCGCATTATCTCTGGCCGGATGAAGAGGAGTACGAAAAATTGACGAACTAGTTTGAAATCAAAAAATGTGCTATAATACACTCGGGTCATTTGGCCCGTGTTTACGTATGGCAATCAAATCAATTTATCAGGCGAAAAATTTGAAAAATAAATGCGTGCTCGTGCGGGTGGATTTTAATGTGCCGATCAAAAATGGCACAGTGGTAGATACTTTCAAAATTCAAAAAAGCGTGCCGACCATTAAATATTTATTAAATAAAGGCGCACATATAGTACTCGTCAGCCATTTGGGACGGCCGACCAAATTTGACAAAAAATTATCTCTGCGGCCACTCGTCCGACCGTTGCAAAAATTATTAGGTATCGAAGTTTGTTTTTCCGACGTCGCGCATTTTGACAATAGTCAGTATTGCCGCGTCACATTACTTGAAAATATTCGTTTTTATCCGGGCGAAGAAAAAAATGATCCCAAATTTGCCAAACAACTGGCCGGCTGTGCGGACATTTTTGTCCTCGATGGTTTTGCGGTGGCGCATCGTGAGAGCGCGTCGGTGTCGGGCGTCACTAAATTTTTACCGACCTATGCCGGACTTCTACTCGCCGCAGAGATCGCCGGGTTATCAAAAATTATCGACAAACCCAAAAAACCATTTGTGGTGGTACTAGGTGGCGCCAAAATGGAGACCAAAATTCCGGTATTGAAAAATTTATTATCTCAGGCCGATCATATTCTGGTCGGTGGTGGTATTGCGAATACTTACTGGTGGGCCAAAGGCAAAAAAATCGGCGATTCACTGATCGACAAAGATTACAAAAAAGAGGCCTTGCTATATGGCGGCAACAAAAAAATAATTTTACCGGTGGATGTGATCGTCGGCCCGGCCAATGGTAAAAAAGCCAAAGCTGTCGCAACCGACAAATTATCCCTCAAACCAGGTTTGGGGATTTACGATGTTGGCCCCCGAACCATCCATTTATTTGCCCAATATATCAAAGGCGCGAATACAGTGGTATGGAACGGTGCGTTGGGTAGATTCGAACAAAAACCTTACCAATACGGTACTTATTCAGTAGCGCGTCTGATGGCCGCTCGTGCCAAAGGCAAGGCGTTCGGAGTATGTGGTGGTGGAGAGACAGTTGAAGTTTTGCAAAAATTACATTTGATGGATGATGTTGATCTCGTCAGTACCGGTGGCGGAGCGATGCTCGAATTTTTATCCGGGGCCAAATTGCCCGGGTTGAAAATATTTCATAAATAATTTTTTCATTAATTCCGAACCGGTCATCATACGGTGATTGGTTTGTGAGGAGGTTTATATGCCTATTTCAAGTGGTAGACCAATGTCCCCAGCCCCCAAACACGACGAGTGTTGTGGTGGCAAGCCCGGCCACATGTGTGGTTGTGGTCATAGCTGGGGTTGTAGTTTGGGTAAAAAAGTTTTGATGACACTTTTTGGGGTGTTGTTAGTATATGGGATTTTTTATATCGGCACTTTGATGCGCAACAACATCAAACAGTATTATTATATCGGCCAGGCGGATAAGATGGAGCGTACGATTATAGTCGCCGGTTTTGGCAAGATCACCGCGAGTAATGATGTGGCCGTCACGACACTCGGATTTTCCAATACCGACAAAGACGTGGCCAAAGCCCAAGCCGACAATAAAGCGGTGATGGATAAAGTATTTGCAGATTTGAAAGGTATGGGTGTGGAAGACAAGGATGTGCAGACGGATTATCGCGTATATCCGGATTATAATTATACCCAAGACAAAGGTCAGGTGCTCAAAGGTTATCGCATCGAAAATAAGCTGACGATCAAAATTCGCGATCTCACCAAAACTTCTCAAATTTTGGGATTGGTGGGAAAATACGGTCTCACCGAAGTGGCTGGTTTGAGTTATACCATTGATGACTCTGAATCTATTAAGGCGACCGCGCGCGCCAAGGCGCTCGCGAATGCGAAAGTAAAAGCCCAAGAACTCGCCGCCCAACTGGGAGTGAATTTAGGCAATGTGGTTTCGTATAATGAATACGAAGGTGGAAATAGTTATTATCCGATGAAAGCGGCAGTGCCGGAGATGATGCTCGGTATGGGTGGGGTAGATACTTCACCGGCAAATATTTCTAGCGGTAGTCAGGATGTGGCGATAAATGTAAATGTGGTGTATGAAATAATGCCGCAGACTTGGTGGTAAAAAGTGCAGACAAAGGCGCTCCGAGAGGGGCGCTTTTTTGTTTGTGTAAAAATATATATTGTGCTAAAATAACCACTGTTTGCAGATACCCAAAAATCGCTAATTTTTATATCTATGTCAAAAATCAAAGCAATCACCGCCCGTGAAATCCTCGATTCGCGTGGCAATCCTACTGTGGAGGCCAAAGTTGCTCTGGAAAACGGTCTTTCGGCCGTGGCCAAAGTCCCGTCCGGCGCCTCTACCGGCACCCATGAAGCGCTCGAACTCCGTGATGGTGGTAAGCGCTATGGCGGCAAAGGCGTGCTCAAAGCGGTCAAAAATGTGAATACGATTATTGCCAAGGCGCTCATCGGCATGGACGTGACGAAAATTCAAGAAATCGATAAGACGATGATCGCGCTCGATGGTACCAAAAACAAAACCAATCTCGGCGCCAATGCCATTCTCGCGGTGTCGCTCGCTTGCGCTCGCGCGGGCGCGATCGCTTTCAACTTGCCGCTCTACGCCTACCTCCGCCATATCTACAAAATTCCGGAAAAGGGCTATCGTCTGCCGGTGCCGATGATGAATATAATCAACGGCGGCCGTCATGCTGACAACGGACTCTCTGTACAGGAATTCATGATCATTCCGCGCCACAAAGAAATGCGCGAACGTATTCGCATGGGCTCACAAGTATTTCACGCGCTCGCGAATATTCTCGCGCAAAAAGGATTTTCCACTTCTGTGGGTGATGAAGGTGGTTTTGCTCCCGAACTTCTCAACAACGAACGCGCACTCCAAATTATTATTGAGGCGATTAAATATTGCGGTTGGGAGCCGGGCAAGCATGTTTTTCTCGGCCTCGATGTGGCGGCTTCGGAATTTTACAATAAAGGCAGTTATTACATGGTGAAGAAACAGGCTTGGCGCGCGGAAAAAATCATCGCCATTCTCGACCAGTGGGCCAAAAAATATCCGATCGCCGTCATCGAAGATGGTCTGGCCGAAGATGATTGGAGTAATTGGCAACTGCTTACCAAAGAACTTGGTAAAAAAGTGACTTTAATCGGCGATGATCTGTTCGTCACCGACGCCGAGCGTTTGGATCGTGGTATCAAAGAAAAAGTAGCCAACGCGATTTTGATCAAAGTCAACCAAATCGGCACGCTTACCGAAACCATTGGTACGATTTTGTTGGCGAAAAGAAATAAATATCAAGTGGCGGTCTCGCATCGTAGTGGTGAAACTGCCGATACTTTTATTGCCGATCTGGCCGTGGCGGTCAACGCCGAATACATCAAAGCCGGTTCGCTTTCCCGCAGTGAACGGGTGGAAAAGTACAATCGGTTGATGGAAATAGAAAGTGAGCTCGGTTTATAGTATGGATATATCTCATCACAAAACTACTGCACTCATCATTATGGACGGCTGGGGAATAGCCGATCCCAAAAATAATGGCAATCCGGTGACGCCGCAAAACGCGCCGCATTATTTTGAGTGGTTGAAAAAATTTCCCCACACCCAGCTCGAAGCCAGCGGCGAGGCGGTAGGACTTTTCAAAGGAGAAGAGGGTAATAGTGAAGCCGGTCATTTCAATTTGGGCGCCGGACGAGTAGTGAAACAAGACGCGGTATATATTTCTGATTCTATCGCCGATGGCACTTTTTACAAAAATGCCGCGTTTCACCAAGCCTTGCATCATGTCAAAAAGTACAAAACCGCCGTCCACTTGATGGGGCTTTTGTCAAATCACAATAGCGCGCATTCCTGTCCGGAACATCTTTATACCTTATTGGATTTATTTCGGCGTGAAGGGATAAAAAATGTCTACATACATTTGTTTACCGACGGTCGTGATTCGGGACAGCACGACGCGCCTCACCACCTCAAGAAATTGGAAGAGCATTTGCAAGATGCGAAAATCGCCACTATCACCGGACGATTTTATGCTATGGATAGAAATAAAGAATGGGCCCGTACCGAGCGGGCTTACAATGCGATTGTGTTTGGCAAGTCGTCAATTATCGCGACTAGCGCGGGCGAGGCCATTACTCAAGCTTATAACAAAAATGAAACCGATGAGTTTATTTCGCCGACAGTAATTATTAAAAAAGGTAAACCGGTAGCCACAATCAAAGATAATGACGCCGTTTTCTTTTTCAATTTGCGTTCCGATCGCGCGCGCGAACTCACCAAAGCGTTTGTTCAGCCGGATTTTGAAAAAATAAATCCGGGCGCGTTTGATCGTGACGGTGTGCCGAAAAATATCCGTTTCGTGGTTCTGGCCGATTTTGGGCCGGATTTGCCCAATGTCTTGACTGCTTATCCCGGTCGTGATGTAGAAAATAGTTTGGTACAATGCTTGTGTCCGCGTCGGCAGTTGTACATTGCCGAATCGGAAAAATTTGCGCATGTCACATATTTTTTCAATGGCGGCTATGCCCAGCATTTTTGTGATGAAAATTGGACCAAAATTGAATCTAAAAAAGTGACGAGTTATGCCGAAAATCCCCAGATGAGCGCCAAAGAGGTGGCGAATTTTGTAGTTAAAGCAATTGAATCCGGGCAGTACGAATTTATTTGCGTTAATTTTGCCAATCCGGATATGGTTGGGCATACCGGTGTGCTCACGGCCGGCGAGGTCGCTGTGAATACGGTTGATCGCGAAGTGGAGCGGGTGTTGCAAACCCTGATAAAATTTGACGGAGCAGGCATTGTTACTGCCGATCACGGCAACATTGAAGAGATGATTAATTTGAAAACCGGTGAAATCGACACCGAACATTCCACCAATCCGGTGCCGTGTATTATTATTGCGTCGCCCGTTCGTCTCAAAGCTTTGAAATTGAGCGTCAATAAAAAAATCCGCAAAGGTAAGTTGGCGGACGTCGCGTCGACACTACTCCGTCTGATGGATTTGCCCAAACCAAAAGAAATGACCGGTAAAAGTTTATTTTAAATTATGTCTAACCATAAACCAGTAGTTTTGACAATTTTTGATGGTTGGGGGGTGGCTCCGGATAGTGAAGGCAACGCCATCACCCGCGCCAATTTACCCAATTTCACCAAGTATCTCAAAGAATATCCGGTGATGACCCTCTATGCTTCCGGCTCCGAAGTGGGTCTGCTTTTTGGCCAGATGGGCAATTCCGAAGTGGGGCATTTGAACATTGGCGGCGGTCGAATATATTACCAGGCGTGTCCGCGTGTCAATCAACACATCACTGATCGCTCGTTTTTCACCAACAAGGCCTTTCTCGACGCGATTGAGCATGTCAAAAAAAATAAATCTCAACTGCATCTGGTTGGTTTGGTTTCCTCCGGCAAAGTACATTCGAGCGATGAACATTTGTATGCGCTTTTGGAATTATGCAAAGAACAAAAATTAGACAAGCAGGTGTTTGTGCACGCGATTTTGGATGGTCGTGATTGTATTTTTAATTCCGGCAAAGAATTTATTGGTAATTTGCAAAATAAAATGGCGGCGTTAAAAGTGGGTAAGATTGCCAGTCTCTGCGGTCGTTTTTATGGTATGGATCGTGATAATCGTTGGGATCGGGTGGAAAAAGCCTATCGAGTGATGGCTGAGGGTAAAGCCGATCGCAAATACGAAGATCCAATCAAGGCGGTTGATGAGGCTTATGCGGTGAAAAATTACGATGAAGAATTTGTGCCCACGGTCATCACCGGCAAAAAAGATCAACCGATCGCCGCCGTGCGTAATGGTGACGCAGTAATATTTTTCAACTATCGTCCTGATCGCGCGCGTGAACTTACCAAAGCGTTCGTGCTTCCCGGCTTCGACAAATTTGAACGCTCCTACATCAAAGATTTATTTTTTGTGACGATGATGGAATACGAAAAAGATTTGCCGGTTGTGGTGGCATATCCGCCGATGGTGATACACAATACTCTGGCCGAGACGGTGAGCAAAGCCAATTTGAAACAATTTCATATTGCCGAAACGGAAAAATACGCTCATATTACTTTTTTTCTCAATGGTACTATTGAGAATCCTTTTCCGGGCGAAGATCGGATGATTATTCCGTCTCCCCAGGTGGCGAGTTATGCCGAAGCGCCCGAGATGTCGGCAGTTAAACTTACCAAAGAGGCGGTGAAAGCGATCGATAGTGGTAAATACGATTTGGTGGCGATCAATTTTGCCAATCCGGATATGGTTGGGCATACCGGCAATTTGGACGCGACTATTCAATCTTGCGAAGTGACCGATAAATGCCTGCGTGAAATAGTTGACCATACTTTGGCGGTGGGTGGCGCGGTGGTGGTGACGGCCGATCATGGCAATGCCGAAGAAGTGATCAACCTCCAAACCGGCGCGATGGACAAAGAACATTCCACCAATCCGGTGCCAATGCTGGTGATCTCTCGTGATTTACAAGGTCAAGCCGGGCCGGCCGGTGATCCTCCGGAAAATGATTTGAGTTTGTTGCCGCCGGTGGGAATGTTGGCCGATGTGGCGCCGACGGTTTTGAAATTGATGGGGTTGTCACAACCCGAAGAGATGACGGGGAGAGCGTTGATATAAATTAACAATAAAAAAACAGGGTATCTTGTGAAGAACATTACGAGACGAGGTGATAATTTGCGAAG
>Ga0208373_1002396_pt1 | contig 20937 bp, 22 predicted proteins | sample RifOxyC2_FD_184036 | JGI IMG/M metagenome (GOLD analysis project Ga0208373, IMG submission 184036) | Soil microbial communities from Rifle, Colorado - Rifle Oxygen_injection C2 (SPAdes) | ecosystem: Environmental > Terrestrial > Deep subsurface > Rock core/Sediment | place: Rifle, Colorado... | reverse complement strand
CACGCCCACCCCCATGCCCACACCCACCGCACGCCAACAATCTCATTCAAGCGCCGCCTTTATTCTGCGTACCCCGGCCGAACTCGCCTCCTCCTTCACAATCTTGAAGCGTCCAAGCTCCCCCGTATTCCCCACATGCGGTCCGCCGCAAAGTTCCGCGCTAAAATCGCCAATGCGATAAACTTTCACCACATCGCCATACTTCGCCGGGTCAAAAGAAACTTTCGCGATTTTCAACGCTTCATCTTTTGGCATTTCCGTCATTTCGACGGTAATGTTTTCCTTGATTTTCTCGTTAACCAAATCTTCCACTTGTTTCAACTGCTCTGCTGTCATTTTTTCCGGAAAATTAAAATCAAAACGCAATCGCTCTGTCGTGATATTGCTGCCTTTTTGGTAAATCTCCGCGCCGAACAATTGCCTTAACGCCGCCAAAAGCAAATGCGTGGCCGTGTGATATTTAATAGTCTGCTCGCTCGTGTCGGCCAGACCGCCCTTGAACTTTTGCTCTGCACCGGCGCGGGACAGGGCTTGGTGTTTTTGCATTTCCTTTCCAAATTCATCAAGATCAACCAACAAGTCGTCTTCTTTGGCCAACTCAATCGTCATTTCAATTGGGAAGCCGTAACTTTGATACAAATTAGCAGCTTCCTTTCCGGAAAACACAGTCTTATTTGCATGGCGTGTTAATACCGACATTAAAATATATCTTTTCATTCCCCTTTCAAGTGTTTCAGCAAACTTTTGTTCCTCGCGAACCAATTGATTCACGATAAACTCCTTATTTTTTTTCAACTCCGCATAAACTCCGCCCATTTGACTGACAACAATTTCAGCCAGTTTGAACGTAAACGGCTCGTTAACTCCCAGCGCCTTGCCGTAACGAACAGCGCGGCGAATCAAACGACGCAAAACATAACCCTGATCCACGTTCGACGGTTCGATCGCTTTTTCGTCGCCCAGAATAAACGTGGCCGCGCGCGCGTGGTCGGCTATTATTCGAAACGCTTTTTGATTATCATGGTACTGCTTGCCAGACAACTCGGTGATAACGGCGAACAACTCCTGAAATTCTTTGATATCAAAAACTTCTTTCTCGCCGTTCAACACGGCCGTGGTGCGTTCGAGTCCCATGCCGGTGTCAACGTTCGGGGCGGTTAACTTTTCAAGCTTGCCATCAGGCAATCGCTTGTATTCCATGAACACATCGTTCCAAACTTCGAAAAATCGCGCATCCGCCACCAGTTGCTCGTGCGTTTTGCCTTTTTCAAATCCGCGTTCCGGCGCGGTATCGTAAAACATTTCCGTGCACGGTCCGCACGGTCCGCCACTGGCCAAGCCCCACCAATTATCATCCTTGCCCAACGCGAAAATGCGCACGCTTTCGTGTTTCCACACGCCATCTTCCGCCACCGCTGCATCAATGCCAACGGATTCAAATTGTTTTTTCCAGAGATTGATCGATTCTTCATCGAGCGGCGCTTCTTCGTTGCCGCGAAAAACGGAAACGTACAATCGCTTCGGATCAAGGCCGAGCCATTTTTTCGACGTTAAAAACTCAAAGCTCCACTCAATCGCTTCCTTCTTGAAGTAGTCTCCGAACGACCAGTTACCCAACATTTCAAAAAAAGTTAAGTGCCGGTTATCACCCACATCGTCAATGTCGCCCGTACGAATACATTTCTGCGCATCGGACAAACGCTGACCGGACGGATGTTTTTCACCGAGCAAATACGGTACGAGCGGATGCATACCGGCGGTGGTGAATAAAACCGTGGCGTCATTTTCCGGAATCAAAGACGCGGACGGGATAATGGCGTGTTTTTTTTGTCTGAAAAATTCGAGATACTTGGAACGGAGTTCGCTGATGGTCATAAATAATATCGCTAAATTTTTTAATTTACAACACCTTTTTGTAACGCGTACTGCGCGCCTGCCCGATACGCTCGAGTAAACGCAATTTAACCAAACGGGACAGCGCCTGTTTGATCGTGTCGCGCGCCATGGCACCATTCAAAAGCTCAACAATTTCCGCCACTCCCAATTCTTTCTCGCCATCGAACAAACGAAAAACCGCCACCTGTTTTTCCGACAGAAGTTTTTCCGGCTTGTCATTTTCCATCAGTTGACGCGCTCGCTCGGCTTGTTTCACCATGGCACCGAGAAGATAACTTACCCATGGTGTAATATCTTCCTGATCGGTTTTGTGTTGCTTTTGCGTGGCGCGAAGGGCGAGATAATAATCCGCCTTGGTTTGCTCAATAATTTCATCAAGGGAAACATATGGCACGTATTCATACCCCGCTTGCAAAAGCAACAAATTGGTGAGCGCTCGGCTGATTCGGCCATTGCCGTCACTAAACGGATGAATGGCGAGAAATTCAAAAATAAAATTGGCAATCACCAGCAACGGATGAATTTCTCGATTCGCCAGCTGTTCATTCGTCCAATCAATCGCCGCTTGCATTTCCGGCCGAACCAAATATGGCGGTGTCGGATCAAACAGCACCACTTGCTGTCCCTGTTTATTCGTCATCACCACCTTGTTCGGTGAATTTTTGTACTTGCCTTTATGCGCCTGATCTTTGCCCGAAAAACTAAGCAGAATGCCGTGAAATTGCAAAATCCAGTTTTCTGACAGTTTGATCGTTTTCCAATTATCAAAAATTCGACCGATCAGATCGGCATAACCGGCTACTTCCTGCTCGTCACGATTTTTCGGTCGCTTGGAACTTAACCCGCGCAAAAAGCGGGCGATTTCTTCATCCGTCATCGTCGCGCCCTCAATTCGGGTCGATGCGCCGGTGGAGGTAATAATCACCCACGACTTTAATCGACCTAAAATTTGCGGACTCAAACGCAAACTGCCCTGCCACAAACCTTGCAACTGATCAATCTTGGCAATTTTCGCCAGAATGTCTTGATTTAATTTTATTCGATTGAAAAATCTCTTTTCATTCATAATTAATTGGTTACATCTTAACTATACCCAATAATACACAATAACATCCAATTCTTCAAGTGGATAAGTCAGCCGATTGATTAAACTTACAAGATCTTTCACGTAGAAACACTGAAAACGATATAATTCTACCATAATTTTACACAACCACCATTGACATTTTTCAAAAAGTGTGCTATTATTGGGGGTTATTTAAAGTGAACTTTAACAAGACAAACAAGGGAGAAAACCATGAACAATGACAGGACGAAGGCTATCAGGGAGTATGACGAACGGAAGAAGAAGGCCGAGGCGCAGGCCAAGATCACGGCAAAGGCCGCGGCCAATGACGAAGTAGCACGGATTTACCGCGTGGCAAAGCACGTTGATCGAGATGCTCTCGACGACGTGTGGCAGGAGAAGTACGACTCGGTCTACCGCGAACAAATCGAAGCGTTCGAATTCGGCGAGTATACGCGGACGGTCGAAGAGCAGGAAGATGACGCTCGTCGGCTCAACGAGTTTTTCTTGGACAATGCTCTGAAAAAAAGAGCACTGTTCGGCGACAGTGCGCTCACCGTAGAAGATCGCCGGCTACTGGAAGATCACGAGGGTAAGCCGGTGCCGAGGGAAGAACTGGATATGTGCACAGAGCCGGAATACGACTGGGACGGAGGTGCCTGTAGCACCTGCCACAACCGGCCGTGCCTCTGCGGTCCGGAGCCGGACGGATTCTAACCGCAACAAAAAAAGGAGGATGACATGGAAACGAAAGATTACGGCTTCCTGTTCACCCCCATCGGCCGAGTTCAAATCCGGTCAAAGTTCTGGTTTACTGTCGTCGTGATTTTCGCGATTGTCAGCGAGCTAGGATTGATCGCCTCACCCGTTAATGAAATGTACAGCAAACTGCTGTACACGACCATGATCGTATCTCCCGAAGCAGTGGCGCGCAAGGCGCCACAAGGTTCCGAGGTAGAAGTAACAAGCAAGTGGGACGATGAAGGCGGCGAAGTGGCGCTGGAATTTTCGGACGCCAAGTTCGAGATCCGGTACACAACCCGCAACGTTGACGGCATGGTGCCGTTCAGCGTGGAGAAAGTCGAAACAACTCTCAAGGGAGGAGGTGTTCATGAGCGGCATGACGCAAGAAGAAAAGAATCGGATGACCTCGTTTCTTGCGGTGGCGAAAGCTGAAGCAAAAGATGCGGCACGCCGCGCCATCGTCCGCCTGTTTCTCTCCTCACCGAGCGGCCAGGTGTCAAAGGAAATGGCCGAGCGACACGCGACGGAAGTTTACGAAGACGTGATCGCCGCCTACCTGAACTCCTACCGCGAGGAGGAGCTGATTCGTCAGCGCCTCGAGGCAGGATGCACGGTACTGGCCTGGCTTAACCAGCCGACCGTGCAGTAAACGTTCGCAACCCCACCCCGACATCGTCGGGGTGGTATTTTTTTTCAAAAAAATACCATTGACACCACGATAAAAATATCATAAACTGACCTGGATGCCGTTGTTCATTGCAGAAGGAGGAAAAAATCATGCGAAAAAAATTGCGACGTTATCGTTGGTTCCTTTTTGGCGGCGGCTGTCTCACCATGCTACTGCTCGGCATTTTTCTGGATTCCGATCTTCTCGTGGTCTTGTCACAAGTCGCTATCCTCGCAGGCCTACTTGGCTGGGCGGTATACACGGTAGTGAAAACTTGCCAACGTAAAACGCCGGTATCGGTAGCCCAAAAAAACAACGGCGAAAACAATTCGCCACAAACGTAATCAAGGACACATTTTCAAGCCACTTCGACGTCAGACGGCGGAGTGGTATTTTTTTATACAGAAACAATCGAATAAATGTAGGAGTTCAAAATTTTGAACCCCTACATTTATTCGATTATTCCCCCTCCCAAGCATTCTTCCTTGTCATAAAACACACAATACTGCCCGGGCGTTACCGCTCTTTGCGATTTGGAAAATTTAACTGACAAATCACCTGCTTGATTTTTTCTTATAACACACGAAATATTTTCCGCGCCGTAACGGATGCGACACTTCGCTTTCAACGGGAAATTCGGATTGACGCCACCTATCCAATTTGTATTTTTAACAATACAATCGGACGATAAAATATTTTCTTCTTTTGTGCTCACCCACAGCACGTTCTTCGCCCTATCCAAACTAACAACATACCAGGGTCCTCCGGCCAAACCAATTCCTTTGCGCTGACCAATAGTATATAATGGCAAACCACTATGCTTGCCGATTACTTTGTTCGTGTCCACATCGCGAATCTCCCCGCCGGAAAATTTGATATGCCTTTTCAAAAATTCCGTCAAATCGCCACTCGGAATAAAACAAATTTCCTGCGACTCTCGTTTGCTCGCCGTCGGCAAGCCGAGCTTGGCCGCCAACCTTCGCACTTCCGGCTTGGTTAAATCCCCCACCGGAAATAAAGCATGCGCCAACTGCTCCTGCGTTAATTGATGTAAAAAATAGGATTGATCTTTTTGTCGATCCTGTCCTTTTATTAACTTATATTGCATGAACTTTTGCCCTTTGCCCTTTGCTTTTTGCCCTTGTTTTTGCCCTTTGCCCTTTGCTCGCCTCGCTTCGGAGTCGAAGCGGGCCCTTTGCCCCTCCACCCGCACATAATGGCCGGTGGCGACAAACTTGGCGCCAAGGGCGCGCGCTCGCTTTATAAATTCACCGAACTTTATAAAACGATTGCAACGGACGCACGGATTAGGCGTGCGTCCGCCCTCATATTCGCCAAGAAAATTATCAACGATTTCTTTTTTGAACGGCGCCGCCACGTTCATCGTGTAAAAAGGAATTTTTAACTTTTCGCAAACGCGCCGCGCGTCTGTCTGCGATTCGAGCGAACAACAAACATTGTCGCGCACGCCGCCGTCAACCGTTTCTTTCCAAAAATGCAAAAAAACACCGATAACATCGTATCCCTGCTCTTTTAACAACGCCGCGGCCACGGAGGAATCAACGCCACCGGACATTCCCACGGCCACGCGGGGTAAATTAAACGACATAATGTTTTATACACCATGAAAGACGTAGGGGCGTTGCACGCAACGCCCCTACGTCCATTTTATTTATCCGGCCTTTTTTAACGTGACCACCACATTCGGAATATACTTGTTGTCGTGCTCGTCAACGATTTCCACGGCATTATTTTTCATGAGCTCGTTCCAAATCAAATCGGACAAAACCATCCGCGTGTCCTTGATGTCCGCATTCAAACTGTCAAGATCGTTGTACTCGGACGAATACTCGCCGCGGATACCAGCCTCGATCTGTTTCTTGCGCGCGCGGAGCGAATTCATTTGGTCGGCGAGGTCATGATACTCTTTGCTCTTTTCAAAAGCCTCTTTCACCACCTTGCCCAGCTCTTTTTTCTTGCGCTGCGCCTCGATGATTTCGTTGTGCATTTCCTTGATTTTGGTCAAAGCGTCTGACATAAACTTTAAGGCGCTACAAGATTACAAGATAATTTACAGATATACAGATAAAAAAACCTGATTACTGCTATCCACCAGCCTTGGTTCCGACTATCTTGTATATCTCGTAAAGTATCTTGTAATCTGTAGCGCTACTGGTATTTTTTCAACAGTTGATAAACCTCCTCGTAATTCCGGCTCATCTTCGCGCCCATGACAATGGCGATAATATCCTTGCCGCCACTCGTGGTCTGCGTCACCAAGTTGTAACCGGCCTCCTCGGTCCAGCCGGTTTTGGTGCCGCTGATTTTTAAATCGCGATTTAAAACTTTCTTACTGGTATTTTCCACGCGGTATGACACCTTGGTGTTCTTCGTCTTAATCACCACCTCGCGGCAAGTGGTCGCCTTGAGCACGTCGGCGTTTTTGAACGCCCGCTCGGCAATCACCGCCATTTCAAACGCGGTGGAAACATTTTTCTCGTTTAACCCTGTCGGCTCGACAAAATGCGTTTGCGTCAAGCCGAATCCGGCCGCTTTTTCATTCATTTTTTTTACAAATTCGTCACGGCTTAGGCCTGTGATACGCGCAAGCGCCATGGCGGCGTTATTCTTTGAACCCACCATCATGGCGTAGAATAAATCTTTAATTGAAAACTCGCTTCCTTCTTTCGCCCAAAGCGTCGCGCCGCCGACAAAATCGCCTTTCTCCAATTTAACCGTCTTGGTCCAGCCCGGATTATTATCAACAAAAACGAGCGCCGTCATCAGCTTGGTCAAGCTGGCTACGGAACGCACTTCGCCCATGTTTTTCTGAAAAAAAATGTTACCGGAATTACCATCCACCACCAGCGCGGCCACGGCGCTTAACACATCCGGATCCGGTTCGAGCACAATTACGGACGCGTATGGAAAAATCGTCGGCGCTTTTACCACTTTCTTTTTCAAATCGATTTTCGTGGGCAGATCGCGCCATTTGCCTTGCAAAGAATCGTAAAAAAATACAGTTTTGTCTTGACAGTCAGCCGGCAAACGAAACAACAAATAAACCGGCTTTGTTAACAACCCCGGCGCGTTGTCGATTATCTCATACGTGAACATCTCGGACGCCGCTCTCATGCCCACGGGCAAATCAGCGGCCAAAGAAGCGCGTTCAATCCGAGCGACTACCTCACCAGGCAAACTTTTTGGCGGCAACGACAAACTGAAACTGCCGCCCGGACTTTCAACCGTATACCCCTTGATCAAAGTGACTGAATCAAGACTGACGCTAAAAACCTCGGCCGCACGCGCGTCCGTGGCTTGATAAATCGAAAAACAAAACACAATTATGGATATGAGAACTATCCACCGAACAATGTCCATACCAAACCCTTCCTCTACAATTTAATGATTCCCTCCGGTGTCACCTTGTAACACCCGGCCATAGGATAGCCGTCCAAACCGCGCTCGAGCGAAAATCGCACTTCATAATCATTCGGCTCGATCTTGATGAACGCGTAATTGCACGCACCGGCCTGACAAGCGGCCGCGGTCGCGCAACTCACCTTGGGCGATTCCGGATCGTTCAACTTGGCCAATCCGGGAAAGACGTCAACCAACACGGACGGCGCTTTGCTCGCGCAGGCGCTCACCGGTCCGATCTCGCAATAAGCCTGATCAAATCCGCCTTTTTGATTTTTCACCACGCTCATGGCACTCCGCAACGCCTGCATATCGCCTATCCGCTTGCCATCGCGCAACTCTTTTTGATTGGCGTTAAGCAGTCCGGCCAAGCCGGCGAGCAGCAAACCGAAAACACCGAGCGCGATTAAAATTTCCACCAACGTAAACCCTTTTGTCCGCATAATTTTAGTCAGTCAGCGTTATTCCCTTGTTCGTCAGAATATAGCATCCCTTTTGTTTAAAATCGGCCGCGCCGTTCTCCAGATAAAAATACACATAATAACGATCATCGACATCGCTGGCGCTGCGGAAGGCGTAATCACACGGCCCCAAACAATCATTAGCCAGGCAATTCACCGTGCCAATCGGGTCATGCAAATTGGCAATACCAGGCAAACTTTCTTCCAAATAACCGCCAAGACAACTCGAAATGGACACCGTCTCGCCAGGACAACCGTTTTGATCAATTTCCCAAGAACCGTATTCACTATGACCGATTTCAAACGCTTGACGAATTGCATCAATGTCACTCAAGCGTCTGGTATCTCGCGCTTTTTCACGAATATTACCGAGCGACACCACGGCCAGAGACGATAAAATACCAATGATAGCAATAACAACCAAAAGCTCGATTAGTGTAAAGCCCTTTTTATTCTTCATATAGGCGGGAAGTTGGTGCGTGCTCCAACTCATTAATACTTCGCGAACCCCTTGCGCGTCAATTTATAGCATCCGGTTGTTTTCAAATCGCCGGCGCCCTTTTCCACAAAGAAAGCGAATTCATAATCAGTATCGGAAACGGAAATCAAGCCGTAATTGCAGGCCGCTTTGCACGTCGCCGTGCAAACCACTGTGCCGGTCGGATCGTTCAAGTTGGAAAGCGTTGGCAAAAATTCCTCCAGGTGACCGCCTTTGCACGTGCTAAGAATACCGGTAGCGCAACCCAAGTCCTTGGAATAACTGCCATAGGCATCGTTTGCCAATTCAATGGCCGACTGAACGGCCGCCATGTCGCTGATGCGCTTGGTATCGCGCGCTTTTTCTCTAATGTTTCCAAGCGACACCACCGCGAGCGAGGATAGAATGCCGATAATGGCAATCACCACGAGAAGCTCAATTAGTGTAAAACCTTTTTTCATAGAAATATGTTAATTCATTAAATCGCAAAACTACGCTAATTGTGAATAATATAAATCTCTGGGTCTAAAAATTTTTATTTTTTGTTTTTACTTTTAATCTTTTTTTTGCCCTTTGCTCGCCTCGCTTCGGAGTCGTCCGCCTCGGATAGCCGAAGGCGAGACGGGAAACGGGCTCTTTGCTCGCCTCGATTCGACACCGATTTTCATAAAACACCCCATATCAATCGAGTCGAAGCGGGACCCTTGCCCTTACGTTTTATTATATCACATGTTCGACGAAATCGCATACATGGGTAAAATGATCGCCATAATCATCACCGCCACCGCCACGCCAAGAATAACCATGATGACCGGTTCAAGCAATGACATGAGGTTAGCAATAATATTATCCACCTCGCGCCGATAAAACTCGCTGATTTTTTCAAGTACCTCATCCACCCGACCGGTCGCCTCGCCCGTCTTCAACATTTGCGGCAACATCTTTGGTACCAATTTACTTTCATCCAAAACCTCGGCCAAAGCTCCACCGCTCGCCACCGTTTCTTTCGTCCGAACCACTAAATCGCGATAAACCTCGTTGCCCATCATGTCCGCGACGATGCCAAGCCCGCCGACAATGTCCACTCCGCCGGCCATGAGCGTATGCATACTGCGGCAAAATCGAATCACGGCGATATAATTGAATAATTTACCAAAAATCGGCAAGCGCAACTTGACGTTGTCCACGAATCGCCGGCCGGCCGGCTGACGCACGGCCAACATGAAGGCGCCGATACTCGCCACCGTCGCCAACACCACCAGCCACCAATAAACCACCAAAAATCTGCTTATCCCCATGACTAAACGCGTGGACCAAGGCAAGGCCGCGCCGGTTTGCGCCAGCATTTCCGTTAATTTCGGCACCACGAAAATCATCATCAGAATGCCGATAACGAACAAACTGGACATAACGAACGCCGGATAAATCATGGCGCCGCGAATCTTGCCGCGCAATTCATAATCTTTTTCCAATTGGTCGGCCAAATAAAGCAACACTTCCTGCAACCGCCCGGACAGTTCTCCTGATTTGACGATATTGACAAAAAAACTATTAAAAACTTTTGGCTGACTTTCCAACGCTTCGGAAAACTTACTGCCGCCCTCCACTTCCGCCGCCACTTTAAATAGCGCCTTTTTCAACTTGTCGCTTTTGGTTTGCCCGGAAACGTCCTTTAACGACTCGGTCAGCGGCACGCCCGCGGAAATCAAAATTGACAATTGCCGGGAAAAAATCACCAAATCTTTCGCTTTGACGCGAGAAAAAGATATTTCCAAACCGGCCAAACCTTGTTTTTTTTCTTCCAAATAAAGCACGCGAAATCCGCGCTCCTGCAAAATATCAGCGGCGATGTTTTCCGAATCAGCTTCCACCAATCCGGAAGCGGATTCATCTTGTGAATTGCGCGCGCGATAATTATATAATGCCATAGCTATAACGCGAATAACGCCCTAAAACAGTCATACGAATGCCGCGAATAATCGCATTCACATCCATGTTTTATTCGTGTCATTCGTGATTTCTGCGACTATTCGTGTTAATTTATTCCTGCTCTTCAATTTCCTTGCTCACTCGAAAAACTTCTTCGATCGACGTGCCGCCTTGCAGTGACTTGACGATGCCGTCTTGAATCAAATTCAATACGCCAACGCGAGCCAATTCGGCTTGCACGTGTTCTTTTTTGAATCCGTTGGCAATGATGACGCGCATCTTTTCCGTAATCGGCAAGGCCTCGGCGATGACCATGCGCCCGGCATAGCCACTATTCTTGCATTGCGGACAACCGCGGCCGCGGTAAGCCGTCAAGGCTCCGTGCCAATTGACTTCGGTTGGAATTAATTGTTGCGGCGCCCGTTCCAACTCGCGACGCAATTTGCCGGCCAGTTCCTCCGGCAATGTGTATGACTCCTTGCACTTCTGACAAATGCGACGTGTCAAACGCTGGGCAATGATCAAATTGACGGTCGAAGCGAGCAAAAATGGCTCGGCCTTCATATCCACCAAGCGCGGAATCGCGCCGATGGCGTCGTTCGTATGCAGCGTGGAAAACAACAAGTGGCCGGTCAGCGAAGCGTGGATGGCCATTTCCGCTGTTTCATTGTCGCGAATTTCGCCCACCATGATGATATCCGGATCTTGTCGCATCAACGCGCGAATACCGGACGCAAATGTAAAGTTAACTTCCGGCCGCACCTGCGCTTGATTGATGCCGGGAATATTATATTCAATCGGATCTTCCAGCGTGGAAATATTCACGCCTTCTTTATTAAGCATGCTCAAAATAGAAAAAATAGTGGTTGATTTACCGGAACCGGTCGGACCGGTGACCAGTACCATGCCGTACGTTTGCTTCAACGATTGCGCCACCAGTGCACGCATGGCCGCGCTAAAGCCGAGTTGTTCAAGGGTCAACGCGCGATTCGAAACGTCGAGAATACGCATGGTGACTTTTTCCCGGCCGGACAGCGGCATGACGGATACGCGCAAATCATATTCTTGCACGCCAATTTGAAACTTGAATCGGCCGTCTTGCGGCACGCGCGTTTCATCGATTTTCAAATTGGCCAACACCTTGATACGCGAAATGACGGAATCATGCACGTGGCCGGGCAAAATCAAAACCGTGCTTAACAGGCCGTCCACGCGAAAACGCACCCGGGAAGTTTTTTCAAACGGTTCAATATGAATATCGGAAGCGCGACTTTCAATGCCATGCTTCACGATCATGGAAACAATTTGCGCCACCGGCGCGCGTTCGATCACTTCGGCGATATTTTCAATGGAAACGTCTTCCGCCATCTTTTCTACGCGATCCTCTTCCACTTGGTTTACCGCTGTGGCCACTGCCGCGCCAAAAGCGTCATACTTGCGCAATCGATCACGCCACGCCGGCATGGAACAAACATGATATTCCAACACCTGGTCGCGGCTGGCTGCCCAAAAATCAAGCGCTTCGCGCGCGTCATAATCATCCGGCTTGGCCAAAGCGATTTTTAACCTTTGGCCTTCGGCCGCGAAACAAACGGCAAAATGTTTTTCCGACAAAGCGCGAGGCAACTTTTCAAGCACCGCCTTATCAACCGGCGCCGCGAGCAAATTAACATAAGGAAGATTAAAAAACACCGACTCCAGCTCAGCGAGCTTCTCGGCTTCGACAAAACCACCTTTGACAATCACTTCGCGTAAATCTTTTCCTTCCGCGCCGTTCAACATCGCTTCGATTTCCGCCTTTTGATTTTCTTTCAGCGCTTGGCGCTGCCAAAGGAAGTTTAACAATTTTTTTTGCTGCTCTTTAATCATGGCGGCGGGAGATTGATACGTAGTATTTCCCAACCCTTTCTATTGATCGAACGGGCTGGTCTGTAAAAATTTTATTTTGCTAAAATCCGGCGGCCAATTGCCAAATTTTTGCAAATTCAAATACAGCGGATGCTTTAACAACTTTTCTTTGATTGCGGCCAAATCGTTGTCCGACGGCTCCGCCGCATCACCAAAAAGTATTTCCGGTCCGCCGACAACGTACTTCTTTTCCATCGGTGAAAAATATAAAAGTTGCGCCGCTACGGCGACAATGACAACCACGGTCGCCAGGCCGGCCAACATTATGGCTTGAAACTGATGCTCATTCGCCATAATTAATCGTTATAGAAATAGGCGGCCAACGATAAGTTGAACGACATCGTATCCGGCGCATACGCGAGCGAACGCACATCCAATAAACGAAGATTTTTTTCCACGTCCGCCAAAAAGCCCTTCAAGGCGAAATAATCACCGCCGGTCAAACTGACATTGATGAATAATTTTTGCAAGGGCAATTTCTTTTTGCTCGCGGCCGCATCCTTGTCGTCCGCCACGTCGATTGAGGCCAAAAACAAATTATGCTTTACGGCCAAAGCTTCCATTTGCACGAAAATCGCCGGCAAATCTTTGCTCATCGGCAAAACCTCCACGATCTTTTTCGCCGGCCCCTCGAGCTGGGTAAAATTAATTTTTATTGATTTCAACTTTTCCAATTCCGCCTGACGTTGTTCAAGCACCGCCGTTTTTTGATTGATCAACGCCTGCACATCAACCACGTTTGCCACATAGACCGAGTAAACGAACAGCGCCGTCCCAAGTAAACAAATCACCACCGTCAATCCAAAAATCAATCGGTAACTACGCAAGAACTGCTCCGCCGCGCCGACAAACTGCGTTCGATTTTTGTCGCGACCAATCACAACCACGTTCGCCCGCCCGTCCGCCGGATCGGCTTTCAGCGCATTAACGTTTTTTGTCGCCGGAGCGTTTAACATAACTATTTTTTACTGAGAAAATCCGGTTTTAATTTCAGCTTGATGTTGAATTCGATCGGCAATTGGCCAATTGCACTTTCCACTTTCGCATCTGCGGCCGGCGTTTGCGTCAAAACGCTGATTTCCGCCAGGGCAACAAATTCGGCTTTTTCTAACGCCGCGAGCTGCCAGGCCGCGTCCTCATACTTTTTGGCACGGGCGGACAACAAAACATCGCCGTTTGTTTCGGCGATTAAATTATAGTAACGAACGCTTTCGAGCGTTACCTTTTCGAGCTGACCCAAAAAGGCGGTCCAATAAACATGATTGTCGAGCAAAACTTGCAGCGCCGCGGCGCGATCCTTCAACGCCTCTAGCTGCTTGCCTTCCATACTAAAAGAATTGATCTCACTGTCCGTTTGATCGATTTTTATCATGATCTCTTGATATTGCTTTAGCAAGGCCAGCTTTTGCCATTTGCCATAAACATAGCCGATGCTACCAAATACGACAAAAAGTAGAACAACCGCTATGAGCTGTGTCATCCGCCGCCAAAACTGCGCCTTGACTATGGCCGGATAATCCTCGGCGATCAGGTTTAAATCAGCCGGTGGAATTTTGCCGGGTACATCTCTTTTCATCGCCGACAACAACGGCGGCGGCCTTTTCAAATCATTAATTTTATCATGCGTTTCCCGCAAAACCTTTTTGTCGGCAACGCCTGAATCTTTTTCTACTTCCGGCACGCGCATACGAAAAGCATGGTCCGGCGATGGAGCGACCGGCTTGTTGAACATCTTCGGCGCCGGCGTTATGTTTTCTCGAAACGCCTTCACAGATGCCGATGGCGGCATATTCGGTATCCTCGGCGGCGGTATATTTTTTGGCACCACACGAAAAACACCCTTGTCCTTTACAATGGGCGCTTGTTCTTCAAAGCTGATCGCGATGCCGCTACTTTGACCGGACAATCGAACCGTTGACTTGCCATTGACGCTTTCCGCCGCGTGCATCTTAAACTTCGGCAGCCCCATGGCGCCTTTGACTTTTTCTTTTTCGACTTCTTCGTTTTTTCTTAGCTCGTCCGGCAGTAACGATATTCCCATATTGCTTTTGGATTCCGGTCTTTAACCTTTGAGTTTGCGATTATAGCTTTGCTCGCCTCGCTTTCGCGAAGTCGTCCGCCTCGGCTAGCCGTAGGCGAGACGGGAAGCGGACCCTTTGCCTTACTCGATATCTCGCATCGCCAAGCCTATAGCCGTGGCCAGTCGAGCACCGCTCGCTTCCAAGACCGCCTGCAAATCTTCCGGATAAATCACCCGCGCCCACGGATTGCCAACAAAGGTGCGAATGCCAAGGCTGTCGGTAAAATATTTTTGCAAGTTGAATAAGTTCGCCGTGCCGCCGGACAAAACCACGCGCTCAATTTTTTTGTTCTTGTTGTCCGGCTGTTCCAAATAAAAATTAATTGTGTATTGCACTTCGTCAATGATTGCCTGAATCGGCCGTTTGATAATTTCCGGCATGGCCTCATTTGCTTCTGGAGTCTCGGCCAAATCACGCTTGAACTGTTCCGCCTGAGACAAGGACACGTTCAAAGTGTTGGCAATTTCCTTAGAAATTTCGAGACCGCCCACGCCCAAACTGCGATTGTAAAGCGGAATGGCGCTTTCAACGACCACAATGTCCGTATTGACCGCGCCGATGTCCACCAGCACCACCGTGGCCTTGTCTTTGCCAACCATGGAACGCGCCAGCGCAAATGATTCCGTCTCAAGGCTGATTAAGTCCAGCCCGGCTTTTTTGAAAATATCAATGTACTTTTGCACCACTTCTTTCGCCGCGCCGGTCAAAAGAACCTGCAAACTCTTAATCTTGTCATCGGCTCCCGCGGCCGGTTTGGCCAACACTTCCTCTGAGCCGAGCACTTTCCAATCCAAAATCATTTCTTCGAGCGGCAACGGCAAAACCTTTTTCGCTTCCCATTCCACGGCCGTGGTGATTTTTTTTGGCGAACTCAAATCCTTGCGGCTCACGTCGGTCAATGAAATAATTGACGTGAACACCGCCGGCGATGGCAACGCCGTGATCGCCCGCTTCGTCACCACGCGACTTTTTTCCACGACCTTCTTGATCAACTCCGCCGTCTGATCGACTTGGTCGATTAACTTAACGTCGCCTTTGAGCGAACGTTCATAGTAACCGTAAGTCACCAATTGCGCGCGACCATTGTTGTTTGTCAGCTCAACCAGTTTGATACTACTGCCGCCAATATCCACGCCAAGATAGTTCGCGTCAGTGGGAGAAGCTTTTGAAAAAAGTCCCATATATTACAAATTACGAATAGTATACTTGAAATTTCCGTCGGTTGCGACCGACGATAATTGACTAGTTTATTATAACATTTTTATTCCGGAAGCTGAAATAATTATCCACTATTTATTTGAAATTAGGCAAAGCTTTCGTAATGTCGGTGAATCCGGGCGGCGGATTGGCCACCACGCGACCGTCGTAAACAACCAATTCGGCCGGACCGCCCTTTTCCAGATCGCTGAATATTCTCTGAAATTCGAACTGTCGCGCCACCATGAGTCCGTCAATTCTCAACCCTTTTTCCGTGTCCGCCTGTCCGGTGGTGCCGGTATAAATTTTATTTTCCGCATAAAAATTACCAACCACATTTTCCACGTTCGCCGCGATGTAAATGTTGCCACCAACGCCATTGTCCTTTTTCAAAACGATCCAACCGAGCGACGCCAAATTATGCGCCGTTGTCACCGGCATATTTTCATACAAAATGTTTCCCTCAATATACACGTCTCCCTTCACAACGATCGTGCCGGCACCGGCCAACTTATTGGTTCCGTTTTTGAAACTTTGATAACCAAGATGCAAATCGCCATTTAAATAATAAACTTGTCCGGTCAACGGATTCGCCAAGCCCGCGCCGTTCGAGGCGATTTTTTTCACCTCCCCGTATTGTCCGGCGAACAAACCGCGCAAATCCAGCGCGCCGAATTCACCGCGATATTCATTTTCTTTTTTCGGCAACGTTAACGACGAATCATCATCCATCCAACTCTCCGAGGTATTGCATTTCCCCGGTTCAACACAAGTGGAAGAAAAATGTACGATGCTACCATCGCTTTCAATTCGATACGTCGCGTTAAATTGTCCATCGGGCAACACACCCTGATTCAACGCGCCCACGCCTCCCCCACCGTAAACATCGCCGCCCACGGTTTGCAAATACGGCGGATGAACCGCGCCGGCGTTGAAACTCGACGCGAACTGCAGCCAGCCAAGACCAACGCCATTCGGCTCGCCCGCGTTCCACGCCCAGCCGGACAAGCGATTGCGCGAATAATCTATGCCGATACCAAAATCTTGACAGCTCGCGCACTGATGGCAAACGCTTGTTTTGGTATTGCAACCGATGCAGTCGGAACAAATTTCTTTGCTGCCGCTGAAATGCGAATCAGCAAAACAAAATTCGCATCGCTCGCTCGCCTCATCTTTCAATCGGACGCAATTTTGACAACTGTATTTTTTTCCAACGCTCGCCACCTTCGCTCCATCCAATTTGATCCAACCGTCATTTCCGAGCACCACCCAACTCGCCCAGCCGGCCAGCAAACCGTGTTCCATCAGACGCGCGGTTGGCGCTTTTCCGTCCGGCGCAACTTTCTGATTAGTCGTCAAACACGACTTGCCCACACATAACCAACCGCCATGCTCCGACCACGCAAAGCCGTAAACCTCGTTCGACGCTTTGTCATAATCCAAACCATAATCGGATGAGGCGCACTTATTCAGCAGTCCGTCGTTATAACAGTTCAACGACACCCAACCCAGATTTTCCGACCAAGCAAAGCCGTTGATTTTGTGATTTTTGTTGGCTTCGGCGACATAGACATAGAAGCATAGAAACAACGAAGCAATGAAGCAAAGAAACAAAAAAATACCCAAGCGGGAAATAACAAAAAATTGAGAAAAGCGAAACGGTTTTTCCATACATTGTTATTATACCACAAATTCACGCGCAATAAAAAATCACGGAAACGCAAATCCGTGAATGGCGGGGGTCTAGGAGATTGCCACGCAAAGCTCGCAATGACGAACTACGCCCTACGGGCGTGAAGCGATTACCGCATGACGATTACCACCATAGGCGGTAAACGGTTTACGCGCGAAGCGCGTGACGTCCCGCTAATCGGGACGTCATTGCGAGCTTTGCGTGGCAATCTCCTACACTCCACCGGCGAGCGTAGCGAGTAAGACCCCCACGCCCTTCGGGCGTATCGTCATCGCCTGCCTGCATCGCTGGGCGAAGCACTGCGGGCAGGTGGCAATCTCCTACCCCGCAGCCCGCTCATCCAACGCCTGATTCACCCTGAACCCGAACTCCCGTTGGTCGTTCGGTTCAGGGCAAGCCATTTACGGCATTCCTTACCATTCATATTATGAACTTCTTTGGTCTAACGCCGTATTTACCAAAGTGTCCGCCTCTTTATTCTTCTCTCGATAAACATGCTGGAACTCAATTTTCTTGAACTTTTGTTGTAAACGCCAAATTTTTATAAATTGCACAGCCAAATCTTGATTCTTTACTTTATACTCCCCTTTCAACTGTTTGACGACTAATTCGCTGTCCAAATTAAAATGCAATTCCGTACCGCCAAGCTCGTGCGCTTTTTCCAGCGCCAAAACCACGGCTTGATATTCAGCCTGATTGTTCGTGGTTTCACCGATGTACTTTCCGGCGGCAAACAACACATCACCTTTTTCGTTTTTAATCACCACCCCGATGGCCGCCGGACCGGGATTGCCGCGCGCGCCGCCGTCGGTGTTAATTATTAATCGCATAAATCAGTTAATCAGGTTAATCAAACAATCACCAACAACAAACTAATAATAGCAAACAATAAGAAAAAATAAAACCGCCGGAATGTTCCGACGGTCGAAAAATAATTACCACCGCACCTTGATGCCGATGAAGGTTTCGTCAGGATACGGATCATCGCCGCCCGTGCCTTCCAAAAAACGCAGATGCAACTCAGTGATAAAGCCTTCCCGGCTCAAGAACACGACACCGACTTCGTACCGCACCTTATTCTCTGTAAAAAAAACGTCATTTCTCCCTGAATTGCGTTGCAAAACGATAGTTATCTCGTTTTCACTCCGGCCGGCCGCTTCATCAATTTGAGGCTTCCATTCTTTCTCAAACAACGCCTGCATGCCGCCATTTTCCAGCCGCACTTTTTCTTCTTCGTATGCGCTCCAATAGGCCGCTGATTCCCGCTTCGTCCTTGCCGCTTGTGCTAAGTGTTTTTCTTCCTGCGCCTTTTCCATCCTTTCTCTCACCACTTCCGCATAAGGCTTTTTCTTTTCACTATTCATGGCCACTCTCCTTTATCAAAGGGCTGTTGGGACAACATCGCTCGATCAAACCGCCGATCTGATAGCTTATTGCACTGTAATTAAAAAGTCAAACGCAGCGCATACGAAAACTAAGCATTTCAGATTTTCGATTTTTGATTTATGATTTACGTAAATCCACTATCCTAAATTCCACCTCCCTATTTCCATTCCACTCATTAACACCTACCTCGCACACCGCGTCCACCGCATCACCAACGCGAATCTGCGGCAGCCATTCTTTCGCGTGGCCAAACCAAAGCATCTTGTAAACCATGGGCGGATCCTGCTTCACGCGCAAGCGGAGGTGCGTCAACTCGCCACCGATCGCGTCCGCGGAAACGATTTGTAAATTCTTGATTAAAAACAGCGGCTTCTCATTTCCCTCGCCGTGCGGCTCAAACCCTTGCAAGTGATTCAACAAATCAAACGTCGCGTCCGACAGCCTCAACTCCGCATCAATTGATAACGTGGGCGTTAAGTCAAGTTGACTTAACAAGCCGACGGCATAATTTTGCAAATCAATTTCGAAGCTTTCCTTGATTTCCAAAGAGTTCAACGTGAACCCACACGCACCCGCGTGTCCGCCAAAACGCGCAAAGTGTTGGCAAACGGCTTGCAACCCTTGCGTGATGTTAAACCCATCAACGCTCCGACCGGAACCAACGACCTTGCCGTTACACAGCGTCATGGCGATCACCGGCCGCGACAACTCGTCGCACAGCTTGCCGGCGATTAGACCGATCAAGCCGGGCGGCCAGCCTTCTTCAAATAAGAAAAAAACTTTTTCTTGTAATCTGTCCGTAATCTTCGCCTTGGCCGATGTTAACGCAGTTTCAATCGCTCGTTGGCGATCGGAATTATTTTTTTGCAAATCAGCCGCCAACTGTGAGGCGCGCGTTTCATCTTCTTCAACCAATAAATTAAACGCCGCATCCGCATGCTTCATTCGGCCCGCCGCGTTCAAGCGCGGCGCGATTTGAAAGCCGATCGTGTAGGCATCCAATTTTTTATTGCCGATTATTTCCAGCAACTTTTGCAATCCCACGTTCCGGGTTTTTTCGAGAACAACCAAACCCCACTTCGCTAAAATGCGATTTTCGCCGATCAACGGAACAACATCCGCCACGGTGCCCACGGCCACAATATCAAGCAACCACTTTTCAAAACCCTCCCCTCCGCCATATTTTTGTAATTCTAGACTTTTGACTTTTAACTCTGGACTTTGGACTTGCCGCTCTCCACGCAATAACGCTTGGGCCAACTTAAACGCCACGCCCGCGCCGGACAAGAACGGAAACGGATAACCACTGCTCACCACCTTCGGATCAAGAATAGCAAACGCGCGCGGCAACTCCGGCGGCGGTTCATGATGATCGGTAACAATAACGTCCACGCCGGCGGCGCTCAGAACGTCAATCTCCGCGGCGTTCGATATGCCGCAATCAACGGTTATAAATAGTTTGACACTCTGAATAATAAAATTGTTCAAATTCGCGGGATTGAGGCCATAACCATCGATTTCTCTATGAGGAATAAACACTTCCACTTGTGCGCCAAGCGCCTTCAAAGTCTTGAACAGCACCGCCGCGCTGGTCACGCCATCGGCGTCATAGTCGCCATGAATAAGTATTTTTTCTTTAAGTTCAATCGCCCGCCAGATCCTGTCCACCGCCTTCCGCATATCAACAAACAAGAACGGATCATGCGCCTTGCCATACTCCGGACGCAAAAAAGCGTCAATGTCGGATTGACTTTTTTGTTCTCTGTTATACAATAGTTGCGCGACGAGCGGCGGCAACGTTTTTAACTCTGCCAAAAACGCCAATGGCGCGTTCGGCCTCACATTCCACTTCTTCATAATCGGTTGGATGGTTGGTACCTGATACATGAAAGCTGGTTTGGTTGGTAGATGGTGGAAATTGGATTACTCTATCCACTTTCCACTCTCCATTTTCCAAACCGGCGTCTACACACCACGCACCAATTTCCATCTCTTTATCTTACTATGTTGA
>Ga0208373_1002392_pt1 | contig 20950 bp, 20 predicted proteins | sample RifOxyC2_FD_184036 | JGI IMG/M metagenome (GOLD analysis project Ga0208373, IMG submission 184036) | Soil microbial communities from Rifle, Colorado - Rifle Oxygen_injection C2 (SPAdes) | ecosystem: Environmental > Terrestrial > Deep subsurface > Rock core/Sediment | place: Rifle, Colorado... | reverse complement strand
AGTTAATCCAGGGGGTTGATTATGACGAACAAATCGTTTGCCTTGCTTGGTTTTCGGTTGTTAGCTCTGTATTTTGTTGTAACGGGAGTGATTGCTTTCCCAATAGCTCTTTCAAATCCATTAATGGTTGAAGGTAGTTTTTTCGCCATCTTTTTACCCTATTTAGGATTTGGACTCCCAGCACTTACCGCGGGGCTTCTTTTGTGGTTTGTTGCGCCCTATTTGGTCAAATACGTTACCCCTAAAGAGGAGGGTCCTTGTTCATTTTCGGGGATGAATGTTGTGGATTTTTATCAAGTCGCCTTTGTCATTGTGGGTCTTTTTTTACTAGCCTATGCCCTCCCTGAGTGTTTATTAGTTATTTTTTCATTATTTGACCTGCCCTGCAAAGTCTCTGATATGACTATTTGCAGATGTCCAATCGGTCAACTGGTGCTTCCTCTGTTGAAAATTCTTATGGGGCTTTGGTTTTTGTTTCGCAGTCATTATCTGGCTCGTTCTTTACTGAAGATTCACAAATAGGGTCGATCATTTCAACCTTGCAATCCCTTTCCTTTCGTCCCTATCAAGGTATGTGGTACCTGAATCTGAATCAACAAATATGAAAACGAAGTTCTGGAATACGTGTTTAAAATATGTAGATGCCTATGATCTTGTTTACCTGCTCTGCGTTGTTTCGAGATGCGGCTCGGCTCCAAACAGGGCTGGTGCGAAGATGTTGGTAACAGGTGCTAAAAATTATGGGACAATTGGAGGTGGTCGATCCGAATTTCTCTTAGTTGAAAAGGCAAAAAAAATAGTAAGCGAGAGTGCTTTTGTTAAGCCGCAACTATGTATTTTGGACCATCGTGATGATGATAGCCCAAACGCCTCAGGCATGATTTGTTCTGGTTCTCAAACGTATGCATTAATCCCTCTGACGAAAAAAGATAAACTAACCATCGAAAATATAACGAAAACATACAAGAATGGTGAAAGTGCTGTTTTAACCTTAAGTCCTCGTGGCTTGTTCATTGATCCATGTTTGGTTAGTCAAACTGTCCCATTTTCTTTTGAGCAAACAGACAATGAACAATGGAAATACAAAGAACAAATCGGTGTTTCCGACAAATTATACATTGTTGGGGGGGGGCATTGTTCCCTTGCTCTATCTAAACTAACGACTGAAATTGGATTTTATACGACTGTATATGAGAATCGAAGCAGTATTCAGGCGTTCGATGACAATATTTATGCGAATGAAAAAATAGTTGTTGATTACGATGACCTTCCTTCTTTGATTCCCGACTCAGATAAAACATTCATTACGATCATGACTTATGGACATGCTTATGATCAATACGTTTTAGAAAAGCTGGTTCATAAAAAAGTTCGTTATCTTGGGATGATGGGAAGCATGAATAAAGTCCGTTCTGTTTACGACAACTTGATCAAAAAAGGCATAGCCAAGGAGTTGTTGTTAAAAGTTCACGCCCCGATTGGGATCGATATTGGAAGTGATACACCAGAGGAAATAGCCATCAGTATCGCCGCACAGCTCATCAAGCTTCGCAACAAATATTAATCTAAAGCACATCCGCAAGTCACTCAACAATATATTTTATATATAGTTACATTCAATTTATAAAGTTGTGTATAAATGTTCTATAAGTCATATTTGTTGATGAGCTGGAAAAGACTTGATATCATTCAAGAAAACAGCAATTTTTATAATTGCCAAAAATACATTATGTTATTCATGTAGATAGAAGATGTATTTAATGTAATATATTGTATCAATTTATCATCTATTTGTATTATAACAGTTTAATGTTGATTTTTTTCGAAATTATATCAATCATTGAGTTACAACATGATTGGTTTATAATGATGAACTCAGCACGGTTGCTGTCTCGTGTCTACGTTGGTAGTATGTTTTCGACAATGTATTTACTGAGTACTTTTTAAAGTGTCCATTATTCATTCTCAATAGAAGCTATTGCATTTGATGTCTTTCTGAAATTTTGTCATCCCTGCATTGTCCATGCTTTTGCAACCTAGTCGACAACATCGATATAGAGTGGAAGACATAACAGTTATCTATGACGGAGTTAATGTCGTAGAACGCAAAATTATGCGAAGTAAATGTCTCTGCTTTCTGATTTTGTCTTTTTAGCACACAATCCCCTCACCAATTTCATTATTCGCAAGTTCCTCAGCGAATGAAGTTGATTGCCAAAATCAATGTTGAACATTTGATCCATCGTCTCAGTATGTCAACGATCTACCGTAATAAAGTGCATTTTCAGATTATATCTAAAATAGGCAATAACACTTCTTATCACATACGCATGTCATGATTTTATGAACACCATAGTTAATAACTGATTTATAATCAAGAAAGCAGAATCTGCAATATGTTGCAATATACGTATTTTCAACTTGTGTGGATAACATTGTGGATTAAATGTTTCATGTCTCACAGGTTACAAATGATAATACGTATCAATTTGTAATTAAACAGAAACCATGCTTGCATTGTTCAAGGCAGATGTGTATGATACGATTATTAATGTATTTATTGTTCCAATTTATAGGATAGTATAATATAATTGAATAATATGATATGTTATACTATAGTTTGATTTAGGATAGCGATTGGAGGTCGTATGGGACAGCTTAATATTTATGTTCCCGATGATGTTGAAGAGAACATTCGTAATCAATCAAAAAAAGAAAATAAAAGCATCTCAAAATTTATATCTGATCTGTTTTTGGATTTTCAGCAAGGTCGCCGAAACGTGTGGCAAAAAGAATTTTTTTCTGAAGTAGTTGGTAAATGGCACAGTAATCAAGATAAGGACACAGAGAAATGAAGTATTTACTCGAAACGAGCTTTTGTCTGGATTTGATCAAGGGGGGGAAGAATACGGTATCTGAAAGAATTCAAGGTTATCGTCCTGGGGATTTCTTCCTGTGTAGCATTGTGAAGGCAGATTTATTGGAGCATGCCAGATCCAGCAAGTGTCCCGAAGACAATTTGTTACTATTGCACAAATTCTGTTCACAGTTTAAATCTTACGATTTTGATGATCGGGCAGCCAGCTTTTATGGAAACATCATTTCCCACATCACAAGTATTGAATCTCATCAAGGCTTCATGACCACCCTCTTTCACAAGCAAAAACCTATGCTGTCGCAAAAGGACATCATGATAGCGAGCATTGCCGAGTCGAATGACCTCGTATTGCTCACAAATAATGCAAAAATTTTTGTACAAATCCCCGGCCTGCGGATCGAAACTTGGTAAAGTCGTAAAACCTCAATTGACAAATTATTCCTTTCGGATAGTGAGGCCCTCGTCCAGTATTTTTTATTTTAAAAAAACAAGGAGTCTTTCCATGAAAATGAAGTATCGTCTTATGGCCCCAGGACCAACCCCTATTCCCGAACACGTGCTCACCGAGATGGCAAATCCTATCCGGCATCATAGAACACCCGGGTTTGAGGAGGTGATAAAAGAGGTCGAAGAGGGTTTGAAATGGCTGTATCAAACAAAGAACGATGTGATCATGTTGGCTTCTTCAGGCACTGGTGCCATGGAAGCCGCGATTGTGAACACCTGCAAGCCGGGTGAATCGGTCCTCGTTGTGAACGCGGGTAAATTTGGAGAGCGTTTTGGTAAGATCGCCAAAGCCTACAAGATGTCTGTGGACATGATCGATGTTGAATGGGGAAAAGCGGTGTCACCCAGTATCATCAAGGAAAAACTGGCGACCCGTGAGTATCGCGCTGTTTGCGTGCAGGCCAGTGAAACCTCTACCGCAGTGGAGCACCCCATCAAGGAGATTTCTGAGATAGTCAGAAAATACGATCAAACAGTGCTCATTGTCGATGGCATTACAGCACTGGGCGTCATCAACCTTCCGACCGATGAGTGGGGAATCGATCTCCTGATTTGCGGATCACAAAAAGCCCTCATGTTGCCGCCCGGGTTGGCGACCTTGAGCGTTTCCGAAAAAGCCTGGAAATTGATTGAAAACAACGATGGACCAAGATTCTATTTCAATCTCAAGGCCGAACGGAAATCTCTGCACCAAAACACGACGGCTTGGACGCCTTCTGTGTCTTTAATCATGGGTCTTAGGCAGGTTCTCAAAGACATGCGTGAAGAAGGTTTGGAAAACATGTTCAAGCGTCACGCCGTGATGGCCGAATCCATCCGAGAAGCCGCCAAGGCCATTGGGCTCAAATTATACGCGCCCGATGCACCGGCAACGTCTGTCACCTCTGTCTGTACACCCGACGCCATTGACTCGGGCAAGATCGTCAAGGCATTGCGTAATGAATACAATATGACCATTGCGAATGGGCAAGATCAAATTAAAGGCAAGATCTTCCGCATTGGTCATCTAGGCTATTACGATATGCTTGATATGGTTTCTGTCTGGGCCGCGGTCGAAAAGGCCTTGTTTGATAACGGACACAAATTCGAGTTGGGCAAGGGAGTGGCCGAGATCATCAAGAGACTGTGATGTTGTAGGTTTCTTGATGGGATCATTCGTTGTCTGTAGTGTTTGTTGCTCTCAATAAATGTCATTCCTGCGAATGCAGGAATCCATAATTTCAAACGGGTGGTGCGAGTGTCGATTGTTTCGCCATTTTTTGTCATCTTTTGATTGCCTGTGGATCCCAGCTTTCGCTGGGATGACGTCTATTAATAATCTATGCCAAATATCGTTATCATTGGTGCGCAGTGGGGAGATGAAGGCAAGGGCAAGGTCGTTGATTATTTTGCCAATCGAGCAGATGTCGTGGTTCGTTTTCAGGGCGGCAATAATGCGGGTCACACGATTATTGTGGATGGGGAAAAAAATGTATTGCATCTGATTCCATCTGGCATCTTGCATAATCGCTGTCACTGCGTGCTGGGTAATGGCATGGTGATCAATCCCGAAGTGCTCTGCCAGGAAATCACGAACATCTCGGAAAATGGCTATGATTGTTCCCCTTCAAGATTAAGCGTGTCTGATCGTGCCCATATGTTGTTTCCGTATCATCGCGATTTAGACAACTGGCGAGAGGCGGAGTCAGGAGAAAACAAAATTGGGACCACTAATCGGGGGATTGGGCCGTGTTATGAGGATAAAGTTGCGCGTCGAGGTATTATGATGGGTGATTTATTATCACCAAATACCCTCAAAGTACGTGCATCAGAAGTGCTCAACTACTATAACAGAGTCTACTGTCCAATTTATCAGGGTTCGCCGTATCAGCTTGATCGATTTTACGATCATTTGCTTCGGTATGCCGAATTCCTTAAACCTTATATTTGCGACACTACTCAACTGCTCCACTCGTGCATCGCACAAAAGAAAAATATTCTCTTTGAAGGGGCTCAGGGAACCTTGCTCGATGTTGATCATGGGACTTATCCCTTTGTGACCTCCTCTAACACCGTATCTGCCAATGCCTGTGTTGGTTCGGGTGTTGGCCCAAATCAAATTCACAAGGTTATTGGTACCTTCAAGGCCTACACAACCCGTGTGGGTGAAGGTCCTTTTCCCACAGAATTATTTGACAGTGTGGGTGTTGAGCTCCAAAAAAATGGGCATGAGTTTGGCGCCACAACAGGTCGTCCCAGACGCTGTGGGTGGCTTGATCTGGTGGCCCTCAAAAGAGCTGTGTTGCTCAACGGGATAACATCTCTTGTCATCACCAAGCTCGATGTACTCAGCGGGTTGGAAAATTTGCAGGTGGCCATAAAATATCGTCACGATAATGACATGTTGGATTATTATCCTTCTCAGGAACATATATTACGCGATTGCCAACCTGTATATCAGACCCTTAAGGCATGGAAGGAAGACATTTCATTGACTAGAAATTTCAACGAGTTGCCTCCAGCCTGTTCCGATTACCTCAAATTTATCGAAAATTATCTGGACGTTCCCATTCACCTTGTCTCAGTCGGTCCCGACAGAAACGCGAACATTGTCATTCAAGATCCTTGGTCATAACAGCTTAAGGCGCATAAAAAACAATTCCCTATCAAACATTCTTCCCGTATAATAAGTCTATCGTCTTTGTTTTAGCATCGTGAGCTTTATGCACCTTGTTATACGCAGCAGATTGTCCCTAATCTTGTTTGTGTTTTTTTTGTCGATGAGTCCATCTGCACTTTTCGCCTCCAGCCATGTAGAGAAAAAAATGAGCTATCAGTTTGAGCCAGCAACGAACGGGAGCCGGCAGACAATGATTGTCACCCTCACCTTTTCTGGAAACGCCACAGGAAAGGATCGGCTGGTGTTACCCTCTGAATGGGGAGGACAGCAGAATTTGTATGAGAATATCGTTAATCTTGTGCCTGTATCGAGCCAGACAACAATCGATGAGACCCCCCTTCCCTTTGTTAAACAGATTTCATACCCGCCAAACCAGGAGGTCACTATCCGGTACGAATTGGCACCAGATCGGATCATGCAAGTCTTGCCTGGAAGATCGTACTATCGACCGATTGTTCAGCCCGAATATTTTCATTTGATTGGTGATACCTTTTTGATACACCCGCAGTGGGATTTGAAGACAAAATTCAAAGCCACACTCAGATGGGAAAATTTGCCGGCCGCCTGGTCTTTGGCCAACAGTTTCGGAGCAAATCAAACTAAACAAACACTTAAACTGACCCTCTATGAGCTTAAATTTGCGATCTACGTAGGCGGAGATTTTCGCCTGACCAAAAAAATCCTCAAGGGAAAAACAGTGTATGTTGCCATCAGGGATCAGTGGGCCTTTTCCGATGCCGAGTTAAGTGACATGGTGGCGGGTACCGTATTGGCCGAGCGGGAGTTCTGGAATGATCATCGGGACCCCTATTTTCTTGTCACGCTCATATCGAGCGGCCAGAATGAGGGCCACTATGCGGGCACCAGTTTCATCAATTCGTTCGCGCTGTTTCTGACAAGCAAATCTGGCATCAATGCCCCCTTGAAGCATCTGGTGGCACACGAATTTTTTCACAATTGGAATGGCGGCAAACTGGTGAGACAGGCCCCGGAGGAGCTTGTATTCTGGTTCAGCGAGGGTTTTACCGAGTATTTTGCCCGACTCCTCAACGTGCGGTCGGGAGTGATTTCACTCAATGAATATGTCGCCGGGCTGAATCGGGTACTCTATGATTACCACACGTCCGCTGTGAAGGAAATGAGCAATCAGGAAATCATGGGGCAATTCTGGAACAACCCCAGCGTGTCGCACCTGCCTTACTTCAAGGGTGAGTTACTGGCACTGAATTGGGATGCCGCCATCCGTCAAAGGCCCGGGGGACACAACCTTGCCCAGGCCATGCTCTCACTTTACCGCCGTGACAAATCCGCATTGATCTCGACTCAATCACTTGCAAACCATTTTCAAAAATACCTTGCAGGGAGTGTGCAAGACGAAATTGAACGCTATATCGATGAGGGTGAACAGATTGTTCCCCTGGCAAATCATTTGGGGGCGTGCATTACATTGGGATATCACGATGTGGGGAAGAATCGGCAGATCCCCCAATACGAAATCGACCAAACCAAAGCTGTGCAGAATCCATCGGCGTGTTTGGAATATTTTCAATAAGCACCTGTCGGTCAGGACATCTCCTTGAGAATTTCACAAATCGCGTGTTTGGGATCGGCGGCCTTGGTGACAGGGCGTCCAATGACAATTACGGACGCGCCGTTATGAATGGCTGAGCGCGGGGTCATTGTTCTTTGTTGATCATCCTGCTGGTGCCATTGTGGCCGAACGCCGGGAGTCACGATCATGAAATCAGGTTCCGTATGATGGCGGATCAGTTCAAGCTCTTGCGGTGACGCGATCACGCCCGACAGGCCCGCCATTTGAGCCAGTTTGGCCAGATGCAATACCTGTTCACCCAGAGGCACCTTGAGATTCAAATCATCCCTGAGGATATCTTGATTGATGCTCGTGAGGATGGTGACTCCCAATATTTTGGTGGTCTTACCCGCATCCTTCACGCCTTGCACGGCAGCACGCATCATCTCAAAGCCGCCCATCGTGTGAATGGTGAACATCGTTACACCCAGGTCGGCCACAGCACGTGAGGCGGATCTGACCGTATTGGGAATATCATGAAATTTGAGATCCAAAAAAACCTTGGCCCCCTGCCCTTGTATGTATTCCACAATCTGGGGACCCAGACGGGTGAAGAGTTGCTTGCCTACCTTAAAATAACCCACATGTTCTTTGAGGGCTGTCACCAGTTTTTTGGCCTCATCAAAAGAATCAACATCGAGGGCAATACAGATTTTGTTTTTCATGGTTGATATCCCTCCGGACAATCGCGCCAACGCAGAACCAGCTGTTTTTGAGCTTCCGTGATCAGGGATTTTTCGATGGCCACATCCAGCAACACATCCAGTTGTGTGAGCGTGAGCAATTTGGCACCGGCGGATGTAAAATTTGTCTTGGCTTGTTGCATATTGTAGCTGAATATCGCCAAACAATGTGACACCTGGCATTTCATATTTTTGATCACCTGCACAGCGGATAAAGCACTGCCTCCCGTGGTGATGAGGTCATCAATAACCACAACTGATTGATCCTCGACCAATCGTCCCTCGATTTGTTCCCCCTTGCCATGTGCTTTGTTGGCTGAGCGAACATACACGAGGGGTTTGCCCTGTTGTTGTGCCAACCAGGCGGCCCAGGGAATGCCTGCTGTGGCTGTTCCGGCAATCACAGCGACAGGTTCAATTTCGGTGAGGAGGGTTTCAAAGCCCTGAAGCACCACCTCGCGAGCCTGGGGACAGGAGATGAGGACCCGGTTATCGCAATAGATAGGGCTTTTGATTCCCGAGGCAAATGTGTAGGGCTTGTCGGGACTGAGGGTGACCGCCTTTTGATCAAGCAGAATTCTGGCAATGGTTTGTGACAGCATGGCTGGGCAATAACCAAGAAAATCAAGATAATCAATTGACTATTGCTCAAATAATATGAATACGCTATACTGTAACTACAATGTTGTTTATTTGGGATACACATAAGGCCACCGCGAATTTCCGAAAACACAAGGTCTCATTTGAAATGGCGCAGTCAGTATTTGACGATCCCCTGCACTTATCTGTTCTGGATACAAAGCAACATCATGAGGAAAGGTGGGTCACGATTGGCAAATGTGTCACCAGAAACACCCTGATCGTTGTGCATACGTATTATGATGACCGTGGTGGTCACGAAACGATCCGAATCATATCTGCCCGGCTGGCCACCAGAAAGGAAAAAATACAATATGAAAAAGGAATATGATTTTACAAAAGGCATTCGTGGCAAATTTCATAGAACAATAAAAATCCAAAAAACACTGCGGTTAGACAAAGATGTATTGGAATTTTATCAGAACATGGCCATGAAAAACGGCATCCCCTATCAAACGCTCATCAATCTAGTTCTCAAGAAATTTGTGGCAGAGGAAGCTTCTCTGGTATTGTCACCTGTTTAAGATCGTTATTTCATCACTCCGGGGAGTTTTTGCCAATTGATTGTTCAGAAGAATGCCTCTATAAAGTTTCCTATGGACAGAAAATATCGAGTTCAAACAATCCTCACCGTCCGCTTTTCGGATACCGATGCCATGGGGCATGTGAACAACGCCAACATCTTTACTTACATGGAACAGGGGCGTGTTGCGTACTTCAATAAACTTTTTCCCGAAAAAAAATTATCAGACCACTACGATATTTTTCCATTCATTCTGGCCAATATTAAGGCCGATTTTAAGTCTCCCGCATATTGTGGTGAGTCGCTCATTGTTGGATTGGGCGTGGTACACATGGGCAACAAAAGTTTGACGATGGAATACGATATTGCCGAAGAACTCACCGAACGATTGGTGGCCACTGGGTCCAGTGTGTTGGTCATGTACGATTACGCAAGCGCAGCCACCTACCCCATTCCTGATGAGTTGAAGGCAAGAATCACTGAATTGGAGCATTCTCAAAGATGACGACCTCTGTTGCATCCAATCTCGAACACACTAAAGTACTGATCGACCAGGCCGCCAAAAAAGCCGAACGCCAGGCCAGCGAGATCACCTTGATTGCCGTTTCAAAAAAACAAACTGTGGACGACATCAGCGAGGCCTACAGTTTTGGGCAATGCGATTTTGGAGAGAGCTATGCCCAGGAACTGGTGAACAAGGCGCACCTGCTGAGTCAACCCAGAATCAAATGGCACTTTATCGGACACCTCCAGCGCAATAAGGCCAAACAGGTGGTGGGGCTCGCCTCGCTCATCCACACGGTGGATCGTCTTCCATTGGCCGAAACCATTAATAAACTGGCCGAGGACAAAGGGATCATGCAGGATTGTCTGGTGCAGGTCAAATTGGCTGAGGAAGAATCCAAAACAGGTTGCGAACCTCATGAGGTGAAGGGCTTGTTAGGCGATCTGAACAGACTAAAAAATATTCGCATCAAGGGGTTGATGCTTATAGGAACCTGGACGACTGATCTACGGACTAGTCAAAAGGAATTCATAGCGCTCAGGGAACTGCGTAATGCCCTGAATAAGCATAACGCCTACAAGGAACCTCTGGAATTCCTCTCAATGGGTATGAGCGGTGATTTTGAGCTGGCTATCGCGCACGGAGCTACGCATATCAGGGTCGGCACCAGCATTTTTGGCAGTCGATGAGCAATCCGTCAGTAAACGGAGCGTTTTGATTTTTGGGGTGATACGGGGAGCTATTATTTTGTTGCGGCCTGCGGAGCAAGCCCCGCTTGCGAAGAGCGTCAAAAAATAGCGACCCGGAGCAGGACCCGAAAAATCAATACGCTCCAATAAGTAACCGATTACGTCGATAAAAGATTTTTCCTTTGACCTTTGAGCTTTGAGCTTTTAGCTAGCGCCCCATGTCTACCATCGGTTTATTATTTATTATTCTTGCCAAGATTTGTCACACACTGCTCAATATGTATCAGTTTGTCGTGATTGTTGCCGTGATCATGACCTGGATCAGACCCTCCCCCACCAATGATTTTATCCGCACCTTGCTGGTCACGGCATTTAAACTCACGGAACCTGTTTTTTCTTTTGTGAGGCGCAAATTGCCCAAAAGTTTTTTTTCGTTCGGAATCGACTTTACCCCAATCATCGTATTGTTTGCCATTTACGCCGTAGATATACTGCTCACGTCCCTATTTATGGACATCGGCATCCGTCTGCGAATGGGGGCAATGCCGTCGGCACCCGTGGACGCACTCCGTCAGACGATGTGACATTTTGAAACTCACTGTTCAAATAACCCCCAACGCCCGTAAAAGCGAAGTCATTGGCAGTGACGGGCACGTGCTCAAACTCAAGATCGCTGCGCCCCCCGCAGAAGGCAAGGCCAACAAGGAATTGATTTGTTTTTTATCGAAGCTCTGGAAGGTCCCCAAATCGTCCCTCACCATTCTCAAGGGCCACACGTCCCGAATAAAGATATTGGATGTTCCTGATCGAATAATGCGATAACTTTTGTACATTCAGTTCGGGTCCTGCCATGCGCAAAAGTTAAATGACTGTATTGGTCACAAGCTGGCCGCAGGCCCCTGAAATGTCCTGTCCCCGTGATTTTCGTTCGATGGCCACCAGCCCTTTATCCATGAGGTACTGCTGAAACGCCCTGACCTTCTCGTGCGAGGGCCTCTTGTAGGGCATTTGTGGGTTTTCGTTAAATGGCAGGAGGTTGATTTTGACCCGCAGACCATTCAACAGGCGCACCAATCTCCTGGCATCATCCAGAGAATCATTGATGCCACCCAGCATGACGTATTCTATGGTGATCCGGCTTCTTTGCGGGAGTTTCATTTTATGACACGCGGTGATGAGAGCTTTGATGTTACATTTTCTGTTGATGGGCATGATCTGGTCACGCACGGTGTCTGTGGTGGCGTTAAGCGATATAGCCAGTCTCGCCTGGGTCTTGTCGCCAAAAGACTCGATCTGGTTAGCCAGACCGCAGGTGGAGACAGTCACATGGTTACGTGAGAAATCAAAACACTCAGCGTCGAGCAGAATGTCGATCGCGGGGTACAAACTGGCGGTGTTGGCCAAAGGCTCTCCCATCCCCATGAACACAAGATTGGTGATGCGCTCCCCCTCCGCCAATGTTCTGCGAATGGCAGAGACCTGTTCGAGGATCTCAAACTGGGTCAGGTTGCGGATGAGGCCCATCGTGCCGGTCAGGCAAAACGCGCAACACATGCCGCAACCCACCTGGGTGGAAACACAAAGTGTGTTGCGCCCGTCCGCTGGGATCAGCACAACCTCCACACAATGCCCGTCTTCCAACTGAAGCAGGTATTTTTTTGTGCCGTCTTTGGACAACTGCATTTTGACAACAGGGAGCCGCAACAAGTCAAACTGTTCTTTTAAAATTTCCCGGAATTTGCCAGCGATGTTGGTCATTTTGGCAAAGGAATCCACGTCGAACTTGTACAGCCATCGTTTGACCTGGCTGGCGCGGTAACCCTCCAAACCGAGTGTTTTCAACTCGTTTTGAAGATCCTGTAGAGAAAGGGACTTGATGTTTTGTTTGGGATTCATTATTTTCCTAAAATGCCTATTAAACAGCCTGTGTCAGAAAACGACAAAAAACTCATCATCATCATGTTCCTGCTGGCTGGCCTAGGCCTCTTCTTTTCCATTCTCCTGCCATTTTTGTTGTAGTGTGATTGTTTTATTCTCATTGAAATGTTTCTCCTGTTTGTTGCCCATTTTGATGTTTTCTCAATATCAGACCTCTCCAAATACATTTGGATATTCTTTAAACTTGGCAATCCAATCATCTTTGTGGTGGTACACAATGACCAGATAACCTTTGTCCTCCAACTTCTTTCTTGTATACTCTTACTACATTTGGTTCGTCTATTCGATAAGTTGTTTGACACAATTTACAAAGGCATCATTCATTTTAACCCCAGTTTAAGACGGGTCCGAAACTGCTCCGTCCACCTGCGAGTAAAGGGCACACTCACCTGCGCCCTTTTGCCAGTACCCTCAATCAATTCTTCAAGCGACACAAACTTATCAACAATGCCCAACGCATAACCCGCCTGCATGCACATCTTGTCGGGCGAACAAACTAGATAAACATCATCAAGGGTCAGACAGTGCGCCAATAGATGTTTTTCGCCCGCATCAAGATAACACGCCTCCTTGCATTGTGTATAAAGGACATTGATCTGGTATTGACTCACCTTTTTTGGAACCAGTGTCTGTTCAAGCCCCACCGTATCGATGGGAACAGGATTACGAAGTCTTTGGTTACCTGTAGCGCACTCTTCAATACATTTTTCTACAGTGTCCATTTTATAATGACCGACGAGAGCCTTCCAGCAATTGTTGCGGTGCGCTTCAATAATAACGTTAGTGTCTGCCAATACATGTGCATCATTTTCTGGCATCATTAGTCTCTTGCAAGTCAAAAGGGTTTTTTAGACCATAACTCATCACAATCTCTTGAAGATCATCGATTGTGCAATCAAGCAGGACTGCAACCTTGCGCACACTCACCAGACCCTTGTCGAGGATCGTGTGGAGTTTCTTTACAAAGGCCTTTGAATACAGCAATGGTTTTTCTCCATCATCACCCCACTTGAGTCTGCTGTCGTCAATATTCATGACATCGATATCGGTCAGAATATTAAGATTTTTTAAGCGGTATTTAAGGGCAATGCTTGTAACCAGGAAATGACTTGCCGTTACATTTATTTTTTCATGCAGATCAGTAAAGGAATTGCTGTTCCAAAACTTTATGAGAGAATCTTCTGGTAACAACAATGCAGATGCAAAAATATCTGCCAATTGTTCTGCTCGGGGCGCTTTTTTTTGCATAAACCCTAATTCGATTTTGTCAGGAGGGATTTGATTCCAGGTAAGGACATGAAACAATTCGTGGGCTAAGTCATAATTCCGCCGCCCTAAAGGTTCATTACGGTTGATGAGTATGAAGCGTATATCATCAAGGTGACAGGCCGCACCCGAGATGCCCTGTGGGGCATCTACGTAAAGGATATGAACACCAAGTGTTTGTTCTGCCTGCTTGGCCAATTTGAGAGCAGGAATCTCACCAAAATGCAGATCTTTCACGAGACGTTGACCTGCCGCTTGGACATCTTCGTATGAACTCTTTGTTGTGATGTTAAGTGTCGTTGTTAGAGGACTTGGTGGATCACCAAGCATTTCACAAAAATGACGAAAGGCACCCACCAGATTACGGGCTTTGGACTCATATTCACCGACCGAGCAGGATGTTCGATCGACACGCCACGCAAAGACTTTGTCGCCCAAAACCATAAAAGGGTCAGTAAAATAGTCAAGGGTACGGCCCAGAACATTCATGATGACCATTAGCTCATCTGCACCCACTTTGCGCATACCAGATTCTATATTGTCGAGAATCTGTCGACTCTTAAAGCCGAGTTTTTCTGCCAGGTCTTTTTGTGTAAGACCTGAGGCCTTTCTGGCAAGTCTAAGCCGTTCACCAATCATGACGTTCATTTTTTGTGATTTATCTTGAATCATAAAACCCCCTGCCCTGCCCATTTCCATTGTAATATAACACTAATGAAAATGCAAGATAATGTTGCAATCTAACAAATGCAATGTTACACACAGAGGCTTATTTCTAAAAACCACATTAACAACAAGCGCTTGTCTCATAGTCACCTGTATCAAAAAATAGATGAGTCCTTCTGCACTATAATTCACTGCACAAACACCAGATTGGCGTGTTTGAGAGAGAGCTTTTTTCTGATCCCTCTACCAAATTCGATGGTCACCTTCGCCTGATCAGAATTCCCTCCCTCAATCAAAATGATTTTGCCCTCACCAAACACCGCGTGTCGCACGCGAGAGCCCTGACGACAGGGTTGTTCAGCTTGCGAATACTGATAATCAATCTGCGTCTCATGTTTGGGAATGGACTGCTTTCTGGTTTGCGGATAAGACGCTGTGGAACTCCAAGACGGACCTTTGTGAACGGGAGCCGCACCTCTTGCCTGATAGCCAAAATCGTGCATCATGGTGACGTGCTTTTCTGGGATTTCGTCCAAAAAACGGCTGGCGATTTGGTATTGTGTGGAGCCAAAAAGTTTGCGTTCGTTGACAAAGGAGATGTGCAATAACTCTTTGGCGCGCGTCATTCCCACATAACAGAGGCGGCGTTCTTCCTGAATGTCCTCAGGCTTGTCAAAACTCCGCACATGGGGAAACAATCCCTCCTCGAGTCCCACAAGAAAAACGACAGGGTACTCGAGCCCTTTGGCCAAATGAACAGTCATCAGATTGACAAAGTCGGTGTTGTCGTCCATTTTGTCTGTATCGGAGGCCAGAGAAATCTGATCCAAAAAAGATTCCAGCGTGCCTTCTTCGTTTTCGTGCAGATAATCGTCAAGCACGTTGGTAAATTCGGTAAGATTCTCCTGACGTGACTGTGCCTCAATGGTTTTTTCCGCGGTCAACATCTGCCAGTAACCAGTCTGTTCGTAGAGAAAGGTCAAAAAATCATCGAGAGGGATTTCCTGACGGGCCTGATTGAGACGGGCGATGAGTTTTACAAAGTCCTCGATTTTGGTCATTGTGCCGGTGTTGAGCTCAAGGGCCCAGCGAGGATCGGACACCGAACTGATCACGTCCCAGAAACAGGCGCTTTCCCGATCTGCCGCCGCGTCGATACGTTCAACCGTGGTTTTGCCGATGCCACGGGCCGGTGTGTTGAGAATTCTCTTGAGCGAAATCGTGTTGGACGGATTCACCAACGTCTTTAAATAAGACATCATATCCTTGATTTCGGCCCTGTCATAAAACTTGATGCCACCGAAGATGCGATAGGGAATTTTGTGTTTGCGCAGGGAATCTTCGAGTATACGGCTCTGCGCGTTTGTGCGATAAAAAATCGCCATGTCCCCCAGTCTGTATTTTTCCCTGTGTGACATGATGGAGGAACAGACAAACTCGGCTTCGTCGTGATCAGTTTGTCCGCCAAACATTCTGATGCATTCGCCCTGCCCGTTCTGGGTCCACAATTCCTTGCCCATGCGTTCTGTGTTGCCCCGGATGACCGCATTGGAGGCATTCAGAATATTCTGCGTGGAACGATAATTCTGTTCCAGACGGATCACCTTCGCTTGTGGGTAGTCTCTCTGGAAGTCAAGAATGTTGCGGATCTCGGCGCCACGAAATTTGTAGATGCTCTGGTCATCATCCCCCACCACACAGACGTTTTTCCATTTATCGGCCAACAACCGAATCAGCGCGTATTGGCTCTTGTTTGTGTCCTGATATTCGTCGACCAAAATGTGCTGGAATTGATTCTGATACTTTGACAGTATTTCGGGACTCTTGCCAAAGAGGTGCAAGGCGTTGACGATCAGATCACCAAAATCCATGGCCTGATTCAGAATCAGATGCTTCTGGTATTCGGCGAAAATCGCGCCAACTTTTTTCAGGAAAAAATCCCCGCCCGAAGGGAAATCTTCGGCCTTGATGCCGTCGTTCTTGGCCTTGTTGATGTGGTACTGGATGCTGGCTGGTTTGTACACGGTATCACTGAGTTGCATGTCTTTGAGAATTTTTTTGATCAGGGATCGCTGATCAAGATCATCATAAATCGTGAAATGAGTGTGATAATTGAGCACCTCAGCGTGACGGCGCAACAAACGCAGACAAAACGAGTGAAAGGTTGCCATCCAGAGGTCATTGGCTCTCTGTCCCATGGACTGGGCCACGCGCTCCTTCATTTCCTTGGCCGCCTTGTTGGTAAACGTAACGGCCATGATGTTCCAGGGGTTGACGCCGCCAGTTTGCATCAGACGCACGATGCGTTCGACCAGAACCCTGGTTTTTCCGGAACCGGCGCCTGCCAGAATGAGCAGAGGCCCGTCACGGTGCTCCACGGCTTCCTGTTGTTTGGGATTGAGTTGCATACGTGGATCGTGGATCGTGGATCGTCATTCGTGGATCGTCATTCGTGGATCGTTATTCGTGGATCGAAGGTCAAATATTGAATTTTTCGATTCACGATTCACAATTCACGATCCACGCGCTAACGTTATTCGACCGTCACAGATTTTGCCAAATTACGGGGTTGATCGACATCGGTGCCCTTGGCATCGGCGACGTAGTATGCCAGCAATTGCAATGGTATCACGGACACAAAGGGCATAAGATCGGGATGAGTCTCAGGGACTGCGATGCAGATATCACAAATCTGCTTCATGTCGTCATCACCCTTCGAGATGATTCCCAGCACAAAGGCCCCACGAGATTTCATCTCTTGAACGTTCGAAACCATTTTTTCGTACAAATCGTCCTTCAAAACGACAGCAACCAGAGGAACGCCTTCTTCGATGAGGGCAATGGGACCGTGCTTCATTTCGCCCCCAGCATAGCCGTCTGCGTGAACGTAACTGATCTCCTTAAGTTTGAGCGCCCCTTCCAGAATAATGGGGTACTGAATGCCCCTACCGATAAAATAACAATGTTCGTCATTGTGAAGACATTCTGTCATTTCCTGAAGACCCTTGATGTCAGTCAGAAAAGTTTTGAGCAAATTGGGTAGCTCCACAAGTGCCTTAATGCGCACTCGGGTTTCGTCTTCGTTGAGCAGTCCTTTTTGCAAGGCCAATTTGACGGCCATCATGTAGAGAACGGCAATTTGCGTGGTGAAGGCCTTGGTGCTGGCCACACCGATTTCTGGTCCCGCGTGCGTGTAGATGGTCACATCGGATTCACGAGGGATGCTGGATCCGATTACGTTGCAGATGGACAATATCTTGGCCCCCATTTTTTTGCTTTCGCGTATGGCGGCCAAGGTGTCTGCTGTTTCGCCTGATTGACTGATGGCTACGACCAAGGTGTTTTCGTTGACCAGTGGCTGGCGATAACGAAATTCACTGGAAAGCTCGACGCTCACGGGTACCTTCGCGAGATTTTCAATCCAGTATCTCGCTGTGAGTCCCGCGTGCCAACTGGTGCCACAGGCAACGATCTGAATCTTGAATTCGTCTTTCCTGACAAATTCCTTCATCATCCGACCGGCATCATCGAGCCAGATGTTGAGTTTTTCGAGATCGACGCGGCCAAGCAGAGTGTCGGCAATGACGCGTGGCTGTTCATGAATCTCCTTGAGCATGAAATGTTTGTACCCGCTTTTTTCTGCCTGAGCCATGGTCCATTGGATGATCTGGGACGTCTTGACGACGGTATTTCCTTCGAAATCGTACACGGTCACTTTGTTTTTTTCCAAAACAGCCAGTTCCATGTCGTGTAAAAACATGACTTCATTGGTGTGTGTGAGCAAGGCCGGGATGTCACTGGCTACAAACTTTTCGCCTTCCTTAAGCCCCAAAACGAGAGGAGATCCCTTGCGTGCGCAATAAATTCGTGAATTGTCCTTCCTGTCTAACATGACCAGAGAGTAAGCACCCCGTAATTCCTTGAGTGTTTTTTGGAGAGACGTGATGAAGGAGTTGTCTTGATTCAGGTAGTCTTGGATGAGGTGACAGATGATTTCTGTGTCTGTTTCCGAAACGATGTTGTGCCCTTTGGTGATCAAGCGATCCTTAATGGGTTTATAGTTCTCGATGATACCATTATGAACCAGCACAACGTCTTGTGAATAATGAGGGTGAGCATTGATTTCGTCTGGCTTTCCGTGGGTTGCCCAGCGAGTGTGTCCAATACCGATGGTTGCAGAGAATTCCCTGCCATTGATTTTATCGATGAGATTCTGGAGTTTGCCCTGAGTCCTCAGGATTTCAAACTCTCCATTTTGCAGAAAAGCCAGCCCGGCTGAATCGTAGCCGCGGTACTCAAGCCTTTTCAGCCCATCAATTAGTATTGGTTTGGCTTTTTTATCGCCAATATAACCGACTATGCCGCACATAGACTTTGTAGTTCGTTGCTGGTTTCTGGTGTTCACAACACAAATACGAAAAGGACAACCAAAGGCAACAACAGACCTTTTTTGCTCAATAAATTCGACTGTTATCGAAACAACATTGGATCGAATGTCGGTAGCACAGATTAGTCAAAAGCACCAGTTTGTTCAAATAAAAAGCATGCCCGTGAATTTGGTTTACTTTTTGATCCAAGTTTGATTAGTAGAGCCGCTCTTGTGTTTTATGGTGGGTGTAGCTCAGGTGGTTAGAGCACCAGGTTGTGGCCCTGGGGGTCGGGGGTTCAAGTCCCCTCACTCACCCAGTTGCAAAGAATCTCACCTAAGTGAGATTCTTTGCAACTCCTCTATTTTCCAATTTCAATTTTCTATGCAACGTAATTTTCTCTGTCTTTGCTCAGCGATCAGTCTTCAAATAATCTTGTATACGGTCCTTCTCTTCACTGCCTGTCACAAACCCGCAAGCACACAACAATCACTCGCCGATGTCACCCTGGGCGCCAGCACCAACCCTGTTGCAGACGAGACCTGCAAACCAGAAACCGAAAAACCTTGTGATGAATGAATTTCAATGCGCTTCAGCCCAGTTTTTGCCCACATGACAACTCACCTTTAGCGGCACGCTGAGACTGAAGGCCCTTTCCATCATTTCCGGAATGAATTTACGAATAACGGTGAGTTCCTCCTGAGGGACCTCAAAAAGTAATTCGTCATGAACCTGCAAAAGCATTTTTGTTTTTAGCTGATCTTTGATGATCCAGTGATGGATAACGATCATGGCCTTCTTGATAAGATCTGCCGCAGAACCCTGAAACACGGCATTGAAAGCCATGCGTTCGGCATTCTGGCGGGCCATAAAGTTTTTGCTGTTGATGTCTGGCAAATAACGGCGACGTCCCAAAAACGTGCTGACATACCCCCGTTCTCTGCCCCGCGCTAAAACCTGTTCCCGATAATCCCGCACGCGTGAAAACTCATTGTAAAAACTGTCGATAAATCTTCTGGCCTCTTTTTGCGGGATACCCAATTGTTGTGCGAGACCAAAAGGCGATTGGCCATACACCACGCCAAAGTTGATCGTTTTACCGATGCTTCGCTGGTGCTGGTCCACCCTTTCGATGGGGACACCAAAGATATGGGCGGCAGTCCGGGCGTGGATGTCCTGATTTTTGTGATAGGCGTCTTTGAGGTGCGGGTCGTCTGAAAAAGCGGCCAGGAGCCTGAGCTCGATTTGTGAATAGTCAGCCGAAAGGAGCCAGTGATCTTCCGGTGCGATAAACAGTTGGCGTATGCGCCTGCCCTCTTCAGTTTTGATGGGGATGTTCTGCAAATTGGGTTCTGTGGAACTCAGGCGGCCCGTGGCGACAATGGCCTGGTTGAAACTTGTGTGCACTCTGCTCGTACGCGGGTTGATGATGTTTTTTAATCCTATGACGTAGGTCGATAATAATTTTGTGATGCTACGATAATCGAGAAGCTTTTTGGGCAAAGCGTGTTCTCGGGCTAAAACCGTGAGAACAGCGACATCGGTTGAAAAACCGGTTTTGGTTTTTTTGATGACGGGCAAGCCCATCTTTTCAAACAAGATCACAGCCAACTGTTTGGGTGAATTAATATTGATGTGTTCTCCCGCCAATTCATAAATTTCGGATTCAAGCGAATTCAGTCGTTGCGAAAATTCGTCGTGCAACTGTGTCAGAAGCTCTTCGTCAATCAGCACCCCACACTGTTCCATTTTGGCCAGTACAGGAACAAGCGGCATTTCGATGTCACGATACACGGCATCGAGACCATTGGCGACTAATTCCTTTAGCATCATATCGACAAGTTCATGCGCCACCCAGGCGTCTTCAGCCGCGTATTGTGTGGCGGTCTCCAAAGCAACGTCGGCAAAGGTCTTGTCCTTACCCACTATGTTCGCAAATTTTATGGTTTCGACCCCCAAATATTTTTTGGCCAGATAATCGAGATTATGCTGTCCTTCCGGGTCAAGCAGATAAGACGCGATGAGGGTATCGTGCGCGA
>Ga0208373_1002391_pt1 | contig 20957 bp, 20 predicted proteins | sample RifOxyC2_FD_184036 | JGI IMG/M metagenome (GOLD analysis project Ga0208373, IMG submission 184036) | Soil microbial communities from Rifle, Colorado - Rifle Oxygen_injection C2 (SPAdes) | ecosystem: Environmental > Terrestrial > Deep subsurface > Rock core/Sediment | place: Rifle, Colorado... | reverse complement strand
GGGATTGATCAGTGGAAAGGGCTGATTTTCCTCAACAGCTTGCATAAATGCATCGGTAATCCCAATGGATATATTAAAATTCGTCAAGATACCTTCGAATTGTTTGGAATGGATAAAACCCAGGATATCGGGATGATCTACACGCAACACGGCCATGTTTGCGCCCCGTCTGAATCCTCCCTGGTTGATGGCCTCTGTGGCCTCATTAAAGACCTTTATAAAGGATAGAGGGCCGCTGGCAAAACCACCGGATGTGCTTACGCAGTCGTTTTGTGGTCTAATTCGAGAGAAGGAGAAACCTGTGCCTCCGCCGCTTTTGTGGATTATCGCAGCTTGTTTTACCGTTTCGAAAATATTCTCAATAGAATCTTCTACTGGAAGTACAAAACACCCGCATAATTGTTGAAGGTCTCTTCCCGCATTCATGAGGGTGGGGGAGTTTGGCATAAAAAGAAGGTTAATGAAAAGATCGTAAAATTGTTCTTCAAGGGATACAATATCTGCCTTCTTATCGTAAATTAAATCCGCCGATGCAACGTTTTTGGCTATTCGCCGGAACATGTCTTCAGGCGTTTCAATAGGATTGCCCGCGGCGTCTTTCTTTAAATACCTTTTCCCAAGCACTAATCTCGCATTCGGTGTTAAAGAAATGGTGTTTTCCCCCATAGATTTTCCACGCATCAAGATAATTGTTTTCTAAATAATCATCATGCAATCGCCGTAACTGAAAAATCGATAGCCTTCATTTTTGGCTATTTCATAAGCATTCAGGATGTTCTCTCTTCCAGCAAAGGCAGAGGCCATTACTAATAAGGTGGTTTTGGGAAGATGAAAATTTGTAAGCAAGACATCGACATACCGAAAATTATAAGGAGGATATATAAATAAGTTTGTCCAGCCACATAGCTGCGATGAGTTGCCCTTTCCGGCAACCGTCTCGAGAACACGGCAGGAAGTGCTCCCCGTTGCGATTACACGTCGATTCTGCTCTTTTGTCCTCTTTATTTTTTGGATAATTTCTTCCGAACATTCGTAATATTCTTTGTGCATGAAATGGTCACGGATGTATTCTCTTTTGATGGGCAAAAACGTACCCAAACCAACATGTAATGTAACAAATCCGATTTCTACCCCGCGTTTCTGTATCTTCTCAAGCGTATCTTTAGCGAAGTGTAAGCCTGCCGTAGGGGCAGCGATTGCTCCTTCTTTTTGAGCAAACACCGTCTGATATCTTTCTCTGTCTAAAGAAAATAATGTGTCTTGATTTTTGGCGCGTTTTATATAGGGAGGGAGAGGCATTCCCCCAATTCGATGAAGGAGTTCTTTTACGGTAGTATTTTTTTTATTAAATTCAATATGCCATGCACCTTCAGTCCTGTCGAGCAGCCGTGCAGAGAGACTATTGTTGCCGACATAGATTTCCTCGCCTGCTTCCAATTTTGCATTTGACTTTATTAATACCTTCCAGCGATTTTCTCCTATTTCCTCAATGAATAATAATTCAATTGAAGTGCCGCCAATCCTATTCCCCGTTAAACGGGCAGGAAGTACCTTTGTATCATTCAAGACCAAAAAATCCCCTGGCGAAAAATAATCTGTAATTTCATAAAATTTCCGGTGATCTATCTTACCCGTATTCCGATAGAGTACCAATAACTTAGAATCATCGCGATTTTCAAGGGGTTGTTGGGCAATGAACTCCTTCGGAAGATCATAGTCGTAATCGGATAGTTTGGTATAAATTTCCACGAGCTTAGTTTCAGTTGTGCAGCATTTATTTATTCAAAAATATGATACATCTGAAAAAATAATATCAGATTTATACGATTTGTGAATTTAAAAATGATATTTAAAATATTTTTTGGAAAATATCATAACAAGAAAAACACAATCTATTGTATTTATAAAAATAAATAGTACAACGATTGTGGTAGCAAATAAATCCAACTAAGTTGTACTTAAAATAACAATAAAAATATTTCTTGACAAATAAATAAAAAAGTATATTGTCATAGCCGTATGTGGTAAAAAGTGTGGATAAGTGGGGAGAAATGACAATGTTCACCGGTGAGTACCATCACACGATCGATGACAAAAATAGACTGGCCATACCAGCTCCTCTTCGAGATAGTATTGATGTGAAGACGGACGGAAAAGGATTCTTCGTAACACGAGGACTCGACGAATGTCTATTCATGTATCCCCCCAGGGAATGGCAAAATGTCGTTTCGAGAATAGAACAAACCTCTTTTACAAGTAAAAAGGCGCGTCAATTCCAGCGCCTTTTTTTTTCTAAGGCACAAAAAATTCCAGATTGTGACCAACAAGGGCGCATTTTGATTCCGCAATATTTGAAAGAACTCGCTAAGATTCAAAAGAATGTTGTAATTGTCGGAGTCAGCAGTCGTATTGAAATCTGGGATGAGAGGAATTGGCAGAATTACGAGTCAGAACATGAAAAGGGATTTGAAGAGATAGCAGAAGATTTATTTTCAATTGGGTAATTCTGTTCCTGAAATCAGATAGAAAGAGTCTGCACAATGGTACATAGAATGATAAAAAATGGATGACATAACAGACATGCCTCTTCACAAGCCTGTAATGGTTGAGGAGGTGTTAGATTACTTGCATCCGCAGCCAGGACACATAATCCTGGATTGTACTGTAGGAGGCGGTGGACATGCGATCAGAATACTGGATAAAATCAAACCCGATGGATTTTTGATTGGTATTGATAAGGATATGGAAATATTGCAGACTACTAAGCAGTCTCTATCAAAAATAACGGGTAAATTTAAGCTTTATCATGCAGATTATTCTGATATCGACGAAGTATTGCGTCAAGCCGATATCGATAAGGTTAACGGTGTTTTGCTTGATTTGGGAGTGTCCTCTCTGCAGTTTGACCAAGCAGATCGCGGCTTCAGCTTTGCAAAAGAAGCTCCACTGGATATGAGGATGGATCGTTCTCGCGGTATTACTGCACAAAATTTAATCCGTCGGCTTTCCGAGTCGGAATTAGGAGAATTACTGTGGAAATACGGAGAAGAACGGCGGTCAAGAAGAATTGCGAGGGCCATACTAAAAGAAGAAAAGGGGGTAGGCATTACTACAACAAGACAGTTGGCTGCTATCGTCGAACGAGTTGTGTCAAGAGGCAAAGGTAAGATACATCCTGCAACAAGAGTATTTCAGGCGCTGAGGATTGCTGTAAATAAAGAACTGGAAAATTTAGAAATCTTCTTAGATAAAATCTATAACTATATGGCAGTAGGTGCACGCATTGTAATTTTAAGTTTTCATTCTCTTGAGGACAGGATTGTAAAGAATAAATTTATTGAAAAGGCAAAACAAAACATATTCAGGGTACTTACGAAAAAGCCTATTACTCCTCGTGAGGCTGAAATGAGGGGAAATATAAGAAGCAGGAGCGCAAAACTCAGGGCAGCGGAAAGGATTTGATATGGGTGTATCAAGAATATTGTTAGTGTTTACTATTGCGATCATTATGGCAATGTTTCTGGTGTGGGAAAGAAATAAGATTATAGAATTAGGATATCAGGTAGCCAAGCTCCAGAAAAATTGCACTGAATTATCAGAAAAAAACAGAAAATTGAACTATCATGTTGATCGGCTTAAATCACCACAAATTATTGTTTATAAAATACAATCACTAAAAATGCCCCTTATTCCACAAGATGAAACGTCAGGAATTATCATGATGGGACAGGCAAAGTTCCAGGAGAATGTGGCTAAATCACTGAAAACTAGCCTGAATAAAGACTTACATACCCAAAAAGGCCAAATTTTAAATTGCTGTTCATTACACAATTAAAACGTAAATTAATATATAATAAGAGTCGTTTCTGTTGTGCCCTCCTCCCGGACGCTTTCGGGGTAATGATGTTTTATCTCGAAAGCGTTCGTAAATTTGTTCATATTTAATTGTTTTAGTTTAGCGTACTTTTACGGAATTGCCAACGTGCTACCTTTAAAAAAACATAAATTTTGGGCAAATATTATTGGCGTTTTTCTCATTATGGCTTTTATTGCGCTCGCTGTTCGTATCGGGCGTATCCAGCTTGTTGATCATGAGAAATATATTAAACTGGCAAAAGAGCAGCAATGCAAAAAGATAGAATTACCCGCCAGAAGAGGTTCAATCCTGGACCGAAATGGAATTAAACTTGCCGAATCTTTACAGGTAGGATCTGTTTATGTAGATCCCGCAGAAATTGAAGACATCTCTACTGTTGCATATCAGTTAAGCAAACTCTTCAAACTTAATTCATCCAAATTAGTAAAGCAACTTAACAGAGACAAGCGATTTATTTGGATTAAACGGAAGGTTAGTGATGAAGAAGTCAATGCAGGCGCAAAATTGTCTCTAAAAGGTGTTTATATTAAATACGAGTATCACCGATTTTATCCCAATCAACAGCTAGGTAGTCATATTCTTGGGTTCACCGATGTTGACGAGAAGGGACTCGAAGGTGTCGAACTGTCATTTGACAACGTACTATCAGGAAAACCAGGGTTCAAACTAATTAATCGAGATGCGCTTCAACGTCAGATTATCACACCTGATGCAGAGGTACAAATGCCGAAGCACGGAGATAATGTCGTTCTGACGATTGACGCCAATATCCAGCGTTTTGCCGAAGAAGAATTGGAAATCGCTTATAAAAAATGGGCGCCAGCCTCTGCAACAGCTATTGCGATGGACCCAATGACAGGCGAAGTGCTGGCTATGTGCAATTACCCCACATATGATCCCAATCATTTCAAGAAGTATCCTCCCGGCAGCAGAAGGAATCTGGCTATTACTGATTATTATGAGCCTGGATCGTTAATGAAGCCCATTGTAATTTCAGGTATATTCGAACAAGGTTTAGTAAAACCCGACGATGTTCTCTTTTGTAATAATGGGGTTTGTGAAATAGAAGGCCGGATTCTGCATGACACCCATGGAGGACATGGCAATCTCACTGTTTCTGAAATTGTGGCTTACTCCAGTAATATAGGAATGGCAAAGTTAGGTATGCTTATGGGAAATAAAAAGATGCATCAATATCTTAAGCAATTCGATTTTGGGGAAAAAACTGGGATTGAGTTGCCGGGAGAAATTGGAGGTATCTTTCGTCCTTTAAAACAGTGGTCAAGAAAATACTCTCTCATCTCTATTTCAATAGGACACGAGATAGCCGTTACTCCGCTTCAGTTTATTACAGCTTTTTGTAGCATACCAAATGGAGGGCTATTGCTCGAACCAACAATAATAAAATCAACGATAAATAACGACGGCAAAACAAAAGAAGAATTTCAAAGGCCGCAACCTGTGAGGCGGGTAATTAATTCAAACATTGCCCGTAATATAATGAACCCTATATTGATGAAAGTTGTTACAGAAGGCACAGGGAAAAATGCAAGCCTGCTGGAATACGATGTTGCGGGAAAGACGGGCACATCACAAAAAGCCGATGGTGATGGTGGCCGGTATTCTAAAGAAAAATATGTTGGCTCTTTTATTGCTTATGCACCTGCTGAGCATCCTCGCATTTGTGTGTTAGTTATGATTAATGAGCCACGAAATGGTGCATATTACGGCAGTACCGTAGCAGCACCCGTTGAGAGAAATTATTAGACGTTCACTCCTTTATCTTGGTGTAGAACCTTCAAAATTTCAAATAGCAATGCAATAATGTAATCTCTTATATACTGGTATAAGGAGGTGATGAGCGACTTTAATGGCTTGAAAATGCATGGAATTATGTGATAAAGTATCTTTAATATAATGACTTATGAAAAGAATCGGGGGATAAAGATGACAAATAAGGAAATTGAAAGACAGAATTTCATTTTATGGTACAGTCTGTATGCCACTGAAAAAGAGTTGGAAATAGCGCGAACCAATAACGCAGAAACACTCAATAGACTTTTAAAGGAATATGCTGAAGAAATTGATAAAATTAACAAATCAAGACGTTTTTACGAACGGATTATTCAGCCAGCAAGCGGTCAAATACAGGGTTTCGATGCAGCATTGGAAATAAATTATTCTTCATATGAGATAAAAAGTACCGTATTGGAGAAGGTGCACTAATAGGCATGAAATTAAGTGAACTTTGTTCTTGTTTAAAAGAACATCAATCTTATGATTTTGTGGAAAAGGAAGTTTATGGAATAACACATAACTCCCAAAAGATAAAAGGGAGCTACGTGTTTGTTGCCATTAAAGGCCATAAGTTGGATGGGCATGATTTTATTGTTGATGCAATGGCAAGAGATGCCGCCGCTCTTGTCGTAGGAAAAAGGATAGAAATAACTCCACGGATACCACAAATTGTTGTATCTGATACCCGCAAGGCTTTGGCGTTTCTTAGTAATCATTTTTATGGTGGACCTTCTTCTAAAATGACGGTAATCGGTATTACAGGAACGAATGGAAAAACAACAACTTCATATCTCACAAAATCAATAATTGAGGCTTCCGGCAAGAAAACAGGACTGATCGGTACAATTCAATATCAAATAGGGAACAGAGTGATACCGGCACAGGAAACGACCCCTGAATCCATTGAAATTCAGAGTTATCTTTCCGAAATGCTCAAATCCGGCGTAAAATACGCAGTAATTGAGGCATCTTCTCATGCCCTCTCTCAGCACAGACTCGACAGTGTTCGTTTTAGTTCGGCAATCTTTACAAATTTATCAGTTGAGCATCTCGATTATCATGAAAATATAAAAAATTACAGAACAGAAAAACTCAAACTGGTAAAAGGACTTAGTAGAGATGCATTTACCATACTCAACGCCGACCATAACGCCAGCAAACATTTTGCTGAGTATACAAAATCACAGGTAATTTGGTATGGTATAAAGAAAAAAAATGCAGATGTAACTGCAGAAATTATAAATATGAATGCTGATACAACAGAATTTTTATTAAATTCCCCGTGGGGCAAAAACATAATCAACTTAAACCTGGTAGGTAAACATAACGTTTATAATGCATTGGCTGCTGCTACAAATGGGCTGGCGCTAGGTTTTAAAATCGACACGATAAAAACCGGTATTGAATCTTTAAGCGGAGTACCCGGACGTCTGGAAAAAATTGACTATGGGCAGGATTTCCACATTTATATTGACTTTGCACACACACACCAGGCGTTACATACTATTCTGAGCACTATCCGTGCAACAACAACAGGACGCATCATATTGGTCTTTGGATGCGGTGGAGACAGAGATAGAAAGAAAAGACCCAAGATGGGGCATATTGCAGAAAAATATTCAGACCTTTTCTGGATAACAAGTGATAATCCCCGTTCCGAGGACCCTCTCAAGATTATCCATGAGATTCAAAAAGGAATAAAGAAAAACACTTCTTGCCGAATACAACCCGACAGAAAAATCGCCATCGAAGAGGCCATTTGGGAAGCAAAAAAGGGTGATGCTGTAGTAATTGCTGGAAAGGGTCACGAACAATATCAGATATTAAAAAATACCATTATTCCATTTGATGATCGTGAAGTTGTGATACAAACCTTACAAAATAATATGGCCTTACACAGTTAATAAGGTAAGGGTGATAAAATGGAAATCCTATCCCTCGACGAGATACTGAAATCAATTTGTGGCCAGATAATATTCGGTAATAGAGCTGCAAAGATAAAGGGTATATCTACGGACAGTCGAACTATTAAGCCAGGTGACTTATTTTTTGCGCTCAAAGGGGAACGGTTTGATGGCCATCAGTTTGTTATGCATGCAATGAATACAGGAGCAATGGGGGCTGTTATTTCAAATGAATATAAAATAGAACCAAAACACAAAAACCTTTTAATAATTCGAGTAAAAGACACTACAACGGCGTTAGGAGATTTAGCGAAATATTACCGCAAAAAATTAAACGCAAAGATTATCGGTATTACCGGGAGTAACGGTAAAACCACTACAAAAGAAATGACGTATCATTTATTGTCCCGATTTGGTCCTACAGCAAAATCACAGAAAAGCTTCAATAATTTCATTGGTGTGCCCGTGACAATATTTGAAATAGAAAATAGACATAAATATGGCGTGCTGGAAATGGGTACGAATGCTCCCGGAGAAATTCGACGACTATCTGAAATTGGCGCCCCTGACGTTGCAGCAATTATTAACATTTCTAAAACGCACCTGGAAGGACTTAAGAGTATCGAAGGAGTTGCACAGGCAAAAGCAGAAATATTAGAAAACCTCAGCGAGGGTGGGGTATTTGTATATAATGCCGATAATCCATGGTGTGCTAAAATTGCCAGCCGTTTTAAAGGGAAAACAGTAGGCTTTGGTTTTAGCTCACAGGCACATATTAGGTGTACGGATGTAAAGAAAAAAGATAAAGGGTATGTTTTCGAACTCAATGAACATTTAAACATTCCTCTTCCTATCCCTGGATATCATAATATTATGAACTGTTTGGCTTCTTTTGCGATTTGCAAAGCACTAGGTCACGATATTTACTGCGCAAAGGATACCTTTTCCTCTTTTAACCTACCTTTAATGAGAATTGAACAGCAAAGAATAGGAAACATTACCATTATCAATGATGCTTACAATGCAAATCCCGAGTCTGTACGTGCTGCCTTACAATATCTCAGTGAAATTGATGCAGTGGGTAGAAAAGTTTTTGTATGCGGCGACATGCTAGAATTGGGAAATGAGTCTGCCCAGTTACACAAGGAAATTGGGGAAACAGTATCTTACCTAAATATTGATTTATTATGGACAGTAGGAAATTATGCGTCTGAAATTGCAAAGGCGGCAAAATCATCAGGCACACCTGAAAAGCATGTCATCAGTTTTCAGGATGTTTCAGACATTACGGCTACAGAAATAAATGAGATGAGAGAGAATGATATAGTATTAATTCAAAGGTTCCAGAGGCATGCATATGGAAAATATTATTGAGAAGTTTAAAGAATATTTCTCAAAGCGTGTGCCGGTCCATAATTGTAATTAACGAATAAATTACTAAGCTAAACCCCCAGCTACGCCGGTGGTTCTGACTTTAATGATTTATTAAGTGGCATTCTTGGACACACACAAATGTTTAAAGATGGGAATTACAATATCGAATAACGGATGTTGGATTATCCGATATCTCCGGTTGGGCGGTCTCTAAAAAAGCAAAAGGCATGTTACCTCGTGTACCAGTCGTATTTATGACAGGAGGGGGCAATCAACTCAGTTCATCTCAGTTAAAGGAATGTGGTGTAGATTTTATACTTGCCAAGCCTTTTAAGATAAGAGAGATTTCATCTATTATAAAAAAGGCAAATGATTCTAAAAAGATGTCTAAAGTGGACAAGGAAAGAGGTTAAAAGGGCTTTGTTATACAATTGGTTTTCTTCGATAAATTCACTAGAAATATTTAAATATATATCTTTTCGTTCCTGTCTGGCTGCTTTTACTGCTTTTTTGATCAGTATCATTTTCGGTTATTTGTTTATCAAGAAACTACGGACTTTAAAGGTCGGTGAAGATACCACAAAAACAGACTCTGTAGAGATCAAACGCATGCACTTTGATAAAAAAAATACACCGACAATGGGAGGTATCGTCATAAATATCTCCATCTTGGTTTCCGCTCTATTCTGGTGTAATGTCTACAATGAATATGTCCTTTTAATGATGTTTACGTTGATATGGTTCGGTGCGCTTGGGTTTATCGATGATTATATCAAGCTTACACAAAAGAATGCAGCCGGTTTGAGTGATGTATCAAAATTATTATTTCAATCAGCATTGGGGCTCATACTGGGATTGGTTTTATATTTCCATTTCAGCAAGTTTACATGGGGCACACAGCTTGTAATTCCTTTTGTAAAAGATTTTAGACCAGACATAGGACCTTTTTATATATTGGCAGTTGCTTTTTTTATTGTTGGGATGTCTAACGCAGTAAATCTTACCGATGGATTGGATGGATTGGCAATCGGGTGCAGCATCATTGCTGGAATTGCTTTTACTGCCATTGCCTATGCTTCAGGAAGGGTCGATTTTAGTAATTATTTGCGCATTCCTTATGTCCCAGGAAGTGGAGAATTGAGCGTCTTTTGTGCTGCACTCGTAGGAGGAAGTTTAGGATTCTTGTGGTACAATTGCTTTCCTGCACAGGTTTTTATGGGCGATACAGGTTCGTTGACATTAGGCGGCCTACTAGGATTGGTTGCTATTATTGTAAAACAAGAATTATTGATGGTAATTATAGGGGGTATCTTTGTTGCTGAGGTAGTTTCTGTACTTGTGCAAAAATTCTTTTATAAGATGACAAAGAGAAGGGTTTTTCGTTGTGCACCTTTACATCACCACTTCCAGTTTAAGGGATGGCCGGAGACAAAAATCACCCTTCGGTTTTGTATTATTGCGGCAATGCTGGCTGTATTTAGTCTTATATTATTATAAAGGAGATTTATTTGAAACTCTGGCATTTTATTATATACATTGTGGTTGCACTATTAGGATTTAGTATTGTCACTGTCTATAGTACTGACCTGGCAACTTTTGGGGCAGGCGGGAAAAGTTATCAATTAACGAAACATATCTTATGGATATTAATAGGCTCGATATTGTTAGTAACCATGGCAAACATTGATTACCATTACTTACAGAAATTGAGAATCCCCATTCTCGTTATGTCCTTTATACTTCTTTTGCTCGTATTGATTCCAGGAATTGGGACAGTTACTAACGGTGCACGCAGATGGATTCGATTAGGCCATACTTTGGGCATACAGCCCTCAGAATTTGCAAAATTAGCGATTATAATATTTGTTTCTGCTTACATTGCCAAGAATCAAAGCCGCATGTCAGAATTCAAATGCGGTTTCATGATACCCATTATTATTATAGCATTGGCTGGTGCACTTATAATTAAAGAGCCTGATTTTGGGAGTGCCGCTTTTATTACCATACTATCTGTAATCATGCTCCTCGTTGGCGGGACTAGGATTATTTATGTATTTTTTACGATTATAGCCACTGCACCATTTATACATAAAATGTTATTTGAAGTTTCCTATAGAAAAGACAGATTAATGGCCTTTATGGATCCATGGCAAGACCCTTCAGGAACAGGGTATCATATAATCCAGTCATGGATTGCCCTCGGATCCGGTGGTTTGGCCGGTTTAGGTGTTGGAAGCAGCAGACAAAAACTATTCTTTTTACCAGAGAGCAGCAATGATTTTATCTTTACCATTATTGGTGAAGAGTTTGGATTTATTGGAGTGTTAGCTATTATATGCCTTTTCTTGTCGTTAATATGGCAGGGATTAAAAATAGTACATGCAACCAGGGATGTATTTGGATTTTTTTTGGGATTTGGAATAACTGTGATGTTTGGATTACAGGCAATTATCAACATTGCAGTTGTCTCTGGCATTGTTCCAACAAAAGGCATCCCATTGCCTTTTGTTAGTTCAGGAGGGTCATCCTTGTTATTTTCGATGATAGGAATTGGAATATTAATTAATATTGCAAGACAGTCTTTGGTGTCAGATACCTTAAATCCACTGGTGGATATAGAACCATCAGAAGATAAAGGTGGTAGATTATTGCTTGTGAGATTCTGGCATAATATAACGTCTAAAGTAGCAGGCTTTTCATGGCAGTAGCAGTAAAACTCGTCCATAAGTCTCTGGTTACATATAAATTTTAATCATATTTTCGTCATTGTATGCTTTTTATGTTTATTTTTTTTACAAAGTTTGTTCTGTTAAAGGAAATGGGGTATAAAAAATGAAAGTTGCTTTTGCAGGAGGCGGTACCGCTGGGCATTTGATGGTGGGATTGAGTACAGCCGAAGAGATCCGTTCCAGGTTTAACGGGGCAGAAATCATCTTTTTTGGCACAGACAAAGAATTTGAAAAACGATGTGTAGAACAGCGCGGCTTCAGGTTTCGACGGATGCATGCTAAAAAGTGGGAAAAATCGTTCAAGCATTTATTCACGTTTATCATTGCAACATGTATCGGCATTATTGAATCGCTCATTGCGCTTCGCAAATTCAACCCAGACATTGTGGTTGGACTGGGTGGATATGCCTCTTTTGCCCCAATTATCGCTGCAAAATTACTCAGCATACCAGCTGTATTACTGGAACAAAATGTAATTCCTGGGAAGGCAAACCGGTTCCTGGCTAAATGGGTCGATGAGGTATATTGTCATTGGCGAGGATCTCTCAAGTGGTTCAACAAGGCGAAAGTTGTACGGGTAACAGGAACACCCATACGCAAGGATATCGTATCTAGCCAAAGATGCCGTTCTGCCGAAAAATTCGGATTAAGTTCCTCTAAAAAAACGATACTGGTTACAGGGGGAAGTCAGGGTGCACAGGCAATCAATGAAGTTATATTAAGATGTTTACCCAAATTAGAACCGTTATCAAACGAACTGCAAATCATCCACTGTACGGGTGAATATGGGTATGAAGCCGCAAAAGCAGCGTACAAGCAAACGGATATCAATGCCTTTGTTTGTAGTTTTTTAGATGATATGGGTGCTGCTTTTAGTATGGCGGATGTGATCATTTGTAGAGCGGGCGCTACTACCATTGCAGAATTTACTGCAGTAGGTATTCCCGCTATATTGATACCATATCCGCATGCTGCGGATAATCATCAATATTGGAATGCAATGGAATTAGCAAGCAACGGCGGTGGATATTTATTGCAGCAGATTGATCTGACGCCTGAAAAAATCATAGAACTTATTACAGATCTTTTCAACAATAAAGAAAAGTACGACAGAATGAAGATGTTTAACAAAGGGATTGGAATACCAAATGCAGCCACGAAAGTTGTTGATAATATTTGCAGACTAATTGGTTTTAAAGGTACACAATTTGCTCTAATATTAGGCTAACTCATATTTTTATGATTAAATATATATCAAACTATTATGATATAATATTATGTAATAGCGCTAAACCTTGATTGTTTGTAATACTGGCTCAACAAAATAAATTGGGGTAAATCTATACCGCGACATCCTATAATTCTATCCAAAAAAGGAAAATTACTATGAATCTATCAGAAGGTATGGACAGGATGCATACACATACATCATCATTAGAGAACTCGTTTAATTATCGGCCTGTGCGTGGTCATTGTGTATACTTCATTGGAATTGGTGGTATTGGGATGAGTGCTGTTGCACGTATTCTTTTAAAAGAAGGTTGCGTTGTAGCAGGTTCAGACACAAGACCATCTTCTTTAACTTCAACACTAGAGGAGATGGGCGCAAGGATTAATACAAGGCAGGATGGGAGTTTTATGCCGTTGGAAACGGATATGGTGGTAATCTCAGCGGCTATTTCTGAAGACAATCCAGATCTCAAAACGGCCCGCAAAATGGGTGTAAAGGTAGTAAAATACTCTCAAATACTAGGTTCGTTGATGAAAGAAAAACGTGGTGTTGCAATCAGTGGCACTCACGGGAAAACAACCACGAGTGCAATGATTTCTAGCATATTAAAAACGGCAGGATTGGATCCCACATTTGTTATCGGAGGAGAAGTGCCTGATATTGGAGGCAACGCACATTTAGGAAAGGGAGATTTATTTGTAGCAGAGGCATGCGAGTATGACAGGTCTTTTTTAAACCTTGTCCCACAAGTAGGTGTAATTACCAATATCGAAGAAGATCACCTGGACTATTATGAAAATATTGAGAAAATAGTAAATGCATTTGGTGATTTTGCATCATTGATTTCAAAAGGAGGTTTATTAGTCGTAAATAATCACGATAAGAATATATCACTTGCAATGCAAAGGGCAAATTGCAAGGTAGAAACATACTCTCTGGATAGTACATCTGATTGGTATGGTAAAGTTCTTTCTACAGGTAGTGGTACAAATAGATTCAGCATCTTTAGAAGAAATACTTTTTTTGATGATTTTACATTAAAAATACCAGGGTCTCACAATATCTTAAATGCGCTGGCCGCAACCGCGGTATGTACTTTTATTGGAGTTGATAAAGGTTCTATCAAAGCTGTGTTAGCTTCTTTTGGTGGGGCGATGAGACGATTTCAAATTATTGGGATAAAGAACAATATCACAGTAATCGATGATTATGCACATCATCCAACAGAAATACGTGTTACGTTAAAGGCTGCACGAGAACTTTATCCCGGGAAAAAGATATGGTGCGTGTTTCAACCTCATCAGTATAGCAGAACACGCCATTTGTTAAAGGGTTTTGCAAAATCTTTTCATGATGCGAATAAGGTACTTTTTGCCGATATCTATGCAGCACGTGACACTGACTATGAAAAAGCTACAATGAATTCTATGAGGTTGTGTGAAGAAACTCGTAATGCAGGTGTAGACGTCCAATGTATTCCACAATTGTGCGATATTGTCAAGGTACTTTCATTAAATGTAAAACCAGACGATGTTGTCATAACTATGGGTGCTGGTGATGTGTGGAAAGTTGCTTATGATTTAGTTGCAAAATTAAAATAGTGGGTTAAGATTAATCCTTAATACTGTTGCTTTTTAAATGTTAGGAGAATATGAAATGAAGCCAAAAAATGTTGTTGTACTGATGGGAGGCATATCTCCTGAACGTGAAATTTCTTTACGTTCCGGTAATGCAGTAGCAAGGGCATTAAAAGAGGCTGAATTTAACGTTACTTGCATAGATGTAAAAGACGAAAAGATAGAAGAACTTGATCGCATGGACATCGATGTTGCATTTATTGCCTTACATGGGTATTTTGGCGAAGATGGGGGTGTACAACAGCTTTTGGAGTCAAAAGGGATTCCATATACTGGCTCAGGTATAAATGCCAGCAGGCTAGCGATGGACAAATTAGCAACAAAAAAATGTTTTATTGAGGCGGGCATTAGAACGCCAGATTATATTACAGTGACAGAATTTCAAGAGTTACAGGAGATGCAGCGTGAAATAAGCAAACTAGGGTTACCGGTAGTTTTAAAACCCACAAGGAATGGTTCCAGCATAGGCATATCGATCATTAAAAATATTAATGATCTTCAAATTGGTTTAGAAAAAGCTTTTGGATTTGGATATGAATTACTTGTTGAAAAGTACATAAAGGGCAGAGAGTTGACCGTTGGAATATTGGATGACAAGGCGCTGCCAATTATTGAAATCAAACCGGCGGTGGAATTTTATAATTACGAAGCGAAATATAAGGATGATAGAACAAAATATCTTATTGTAGAAAAAAACTTAAGCGAACGGAGAAATACAGTCGGTGATTCCTCACGAACTATTGGCTTTCTCTTACCCGCTACATATAGTAATGCACAGGAACTTGCTGTCAATGCACACAAAGTCCTTGGCTGTAAAGGATTTTCAAGAGTCGACATGTTGCTGGACGATAGAGATAACTTGTATTTATTGGAAATAAATACCATCCCCGGTTTTACAGAAAAAAGTTTGCTGCCAAAGGCGGCAAAGGCTGCAGGCATGTCATTTCCTTCATTATGTGAAAAAATTGTTGATCTTGCATTCCAGAATATTCTCGTTAGTGTAAATGAACCAATACAAAATTAAGGATATTATCAATAGCTCATTTAACTATAAGCTTTTTTTAGACAACCTTTCCTCTAAAACAGGTTCAATAAAAAAAGTTCTATACCCCTTTTTGCTCCAATTTGTTTTCTTTGCATGCATAATAATTTTTGGAATATGGGGTGTTAATAAGACATGGCACTCATTAACAGATCTAAATATATTTAAAGTCAGTCCTTATACGTTCACATTCCATACCCCCTCTTGGGTAACTGAGCGTTTCGCTGATGACATAAAACATGTAGCAGCTTTGAACGAACAATACAGTATGTATGAGAACAACTTGACTCAAAGAATCGCAAACGTTTATGGAGGGGTTGTTTTGATTAGAAAGGTAGATTCAATCAAAAAGACATTCCCCAATAAACTTAATATCAAGCTTGTATTGCGCAAACCGGCAGTTATTGTTAGAAATGGAAATTATACTTATCTTGTGGATGATGAATGTGTCTTATTACCAAAAGAATATTACACATTACAAAATGCTGAATATGATACACCTTTCATCCAAAGTAATAAATTGGCAAGATTACCTTTATATGGAAGTGAATGGAATGATAAGGGAATTAAGGCAGGGATAGATGTGGTAAAATTTCTCAGGGCAAATAATATTCATAACATTTTTAAGATTTTAGCGGTAGATGTGTCAAACGTGTGTAAAAGGAGGTTTACAGGAAAGAGTGATATCGTTTTGTGGACAGAGAACAATACACAGATACGGTGGGGATGCTCTTCCCTATGTAATGAACCCAACGAACTCTCCAATGAAGAGAAACTACAAAACCTCCTGAGTATTGCAAAAACTGAAGGAACTAACCTAAAGCAAATGGAGTATGTTGACGTACGTTGGAAAAAACCTTCGGGAAAACGGTGGGCAAAGGTTAATAATATAATAGAAGAACGTTAAAAGCTTTTTATGATAAACCAGGATTCTCTGGATCCCAAATTAACTCCCGTCCGGCCTGTCTGTTTGACCGGCCTTCATTTGTCGTACCGTCCGAATTATCACATTTTGTATTCGTTCTACATGTCCGTCAATAAAAAGGGCATTTGCAGTCTTTGAATGTCTTTGTGCAACACTTCCATACGACCCTTCAAATTTATTTGCTATCCCATCACCGTTGATGCGATCGTCAAATAACAATACACTCTTGGTAGATTTTTGCATAGTTTCAATAGACTGTTGACACTCAGATGCTGGCAAAAGATTTTGATTCATTTTTATTGTGCGTGTTGTATCTTGTTTTGAAAGAGGCACCGTTTCGAAGATGGGATCCTTCTTTATAAGTAAAAGCCTCTCCTCCTGTGAGATTTCATCCCTTTCGCGGGGAAGTTGCAATGTTGTCAGGTAGCTGTCAACTACCTTAAACCATACCTCGGCAAGGTGTTTCTGCTGAACATAAATGTAAGGTTACTCATAAAGGATGTTGTTAAGTATTCAAAAATTAATAATCGCTTGTTATTAAAAATATTTGACTTTTTATGGTATAATGCTAAAATTAGCAAGTAGTTTTGGTTAAATCAGATACGAACAATTCTATGAAATGCGGAAGTGGCGGAATCGGCAGACGCGCTAGTTTGAGGGGCTAGTCCCGATGATACCGGGGTGGGGGTTCAAATCCCCCCTTCCGCACCACTCTGTTTTGCCTTACCTGAAGTATAAAAGCGCATACTTTATAAGCTATTTTAGTTGTACTTCCTTATAATGCATGACATAAATAAAAATTATGGTTGTATAATAAACAAAAAACTTACCCACTTATGGGAGATTTATTGATGAACAAATGCGTCTATGCATCGATTCTTGTTTTGCTTGTAATTGGTTGTAAAGAAACCCAGGTAAGGCAGTCTGATTTTGTTCCATTTAAAAAACCAGTAACACTTTCTACAACAACCGAGGCGGTAGAGAAAAAACCCTGGGAATATGAAATCTCACCAAAAAAAGAGGTTGTAGAGGAGAGAAAGGAGGGTATACCGGATAAATTTGTATATCCGGAGGAACGCAAAAAACCGGAACCTTCTCTTCACAAACCAGAATATACAGGCGATAAAATCGATGTCGCTTTAAATTTTGATAACGCAGAAATAAAGGATGTTTTACAGGTTATTTTAGGCGAGATTCTTAACGTTAACTATATTTTAGATAGAAGAGTCGGAGGTACAATCAATCTTCACGCCACTGGGCAGGTCTATAAAGAAGAACTCCTTTCGATGCTCAACACACTGCTTTATGTGTATGATTTTGCAATAATAAAGGACGGGGATCTCTATAGAGTACTTCCGAAAGCAGAATCCAGACAGGAAGCAAATATTGTTATTTCCGGAGATAAAATCCCCCCCTGGAGTAAAGATATCATTATTCAAATAGTGCCTCTTCAATACGAAAACCCAAAGAATTTGAATGCTACGATAAGACCATTTATGACTGGGATTGGAAATATAGTTACTCACGGCGACTCCCCGTATATCATACTCATCGAAACTGCCTCAAATATGGAAAAACTACTTACCTTAGTAAAGACCTTCGATGTGCCATTCTTTGCCGGCAAAGCCGTAAAATTTTACGATTTCAAATATGTCGATGCAAGAAATATGGCAAAAGATCTTGCCGCCATTGCACAATCGATGGGCGGAAAGGTAGGCGGTGAGGGCGAATTCAACTTCGTGCCATTTTCTGACACTAACAAGATGTTAATCGCTACCAGAGTGCCGGAACTCTTACCGAAAATCGACCTTTGGATAAAAAACGTGGACGTTCCTCCATCAGAGTTAGAAGAAGAACTCAAAATATATGTATATAAAGTGCAACATCAAAAAGCCGAAACGATTGTGCCTGTTCTAACGCAGATTTACAATGAAAAAATGGCTGCGCAGCCTAAACCGCTGGGGAAGAAACAGCTTGAGGCAATGAAGATCGTTGCCGATTCAAAAACAAATACCATTGTCGTGAAGGCGCTGCCGAGTGATTATAGAGGTATTAAGGCGATTATAGAGGCTATAGACGCAACTCCTCAACAAGTATTTATCGAAGTGCTGATTTTAGAAGTTGATCTTAAAAGTAATTTGGATTACGGTACAGAGTGGGCATTAAAAATGGGAAGCACAAAACTATTCGGATTGGGAGACCTCCAAAGGACAGCTGAGACACCAGCTATAAGTTTTGCGAAAGGAAATTTTGAAATCCTGATGGATATCCTGGCGACAAATTCTAATACCAAGATATTATCTGCACCGCATATCCTCGTAAGAGACGAACAGCCTGCAAACATACAGGTTGGTAGCGAAGTACCTATTCTTTCAAGCTCCGGTCAGCAAACAGGTACCACTGTTACGTTTGAACAGGTACAATATCGTGATACAGGCATAATCCTTACTGTTACCCCTCATATTGGTGAAAATGATTTTGTAACATTAGAAATAAAACAAGAGGTTAGTAATGCAGAAGAGACAACGACCGGCGTGAGTAATTCTCCAACATTTTCTACCCGCAAGGCAGGAACGTCTCTTGTAATCAAGAGCGGACATACCATAAGTCTGGGTGGAATAATTGAACAGAAAAACGAAAAACGTATCAGCAAAATACCCCTGCTGGGGGATATACCTTTTCTGGGGAATCTGTTTAAGTCCACATCCATTGCCAATAAAAGAACAGAGTTGATCATGCTAATAACTCCCTATATAGCAAACGATGCAGAAGAGGCAGATTCTTTGACCAATGCATTTCAAAAGAAGCTAAAGGAAATTGAGCCATTAATAACTCAAAGGGTAAATGAAGTTCAGAAATATTGAAGCTGAGTATGAAAACGGCTTTACCATTTTAGAAGTTATGGTTGCACTGGCAATCGTTGGGATCTCTATCGGCATTTTTTTCGGTTTGATCGGAAATTCTTCAAAATTAAGGGGAAAAATTGATGATCACACCAAATTAGTGCTTCTTGCAAGAACAAAGACAGAAGAGGCTTTTCTGGGCATACTTGGTAAAAAACACAAAAAAATAAACGAAGAAAAGACCTTTGAAGGTACAACAAAAGATGGTATTCAATGGAAAGTAACGCAAGTAGATAAATATAAAGAAGCTAAGAAAAAAATCAGTACGAATACACCGAGTGAAGATGAAAGTGATACGGAACTCCCACCCAAAGGAACTAAGACGCTGTGTATACACGTTGAGGGGATAAATATTAACACTATTATTTTCTCTGAAGAATCAGAACTAGATGAAAACGATACTGAAGAATCTAATGTTGAGGAATATGACGGTGGAAAATCTGGGAAAGAAATGGATGATTAAACACAAAAAGGGTTTTACCTTATTTGAACTACTCATAGCCCTTTTTATTGGTACAATCTTGATTATGTCAGGCGCTTACGCAATAAGAACAGGTTTGTTCTCGATGGAAAGAGAAGAGGCGTGGTTTAATGACACAACAAAAGAAAAAGCTGCCTTTGATTTTTTCTGGCAACAGGTCTCTTCATTACGTGTTCAAAAGATTCCAAGAAAGGATAACCTCTTTACCGGGGAAAACAAAACGACCAAAAAAAAGAAAACCATTTACTTTTCGGGGGGAAAAGAATTTCTTTCATTCGTGTCGCCCCTTTCTTTTAAAAAACATTATGGACAAGGATTGATAATAGCTAATTATAAAGTAAAAATAAATGATAATGGTTTGTGGGATCTGATTTACACAGAAACCAGGGTTATCCCTACAATACTGATTAAATTATCTGAAGAATCTGAAAGCACATTAAACACGGATAAGGATTACACGATATTCCTTAAGGATTGTGATGTGATTTCATTTGCGTATCTTGACACAGTGGAAGAGGAAACCGATAATGAGGAAGAGGTCCAAGTAACTGCTCAAGATGCAGATGTTATTGAAGGTACGGATTTAACATGGAAAGAAAAAATAACCGAGAGAATCCCGCAGGCAATAAAGTTGTCAGTCACAAAAAATGGAAGGGCACAAGAGCTTATATCACCAATCATGGCTATGTACTCATTTTTAGCCTCTGGGCAATAGTAATCATTGGATTTATTGCATTAAGCTTTACCCGTAATACAGGCATCGCTATAAAAACAGAAATTACTTCTACGGAACGTGTAAAAAACGTTTATGCAGCACGAGGCGCCTGTATTTATGCAACACAGATGTTGTTGCTGCCGAAGAAAAAGGGAAAAGAAACCAAAAGTGGTAAGATTAAAAAATGGAAAAAGAACAAGGATACAGACGCAAGGAAAAAAGGCAAAAGTGGCGATCCCTGGACGCCAAGCAGTGATCCATACTCAGTAGAGATAGGAGATGCGGATTGCGATGTATTTATCAGCGATGAGGGTGGAAAGATTAATGTAAATAAAGTAACAG
>Ga0208373_1002390_pt1 | contig 20965 bp, 15 predicted proteins | sample RifOxyC2_FD_184036 | JGI IMG/M metagenome (GOLD analysis project Ga0208373, IMG submission 184036) | Soil microbial communities from Rifle, Colorado - Rifle Oxygen_injection C2 (SPAdes) | ecosystem: Environmental > Terrestrial > Deep subsurface > Rock core/Sediment | place: Rifle, Colorado... | reverse complement strand
CGAGAAGTTGGAGGCGGCGGTCGCCCGTCGGCTCGAGGCTGAGGCCAGCCGGCCGCAGCAGCTCCGTCTGGTGGCCGACGTCCAGGCAGCTCCGGCCACGAAGCCCGGACGGCAGGCCAAGCGGCAGCAGCAGGCCGCGGCGGCCTAAGACCACTCCGCTTGTGTGCGACAAGCGGCTCCGAACGGTTTCCGTTTCCTGCTCAATCCCCAGCGCGAAAGGGGTCGCACATTGAGCCAAAAGTTCCCGGCCAGGTTGAGCGCCCATAGCGCGACAAAATCTGACGAGCTCGATCTGAGCCGGGAGAAACCTCGTGTCATGCGGACGAGGAAATCGGTGATAAACGCTCGGCATCTGGATCCGCATGGCCGAGCAAGACTTCCATCCCCCTGCCAGCCACGAGCTGACTCGGAATCCGCGCTAGGCAGGCGGATGGAAATGGGGTCGTTCGCACACCCCGAAAAAAAAGCGATCATCAGCCGCCTGCCCAACGAGCACCGGACGATCTCCTGCAAAAGCGGACGGCTGGAAGGATCCACACATGGGGTGTTGGATCCAACAAAAATCCTCGTCTGTTGATTCGGACGAGGTAATGGAGGAGAGGTTATAGGTGGCCCATGATGACATTTTGTCCTTTTCAAAAAGGACTTGGTCATGGGAAAAAACCACCGATAGGAGACACAAAACTCCTAAGGGCTAACCACCCATCTGAAGAGGGGAGCCAACGGCTCGCTTGAGGCACATCTGCCTCGCGCCAATTCGGCTCCCTTCTCAAACGTTCTTTTCTTACGTGGGAGCCGAAAAGCTGTTGGCACGAGGACTGCATATCCTCGACAAGCCAGCCGCCCGCTCCCCCTTCGATCGAGTTTCTGAATTATTCGGAGGCTCCGAGAGGGATCAAGAAAATTTGAATTGTAAATGTTTTGCCAATTGATCGTCACGGTCTTCCAAACGTTCGCACTTGGCGCGCAAAGCAAGCTGTTCGACCTCGAGGGTCGTATGAAGTTTGACGAAGCCGTCGATATGGGTCAAGAGTCTGTTTTCCATCCCAACCATCTCGGATCGGAGCTCGTCTTTCATCCCAACCATCTCGGATCGGAGCTCGTCTTTCATCCCAACCATCTCGGATCGGAGCTCGTCTTTCATCCCAACCATCTCGGATCGGAGCTCCTGTTTTACCTGATGCAGTTCTTCTTTTGTAACAGCTTCCTCACGTGAAACAGCGTTATCTTTTAGAAAGGTAACGATTTCAAGAATGTCTTGAAGAGCATTTTGTTCCATAGGGAGTTTAAAATGAATAAAACTATTCTACACGGACTGTCGTAAGTCAGTCAAAGAACAGAATCGAGAACCACTCTTTTCACAACTTTGTAAACGAAAAGGTTCGTTTTCAGAGTCGTGGAAGGAACCCAAGGACGGGACGCCTCCTATCCACGCGGGGTCGCCTATTGCGTGCCCTGAAATTTTTCTCACTCGTACTTCTCGTTCCTCCAATCCTGGCTGTGCAAAGCACCAAAGGAGCGGAGGTAGAAAAGGAGGGGCCATGAAAGGGGTTCAACCCAGATGGCCTGGTTGGTTCGGATGACGCGCGGCAAACCGCGTTGGTGATCCAGGCCACCATAAAGTCCTGGGGCGGTATGGCGACCGTGAACGCCGGAAAAGAGCGGGGTACGTAGGCTTTAGCCTCCCGGGAGCCCCCTCTAAAAAACCATTCTACCGTGTTCGCGGCGCATCCGGACATTGCGGTGGAATAAACAGCCTCTTTTTAAGAGGCAGGAGATTAAAAGAACGGCAGTCTCCACAGCCGAAACGTCAATGTGGAGCCAGGAACATGTTCTCTGTCATGGTGATGGAGAAAAAGATTTCCTGGGGCTCAAGGAGGCCTGCATGATGTGTCTTTACATCACAGGCTTTGGGTGACGAGAGTCACCGTTCCTGGGCCAATAGGCCCAAAAACAAGGCAGCGAGGCACGGGCAACCCTCGTTGCCGCCTGTTTCCGGACAGAGCAAATCCGGATCGCTTGGGAGAGCCAGAGCTTTGGCTCCCCAACACTTCGGGAGCCAACAGGACATTGAGACCAGCGCGTGTCTCGATCTCAAGCTCTGGCTCCCCCTTCGATCGAGTTTCTGTTCTTGAAGGACGGAAATTCCGAGAGGGAAAAATATCCTCGTCATTGCGAGGAGTAAGTTTCTTCAGTGACGACGAAGCAATCTCTTGCACAGAAGGAGATTCTTTTTCAAGAATGAATTTCGATGTAAGATGCCATTTGTCAGGAGTCGGTTAAATTCAAAACCCGACGTCTCTCTGCCGCAGTCTGGAACCTTTTTTACGTTTCGGAAGAAACGTCTTTGATTCTCTCTCCAAAGTCGGTTCAGCCATGACGCATTAAGGGTTTCCCGGCTGCGGCAGGGAATGAAAAAACGTTTAAATTCCTCCATGTGCTATGTTTCACGTGGAGTTTTTAAATGTTTTTTTAAATTTTTCGAGAAATCTAGGACTTTTTCCTTTGGATGCAGAACGAGGAGAAATCGAGGCTCCTCCCCTTACTTAAGGGGAGGTTGGGAGGGGTCAGGACCCGCCTATCGGCAGGCAGGCAATGTTATGCGCCAAATGAGAAAGTCCTATTCCATGGCTTCGATATACTGTTTGATTCTTTCCGGTGGAAGGATGTTTTGCAACACGCGGCGCAGAATTTCCTGCTTGGAAGCAGCATCCCAAAATTGTTCCGGCCCTCCAGGCGGACACCCTTCCTTTTCCCATCGATTGTGGGCATAGGTCGTCCCATTGACCGGGACGCTCACGAGAACAAGATCCGAAATACCGTTCCTTTGAAGTCGGCGTTGGGCGCTTTGGACCTGGCTGGTTTTGTGCAGATAAACGTTCGGATCCGCGCCAGCAAGCGTGAATTGGATGCCCACCACATCTGCATCGGAAGATTGAACGCCCACCCCGCGCTTCTGTGCCGTATTCCGCACAAGGATCACGAAGTCCATCTTGTATTCCACATCTGCGCTGATCGGAGCTGCAAAGATGAGAAGCTCGTTTCCCAGGAGGCGGGCAGTTTGGTCCAGGAGGTCGCGGACCATCCGTTCTGCGAGGACACCACGTTGTTTTTCTTTCTCAATGCCTTCTTCAGCCCTTTGTCCAAGAGCTTGATAGGCCCGTGCTTTTCCTTTCAATCCGCTCAGATGTGCGTTGAGGTGTTCCCGTTCTTCCGGCAATAGATCAGGACCATCCAGTCGTTTTTGGATGGCCTCAATCCTGGTTCTATGGATCGGATCGGCCGCGACAAGTAGATCTAGTTCTTTGACAAGCCGCTGGCGATGCTCTTCAACCACGGCACGTTGACGGATCTCAAGAGGGACGGTCGCAGGGTCAAGTCGAGGGGCAGCCCCCCAGGTTCCACTGGTTAAAATAGTCGCCAGACTTACAGGCCGGTCAGCCTGTTCTTCTTTTTTCCAGAGATAGCGACCATCTTGTGTGCGAACCACCAGGCCATGGGTGGAAGGGGAATTTTCAACAACCCCCTCCTTCACGGTTTGAAGCATTTTTTGGAATCGCTGATCCTCTGCTTCCCTTGCTGTTTCCCAGGATTTTAAAAACGTTTCCCGTTGGGTCCGATCCTCGTGGGCATTGGCAAAAGTACTTACGTTCCACAGGATCCAACGATTCCATTCTGCGGAATCTTCGCAGGCAGGCTCCCGTTCCTGTTTTCCGCCTGAAATAGATCGGATTTCCGGTGGTTTTTTTGCTTGGTTCTCCATTTTTCGATGGGGCAAAAATTTTGGAGGAACAGGTTCTTTGTTTTCAAACCCCATTCTTTCAAGGAGGGAGGGCATTCCGGATTTGGACATAGGAGAATTCAAAATCTTTTCTCCATGGTATGGCTTTGGCCTTTTTAGCGCAATTTTTTTGATTTTCCCGATCTTTCCCTTGACGTTTTTTTTCGTTTGTGCTAGGTTTTTCTTAGGTCATCGACCAGTTCTTTTTAGGCTTTGCGCCTACGACATCTCCTAGCCACAATCGGCCTTTGTTTTTTTAAAAAAGGAGATGGAGGCAGATGTCTCTCTCGCCCAAGCCTCCCCTTCTTCTACAGAAGGGAAGAAACGTTTTTCTTGAGATTCTCTCGACCCATGAGGTCGATAGAGACACGGAGCCCAGGCTCTCTCAAGATCGTCCAGTGGTCTTCGGATCCTGCACGAAAACGTTTCTCGCTTGGAGCGAAAATTCCTTCAGATCTCTACGATCCCGAGGAATTGAGACGTATGTCTCTCGCATGGCGCGAATTTTCCGTCTCCCCAACGGGAACCAAGCCGATCTTCTGATCGGTTTGAAGATCCTGCTGGCTCATGCAGCAGGATAGAGGGGACTGAAACATCGTTCTTTTTTTCTTGGCTCTTCACGTCTTCTTGTGAAGAGCCGAGCCCCGAGCAGATTTTCTAAGGAAAGTCTTCTGAGGACTCAGAAAAAACCGCTCTAGGTTCATCCTAGGGCGATTTTTGTGTTGAACGCAACTCAATCCGTGCAAATTTTTTTGAGTGACTCGTAGTATTTCATGAAATCCTGCGCATGTTTTTTGTCGTGAATGAGAAAAACGGTTTGCGTATCATGCCAAAGGACGTTTGCCACATAATCTCCAAAGATCCAAAAAACGATTGGCCCGTCAAAGGGAGGAGGGAGGTATTTAACTTCCACCATGGGAAATTTTGTGAGAGCGCTGTTCCGGATACGCTCTTGGGCGAGCATGTGGAATGTGAATCCTTTTTCCACGCGTCGTTTCGTAAACGTTTTGTAATACTCGGGATGGGTTTGAAGGATGAATCCGTTCGCGCCAATGAGATACCATTCTTTTCCCTCTGTTAAAACCCGTTCACACAGCTCAATAATGGCCTGCGGACCCGTGAAAACCTCCACATTTCGATTCCACAGCTCGTCAAAATAGCTTTTGAATCCCTCATAAACTTCGGGGCGGTCGAATTCGATGACGGTTGGGTTTTCTTCGTTCATGAGGATCATGAGTGTTTTGTTCCGGTATAGCATGATCTGCATGGGACTGAATGAAGGTTCGGAAAAGGCGCGCAGGAAACTAACCCTCCCTTCTGGGTCTCCCTGATTGGAAAAACGATCACGAATATTTTTCAGGGATGACTGATAGGCGAGCATGCGGACCATGACGCCCCTGTGAATTCGCTCCCGATGGTAGGCATCGAAGAATTCGTTGAAGCGCCGTGAATCATTTTGCGTATTCGCCCCCATGACACAATACTCTTCACCCGGTCTCAATGCTTCCAAAAGACCGTAGAAGGCTCTTTCCAAAGCTTCCCAGCCATGGCTTATCCGCGTTTCCTGGTTCCAGAGCAGATCAAAATAGGCGCGATAAGCTTGGATGAGGTGAGTATTTTTGACTTCAATGACCGAAAAAGGCGTTTCAAAAATGAGGAAAGCAACGCTCGTTTCCGTGATGACGATATTGGCAGACGTAACGGAATCAAAGGGAATAATTTTCATTTCGATTCCTGGAGAGGAGCGGAGCTTTTGTAAAAGTTCTTCCTGAAAAGTCTGGGTGTGATACATGAGGATTTGGAGGGTTCCACCGCTTTCAGCAATACGGGAGAAATAGCGTTTAAGGGCGGATGATCCCATGGCGTCTTGAAATTTTTGTCCTACGGATCCGAGGATATTTATTTTTTTCTCAGGTTGAAGTTCTTCCGCGATTTTGAGGCAAAAGGCCCGAATTCCTTCCTCGCCTTCATAAATCGTAATTTCCTGCCCGCTCATTGTTTTGCGTTCTTTGAGCGATTCAATAAGCTGCCTAGCTGTCAGATCCTGCTCCCGCACGACGTCCAAAAGGTGTGTTGGATCCGTGGTCTGGAAGAGGAGAACTTTTCCCATTGTCGTTTTCGAAACGAGCCGTCTTCCAACCAGTTCGTCAAGAGCCTTGTAAACGATATTCCGATGAAAATCGGTTTTCTGGATAATATCTGCAGCCTTGGATTTACCAAGATCATATAAGGCGAGGTAGATTGTCGCTTCATTTTTGGTGAGGCCGAGTTTTTCGAGGTCTGATTGAAGCATGTTTGTCACTATTTAAGTGATAGGGTTATTGTGCTCTAAAAACACAAATTTGGCAATTTCCTTTTTCACCATTCCAAAATTTTACTTACACTTTTTAGCTCAAATTAGACTAAAAATAGTTGACAAGAAGTTAAATTTGTGACAAATTAGTCAGCTGGTTCATTCAAAAATGAAGATGGAGGCTTTCCAAACATCCATGGAGGACTGTTTTGGAAAGTTTCGAAGAAACATGAGGGAAAAAATGAAAGCAAAAGGGTTGGTGTGTGCCGTTCTATTGGTTCTCGTGGCAGGGGCATTTCCGAGCGTAGTCCATGCCCAGGTGAAATCGTCGATCGCGATCGCTGCTTCCGTTCCCTTTGATGGGAAATGGGAGAGTCCGATTTCGGGGTCGGTTGGTGTTGCTCTGACCGGACCGGTCAGTGGGAAGCTGAAGTGGTACGAGGAGACCTCGATCGGGGGTTCTCTCGCGGTCTTTCGACCTGTATTCGGAATTCAAGGCGGGCCGGTGTATGGGATCGGAAAAATTGCCTTTTCTGTGCAAGGGCTCTATCGGTTGGCTTTGAATGAAGGTCTTGTTCATCGAATCGGGGTTGTGGCTGGTTGTTCGGTTCCTGTTCTGGATAGCCGCGGTCGCACAGGCCCATCCGTCATGTGGTCTACTCAGCTTGGAAAATCCAACAGCGGTTCAATCGGTGTTGGATGGAAAGTTTGGCTGATGTTTTGAGAGGAGAAAACATGCGGGAGCCAACAGTCAGTCGAATGTTGTGCACAATGATCCCAGGATGGCTTTTTGGGGGCCTCTTAACTTTACCGGCAATCTCTCTTGGTTGGGTTCCGAATGGGTTCGTTCTGCTCGGGTCAATGGGGGGTCTCGTGTTTGGCCTGATGGTTTATGACATTGAATGGAAGAACCTCAGTCAATGGGCTCGCAGGAGAGTCGGGTTGTGGGTGGAAGATTTTTTCAGCTCAGAACGGAAAGAAATCAAAGAGGCAAAGATTGCTTTGAGAACTCTTTCGAGACAGGGGGGAGAGTCGGCCGAAATTCAAGAAGCCAAAGAGGTCCTGGAACAGTGGCGCGAGAAGGGTCGAGTATGGAGAATGGAACACAGTTTTTTGATAAGGCGAGTTCAAAAATCGGAGGCAAGACGAAACGCCGGCCTTGATCGGGCAAGGGATAAGCTCGGGCTTCTCAAGGCTCAGCTGAAGGACCCTCTATGAAAAAGGCGGCGTTCACACGGCCATAACGGTCGTGCTCGTTTTCAGACTAAATAATCCCCGGCGAAACGCTTCGTCCGGGGATTTTATTTTTCAGTTGGTAAAATTCGTTTTTGACGGTAAACTAGAAAGGCTATGTGGCGATTTGAATCTACACACAAACGCGGTTCAACCGAGTTTCTTGAAACCGCCATGGAGCGGGTGCGTTCGGATGAGCGTCTCCAGAAAAGGGCGGAAGCAACCATAAACGCGGTTCGTTCCGAGCCGTTATTTGCGTGCTTGTTTGCTTGCCCACAGTCTCCTGTCTTTCATGCGGAAGGGCCGTTTGTTGAGGACCATCTTCGTCTCATTCTTATGAGTCTCTATGCTGTTCTTGAGGAGAAATTTCATTTGATTGATGTAGAAGAATTTCGTCGGATGAAAGGGTTTGAAGGAGAAATCGATGAGTTGGAAGAGACCATCAAGGAAAAAGCCGCATCGCTTGAAACGTATACGTTGTGTCACGACCTTGGAAAGCCGGCAACGATTTGGTTTGAGGCGCGAGCCGGATCATCGGGAGATCGTCTGGGATTCCGCCAACCGCTTTCGCACGCCTGGGTTGATGAGGAAACGGCCCAGCGTAAAGCATCCATGAAAAAATACACGGAGCTGTATCAGGCGTTTTTTGCGGATAACAAAGACGTGAAGCCCGAAGCCCTTCAGATGGAATTTTTTTCTGCCTATCAAATTGACATCCATTATCCTGGTCACGCGCCCGCCATCGCCCATCCGGATTTGCGAAGCCTGTTTGAACGTACCGCGGCTGCGCGACGCCTTTCTGTTGACGATCAACAAGATCTTTTTTTTCTTGTGACGTGCCACATGGACGCGTTTCAGTCTTTTCAGGAAGCAAATCCATCGGCGTATGACCGATTCGCTGCCTATACGCCCGCCCGACAGATAGCCAGGCAGGCGCGTGGTCGAGATGCGGATGATTTTTTGGATCTGTTTTTGGCCGCGGTCTTTCTGGACATGGTTTGCGGGTCGCGTCGTGGCAGTGCGCATGGAGCGTGGCATGATCCATCGGTTGTCGTGCATTTTTTGGAGGCCGAACGTTTGCGGGCTCCGTGGAAGCGGGAACAGCGTGAAAAACAGCGGATGGAAGAGGCAAAAAAAGAAGAACGGCGTCGATTGCGCGATGTTGGATTGGATGGAAATACGCTTCAGAAACTTCTGGGGATGAAACCAGGATTTCAATTTGGGCAGTTGCTTGTTGCGATCCACACGGCAGCCCGCGGGGAAACAGATCTTCCGTCAAGCTTGCGTCCGGAGGCACGAGAAGAGTTGGAGCGTCGCGTGCTTGCGTTTCAGTCGAAAATTTTGTTAGATCGCAACAGCGGACCGTCGTAGGGGTGGGTCGCGACCCACCCCTACGTGCATACCCGCTGTTGCGTCTCGTTTCGTATGATCTGTCGTCTGCAAGGAAAAATCGTCCACAGGGCTCCGACCTATCTTATCGTTGACGTGGCCGGTATTGGCCACAAGATTATGTTTCCGGAAGGATCTGTTCTTCCTTTTTCCATCTCCGAAGAGGTTTCTGTTTATACGCACGAAGCTGTTCGCGATGATGGACACGAGTTTTTTGGGTTTCCGGATCTGCCTTCGCTTGAGCTCTGTTGGAAACTGCTTGAGATTTCCGGTGTGGGTCCGCGTCTTGCCCAGAAGATCGTCCTGGCCAAGCCTGTGGAGAAATTAAAGGAGGGTATTATGGCGGGGGATCTTTCTGTTTTTGTTGGTATTGCCGGCGTTGGAAAGAAAACAGCACAGAAAATTATCTTGGAACTGCAGGGATCGCTTGTGACGGAACCATCTGGCCCGTCGGGCGACGCGGATGTGGTCGAAGCCCTGGTGGGTCTCGGTTATCAGCGCAGGCAGGCCGAAGACGCGTCAGTGGCTGCCGGCGGCTCAACGACCGAAGAAAAAATCCGCCAGGCGCTGCGGCAGCTTTCGCGCACGAAATAGTATGGAGGTGTGCGAAGTCACGGATCGTGACCTTTGGAGCGGATTCGTTCACGCACACGCTCCTGTTTCTGGCGCTTTTTTGCAGACCTGGGAGTGGGGCGAGTTTGAAACCATTGGCAGGCGTTCAATCCGTCGTATCGGCGTTTTTGCACAGGGAGAATTATGCGCGGTGGCACAGCTCGTTTTTCATCTGCTTCCGTTTGAGAGATCCTATGCGTTCTGTCCGCATGGTCCTCTTTTTGCCATTTCCGGAGCCGATCGACAAAAAATCTTTGAGGCTTTGATTGCTTTCCTTCAAAAAGAAAAGAACGTTTTATTTTTTCGTTGTGAACCCGTTGAAGAAGATCGTTTTTCTCCAAAAGGAGGGCGTCAATCCATTCCCCTTCATCCACCCCATACGCTTGTAACGGATTTACGAGATGATCCCGAGAGACTCCTCTCCCGCATGCACCCGAAAACACGCTATAATATTCGTCTTGCCCAACGCAAGGGTGTCGTTGTGCGGATCGGAGAAGATGTCGATATTGAAAGGGTTTGGGTGATTTTTAAAGAAACAGCCATTCGCGATGGGTTCCGACTGCATCCGAAGTCCCATTACGAGCGCATGCTTCAGACGCTTCAAGGACCGAAGGGTCCGCGTGCTTTTCTTGCAACAGCAGAATTCAACGGAACCGTTCTGGCCGCGAATCTCCTGGTTGATTATGGATCTGTGCGAACGTATTTGCATGGCGCTTCCAGCGACCAACTGCGCGCGCTTATGGCGCCTTACGTCTTGCATTGGGAACTCATGTTGGATGCCCGAGAGCGGAGGATGAAAACGTATGATTGGTGGGGCATTGCCGCTGAAGATGGGTCTCAGCCGGAGTGGACAGGCCTTACGCGATTCAAAAAAGGATTCGGGGGGGAAGAAATCTCCTATCCTGGGACATTCGATCTGCCTTTGCAGCCATTCGCGTATAGGGGGTACAAAATTCTGCGTCTGGGAGTGCGTACAGCACGCTCATGGCTAGGGAAATGACGTGCGAGAGAGAAAATTTTCTGGCATACTATAGACAATCATGCTTCTTTTTTGTATGCGAAAGCCGTCCTGGTTCCAGGTATCCGATGGGATTCTGGTTTTTCTTTCCTTCCTCCTTCCTCTTTTTTTCTTGCCATGGACTCTGGACGTCTTGGAAGAACAGAAGCAGACGCTTCTGGTCGTTCTTGTTTCCTTTGCCTTGTTTTTTAAGGTCGGTGGTCTATTGGTGCAAAAGAAGATATCCCTACGCTTGGAAGGTCTGCTTTTTCTTCCGTTCTTTTTTTTAAGTTCCGTTTTTCTTTCCGCTCTTTTTTCCCAAGGGCGTTTCCTTTCTTGGATGGGAACGTCTACGCAAGAATATGTAAGTGTTATTTCTGTCTTCTTTTTTCTCCTTTTCTTTTTTCTTGTTTCCCAGTCCGAAGAACAGAAAACAGCAAATCGAATGCTTGGAGCTCTTGGTTGGTCAGCCTTTTTGGCTGGGGGGCTCGGCCTCTGTTCTTTGTATGAGATATTTCCTCTCCCCTTTTCCTTTGCCCATGTCCAGACGTTTAACACGGTAGGAACCGTGAATACTTTAGTGTTGTTTACGGGGATTGTCGTTCTCCTTCTACACGGAAGATATTTAACGTTGTTGGGGGAAGCAAAGAATCCGTGGAAATTGAGAAAAGATTTTTTTTTCCTTTTTGCTGTTTCGATTGTTGGGCTTTGGCTTTTTGCCCTTGTTGATCATGGTTTGTTGTGGGCTGTGTGGGTCGTGGGATTTGCGAGTCTGGCCCTTTTTTCCTTGGGGTGCATCCGTGATCTTCCCTCTGTTTCGTCGCGCATCATTTTTCCTTTGTTTCTTTTTGTCCTCGGAGTGTTTCTCTGGATTTTTCCGCCTATTTTTCGCCTCTCCATCCCGGTGGAAGTTGGGTTGTCCTGGCGTACGGGTTTTTCCGTGGCTGGCCAGACGCTTACTTCTTCGGTATCAACCTTTCTGTTCGGTTCCGGGCCAGGAACCTTTCTTTCCGATTTTTTACGGTTTCGTCCTGTTGAAATAAATACGACTCCGTTTTGGGACACCCGTTTTGATCGTGCGGGATCCCATGCCCTGACCCAGCTCGCCACGCTTGGGTTTGTGGGATTTAGCGCCTGGATGCTTCTGCTTGCCGGGTGGGCGATCCGAAGCACGCTTGTTATTTTTCAAAAAAAGAACGGCTGGGAAGGGACGTTTGTTTTTTTTCCAGCTTGGATTGCCATGGGTCTTGCCAGCTTTGTCTATGCATCCAACATGAGTCTTCAATTTCTTTTTTTTCTTTTAACAGGGATTCTTGCCTTGGTTTGGCTTCGACCCGCACGTTCTTTTTTTCTCCCAACGAGTCCACGGAAAGGTCTTCTCTTTTCGTTCGCTTGCGTTTTTGGAGCCTTTGGTCTTTTCCTCATTCTTTTTGCCGTGTTCCAACGGTCGCGCGCAGAGCGTGCTTTTGCCCAAGCTGTTCGTCTGGAGCGAGAGGGGGCGTCGTGGCAGGATGTGACGGTTAAAATGGACGAAGCGGCCTCTTTGAACCGTTTCTACGATGTCTCTTACCGCAATTTGGCTTCTGTCTTGCTTTTCCGGGTTCAGGAAGCGTTAAAAAAAATGGAAGGTCAGGACCCAACGGAAGAACAACGCATTTTTTTGCAAGCTCTTTCCGCTGCAAGCATTGACGCTGCATCTGAAGCCGTTCGATTGGAACCCTCCACTTCTCTCAATTGGATGGCGCAAGGGGTAACATACCGATCGTTGTTTCCGTTGGTTGAAAATGCGGGAACCTTTGCCATCAAGGCTTTTGAAAAAACGGCTGAACTCGATCCGGTGAATCCGGTTTCATGGACGGAGCTTGGGAAGACCTTTTTTGCCATGGCCGAAACCGCGCGTCCCCTTGTCCTTTCGGAAGATGCGAGAGTCCGTACAGAATCCGAAAAAGAGGTTTCTGTATGGCTTGGAAAAGCCGAAGAGGCCTTTCGCAAAGCTTTAGAGCTTAAACAAGATTATGCTCCGGCCCATTATCATCTTGCCATTCTTTTTGAACGGGAGGGGAAGGTCGATGATGCTATAGGGAAAATGGAGAGTGTACTTCGCTATAATCCAACGGACGTGGGAGCCGCTTTTCAACTCGGGCTTCTTTATGTGCGTCGTCGTGGTCCTGAAGATTTGAACCGCGCAAAAGCGGCGTTTGAATATACCGTTCGGCTCGCTCCATCTTATAGTAATGCTCGTTGGTTTTTGGCAGCGGTTTATGAGCAGCAAGGCGATCTGGAGGCCGCGACGCAACAAGTGGAAGACGTTTTAAGACTAAATCCCGGCAACGCTCTCGTGAAAGCGCGACTTGAGCGGCTCAAAGCCGGTCAGACCGTCTCGTCCGAGTCACTTCCGCCTTTGTTGGAAGATTGACACTCGATTTGTTTCCTTTTATAGTAAATGCGCAAAAGGTTTGATTTTTTGGGAAAATGAACAGAGATGGGCGGTTAGCTCAGTTGGTTAGAGCGTCACATTGACATTGTGAAGGTCAGTGGTTCGAGCCCACTACCGCCCACCAGACCATTTTTTATCAGCTTCAAGGCTGTTTTTTTTGTTTTTAGGTCTCCGTGCAATTGGGCGTTTCGAATCGTTTCGAGGATTTGACGGATTTTCGGACCTTCGGAAAAGCCCAATGCAAGGAGATCATCCCCTGTTATAAGTGTAGGGATGGATTTTCCTGGTTGGATTTCTGTTTTTCGATAGAGATCTTGTATCAGGTGACGTGCAGCGTCGGCTGTTTTTTTTCGTCCGATCGATTCGAAAAAAAGGAGGAGATTTTTTGTTTTTGGCTGGAGAAAGATTTTTTCTGCTTCAAGCAGAGGAAGATCTCGTATTTTTTTCGGTCTTGAAAATTGGAGGCTTTTTTTAAGGATCCATCCGACTTCCGAAGGGTCAATACGGTTCGGATCGGATTTTGGTAAAGCGGTAAATCCTAGACTCTGGCAAATGGAAATGGCTTTTTCAGGGGAAAGGGCACGCAACAAAAGAGCAACAGCAACGGTTCCTTCTTTGAGAGGGAGGAGACGGATCGGGCGTAGATAGGTTGCGGATCGTGTGTCCTTCCGTCGAAGTTCAGGAATGAGAATTCGGAGACCATCCGCTCGTCTGAGCAAGGAAACGGTTTTGAATGGGTCAAAAGCAAAGGCTTTGGAAAGTTCTCGGCCGATTGTTTCTCGAGGCACGATCCACTCCAAAGATCCGTTCGCTGCTTTTCGTTTGCGGTTGAGAAGAGGAAAGAGGAATGTTAAAGCTTTCCTTGTTTTCTTTTCGATTTTAAAATCAAGCTGAGCTGCAAGTCGAATGGCACGAAGCAGACGGGAAAGGTCCTCGTGGAATCGTGTGGTAGGGGTGCCAACGGCGCGGATGAGCCTTTTTTTTAAATCCCATTGTCCTCCGAAGGGGTCTGAAAGCTGTTTTGTTCGCAGGTCTAGAGCCATGGCATTGATGGTAAAATCCCGTCTGGCCAGATCTTCTTCAAGAGATATTTTATCTAAATTTATTTCAAAATTGTGGTATCCTCCTAGGTTATCTGACTGTGATCGTTCCGTCCGCGGGAGAGCAATATCAACGGAATCGATTTTTTTCCTTCCGCGACGGTGAAAGGGAACAAATTTAAAAACTCCGTAATTCTTTCCAACAAAATTGACACGTCCGTGGGCTTGTAACCATTTTTTGAGTTCAGACGCCCCGATGTTTACTGCAACATAATCTCGATCCACGACAACCTTTTTTAAGAAAAAATCTCGCACGGCCCCACCGACCAAATAGAGGGAAGCTTCGGGAAGGTCGCGGAGGAAACGGTGTTCAAACACAAGAGAGGACGAAAGGTGTTGGATCATTTTTTTTCTCATAAGCTTTCTTATCGTATCTCAAGCATCTTTTTTTCTATAGTGGCTAAAAGGGAAAAAGAAAAATGGAGGTTGTCCACAGCTTTGTGTCGTGTTCTGTTTGACAATTTGTGCTATAATTTTTGCGAATCATTTTTGCCATTTTTTACCTTTTCATTCTTATGAAAAGAATCGCTGCTCTTTTGATCGGTCTCGCCTTGGCCGTCGGGAGCGCTCCCGCTGTTGTACACGCGGGAGGAAACGCCACTCTCTGGTTTTCGCCACAGACGTTTTCGGTGAAGACCGGGGAGATCGTGACGGTCACGCTTGCCGTCAATCCAAACGGAGAGTCTCTCGATACCGTTCGTGCCGACGTTTCTTTTTCCGCCGGTCTTTTGGAGGTTACGGGTTTTCAACTCGGAAGCCTTTTTCCTTATGTTACGCCTGGTAACAACTGGAATAATGCGGCCGGTACTCTTTCCGAAGGCGGATACGTCTACGGAACACCCGTGACGCAGAGTGGAACCTTCGGCACCATCACGTTCCGCGCCCTTTCCAGCGGTACGGCCGCCCTCAAGATCATGAGTACGTCCAAGCTGATCTATCAGGGGGAAGAAAAAATTAATGGGTCCAGTCTTGGAACCGCCAGTGTGTCGATTACGGGCACAACAGTAGCTCCCACCCAATCGACGACCTCAACCCCCACAACAGCAACGACAGCGACAAGCACACCGACGTCGACAACTTCTTCCTCTTCAACCACGACGCCAACCGGGACGGTTGAAGAACAGGCTTTGGCCTACTTCGGCGCTCTGGCTGGTCGTATGCCTTCCTCTTCCGAGGATTGGGCCGCAGACCACTGTATCGCCTACGATAACTGTAAGGCGGCAACGCAGAATGTGACCCGCGAACAACAGGCCCTCTCTTTCTTTATTGGGGTTATGGGTCGCACGCCTTCCGCAACTATGGATTGGTACGCGATCCACGCGATTGCTTACACAAATGTGTTCGTGAAATGGGAGACCCCTTCGACAACGACAGAACCAACAACATCCTCTTCTTCAACAACCGTTTCAACGCCCACAGCTTCTCCTGAAGAACAGGCCCTGGTTTACTTCGGCGCTCTGGCTGGTCGCATGCCTTCCTCTTCCGAGGATTGGGCCGCAGACCACTGTATCGCCTACGATAACTGTAAGGCAGTTGTTCAAGACGCAACCAAGGAAGCAAAGGCGCTTGATCTGTTTGGTGCCAAGTATGGTCGTATGCCTTCTGCAACCATGGATTGGTATGCGGTTCATGCGATTGCCTATACGAATGTGTTTATTGATTGGGAAGCCTCAGCTGTAACGACCCTGCCAGAGGAAGTTCCGGTTGCAACGACTTCAACAACGACTGGAACGATTGAGGATCAGGCCCTGGTTTACTTCGGCGCTCTGGCTGGTCGCATGCCTTCCTCTTCCGAGGATTGGGCCGCAGACCATTGTATCGCCTACGATAACTGTAAGGCAGTTGTTCAAGACGCAACCAAGGAAGCAAAGGCGCTTGAGAAATTCGTCGCTGTTTTTGGTCGCATGCCAGCCGTAAGCATGGATTGGTACGCGATCCACGCGATTGCCTACACCAATGTCTTTATTGATTGGGACACAGCAACCGCGGCTGCCGCTGCAACCACGGAGCCACAGGAGGCTCCCGTAGTCACAGCTTCTCCTGAAGAACAGGCCCTGGTTTACTTCGGCGCTCTGGCTGGTCGCATGCCTTCCTCTTCCGAGGATTGGGCCGCAGACCATTGTATCGCCTACGATAACTGTAAGGCGGCAACGCAGAATGTGGAACACGAGGCCCAAGCCCTTTCGTATTTCGCCTCGAAGATGGGTTACACACCTTCTGCAACCATGGATTGGTACGCCGTTCATGCGATTGCCTACACGAACGTGTTTGTGAATTGGGAAACGGCACAATAATTTTAGGGCCTATGTTTCAACGCCTTTCCCGCGTGCTCGGTCTTTCCAAATGGGGAGTCGGGCTCGCCACAGTCTCTCTGCTTACCCTTCCTCTTGCGGCAGGGGCTGTCGAAAACTCCAGTTATATTCTGGAACCGGATTCAAACGTTTTTTCCGTTCATCATTATTTGACAACGTCGGAATATACGTTGGATGGGTCCATCGACCCTTTAGCCGAGTATGCAACCACGACGAGTTTTCTCCTTGAATCAGGTGATGCTTTTCGATGGTATTGCGGAGACGGATTTGTGGATCCAAACGAAGGGTGCGATCGGGGTTCCTATGGGACAAACTTGAACGGGCTTTCCTGCGTGACGCAGGGATATGACGCGGGAACGATTGCATGCACCACCGCCTGTGCCCTGGATGTTACGGGTTGTTCGAACAACCCCAGTAACGGTGGGGGTGGAGGAGGTGGAGGGGGTGGAACGGTTGTGGCCGCTGCTCCGACCGTGAATTCGGACGTTCTTTCCGGTAATGCCTTCACTTTCGCTAGCTCTGCGCTTCTCTATGGAACCATGAGTTCTGGTTTCACGGTGCGTGTGAATGGCTCAGGAACAGGGGTCACTTATCCGACGACGACAAGCTGGCAGGTGTCAACGAGTCTTACGACAGGCACAAACACCTTTACGGTTCAGGCTTACGACGGAGGCGGGAACGCTTCTTCCTCAACAGTGGCTTCCTATGTTCGCCACGCGTTGGCCGACGTAAACGGGGACGGAGTCGTGAACGATTACGACTTGAGTCGGGTGGCCCGCTATTGGTTGACAGATCGTTTTGAGAGCGACTTCAACATCGATAAGATCGTCAATGATTACGACTTCTCCATCCTGGTATCGCGGTGGAGCTAAACCGTTGCGGTGGCGTATGAAAAAAATGCTCATTTTTGTCCTAGCAGGGTGGATGTTCCTGCTAGGCATGGGTCCCCCGCCGGTCTTGGCTGCTGGAAGTGCTTCCCTCACGTTTTCGGGAACGACGATTGAGATGAAGGAAGGAACATTGCTTGATTTACCGGTGATAGTAAACGCGAACGGGGAAACGCTAGATACGGTCCGAATTGAACTTTCTTTTCCTGCTGAACTTTTACAAGTGGATCATGTTACACTCGGGTCTCTCTTCCCCCGCCAGGCTCCTGGAAACGTCGTGGATAATGTGGAGGGAAAGTTGTCACAGGGAGCCTTCACGGTCGAGGAACCTGTCACGACTTCCGGGACGTTCGGGGTCGTGGTTTTCAAGGCCCTGAAGTCTGGGACGGCCACGGTGAGAATTCTTGAAACGTCTCACCTTATCTCGAATGGAGAAGAAAAGGGAAATTCTGCATCGTTCGGGACAACACAGGTAAACATCGCACCGGCAACCGCACTGGAAGAAACGCTCCCGACTCTTACGATTTTTAGTTCGACACATCCTGATACGCGGGCTTGGTACAGCGTGCGAGACGGGCTCTTCAACTGGCAGCTTTCAGGAGAAGGGACGCTTCAAACGGTATGGACGGCCTTCGACGCTCTGCCAACGACCGATCCTACCGAGAATGCCGTCAGAGAGGAATCGACTAAAGCCGTTGCAGGGATCCAGGATGGCGTGTGGTACTTCCACGCCCAAGGACGACTTGCGGACGGACGAGCTACACAAACAGCTCACTATAAGGTCCAGATCGACGGCACGCCTCCGAATTCGATCCTTCCTTCTTTGGATCAAGATCAATTCAATGAAGGGACGAGCGTAAAGATGGCGTTTGGAACAACCGACGATCTTTCCGGTATTCGACGCTATGAGGTGGCAATGAATGGGGGGTCTTTCCAAGAAGAAAAAAGTCCGATGTCGCTTGAAATGCTCCCGCCGGGCACGTATCAAATCGAGGTCAAAGCCGTGGATCAAGCCGGAAACGCCACTTACGGCCAAACCGCGGCGCGGGTCTATCCCAAGGATGTCATTTTGCCTTCCACAATTGCGTCTGATGAGGCCATGACCCAACCAACGTCATCTACGGATCGTGAAGAAAAGACCTTCGGATGGCTTTTACAGAAGGATCGGACGAAATTGTTGATAACTTTTGTCTTGGTGATTGCCGCTATTCTTGGTATCATTTACGCCAATCGCAAGAAAAAATAATTTTTTGAAACCTTTTTACTTTTTACCCAATCCTTTTTACTCATTTTATGCGTATCGCCAAAATCCTATTCAACGCAGTGGTAGGGTTTTCGATGATCCTCTCCACAGGAGGAACATCGATGGCATCAATCTGGAGCATCCCTGTCGCCCACGCCGCCGCGGTGACAGGTGTTCCAAATACGATGCACTACCAAGGCCGTTTGAAAAGCGCCACCACCGGTGCCGCTCTTTCCGGCACGTACGATTTCATCTTTACGCTGTACGATGAGAGTACCGGCGGGACGAACGTGTGGACGGAAACCCACGAAAACGTGACGGTCACAAGCGGATATTTCGAAGTCACCCTTGGCGGCACAAACAGTTTCGCCGATGACGGGGTTGATTTCACAAAAAATCTCTATCTCGATGTTTCGATCGAGGGAGAATCCGCTTCCAGCCGGGTCGTCGTGAACGCCGTTCCTTACGCCTATACGGCCCGAGCCATGGAGAATGCCTCCTCAGCCCCGACCGGATATGCCGGGCGGACGTACTATAACACCGCAACAGGTGAAGCTTATGTTTATGATGCTCTGAATTTGCGATGGGCCGAAACAACGGCGGATACGCTGGATGAGGTCTACCAAGGAGAGATCACAAACACAGGAGATCCTGAAATGACAATTAACCAAGGATTGGATTTTGTCAGTACGGGTTCTGCCAACATCGGGATCAATCTAACAAGCACGGGTGATTTTGTTGTGCAGGACAGTGGAACGACTTACCTCACCATAAGTGATGCGGGCGCCTTTACCCTGCTAGATTCCAGTTCGCGCACGATGGTCGGTTCTACGGCCGCGGGTGCGTTGACCCTCGGTGGGAATTCCGGCGCAGCAACGGCTATTACATTGGACGCGGATGCTGTTGCGGGTTCTGGCATCACCCTGGACGCTTATGATGCGACCAACAACACAACAGGGACGATTGTCATGCATGCCTCGAGCATTACTCAGACGACTTACGGAAGCAGTGGCTATACGCTCAGCGTTGGCGATAGCGGCAACATGGCAATGAGTACGGCCAGCGGTGATATTTCCATTACGGCCCAGGGAAGCAACGAACACTTGAACCTGACGGCCACAAACGGTGATATCAACTTGATTACGCAGACGGCTGGTGGAAATATCAATATTGGGGCAGGACTTGGAGTGAGTCGAACCATCAACGTCGGCACTTCGACAGGTTCGGACACCATCAATATTGCGACCGATTCGACAGCGTCGGATACGGTCAATATTGGAAACGCAGGCAACGCGACAACCATCAACATTGATACTGGTACAGGTGGACTAGATGTTGATCTGCTCGGTGCTATGTCCCTTGACGGCGAATTGGTCGTCGTTGGCGGATCCGCCGATGGCAACCTGGCCAATGGTGACAGCGATCTCTACGTCGTGGGCGATCTTGAGGTCGACACCACAGGCCGTTTCGACGGCAGTGTTATCTTGGGCGACGCGAACACGGACACCATCACCATGAATGCTTATGTCAATGATGATGTTTACGTGGGTGCCAGTGCTGAATCGATTGATGAAGTCGGATTTGCCCTCTCTGGAAACGACGTTTACTTTGAGGACAAAGTCGGGATGAACGGAGACGTTTATATTGATGGAGCTCTTGATGTCGACGGAACCATGACTTTCGACGGAGCGCTTACCATCAACGGTCAAGTGACGCTTGGCGATGGAGGAGATACCGTTGAGATTAATTCCTCTGACTGGGACGTGAACGCCACAGGCGACATGACCGGGATCGGAGCGATCACCATGAATGGACTTCTGACAGGCACGCTTGGTGCAACCATCTCTGGCGCAACGACCTCCATCAACGCCAGCTCAAACTTTGGAACCAACATCAACACCGGTACCTCGGAAGGAGCTGTCGCCATCGGTGGCGGTTCTGGAACGGTGGCCATCAATTCTACCGTGTGGGATGTGGCAGCAACCGGTGCTGTCAGTATCACCAATGGAGTAGATGTGATTGGACTGACCATTGCTCCGACGTTTGCCACAACAACAGCCATTGACCTTTCTGATGCGGATATTGGGACAGCTCTCTCGGTTGGGGATAATGACATTGTGGGTTTAACAGGTCTTATCAACTACACAAACTTTGACGTGGATGCTTCTGGAAACATTACGAACGTTTCAGGCATCACTTCCGATGGTGCTATTGCCACCACTTCGACCCTTGACGTTGACGGCACGGCCAACATTTCTGACACCACGGCCGGTGCCAACGTGACCATGGGCAATTCCACGGGCAATCTCACCTTTGCTTCTGACAACGCCGATTTCACCCTGACGGATGCCACGGACAACGTGTTTCAGATTGTGAGTTCAACAGCCGCCACGCTCCTTGATATTGATCTTGGGGCCGCAGATGCCATGACCCTGGGGGACAGCAGCACGACCATCGCCCTCAACTCCTCTGACTGGGACGTGAACGCCACAGGCGACATGACCGGGATCGGAGCGATCACCATGGATGGAGCTCTTTCTGGAGCAACGAGTCTTGCCACAACTGGCGATCTTACCGTAAGCGGTGGAGACGTGACCGGTGCCAATGGCAATGCCATTGATATCGGAGAAGCCGTTGATGGAACCATGACCTTTAGCCGGGATGATGCCGGTACGGTTACG
>Ga0208373_1002384_pt1 | contig 21028 bp, 15 predicted proteins | sample RifOxyC2_FD_184036 | JGI IMG/M metagenome (GOLD analysis project Ga0208373, IMG submission 184036) | Soil microbial communities from Rifle, Colorado - Rifle Oxygen_injection C2 (SPAdes) | ecosystem: Environmental > Terrestrial > Deep subsurface > Rock core/Sediment | place: Rifle, Colorado... | reverse complement strand
CCAAGTTATGCTCGATAACAATCACGGAATTTCCACGAGCAACCAATTTTTGTAGAACATGCAACAATTTTTCAACGTCTGCGCTGTGCAGCCCGGTCGTTGGCTCGTCAAGAAGCAGTAATTTCGGAGTATGTATGAGACAGCAGGAAAGCCCGAGCTTTTTCTGCATGCCGCCGGAAAGGTCCTGCGCGAACCTGTTTTTAAAAGGTTTCAGGCGGCTGAATTCATAAAGTTCTTCTATGCGGTCCCGGCGGTCATTCAAGGGCACGCTGTACATATCGGCAAAAAAGTTCATGTTTTCTTCAACGGTAAGGTCCGTGTACAGGCTGAAACGCTGGGGCATGTAACCGATGAGGCCGGTAACGGTGTCAAAATCCCGCGCCACGTTGTAACCGGAAAGGGTCACATCCCCGCCGGTGGCGGTCATTATTCCGCACAGCAGGCGCAGGGTTGTGGTTTTGCCGCTTCCATCAGGGCCTACCAGCCCGAAAATCTCCCCGGCTTCCACGTTGAAGGAAAGATTGTTTACCGCGGCGTTTTCCGCGAATTTCTTTGTAAGGTTGTTTGTGGACAATATGGGCATAATTTTCTGTAGTTGCTGATTTATCAGCGTTTTTTAACACCGCCCATGAATGGGCAACTACTTTTTCTATTGCAGAACTATCTCCGCGTCAGCCGGCATTCCCTGTTTGAGTTCCTGGTCAGGATTTTCAATGCGCACTTTCACCGCGAATACCAGCTTCACCCTTTCATCCTTTATCTGTATGTTTTTCGGAGTGAATTCCGCTTCCGAGGCAATGTTTATTACTTTGCCGGAATACACCTTGTCGGGATAACTGTCTGTTTTCACCTTAACATCCTGCCCGATCTTCACCCTGCCGAGCATTGTTTCCTGGACATAGATCTTGATCCACGTGTCGGCGGGGTCTGTAACGGTAAGGATGGACATTCCCGGGAAAGCGATCTCCCCTTCTTCCGCGTTTTTGCTTAAAACGACGCCCGAGATGGGAGTTTTCAGGAAAGCGTTGTCCAGCTGGGCCCTGGCGTTGCGCATATTCGCGGAAAGCACATCGTACTGCATCTGCGCGTTGTCCAGCTGCTGTTTTGATATGGAGCCCGCCTTATAAAGCTCGCCGTACCTGGAAAGGTTCTCCTGCGCGTTCTTGTAGCTCGCGTTCACCTGGTCAAACTGCGCCGCGATTTCGTCATGGGCAAGTTCAACCAGGAGCTGGCCCTGTTTCACCTGGCCGCCTTCCTTCGCGTGAAGGCCGGCGATCCTGCCCGAAATCTTCGCCGTGATCTCAACCTGGGTGCATTCAATCACGCCGGAAGCGAAGATAACATTCCTGTTGCCATTGAAGCTTTTTGAAACGAAATAATAAACCAGCCCTGAAATTAAAATTACAGCGATTACAATTCTTGGAATAACCGTTTTTTTGTTCATTAAAAAAACCTCCAGTTTTATTTTTTGGTTCCTGTTGCTTTCTTTAATCCCGCGCTTGTAGTAAGATAATCATATAATGCCTGGAGATAATTTGTTTTCGCCTGTGTGAGCGCGAGCTGGGTATCCATGACTTCAAGGTTGGTCACTACGCCGTTTGAATAGCCCACCTCCGCGATGCGCATTGATTCCTGCGCCTGCTTCACGTTTTCGCTCTGCGAGGCGATCCTTTCCTGTGCTTCGTTGAGCGCCAGGGCCAGCTGCCTTATTTCAACTTCCACCGCATCCTTCAGCTGGCTTTCCTGTATTTCAACCTGCCTGAGCTCGGAATCCGCCTGGGCGGCTTTCCCGGATACCGCGAAACCATCGAATAGCGGGTAATTCAGCAACAGTCCGGCTGACCAGTTACTTACCCAGTCAACCGTATAATAATACGGGTTCTGGTACTGGTAATTCGCGACAGCAACCAGGCTGGGCTTGTTGCCCGATTTCACAACAGACAGCGATTTTTGCGTGATTTTCTTCCTTAATTCAACCTGCTTCAGTTCCGGGCGGTTTTGATAAGCGTTTTCAAGCGCGGCTTCAAGGGTAACATCGTCCTTTACGAAAACCAGCTCTCCCTGCAGTTCAATTTCCCGCGATTGTTTTATCCCCAGGATATTCCTGAGGGTTATCAGCGCGGTTTCAAGCGCGTTTTTTGACTTACTCACAAGCGGTTTTGTGTTTTCAACCTGCACGCGGGCGCGCAACAGCTCAAACTGAGAGGCATTCCCCACGTTAAACTTGCTTTCAACCGCCTTCAGGTGTTCCTGCGCCCTGTCAAGCATTTCTTTATTTGCCTCATAAACGCTCTTGGCCAGCACAGCCCCGTAAAAAACCTTCTTAACGTTATAAACGGTTTCGTCAACCGCCTGTTTGTAGGACTCCTGCGAAAGTTCCGAATTGTACTTGCTTAAGGCATATGAATTAGACACCCTGCCCCAGCTGAAGAGTGTTTCCTGCAGTACCGCCCTGGCCATGTAATTGTCTTCCGCGCCGAGTTTCATCTGCCTGGTTACCACAGCAGGTCCGACCGGAATTGAGAGCGAAAGTTCAGGGACGAGAGAGAGTTTGGTATAACTGCCCTGCAGTGTCAGTGTAGGAAGATACCCGGACCTTGCCTCGGTGATTTTACCTGAGGCCTGGTTGAGTTTCTCCCTGGCGACAAGTATCCCCTTGTTGTTAGCCAGGGCTGTCTCTACAGCTTTGTCCAAGGTAAGCGTTATCTTTGGCTCCTGCGCCTGAGTACAATTTGAAATGCAAAAAATCAGCAACATGCCCATTGCCATTTTAAAGAAACATTTTTTTCCGCTATAAGCGGATTTCGTTTCACTCAACATTTTTTTGCACCGATCCCTTCCATTACAAGATTTACAATGAATTCTTTCCTTTGTTCCATGAAATTATCAATGTCAAAAGTGTATTTTTCGCGCATTATTTCCATGACCGGCCGCGCAAAAAACACAATCAGGATCTGACCGATGATGCTCAGTAAAAGCTGGAACACATCAACTTTCCTTATTTCCCCTGATTTAATTTTCTCTTCGAAGTATTTGTAAAGCGTGCCCGTAACAGGGTTGAACGGAACGTTATCCGCCTGGAAAATATTAAACTTTCTTATATTCGGGCCGCCCCTTACCATTTCATACTGCATAAGTTTCACGTAATCCGGGTACTTCAGGAATACTTCCATGTAAGTGTCAACAATCTGCCCTATTTTTTCCCGAACCGACGCCGGTTTATTGTCTATTTTGTTAAGCCGGTCCATAACGGTGTTTATAACGGTGCTTATCACTTCCTTATATATAAGCTCCTTGCTTGAAAAATAATAGAAAATAAGGGCTTTATTCACCTTGGCGCGCTCCGCAATCCTCTGCATCCGCGCCCCGTGATACCCGTTTTCTATAAACTCCTGTATGGCGTTATGGAGTATTTTGTCCTTGGTTTTCAGATCCTTGATTTTTTTCATAATGATTAACCGTATGGTTTAACCAGATGGTTAAATATTAGCAGGTTTCAATAGCTTTGTCAAGAGGGAATATCCCCAAATTAATAAGGTAATAATTTTTGGATTTCGCACCGTGCTCAACTTGATTTTAGGGGTATTAGTTTATATAATTTTCTTTGGTGGCCTTTGAGGTGAAAATTCGGGCCCGTAGCTCAGTTGGATAGAGCATCTGCCTTCTAAGCAGGTGGTCGTGAGTTCGAATCTCACCGGGCCCATTTAAAACATAATGGTAGGTATAGCTCAATTGGTTAGAGCGCTTGGCTGTGGCCCAGGAGGCTGCCGGTTCAAATCCGGTTACCTACCCATTTTTGCAACAAAAACCACAAGGAGGAAGAAAATGTTCAAGAAAATCGTTTTACAGGCTGCAGCTTTGTTGTTTGTTGTCAGTATTGCGGGTGCAGCACCGAAGGCAAGAAATGATGAATCTTCAAAAGAGAGCTCGATGAAGGCTACAGGTTACGATGTAACTTATAATGCACTTTCATTTAAAAGCATTAAAAACGACACTAAAGCCATCCAGTACCTTTTCTGCTTAAATTACGAAACAGCGCCCAAGGGCACTGACAAAGCTTTAATGTCTTATGTACTCGGAATCAGGTCAAGAACGAAAGTGTTCTCAAAAAATAGTTTCAGACTAGAGAAGATGATGGGTCTTGTGATAGTTAAGAACGATACCCATTTCAACATTAATGCAAATAGCATGGATATTAAACTTGAGTTTGGCGCCATACCTGAATTATTCATCACTGACAGCCTTTCCGTGGAAGTTCCGCTGGGGGCATCCCTGACCATGTACGGCGAGTCATTTTCAAATGCTGGCGACTCCCGCACTCAAATCAGGACTTTCGGCTCAGGCGCAACTTTAGCCGGTGTCACTTTCCATTACTATTTCGGGAAATAAGCCCGTTTAATAGTTCCTATTTCACTGACTGCAGTTTTAACCCCAGCGTATTTTGTGTATGAAAAAAATACTTGCTAGCCGGGAATTCATTCTTTTTTGCCTTATCATAACGGTAAAGCAATATATTTTTTATCATTTGTTCGGCAATTCACCGCTGACTATCCCCCCGAAAACCCACCTGCTTACCATCCCTGGAATTACGATACTGATACTATCGTTTTCATTCCTTTTCAATCAAAGAAAATCGCGGATACTCTATATTTTGGCCGCAGATATATTCATTACAGCCATTATGCTTTGCAATTTATGGTATTACAGGTACTTTTCCGCGCCAATCTCGTTTTTTTCATCGTCCCAGTTCAAGGATTTCCTGGATGTACTGGACGGCTTTTACAGGTCCCTGAGAGTTACAGACTTTTTCTATTTTATCATTGATTTCCTGATATTCCCATTTCTATTGCGCAAAAAAACGGTTGATGCCGGAAGAAACCTCCGGTTGTTTGCCGTGTTTTTCATCGCCGGCATGCTGTTATTTTCCGTGAAAGCGATAAAAAGGGCTGTTTTCCGCGAGACCTTTGTTGAATTTTTTGACCCAATCAACAATATTGTAGCGCTCACACCCGTTGGTTACCAGGTTTTTGATTTTTTCGAATACTTCCTTCATAACAAAAAGATAACCCTTAATGAAGGACAGGTGGAATTCATAAAAGACGAATTTAAAAAGAATGCGCAAAGGCTTTCAAATGGCACGCCGGAGCCAGCTTCCGCGTTTAAAGGCTCCGGTAAAGGCATGAACCTACTGATTATCCAGGTTGAGTCGCTTGATGCCGCGGTCATTAACAGAACATTCAACGGCCTTGAAATCACTCCCTGTCTGAATAAATTCGTAAAAGAGAGCATGTATTTCCCGAATTTTTACTCGCAAATAGCAATAGGCACTTCAGACGCGGAATTCGTTATAAACACGTCCATGTATCCCCTGCCGAAGGGCTCGGTAACCTACAGGTACCCGCTGAACAAATATATCTCTCTGCCGTTCCTGTTGAAAAAGCACGGCTATAAAACCATGGTCATGCACGCAAACAGGGGCAGTTACTGGAACAGGCACCTGTTCTTACCCGCCCTAGGCTTTGAAAAGTTCTACACCAACAAGGAATACACCCCGGGAGAAATGATCGGCATGGGGCTTAACGACAACGATTTCCTGGGCCAGTCACTTGAATTTCTGAAGGATTCCGGCAAACCGTTTTACGCGCATATTATCACTCTTTCCTCGCACTTCCCTTATGATATCCTGCCGGACAAATACAAGAAAATCCAGACCCGGAAGGAAGGCGCGACTTTAGGCACGTCGATATTCACCGATTACCTGAACTGCATACACTACACGGATAAATGCCTGGGCAGATTCCTATCGGCTCTTAAAAGCGGCGGACTGCTCAATAAAACTGTAGTTGTTATTGTCGGCGATCACGACGCTCTTTCAAACGGGGAGTACGTAGTGGAGATCCAAAAGAAACATCCGCTCTGGCAGGTCAACAGGTATAGGAATGCCGCCATGGTAATCCGCGTGCCCGGCAGGCCCGCGGGGATAAATGAGATATACTCCGGCCAAGTGGACATACTTCCGACAGTTTCTTACATAATGGGCATTGACAGGGAAGAATACGCGGGTTCTTCATTCGGGAAAAACGTGTTTACATCTGACAGGAATTTTACTTTGCTGCCGGCCGGCGGCGGGGCTGTTATGACAGAAAATCAGCAATACAGGGATTCGCGGCCTGAAATAATAAAAGCCCTGAACGCGTCAGAGCTTATTATTAAAGGCAATTATTTTGCTGTTCAATAAAAAAACCCGCGCTTTACGCGGGTTTTTTAGTTATCTTCTTTTAAAGACTTTCCAGGATTTTACCTGATTATCGCGAACTTTCCTTTGGCTTTCAGCGAGCTGTCTGCTGTATCCTTAATAATGTATATGTATACCCCGCTCGCAACCTTTCCACCGGAAGCATTCTTTGTATCCCACACCAACCTGCCGTCATTGCCGGTTTCCAGCGCGCTAAACACTAACTCCCCGGATAAATTGAATACTTTTAGCTGGGCATTTGACGTTAATGCCGCGAACACTACCCCTTCTCCAAGATTACTGTCTACTCCCTTATACGGGTTTGGATAAACAAGCACGTTATTAAGGTCGGCGGCTGGCTGCAGCTGCACAAGCCGGAACATGGTGAGATGCCTTACTGTTCCTACTATCTTGTTCAAGTCAGGATATGCAACTGAAGGAATTATTACCCACCTTCCGCCATCATGATACGCAATAACAAGTTTTGATTCGTCACCTGTTACATCACTGTCCCTGTAATTCATTGTTATCGTAATCGCCTTATCCGGCTGGGTGGCTGAATTATCTGACACCTTCTCTGCCGTAATCTCTACAAATACATCCAACGCTTTCAATCCTGTCTGGTTAACTTCAGGAACCAGGTTTGCTGCCGGCACTGCCATCACCAGGGTTACATTTGCTGAAAAAGTCCCTGCCGGGATTTCCACTTTTATCTCACCGGTCGGGGGCGCTATTTTAACTTCTTCCTCTTTTGTATTGTCTATTGGCTGCTCAGCGCTGCCTTCATTGCCCTTTATTTCAAACGCGCCGGCCAATGTTTTCGATAAGGGTCCGGTGGTAACAACGACATTCCAGTAACCGGTCGCCGCGCCGGTCAATTCGAAAGCGCATGCGGCCTGGGTATCCGTTGACACAACCACGGCTGTCGCGTTAATATTAGACTGTCCTGTTTTCGTAAGCGCGATAGTTGCTCCGGAAAGCAGATTTTCACCCGTTATTGTCACGCTTACAGAACCGGTGTTTGTGCCGCTGGAAGGTGTCACGGACGCAAGTATCAGTGTTTTCACAAGCAGGGCGTTTGCTTTTGTGGCCGCGGAACTTCCTGTTGTCACCATTATGTCCCAATAACCCGTTGCAAGGCCCAAAAGGTTTAGGTTACAAACAAGCGATGTATCGTTTGCCGTTACGTTTGTTGCGTTTACTTCCGCATGTCCTGTTTTAGTAAGCTTAACCGTGGCCCCTTCAAACATACCGTCACCCTGTAAAACAAAGCTTTTCGTTTTATTGTTGATTTCAATACTTGAAGATATTGAATCTATGCCTATTGACTTAACCTGGATTGTGTCCGTAATTGAAGAGCTCAAAACACCTGATGTGATTACCACGCTCCAGTAACCTGTTGCCGCGCCTGTTAAATCAAAACTGCCGGTTAACTGTGTTGCGCTAACCACGGTAACCGCTGATGCATTGATGTTCGCCTGGCCGGTTTTGATAAGCGCCATTGTTGTGCCGGAGAGAAGGTTCTGTCCGGTCAGGGTTATACTTAAAGTCGTGTTGTTCAAGGTTAAGGTGGGTGTTACGGAAAGCGCTTTCATCGTTGAAATCGCAAAAGCGTTCACCAGGGTTGAACTTGCGGGCCCGGAAGTAATCACAACATTCCACTGCCCTGTTGCTGCGCCTGACAAATCCACGCTGCATGTCAGCTGGGTAGCGCTTACAAGGCTGACATTTGACGCGTTTATTTCAGCCTGGCCGGTTTTTGTAAGTTTTAACGTCGTACCAAAAACCAAATCAGCGCCGGTAAGCGTTAAAAAAGTTGGCAAATTATTTAAAGCAGTTACCGGGTTTATTGACTCGGCTTTTATCGTCCTGACTAAAAACCCGCTGGCCAAAGTCGAATTCATTCCAGCGGAGGTTACCACTACATCCCAATATCCAGTCGTTAAACCTGTCAGGTCTATCACCCCGGTTATCTGGCTTGTGCTGGTATAAACCAGGTTCCCGGCATACACGTCAGTCTCGTTTGTCTTTTTCAGTTTAAGGGTTGTACCTGCCAGCAAGCCTTCTCCAATAACAACCACATTTACTGTTTTATTGTTCCATTCCTGGGTTGGCGCGATGCTTGAAAGTTTGTTCGTGCTGACCTGGAATCCGTTTGTTGACGTGGAAGTCATGACACCTGAGGTTATCACGACATCCCAATACCCTGTTGCCGCACCGGTAAGGTCAATCAAACATGTCATATTGGCGCTGTTGGCTACATTTATGCTTCCCGCATTAATATCTGTTTGCCCGGATTTTACAAGTTTGAGCGTCATGCCGAAAACAAGATTTTCGCCGGTTACGTTCAAAACAACCGGCAGGTTGTTGCCGGCATCAGGCGGATTCACTGAAATCAATTTCATGGTGTTTACCTGCAATGCATTGGGCAGGGTATAAACAGTTGTGACGGAGGTTACAACTATGTTCCAGTAACCGGTAGCCGCGCCGGTAAGGTCAAAAACACAGGCTAACTGAGCTGGGTTCAGGTAATTCATGTTTGATGCCGCAATACTTGTTTGTCCGGTTCTAACAAGCGTTACAGTAGAGCCGTAAACCAAGCTGGTGCCCATGACAGTAGCCGAGGAAACACCGTTGTTAAGAGCATTAACTGGCGACACTGAATTCACAATAATTGTATTCACAAGCAGTCCATTAATAAAGGTATTGGATGAAGACCCTGATGTAACCACAACATCCCAATAACCTGTAGCGGCATTCATCAAATCAAAACCGCAGGCAAGCTGTGTATCTGAAGCAACGACATTCACCCCATTGATATTCGGCTGGCCTGATTTTGTCAGCGCGATTGTTGTACCCAACCCAAGATTCTGCCCGAAAAACGTGAAACTTGAAGGCAGAATATTATTCACTGAATTTGGCGTCATTGAGCTTAATAGAATTGATTCCACTAAAAACATATTTGGATGTGTATTCATGGGATAACCTAAAGGTGTTCCAGATTCAACGTACAAATCCCAGTAGCCTGTAGAGGCGCCGGCTAAGTTAAATCTTGCTAGTAATTGGTTATTTCCCTGAACGACTACGTTGGTAGCTGAAATGTCCGTTTCTCCGGACTTTTGAAGCTTGACATCCATACCCGTAAGAAAACTTTCTCCGTTAACCACGCAGTCAACATTTCTGTTGTTTATGCCGTTTGCTGGATTGATTGCCGTAGTTTGAATGTCCGATATAAAAAATCCGTTGTTTATATATGAAGAAGCATTCCCGGTTGAGATATAGACAATCCAGTAACCGGTAACTGAGGGAAACAGTGTGAAGGAACAAGAAATCTGGGTAGGTGAGTCTATAACAATGCTTGTTGCAGGTATTTGCATTCCACCTCTCTGCATATAAACTGAAGTTCCTGCAAGAAAGTTTGCACCCGTTAAAGTAAGATTTACAGGTATATATTTCAAACCGCTTGAAGGTTCAACTGAATATAGTCTCACCGAATCAACAAACAGGCCGCTTGATAAAGTATCTATAAAACCACCGTAGGTGGCTTCAATATCCCAATATCCTGTTGCGTAGCCAACTAAATAAACACTACAATCAAGCTGAGAACTGGTGCTGACAACCACATTTGTCGCAACTACATTTGATGACCCGGATTTCTTTAATGTTATCACCATACCCTGCACAAAATCGTTCCCCGTGATATGAATATTTTTGATAGAATTGCTATAAATACTGTTTGGCGTGGCAGAAGTAACAACCAAATTAAAATCGTGTTTATTGTACTTCATTATCCTGTTATTTGCAGTATCGGCAATCCAAAGACTGTCGTCCTGGTCTATTGTCATACCATAAGGAGTGTAAAGTGTATTCCTTCCCGGCGTCCCATTACGATTTGCAGCGCTTGTTCCAAAATCTGCCTGACCTAAAACCTTTGTTGAAGCCATACCTGAAGACAAAGGAGCTGTATAACGCAAAGCCCTGCTAAAGCCATCAACTACCCAGGCATTTCCAAAACCGTCTACACAAACAGACCGCGGATTACTGGTTCCGCTGGCATTAAGGCCGGTGCCTACACCGGTAAAATTACTCTGGCCCAGCACTAAATTTGCATTCATACCGCTTGATATTGGCGCATCATATCTTAAGGTTCTGTGAACCCCGGTATCTGCTACCCAAATATTCCCGTTAGGTTCTGCAAAAACACCGTAAGGGTATGAAAGGCCATTTTGCGTACCGCCGCTGTAAGCATTTATTGTAAAATCTGCCTGGCCTAGAACTACACTGGCATCCATGTAGGTTGCAAACGGCGGGTTAAAACGAATAGCCCTGCAATTACTTGCATCAGCTACCCATAAATTCCCGGAAGCATCAAAACAAATATTTCTCGGGTCGTTTAACTTCTTTTGAGTGGTACCCGTTGTTCCCGTATTCATATCCGGCTGGCCAATTACAAGGGATGCACTTTGATTTGATGCTGAAAAAGGCCTTGTAAATTTAAGAATCCTGTTATTTCCGGAATCTGTTACCCAGAGATTTCCTGAAGCGTCAAAAGCTACACCCTTGGGTGAATATAATCCATTATCCACACGTCCAGGATTATTTTGTTGCGGTGCCGCGCTTGTAAAATCTGGCTGGCCTATAACACCATCAGCAGGTTTTCCATTTGTGAATGACTGTATGCCATACCAGTACAGCACTCTGTTGTTGTTCGTATCCGTAACCGCGCAAATATCCGTGATGGTATCCACCGCAACTGCATATGGATAATCAACACCCCTGCCAGAAAGCCCATTTTTGGAGTTGCTGTTTAGAGATGCCTGGCCTAAAACCAGGTCCGCTGATTCATTGAATTCGCTCGAAGGAGACATAAACTTTATAACACGCCTATTTGACAGGTCCGCAACCCATAAATTATTTCCTGAGTCAATAAATACATCGTATGGAGAGTAAAGATGTTCAGGATACGCGTAATAGTCGCTGTAAGAATGCCCGTCATTGGCGCTGGCAGTGGTATAATTTGCATGACCTATGCACATATCTGCGTTCATGCCGCTTGATATGGGAACACTAAACCTTAGCACCCTGTGATTTACCCTGTCAGCCACCCATACATTGCTTGAATGGTCTACGGCTACTGCACAAGGATAATACAGTCTGTACTGAGAGGCTACACCGCTACCATAATTTATGAAACCACCGGTAGAACCAATTACGACATTTGCATTCATACCGCTAGAAAGAGGGACATCAAATCTTATTACCCTATGGTTACTCGGGTCTGCAACCCAAACATTCCCGGATCCATCGATGGCTACACTTTCGGGCTGATATATGTTATTCTGTGAACCTTTGTTCCAGGTAGAAATATTGACAGTAAAACTATCAGAGCCTAAAACCATATCCGCGTTCATATTGTTTGAAAATGGCTGCGCAAACCGAAGAATTCTTCCATCATAAGAATCTGCCACAAGAAGATTACCATTATTATCAAAAACAATATCTGTCGGATTATAAAAATTATTTTGACCGATAGTTGAACCACCCCATAAATTGCCGCTTGTAAAATCACCCTGGCCTAAACGCAGAGTTGCGCTTTGATGATTTGAAAACGGCGCATTGAACTTTAACACCCTGTGGTTAGCTGTATCAGCAACCCACAAATTTCCGGAAGCATCCACAGCTATACCCTGCGGCCAATAAAGAGTTTTATCGCTTCTTCCACCAAAATTTAACGCCGTAGAACCAAAATCCGGCTGGCCTATTACCACATCTGCGCCTTTTCCGTTTGTCAGGTTTGCAAAATCATTCCACACTAAAATCCGGTTATTATTTGTATCTGCAACAAACGCCCTGTTGTTTGCGCTGTCAATGCAGACACCCTTTGGACCTGCTGATCCTGAACTATTGGTCATATTCCAGCCTGTGTACGTATAGGTATCCTGCCCAAGAACAAATTCAGAATCGCAGGATAAAACATCTGCATTTAATATATTGGCTGTTCCTATAAACAAAATACCTGACAAAAACAGTTTTCTAAACATGATTCAATCTCCTTTAAAACATAATATTTATATTTTGTTAAGCGTGCAATTACCTGTTTTCCAGGGGGATGTACTTGTTCTTTTTCACTACGCTCTTGTAAGCGGGGCGGATTATCCTGCCGCCGCTGATTATCTCTTCAATCCGGTGGGCGCACCAGCCGGAAATCCTGGAGATAGCGAAAATAGGAGTGTAAAGGTCGGTCGGTATATTGAGCATGCTGTAGACAAACCCGGAATAAAAATCCACATTAGCGCAGATGATCTTGTTCGACTTCTTGACCTCGTTGAAAACCTTTGGAGACAGTTTCTCAACTGCTTCAAACAACTTGTATTCATCCGTCCTGCCTTTTTCCTCGGCCATTTTTTCGGCCTTTTTCTTCAGTATTACCGCCCTCGGGTCCGACAAGGTGTAAACTGCGTGGCCCATGCCGTAAATTAGCCCGGACCTGTCATATGCCTGTTTGTTGACTATTTTAGCAAGGTAGCAGGAAACCTCATCTTCATCTTTCCAGTCTTTTACGTTTGATTTTATGTCTTCCATCATTTTTCTTACCCTGATGTTGGCGCCGCCGTGCTTAGGGCCTTTCAGCGAACCAATCGCCGCGGCTATCGCGGAATAGGTGTCCGTGTCCGATGACGTGACCACGTGGGTAGTAAAGGAGGAATTGTTTCCGCCGCCGTGTTCCGCGTGGAGAACAAGCGCCAGGTCTAGTATTTCAGCTTCCAGTTTGGTGTAGGAGCTGTCCGTCCTTATCATGTGCAGGAAATTCTCCGCCGTGCTCAGGCCGTTCACGGGGTGATGGATAAACAGGCTTTTGCCGTCATAATAATGCGCTTTTGCCTGGTAGCCGTATGCCGCCATTGTTGGAAGCCCGGCTATAAGCTCTATGCTCTGCCTTAACACGTTGCTGATGCTTATATCGTCGGGGTTCTTATCGTATGAGTAGCCGACAAGAACGCTCCTGGCCAGTTTGTTCATTATATCGCTGCTGGGAGCTTTCAGTATCATGTTCTCGGTGAAGCCTTCCGGCAGTTTCCTGTTGTCGTCCAAAAGCCCGCGGAACTGCTCCAGCTCCTGTTTGTTGGGCAATTGGCCGAATAAAAGGAGATAACATATTTCCTCGAAGCCGAAACGCCCTTCCTTCTGGAATCCCCTTACAATATCATCCACGTTTATGCCGCGGTACCTGAGTTCGCCCTCGGCAGGCACTTTTTCAATTTCATCTATAATGTAACCATGGACATCGCCTATCTCGGTCAACCCCACCAGCACGCCGGTGCCGTCGGCGTTTCTCAATCCCCTTTTTACGTTGTATTTCGCGTAGAGTGTCGGGTCGATACTGTTGTTTGCCGAAGCCAGTTCGGCGAATTTTGCGAAAAGCGCTTCATTTTTCTTGCTATTCATGATTGCTCTCCTGTCTGTCCGAGCCGAATTACCCGGCCCGATGGACATTATACTAAAATAAACCGGGATTTTCGATTTGGCTACGGCCTAATTCCTTTCCTTTCCATGTACCGCGCAACCTCGTCATAATGCTGGCGGGCACCCGGAAATTCGGGCCTTAAACGCAATACTGTTTCCAGCTCTTGCAGCGCTTCCGCGTACATTTGCCTGCGCATGTATAGCCCGGCAAGGTTGAAATGGGGCGTTACGTAATTAGGGCTCAATTGAACCGCTGTTCTGTATTCTTTTTCGGAATTTTCCTGCTGGCCCAAGTCACTGTAATGGGTGCCCAGGTTGTTATGCGCCTTTGGATTGACCGGGCACACCTTTATAACGCTGGTCCAGAAGGTAAAGTCATCCTTCCAGTCGTTGTTGCGGATAATCGTCCTTCCTGAATAAAATACCAGGATAAGAACAGCAATAAATATCCTCGTTTTGGACAAACCCGCAGAATTTGCTTCTGCGCCTTTCACGCGCCTGAAAGCTTCAGTGACTGCCCAGGCAAGGGCCAGGCAGAAACCTATAGACGGAAGGTAAAGGAACCTTTCGGCAACCAGGATTTTCAACGGGATTATATTTGAAACCGGAAGAAGCGTGATAAAAAACCAGGCGATTGAAAATGAAACCAGCTTGTTGGTTCTATACGTCTTTACCGCCGCAACAAGGAGGAGCGCAAGGATGGCCAGCGACGCCAGTACCCCCGGTTCGGCGATTGATTCCGCCACCGGGTAAACATAATCACCGCAGAGTTTCAGCGGAGCAAGCAGGAGTTTAAGGTAAACCACGAAAACCTTGGACATGGTCAAAAATGTCGTATATAGGCTGCCGCCCCAGAAAGCCCGCTGTGAAACTTTGCCCAGCACCGCGGAGCGCGCCAGTATGTAAAGCGCGTCAATCATGAAAAAAGGCATAGTGTACGCTAATTTTTTAAACCAACCCAATTTTTGTTCGTTCCTAAAATAAACAAGGTAGGCCAGCAGAATGATAGGGAGTGTCGCCGCCATTTCCTTTGACAGCATGGCAAGCGCCCCGCAAATGACCGACAGGGCATAAAGCTTCCCGGTATTTTTTTTATCCTGCCCGAAACTCCTGATAAACAGGTAGAACGCTCCCAGATAGAAAAAAAGAAACAACGCGTTTCCCCTGCCGGAAATCCACGTGATGGCGTCGGTCTGGATAGGATGGGCCGCAAAAAACAGCGCGGTAAGAAGCGAAAGGGTTAGATTGCCTGTTAAAATGTTTATAACCAGGAGAAGAAGCACTGAATTCATTATGTGAAACAGCAGGTTCGTCAGGTGGTAGCCGGCCGGGTTGAGTTTCCACAAAAAGTAATCAATTGAATATGAAAGAGTGGTAAGCGGCCTGTAAACGTCGCCTTCAATGCTGCCGCCCTTCACGGCGGTGTTACCATCCGTGAAGAAAGCAGGGGCATTGCGCAAATCCCTTATCGCAGTGTTATTCACAACGAAAAATTCGTCGTCATACACAAACTTGCCGCCCAGCGTATTTGCGAAACAAACAAGGGCCAGCATGGCAACAATAAAAATACCCGTGTAGGTTTTTTGTCCTGTCATGAGTGATTTTATAACAAAAATCGCGGAATATTTCAAGAAACAAATTTGATAAATATATTTTATTTTAATACAATAAATTCATAAGAAATGATCTCTTCGAACAGGAGCTGCCATGAAATCAAAAAATCCCCACAAAGAACTTCTTAAACCGGTGCACCTGGACGCCTTTGACCTTGACGACGCCTGGTTCCAGTGCCTAAATGCTATCCTGGAAAAAGGGCACGTTTACACCATCACCCGCGGCAGTTACGAAGGGCAGAGACGCCTGGAATTTGATTTTGTCACATGCAGGGTAAAAGAACCCGGCCACCAGATCATTCCCATAATGCCGGAGGGCTGCGGAATCCCCGCGCCTACAAGCATGGAATACATAAATGATTATTTGAGTTACCTCCTGACAGGGGCGAAAACCGAAACAGAGGATTATACATACGGAGAAAGACTGGTCGACGCAAAAATACGTTTCACGGATAATGTCAACGGGAAGGAGATGTTACGTGAAATGCCTTTGCACGTAAACCAGGTTGAAGAAGTCATAAAAATGTACAAGACCCACGGGCATGGCACCAACCAGGCAGTAATGGAAATCGGCATGCCTTCCGATATAAAACTGATCGACCCGCCCTGTATGCGTCTTATTGACACGCGGGTGCGCTACGGCAAGCTGCATTTCATTATTTATTTCCGTTCTTGGGATTTGTGGGGCGGCTTTCCTTCAAACCTCGGAGGCCTTCAGCTTGTGAAACAATACATGGCTGAGGAAATAGGGGTGGAAGACGGCGAGATGATCGTAGTGAGCAAGGGCATGCATCTTTACGAATATACGTGGGATTTCGCAAAAACCAGGTGCAAGAAGGAAAATCTGAAGATTATATAATTATAGTCCTGTCATTTTTCTCAATTCCGTTATTTCTTCCTCTGACCTTTCCCTGTAATCCGTCTGCCCAAGGTCGTAAATCTCCAACCATAACTTCAAAGCGCGCACATAATTGCCTTTTTTCTTGTAGATATTCGCGAGCATTGCCTTTACCATTATGGGGCAGTCCGGGTATTTTAGCGCTTCCTCAAGTTTTCCAACCATGTCTTCATACTTGTCCAGTTTTTTATAGACTATAGCCATCTTGTAAATGGTGAATTGCCAGTAATTTGGCGCGTTTTTTATCCCTTCGTCAAATACAGCTATCCCTTCATCCGGGCGATTGAGGTTCCAGGTCAGGCAGGCGCCGCCGTACATGTACGCGTAATAAAAATACGGATCCAGCCGCACAACCCTCTGGATGAGTTTCTGCAGATCGAAATAACTGCCGCTCCCGTAGGTTACACCGTCCATGCAATGCTCGTGATCATGTTCCTTGCATTCTTTATCGTGTTTATGTTTCGCCTCTTCCTCACTCCCGCCGTAATACTGCAAGACCTGTATCCAGGCGATGTCTGAAGCCATCTTCCTTACCCCGAAAACGATCCCGGACAGATCAAACATGGCGTATTTGCCCAGGGGCGGCTGGTTTTCCGCCAGCGAAAAATTCACGGTATCAAAAGGGTACTTGAAATTCCTGTCAAGGTAAAGGCTTGAGGCGGCCAGGGCTAGGAACAGTACTGCAAAAATTGCGGTCTTTTTCATAAATAGAAATTTAGAATTCTTTCCGGTTAAACAGGAAAATTGAAAGCATGAGACAGGCAAGGCAGTAAAGGAAAGCGTAAACAAGGGCGCCCGCGAACCAGTAGGATATTTCCATGCCGGAGCCCATGAAATCCCTCCAGTTGAAATACTGGAGGTTGGGAATGAGCAGGTAAAATACTTTCATCAGGGCTTTTAACGGAGTGAACTCTATCTTGCCGGTGAGGAACTTAATTTCCTGGGCAAAGTGCCCCAGGATCCACAGGAAAAACGTGAAAATAAGAGAGGACGACTGTGACGTGGAAAACAGCGAGAAGAAAACCGCCAGAGAACCGATTATGGCGATCTTGACCATGGATGAAAAAACCGAAACAAAATAAACCGGGTCCAGCGCCCATCCCTTTGCAAGCAGTATGAAAAAGTGCATTGCGTACATCACTACCATGGCCAGGTAAACCGAAACCAGCAGGCCCAGGTACCTGCCAATGACGTAATACCATTTAGGTATGGGGCGTATGAGCATCAGGTAAACCGTTTTCGATTCGATTTCCTCAAGCAGGAGACTAACCCCCGCAAAAATTACAAGCAGAAGCCCGAACAGCTCGATTGAAGCCAGGCCGAAATTAAGCAGGATCCTTACCGGCTGTTCCCCTCCAAGCACGGACAGCAGCGCGGTAACGAAGATCATCACCAGGGCGAAAACCACGAGGATGTAGTAAACCCTGTTCCTGATATTCTGCCTTAATGTGTATTTTATTATAGAAAATATCTGTTTCATGTTATTAATGGCAAAGCTTCGCTTTGCGGCTACAACATCAATGACTGACGCCATCCTTTTGGTTTATCGCTTCTATGAATATTTCTTCCAGGTTGTTTTTTTCGCGCCATTCTTTCTGCTGGACAACCCTGATAAGTTCGCCTTTGTGCAGGATCCCCACGCTGTCGCAGATCCTTTCCACCTCTGAAATAAGGTGCGAGGAGAAAAATATTGTTTTTCCCTCTTCCTTCAGCCGCGTTATGAAACCCCTCATTTCCCTGATTGCCAGTGGATCCAGGCCGCTGACCGGCTCGTCAAAGATCAAAAGCGGCGGGTTGTGGATAAGGCTCTGGGCTATCGCCAGACGCTGCATCATGCCTTTTGAAAACTCGCTTACCCTTTTATCGGCGTTTGGCGCCAGGTTTACCACTCCCAGCACTTCGTTCACGCGCTGCTGGGAAATATTTCCGGAGAGTTCCGCGTAAAAATTCAGGATCTCCCTGCCTGTGAGGAACTTATAAAAATACGGCATTTCCGGGAGGTAACCGATCAAAGCCAGCTCCTTGCGGTCCGGCATCACTTTATCAAATATGGTTATCTTGCCTTCGTTGGGGAAAAGCAGGCCCAGAAGCAGTTTTATAGTGGTGGTTTTGCCGCTGCCGTTAAGCCCCAGAAGGCCGAAGATCGTTCCTTCCTGGACTTCCAGGTTGACGTTTTTCACACCGAGGTGTGTTTTGACCTTTCCCAGGTGGCTTCTACGGTATATTTTGGTGAGGTTTTCTATTTTTATTGCGTTAGCCATTTATTATAGCTGGACCATCTTCACGTTGGCGGTCCCGTCAATCTCAGATATTTTGCGCAAAATTTCTTCTGAAGGGCAAACGTCCACGTTTATGATCGTGATTGCTTGTCCGCCGATCTTGTTCCTTCCTACCTGCATGCTGGCTATATTTATCCCGTTGGTTCCCAGGAGCGTGCCTATTTTGCCTATCATGCCAGGTTTGTCAATATTGTCCAGGACTATCATGCAACCCTGGGGGTCTACATCCACGTCAAGGTTCTTTATGTTGACAATCCGCGGGAACTGGTGTGAGAATACCGTGCCGGAAACAACCATCTGCGATCTTTCGGTGGTGATCTTCGCGGTTATCAGCGACGAGTAATCTTCGGCTTCCGATGTTTTTATTTCCCTTACTTTTATTCCGCGCTCTTTTGCCAGGAATGCGGCATTCACGAAATTCACTTTCACGTCCAGGATCGGCGTGAGCAAGCCCTTGAGGTAGGCCGGGGTGACGGCGCCCGTATTGATGTTTGAAACTTCGCCGGCGTAGGCTATCTCTATTTCCTTTATACCGCCGTCTATCAGCTGTCCCTGGAGCAGCCCTATTTTCTCGGCAAGTTCCAGGTAGGGGTTGATCTTCTTATAGGTTTCCATGTCGACCGAAGGCATATTCACCGCGTTGCGGATGATTCCCTTTGTGAAAAAGTCGATTATCATGTCGCTGGACTCGGACGCTATTTTCACCTGGGCTTCCTCGGTTGAGGCGCCCAAATGCGGCGTGAGCACCACGTTTTCAAGTTCAAGCAGTGGGGAATCCTTCGCGAGCGGCTCTTTTTCGTAAACGTCCAGCGCGGCTGATTTTATTTTCCCCGATTTCAAAACCTCGTAAAGGGCTTTCTCATCAACGATCCCGCCGCGCGCGCAGTTTATAATCCTGACGCCGGTCTTCATCCTGGAGAATGCGTCCTTGCCTATGAGATTCCTTGTCTGGTCATTGAGCGGCGCGTGAATGCTTATGAAGTCCGCGTTAGAATATATCTGGTCGAGTGTCGACATTTCCACGCCTATTGATTTCGCGAATTCCTCGGTAAGGAAGGGGTCATAAGCCATCAAACGCTTTCATGCGCACCGCGACTTCCTTGCCTATCCTGCCCATGCCGATAAGCCCCAGGGTTTTCCCCTGAAGCTCGGAACCGATAAATTTTTCTTTTTCCCACTTGCCGGATTTCACGCTAGCGTGGGCCTGTGGCGTGTTCCTCGCCAGTGAAAGAAGCAGTGTTATCGCCTGCTCGCAGGCGGAAATAGTGTTCCCGCCGGGGACATTCATGACGACTATCCCCTTCTGCGTGGCATAGGCCTTGTCTATGTTATCTACGCCGGTGCCGGCGCGCACAACAAGCTTCAGGTTCTTGGCGGCATCCATGATTTCCTTCGTTACTTTCACTTCCGAGCGTATAAGCAGGCCGTCATAAGGCGTTATAATCTCCGCGAATTTTTCCGGAGACGGCTTTGGGTGCACGTCAACCTTGAATTCAGGGTGGCTCAGCAGTTTTTCAAGCCCCTCGCTGCTGGAATAAGTCATCAATAGTTTTATCATGCCAGGCTCCTCTCGGCTGCCGCTATGGATTTTCCGGGTTCAAGCTTGTGGCCCAGTTTTGTCAGGACTATTTCGAGTCCTGTGAACGCTGCTATTAGGTCAAACTGGTCAATATAGCCCATATGGGCCAAACGAATTATTTTGCCTTTCAGTTTATCCTGCCCGCCGGCTATGGAGATGCCAAATTCCTGCCGCAGGATCTTCACGATTTTACCGCCGTCAACACCATCCGGCACTTTCGCGCTGGTCAGAACGCTACAGATACAAGATTTATCGGCAAAAAGCTGCAGGTTCATCGCTTCCAGGGCAAGCCTGGTGGTTTTGGCAAGTTTCTCCGTCCTGGTGAAAACATTCTCGATCCCTTCGGTTTTTATCATGTTTATGGCTTCATTCAGGGAGACAATCAGGGTGACGGCCGGGGTGAACGGCGTTTCCTTGTTTTCCATTGACTTTTTCATTTTGCGGTAATCCCAGTAAAATCTGGGCAATTTTGCCGCTTCAACCAGCGGCCACGCCTTCGTGCTGACAGTAGCGAACGCAAGGCCGGGAGCGCACATAAGGCCTTTCTGGGAACCGGAAACCACCACATCCAGTTTCCATTGGTCAGTGTATAACGGCTGTCCGGCAAGGCCGCTTATAGCGTCAACCACGAGCACGGCTGGCGTTTTGCTGACTATTTCGCCAATCGTTTTCAGGTCGAAAACCACGCCGGTTGATGTTTCCGTGTGAGAGGCGAACACAACTTTAATTCTGGGGTTGGCTTTTAATTCTTTCTCGATTTGCGCGGGTTCAACGCATTTTCCCCATTCGGATTCAATAACTTTCGGTTTGATCCCGTACGCCTCGCATATTTTTCCCCACCTATTGCCGAAAACGCCGGACGCGGCTACAAGCGCCTCGTCGCCGGGAGACAGCAGGTTGACCACGGCTGATTCCATGGCTCCCGTGCCGGAACTGGCCATGATGAAAGTATCGTTTTTC
>Ga0208373_1002383_pt1 | contig 21034 bp, 17 predicted proteins | sample RifOxyC2_FD_184036 | JGI IMG/M metagenome (GOLD analysis project Ga0208373, IMG submission 184036) | Soil microbial communities from Rifle, Colorado - Rifle Oxygen_injection C2 (SPAdes) | ecosystem: Environmental > Terrestrial > Deep subsurface > Rock core/Sediment | place: Rifle, Colorado... | reverse complement strand
AGGCCGTTCTCGATCTTGCCCGGATAAACTCTCGACGCTTCGAGGAGGCATTCAAGGAAAGTGCCGTTTCGGCCAGCCAGCGCGACCAGACTTCCACCGAGGCCAAGGTGGCTGAGGCAACGATGCTGGCCGTGGAGGCGCAGGTGGAAAGCGACCGGAAAGCCGTGGCCGCGGCTGAGGCAAATATCCAGCAGGCTCAAGCGGCGCTGAAGATGGCCCTCCTCAATCTTGGCTATACCGCCATTACTGCCCCCATCTCCGGGCGCATCGGGCGCTCCGGTGTCACGGAGGGCGCACTGGTGACGGCTTACCAGCCGCTTTCGCTGGCGACTATTCAACAACTGGATCCCATGTACGTCGATGTGCCTCAATCCACGACCGAGGTGCTGCGCCTGCGACGCCGTCTGGAGGAGGGGAGACTGAATCGGAACAGCAGCCTGCAAAAAAAGGCCCGTCTGTTTCTGGAAGATGGCTCCATATATTTCAGAGAAGGAATGTTGCAATTTCAGGATGTTACAGTGAATCCGACTACCGGATCTGTTAACCTGAGGGTGGTCGTCCCCAACCCGCAGGGGATTTTGCTGCCCGGTATGTTCATCCGGGCGGTTGTCGAAGAAGGGGTCAACCCCAAAGCAATTTTGGTGCCGCAACAAGCAGTATTCCGCACCCAAAACGGCGCTCCCTTTGTCTTGATTGTTGATGCTGAAGGGAAAGTCCAGCAGCGGACGCTCAGTATCGAGCGTGATATCGGCGATCAGTGGTTGACGAGCTCCGGCCTCGTAGGCAAGGAGCAGGTTATTGTTGAGGGGATGCAAAAGGTGAAACCCGGCACGGTTGTGAAGACGGTTCCCTTTGTCGCCCCGTCTGAAGAGGTTACGGGGGATGTCAAAAGCGTGCCACTTCCGAAAAAACGATCCACTGGAGGCGCCTGATGCTCTCGAGATTTTTTCTGGATCGCCCGGTCTTCGCCTGGGTGATCGCCATCGTGATAATGGTTCTGGGAGCACTGGCCATTTATAACCTGCCCATCGCCCAGTACCCGCCCATCGCCCCGCCTTCCATAGCGATTAATGCCTTCTACCCGGGGGCTTCGGCGGAGACGGTCGAAAACAGTGTTACCCAGATCATCGAACAGAAGATGACCGGTTTCGACGACATGCTGTACCTCTCCGGGACGAGCGATTCGTCCGGCTCCTCCCGTATTGAGCTTACCTTCAAGCCCGGCACCGATCCGGATCTGGCCTGGGCGAAAGTGCAGAACAAGCTTCAGCTCGCCATGTCCGGCCTGCCGCAGGTGGTCCAGCAGCTGGGCGTCAATGTCAGCAAATCCACGCGGAATTACCTGATCATTGTGGGGCTGATTTCGGAAGACGGCAGCATGGGCGGAAACGATCTGCGCGACTACGCCCAATCCAAACTGGAGCAGGTCTTGGCGAGAGCTCCCGGCGTTGGCGAGGTGACGGTGTTCGGCTCCCAGTACGCGATGCGCGTCTGGCTGAATCCCGATAAGCTGACCGACTACCGTCTGACTGTCGAAGAGGTGATCACAGCTCTTAAGGCCTACAACGCTGAGGTTTCCGCCGGTCAGTTAGGAGGTGCTCCCGCGGTGAAGGGTCAGCGCCTGAACGTCTCCATCATCGTCCAGAACCTGCTCAAAACCCCCGAGGAGTTCGCCGCCATTCCTATCCACACCAATCCGGACGGCTCCATAGTGCGCATCAGGGATGTGGGGCGTACCGAACTGGGCACGGAAGCTTACGATATTGAATCCTTCTACAACGGCAAGCCGTCCGCCGGCATGGCAATCCGCCAGGCGCCGGGAGCTAACGCGCTCGACACCGCCAACGCCGTCAAGAAGAAGCTTGCGGAGATGAGCCGCTACTTTCCGCAGGGGATGAAGGTCGTCTATCCCTACGACACCACGCCGTTTGTCCGGGTAGCCATCACTGAGGTTGTCAAGACCCTTTTTGAGGCGATCTTGCTGGTTTTTCTGGTCATGTGGCTCTTCATGGGTAATATCCGGGCCACGCTTATTCCGACCATTGCGGTGCCGGTCGTGCTGTTGGGGACCTTCGCCGTACTGGGGTTCTTCGGGTTTTCCATCAACATGCTGACGATGTTCGCCATGGTGCTTGCCATCGGTCTTTTGGTCGATGACGCCATCGTGGTGGTGGAGAACGTGGAGAGGATCATGGCCGAGGAGGGGCTTTCGCCCCGGGAGGCAACCGCCAAATCGATGGATCAGATCACCAGTGCCCTGATCGGCATCGGACTGGTACTCTCGGCGGTCTTCGGTCCCATGGCTTTTTTCCCCGGATCGACCGGTGTCATCTACCGCCAGTTCTCCGTTACCATCATCGCCGCCATGCTGTTGTCGGTGCTGGTGGCCTTGGTCTTGACGCCGGTGCTTTGCGCCTCCCTTCTCAGGCCGGTACCAAAAGGGCACGAGCCCGCCGAAAGCGCGATTTCTTTTCTACGCCCGTTTTTACTGTGGTTTGACCGCACTTTTTTCTGGTTCAGGGACCGGTATCTGAGAGTGGTTAGACGCTCCCTGTCACAAAAAATTCGCTATCTGATTGTTTATGTTCTGATTGTCGGTATGATCGGCTTTCTGTTTTTGCGCCTGCCCACCGCTTTTCTCCCCGACGAGGATCAGGGGATTATTCTTTCACAGATACTGATGCCGACGGGAAGCACTCTTGAACAGACCCAGGCGGTTGCGGACAAGGTCAAAACATATTTTCAGGAAGAAGAAAAAGATGCTGTGGAATCCTGTATGACAATTGTCGGAATCGGTTTTTCCGGCAGGGGACAAAACAACGGCATGGTGTTTGTTAAGCTGAAGGATTGGCATCTGCGCAACCGTCCGGATCTACGGGTCATGGCTGTTTCCCGCCGGGCAATGGGGGCGTTTTCAAAGATCCGCGGCGCCATGGTTTTTGCATTTCCACCTCCGGCAGTAGTCGAATTGGGCAACGCCCGGGGTATTGATTTTCAGTTGCTGGACCGGGGCGGTCTTGGGCACACATCCTTGATGAAAGCCCGTGACCAGTTCCTCGGTATTGTGTCCAAAGACCCGCGGCTTGTGAATGTCCGGCCCAATGGCATGGAGGACGTTCCCCAATACCGTGTTGACGTGGACTGGGAGAAGGCCGGCACGCTTGGCATCCCGATTGCGTCAATACAAAATGCTATTGCGTCGACCTTCGGCGGCGCCTACGTCAACAACTTCATTCAGTCCGGGCGTGTTAAACGTGTTTATGTCCAGGCGGACGCCCCTTTTCGGATGTTGCCAAGTGATTTGGAAAAATTATATGTGCGCAATACGGCAGGGAATATGGCGCCCTTTACTTCGTTCGCCACCCCTCGCTGGACGACAGGGGCACCGCGATTGGAGCGATTCAACGGATTCCCGTCACTGAACATCTGGGGCGAGCCGGCGCCGGGCCGGAGTTCCGGCGAGGCGATGCAGGCCATGGAAGAGAGTATGACGAAGCTGCCGCAGGGGATAGGTTATGACTGGAATGGTCTTTCCTTTCAGGAGCGGATGGCAACGGCGCAGACGCCGATTCTTTACGCTTTTTCGATACTGGTGATCTTCCTTTTTGTGGCGGCGCTTTATGAAAGCTGGACCATTCCGTTTGTCAACCTGCTGATGTTGCCCCTGGGCGTGCTCGGAGCGTTATTGGCAACAACCTTGCGGGGGATGCACAACGATGTTTATTTCCAGATTGGGTTCCTGACGACGATGGGGCTTTCGACCAAAAACGCCATTCTTATCATTCAGTTCATCAAGGAACAGATGAGGCATGGCTTGGGGCTGGTCGAGGCAACCCTCGCCGCGGTGCGCATCCGGTTTAGACCCGTTATCATGACCTCGCTGGCGTTTTTCTTCGGTACACTGCCCCTGGCAATTGCCACCGGCGCCGGTTCCGGCGCGATGAATGCCATTGGAACGGCCGTAACCGGCGGGATGCTCTCGGCTACATTGATCGATCTGGTTTTTATCCCGTTATTTTTTGTGATGATCTCGCGGCTCTTTGCGAAAAAGCCACCGCCGCTTCCCGTCTTACCATCCCCCGCTTCCTTAGATACCCCGGAGGTGTGTTGATATGAAAAGGTTCAAGACTTTACTGTGTTTTTCCCTGGGGATGTTTTTTTTCCTGGGAGGCTGCTCCCTGGCCCCGAAATATACGCGACCGCAATCACCTGTCCCTGCCGCCTGGCCGAGGGGCGCCGCTTACAACGAGGCAAAAACCGCCGTCGCCTCGCCAATTGCGGCGTTGCCGTGGCAGGAATTTTTCACTGACGAAAAGCTCCGTCAGGTCATCCAGATGGCGCTGGAAAACAACCGCGATCTGCGGATGGCGGTCCTGAATGTAGAGAGGGCGCGAGCGTATTACGGCATTCAGCGAGCCGCGCTGCTGCCTTCGGTCAATGCGGCCGCCGGCGGGTCTCAACAACGTGTTCCTGCAGATCTGTCGCCCTCTGGCAAAGCAACGACCACCGAGCAGTACAGCGTCAATCTCGGCATCACTTCCTGGGAAATAGATTTCTTCGGCCGCATCCGCAGCCTGAAGGATCAGGCGCTGCAGGAGTATTTAGCCACGGATCAGGCCAGCTTGAGCGCCCGGTTACTGCTGATCTCCACGGTAGCGCAGGCATATCTCTCTCTGGCAGCGGACAGGGAAAGTCTCCGCCTGGCGGTTTCCACCCTCGATGCGCAGCAGACCTCCCAAAGGTTGATTGGGAAGCTTTACGAAATCGGGGTCTCATCCGCATTGGACTTGAGTATGTCGCAAAGCCTTGTTGACGCGGCCAGGGGGGAAGTCGCCCGCTACACGCAGCGCACGGCGCAGGATGAAAACGCCCTGAATCTTCTGACCGGCGCCTCTCTGTCTCCGGAGTTTCTACCGACGGAGTTGAGCGGCGTTCTTCCCTTTAAGGAGATTTCTCAGGGCCTCTCCTCCGACGTTCTGCTGCAGCGACCGGATGTCCTGGCGGCTGAACATCGGCTTAGGGCGGCCAACGCCAATATCGGCGCTGCCCGGGCAACCTTTTTCCCCAGAATTTCCCTGACTGCGGCTTTGGGAACGGCGAGCGCCGATTTGTCCGGCCTCTTCAAATCCGGCTCGGGCACGTGGAGCTTTGCGCCGCTGGCTGCCATCCCGATTTTTGATGCCCGTACCTGGTCGGCCTACGCAGTCACAAAAATTGAAAGGGAAATCGCCGTCGCCCAGTACGAGAAGACAATCCAGACGGCCTTTCGTGATGTGGCGGATATGCTGGCCGTGCAGGGAACGATCGATCAGCAGATTGCGGCTCAGCAATCCCTGGTCAATGCCGTTGCGGAAACCTTCCGCCTCTCCCATGTGCGTTACACAAATGGCATTGACAGCTACCTAAGCGTTCTCGACGCGCAACGTTCCCTGTACAGGGCCAAGCAGGGACTGGTTTCCCTGCAGCTTGCCAGGCAGGCCAACCAGACCATGCTTTACAGGGTTCTGGGTGGGGGGATCTAAGCAGTGCCAACGGGGCAATCCGCCCCAAAAAATTGCTTGACATTCGGCAGCCTGATCGCGTATGTAGCCTACCCGTTAGGTTATCGGCTGTTTGACGTCGTTGTTAATTGAGAAACTTTATAGGGAGGCATTTATGAAGAGGTTTTTGATTTTTGCGGTTATCGCCGGGTTTGTCCTGAGTCTTGCCGGTGTTTCCTCGGCGGTTGGCCCCGGAAAAAAGGTGGAATATGACGTCAAGGGTGCGGACAAGGTGGTCTTTGACGGGAAAGCGCATGCGGATAAGAAATTGAATTGTAAAGCCTGTCATACCGCCGTGTTCAAAATGAAAACGGTCGCCGGCAGCATCACCATGGCCGATATGAAGGCGGGTAAGAATTGTGGAACTTGCCATGACGGTAAAAAGGCCTTCGGCACTGAAGAGTGCGCCAAGTGTCACAAGAAATAATACAGATAACGAACGGATGCGATTGGCGTGTACCCGTTTAACCCGCGCATGAGGGCGGGATTTACTTACTGCCGGATATGCCTAATAGATTGAAGCCCCCGCATGGTTTTCGGTTTCGTGCCGGGGGCTTTTACTTTCCGGGGTTCGCGGTGTTTTTCCGCGCCATTGTGTCCCTGGCGATGCTCCATTATAGATAACTGTGCAGGGATTGCCAAAGGCTTGACATGTAAGGAGATTGTAATGTCGGAAGAGGTAAAAAAGCAAAAAAAAGGGCCGGATCTCGTTGACAGGATCTGGTATTTTTTCACTTCTCTCAAACTGGTTATTGTTCTTTTGCTGGTCCTTTCCATAGTGTCAATTTTGGGGACCATCGTAGAACAGAACAAACTTCCGCAGGAGTATTACAGTTACCTGGGGCCGGGAACTGTCGAGCTTTTCGGAAAACTCGGATTTCTGGATATGTACCATAGCTGGTGGTTCATTTCCTGTCTGGCTCTGCTCGCGTTAAACATCATTGCCTGTACGATGGATCGCTATCCCGCCATCATAAAAGGGATGAGAAAGAAAAACGTCGTACTCGATGAAAAACTTGAGACGGAACTGACGGCCGATCTGGCGAAGATAAAATATGCCCTTCCCGCCGAAGAGGTGGAAAAACAGGTGACTGCCGTAGTCGGAAAGGATTTCGCCGGCCGTCCCGTAGTGACCGAGATGGAAAATGCCCGGCATTTCTTTTATGAGAAGGGTAAATACAGTCGGCTTTCCTTTTTACTCACGCACCTGAGCATTTTGGTAATCTTTGCGGGCGCCGTAGGAGGCTCGCTGTTCGGGTTTAAAGGATATGTAAACGTCTTCGAAGGGGAGATGATCTCCTCCCTCCCGGCCGGGAAAAACGCTGCCCAGGTCCTGAATTTCTCCGTGCGGTGCAATTCCTTCAACGTCGATTTTTACCCGAGCGGCGCTCCCAAGGATTATCGGAGCGATCTTTCCGTCATCAGGGACGGGAAGGAAGTGATGAGAAAAACGATCCGCGTCAACGACCCCTTAAGTTATGAAGGGATTACGTTCTACCAGTCCAGTTATGGGGGGTTCCCCGACGTTACCTTCGCTGTCAGGGATAAGAAGGGCCTGCTTTTGGACAGCAGCGTATTTGCCCCTTTTCGCAAGGAAGTGGCTGTCCCCGGCGTCAACCTTAAAATAGAAGTAGCCGATTACCAGGAGCATTTTCACCTGTCCGACGGTTCTGAAGGAGGGCCGGCAATAGGACTTAACATCTACAGCGCCTCCGCCCCGCCCGAGGGTATATGGATTACCTCTGGGCAACCCGGGGTGAACCACGACGGCACGTATTCCTTCGAGGTAAAAGACCTGAAGATGAAACGATACACCGGGCTGCAGGTTGCCAAAGATCCCGGCGTCTGGCTGGTGTGGGCGGGATCCATCATGCTGGTGGCGGGTATCATGCTGGCTTTTTTCGTGGCGCACAAGAAGCTCTGGATACGGATAAGAAAAGACGGGAAGGGCCGGACGGAAGTTACTGCCGCCGGAACGGCAAATAAGAATAAACACGCTTTTTCCAGCGAACTGAAGCGGCTGGTCAAGCGGTTACAGGAGGTTTCCTAAATGACCAATTCACTGCTGTTTGGTATTTCCATATTTGTATATTTTTTCGCCATGGTTCTGTATGTGTCTTACTTGGCATTCAGATCGGAGACGCTGGGCAAGATATGCACCCTGACGCTGCTTAGCGGAGTCCTGATAGAAACGGCGGCGATATTTATCCGTTGGTATGAATCCTACCAGCTTGGCATAGGCAGGGCTCCACTTACCAATCTCTATGAATCACTGGTGTTTTTTGCCCTGACCATTGCTGTTACCTACCTGATAGTGGAGAGGAAATTCGGGATCAAAACGGCGGGGGCCTTTGTGACGCCTTTCCCGTTTATCATTATGGCCTACGCTTCCCTGAATCCCAACGAGATTCAGCCCCTTGTCCCTGCTTTGCAGAGCAACTGGCTTATTTCCCATGTGGTTACGTGTTTTGTAGGGTACGCGGCTTTTGCCGTTTCTTTCGGCGTCAGTTTTCTCTATCTTTTCAAGGTGAATGCGGAAAACCGGCCTTCGAAAGGAGAAGGAGGTTTTCTCGATCATCTGCCTGCTTCGGCACTGCTTGATGAGGTGGGCTATAAAACCATCGCCATCGGCTTTCCCCTTTTAACGATCGGCATCATCACCGGCGCCTTCTGGGCGAATGTGGCCTGGGGAACATACTGGAGCTGGGATCCCAAAGAAACCTGGTCGCTGATTGTCTGGCTCATCTATGCCGCCTACCTCCATGCCAGGATTACCCGGGGATGGAAGGGTAAAAAAGCTGCGGTGCTTTCGATCGTGGGTTTCCTGGCGACAATTTTTTGTTACCTCGGAGTCAACCTGATCCTTTCGGGTCTGCACAGCTATGGGGGATAGAAACACGCGAAATGCGGCATAATGTCGTATCATTGAGGAGCCTAAAAATTTATAAGGCGACATTTCATTAAAGAAGATGTTTAATGATAGCTGGTAATGAAAATAAATTGAGCTGCTCGGTTCTTCGGGAACCGAACGAAAAGCAGATCCGCCAGATCGTCGCGCTCTACAGGGCACAGGGGTGGTGGCAGGCAGCGGATGACGGCCGAGGGTGCCTGGCCGCGAGGCTGATCGCCGGCAGTCATTGTTTTGTCGTCGCTACAGATGAGGAGGATATAGTCGGGATGGGGAGGGCCATCAGTGATGGCATCAGTGATGCCTATATTCAGGATTTGGCGGTTCGTTCCGATTATCGAAAGCGGGGGATAGGGACCTTGATACTTCAGAAACTTTTGGAACTACTTCACGCAGACGGCATCGCCTGGATTGGGCTCATCGCTGAGCCGGGTTCCGAAATTCTTTATCGTCATGCCGGTTTTCAGGAAATGTCCCCGACAACACCTATGCGGCTAATTACCAAAAAACAATGAACTTCACAGCTCTTGATATTTCCAGTTATAATTGTCTGAAGACTTATTTTGCAGGACAGCCCTACAACCTCAGTATTTATTCGCCAGCACTACTTATCGCTTGGAGTACAATTAGTTATAGAAGCAGTTATCTGGTGAAAAACGGGATCCTCTTCATCGCCGGGGAGCGCGAGAATCATGGTGAGGATCGCCACCTCATACTTCCCGTTTCCATGGAAAAGGTTTTTTCGCCAGCAGAACTGAACCAATTTGCACGGGAACTGGGGTTCTCGCAGTACTGGTATGTCCCGGGTGATTATCTGGAAAAGCTTGCAATATCTGAGCTTGAGGCTTTCTTTTCTATGGAGGAGCAGGGTGAATTTGCGGATTACATCTACCTGACTGAAGATCTGACTCTGCTCAAAGGCAATAAGTATTCCAAAAAACGTAATCTTATCAATCAGTTTACCCGTGAATACCTGAGGAAAGGTCGTGTTTCAATTGAAGAGATACGCCATGAGCAAGTTGATGAATGTCTGGAGTTTTTAGAAATCTGGTGCGCAGAGCACGACTGTGGTGATGTCGATCAGGATTCCAGCCTCTCCTGCGAGAAGGCTGCCCTGATTACAACCTTTAAAAATATCGAGCTTTTTGAATCACGGGGGATCCTCATTCGCATCGACGGGAAGGTTTCGGCATTCGGCATTGGTTCCCGGCTCAACAGGACAACCGGAACGCTTAATTTCGAGAAGGCCCTCTCCGGGATCAAAGGCCTGCATCAATTCCTCGATAACGAATGTGCTAAAAGACTCTTCAGTGATTTTAAATACATCAACAAGGAAAGCGATATGAACCTTCCCAATCTGGCGGAATCCAAACGTTCCTACCATCCCGTTATGCGTATCAAATCCTTCGCTTTGAACCTGCGTTGATTTAAAAAAACGCTTGACTTATTGTTTTGTAAATGTGAGATGCCCGCGAATGTTGGCCGAGGGGTTTTCCTTTCCTGCTGTAGTAAATATCTGTTAAATACGGGAATAAAAAAAGATAACGGACGAAGACCATGAAAATCGTTTCCCTGTGCTTGTTTGCGATCATCGCCTTTGGCGTGCCTGTATTTGCAGCCCATCATGATGAATATCCGGTTGCCACGCCGCCGCTGACCGAGGGGATATTCCCCTGCAGCAATTGCCATGCGGGTATGGATGTCAACACAAAAAGGAGGCAACTCAAGGACGAGCATACCAATATCAAACTGCACCATGCGGAAAACGATCGCTGGTGTCTGGATTGTCACAATCCCGCCAACAGGGATAAACTGAAGCTTGCCAATGGGGATACGATTCCGTTTACGGACTCGTACCTGCTTTGCGGACAGTGCCACGGCAATATCTACCGTGACTGGAAAGTCGGCATCCACGGTAAAAGGATCGGTTATTTCAAGGGAGGGAAAAGGGTCTATTTCCTTTGTGTAAATTGTCACAATCCTCATGACCCCAAATTCAAACCCCTGAAACCGGAACCACCACCCATCAGACCGGAAGAACAGGCACATGGAAGATAGATCGCAAACCAGAAGAGATTTCATGAAGATGATGTCCATGGGCGCCCTGGCCGCGCTTTCCCTGGGAAGCTCGGCGTGCACTCAGGTTCAGAAGGAGGAGTTTCTCCAGAAGCGGTTCCGGGAGATGACGGAGGCGGAAAAAAAGACGACCATCCGGCGGCTGGAGGAGACCTATTTCCGGAAATACGGAAAGAAATTCCGGATCGGCACGCAGCCGGCTGAATCCGCGGTACTCTGGGGGTACGGTCTTGACCTGTCGCGGTGCATCGGGTGTCGAAGATGTGTTTACGCCTGTGTGAAGGAGAACAACCAGTCCCGGATCAGTCCGCAACTCCACTGGATCCGGGTCGTCCGCTTGAAGGATGGGAGCCTGATCAACCTCGAAAATGCCGAGCATTACTATAACCCCGAAACAGTGCCCGAACCGGGTTTCCAGTATATGCCGGTTCAATGCCAGCATTGCGAAACCCCCCCCTGCGTACGCGTATGTCCCGTCCATGCGACCTGGAAAGAACCGGACGGCATCGTCGTAGTCGATTACAACTGGTGCATCGGTTGCCGTTACTGCATTGCGGCCTGTCCATACAAGGGACGGGTCTTTAACTGGGCCGAGCCCAACATCCCTGCGGAAGAGCTGAATACGGAGGTCCATTATCTGGGGAACCGGCCGCGAATGAAAAATGTCGTCGAAAAATGCACCTTTTGCATCCAGAGGGTACGGAATGGGCGTTACCCCGCCTGCGTGGAGGCCTGCCCCACCGGAACCCGGAAATTCGGGAATCTGCTCGATCCGGATAGTGAAATAAGGTACCTGATCGAAAATAAAAGAGTATTTCGATTAAAGGAAGACTTGAACACGGAATCCAAGTTTTATTACTTCTTTTCTGCATAGCCGTTTAGAGGACGCATGGAAGCCTGGATATTTTTTAAAAGAACAGTCCGGATGGTCTTTGTCGGGACGAAAGTGTACTACCTCTGGTGTGCCTTTCTGCTCGCCATCATCGGTGTGGCGATCACCTTCTACGCGAAACAGCTTGATGCGGGACTGATTGTAACTAACATGCGAGACCAGGTCTCCTGGGGTCTCTATATCGGGAACTTTACCTACCTGGTCGGCGTTGCCGCCGCCGCCGTGCTCCTCGTGATTCCGGCGTATATCTACCACTTCGATCCCATCAAGGAAATTGTCGTTTTGGGGGAACTCCTCGCCGCTTCGGCCATCATCATGGCTCTAATGTTTGTCCTTGCCGACCTCGGCCGACCCGACCGGTTCTGGCACATTCTCCCCGGCATCGGAATCCTCGCCTTTCCCGATTCTCTGCTGGCCTGGGATGTGATCGTCCTGAACGGCTATCTGGTGTTGAACACCATCGTTCCTGTCTATATCCTGATCAAGACCTACTTCGGCAAGGAACCGGTAAAGAAATTCGTCATTCCGCTTGTTTTGCTTTCCATCCCCTGGGCGGTGGGCATTCATACGGTGACTGCGTTTCTCTACAACGGGCTTGCCGCCCGGCCCTTCTGGAACGCCTCTATTCTGGCGCCCCGTTTTCTGGCCAGCGCCTTTTGCTCGGGGCCGGCGATGGCCCTGATTATTTTTCAGATTTTGAGAAGGACGGCGGGACTTAAAATCAAGAACGAGGCATTGTTCAAGGTCGCGGAGCTTATGGCCTACGCGATGTTCATCAATCTGTTTCTACTGGGAGCCGAACTTTTCAAGGAGTACTACACGGCCACCATTCATTTGGCGCCGATGCAGTATCTCTTTCAGGGGTTGCACGGCCACCACGCATTGGTCCCCTGGATCCGGTCGGCCATGGTGATGAATATCACCGCTTTTCTGATTTTTCTGATTCCCTCAACCCGAAAGAACCTGATCACGCTCAATATCGGTTCGCTGCTGATCATTGTGGGGGTGTGGATTGAAAAGGGACTTGGCCTGATCGTTCCCGGCTTCATACCCGATCCGCTTGGAGAAATTTACGAATACCTGCCGAATATCAATGAAATAGCCATTTCTCTGGGGATCTGGGCCTTCGGGCTCCTCATTTTTACGCTGTTCATGAGGATCGCCATCCCCATCCAGCGGGGAGATTTCGTCCACTCGAAGTACGGCAAGGCCGCAGGCAAGCCTCAATACGAACCGATAAAGCCATAGGGAGGGCCATAAACGGCAACGGAGTCGTCGGATAATGACGCTATTGGAAATATGAAGACCTCATGTTCTGTCATTCCCGCGCAGGCGGGAATCCAGTCTTTTAAAGATGGTCACAGAGAACTGGATACCCGCTTTCGCGGGTATGACGACTTTTTACGAGGTCGTCAATAATGGATGCGGAGGGATGGCATGAAAGATTTCTTTAAAAACCTGCCGGAACAGGCGGTGAGGGTTGTGGTGCTCTTTCTGATTTTGGCGGTGGGGTTGCTGGCGATTCGGCAATTCATTATTCCGCCCGAAATGAAGGATCCTGTTATACAGAAAATTTCTTCGACCCAACGCGAAGCGGCCAAAGGGATCAAGTATGCCGGCGCTGAGATCTGCGCGCAATGTCATGAAAAGGAACCGGAAATCAAAAAGACCGGCTACCACAGGGATTTGGCCTGTGAATCCTGTCACGGCGCCGCACAAAAACATGCCGACAATCCCACCGATGTAAAACCCGAGTCGCCGAGAAAGCGTGACTACTGCGTGTACTGTCACCAATACAATTCCTCAAGGCCGACAGGTTTCCCGCAGATCAACCAGGAGACGCACAATCCGCGGCAACCCTGTATAAATTGTCATAACCCGCATAACCCGAAGCCGCCCACGACCCCCCGCTCCTGCAACGCCTGTCATGCGCAGATTGAAAGGGCCAAGGCCGTGTCGTACCATGCGCTGATCGACTGCACTGTTTGCCATACGGCGCCGGAAAAACACAAGAGCTCGCCGCGAACGGTAATACCGACAAAGCCGGACAAGCGGGAGTTCTGCGGAAAATGCCATGACAAGGGTTCTCCCAAGAAGGGCGTGCCGACCGTTGATATGGCCGCGCATGGCGAAAAATATGTTTGCTGGCAGTGCCACTATCCACACACGTTAGGAGGAATCTAATGGAGCGGCGAGACTTCTTGAAACACCTTTGCTGGGTTATTTCGTCCGGCGGCATCATGAGCGGACTCACCGCAGACGCCTGGGCGGCCATACTGAACAAGGACTACGATACCACGAAACACTACTACGGAATGGGTATCGACATCGACAAATGTATCGGTTGCGGCCGGTGCATGCAGGCCTGTAAAACGGAAAATGCTGTGCCTGCCGCACCCTTCTACTTTCGCACCTGGGTGGAAAGATATGTGATCAAGACGGACCGGACCGTTTCCGTCAATACCCTCAATATGGAAAGTGTTGCAAAACCGGATGTTCTCCCGGAAAAGGAGGTGCTGCGCAGTTTTTTTGTGCCGAAGCTCTGCAACCAGTGCGATCACCCGCCCTGCGTTCAGGTTTGTCCGGTAGGCGCTACATTCAAAACAGACGACGGCGTGATCCTTGTGGACAGCAAACGCTGTATCGGCTGCCGATACTGTATCCAGGCATGCCCTTACGGGGCCCGTTACCTTCATCCGGAAACCCGGGTAGCCGATAAATGCACCTTCTGCTATCATCGCCTGGTGAAGGGCTTGCTCCCCGTGTGCGTGGAGGTCTGCCCGCAACAGGCCAGGGTTTTCGGTGATATGAAGAGCATCGCGAGTCCCCTGGGACGGTTCACCAGGATGAACAAGATCCATGTCCTGAAGCCGTCGTTAAATACAGATCCCAAAGTTTATTACGCAAATCTCGATGGGGAGGTGAACTGATATGGAAGCCGCCCAGAATTTAATGGAGCTTTCCAGGCAGGTAGTGGGTTTTATCTATCCGAACGAGATCGATATCCAGTGGTCGATATTGATCGTCGTCTATCCCTATATCACAGGACTGGTCGCCGGAGCCTTCATTTTGGCGTCGCTGGTCAAGGTCTTCAACGTGAAGGAACTGCAGCCCACCTACCGGTTGGCGATGCTGACGGCGCTCGCGTTCATGCTGATCGCGCCTTTGCCGCTGCAACTCCACCTTGGCCGGCCGGAGCGCTCCTATGAGATGTTCATGACCCCCAATCTCACTTCCGCCATGGCCATGTTCGGTTTTGTCTATCTCTGGTACCTGATGCTGGTGCTTCTCTTGGAAATATATTTTGAATATCGGCGGGATATGATTGTCTGGTCTTCCGAGTCAACCGGTCCGAAAAGGTGGCTGCTTAAGCTCCTCTCCCTCTTTTCGACCGACATCAGCGAAAAGGCGGTCGCCTTCGACAAGAAGACCGTTAAAGTCATCACGATTATCGGCATACCCTCGGCCTTTCTCCTCCACGGATATGTGGGCTTTATATTCGGTTCCATCAAGGCGAATCCCTGGTGGAGCAGCGTCATGATGCCGGTCGTATTTCTCTTCTCGGCCATTGTCTCGGGGATTGCGATGGTCATGTTGCTCTATATGATAATCAAGCCTCTCCTCGGCGGGAAAATCGATATGAAATGTCTCGACAAGGTGGCCTCTTTCCTGTTCTACGCGGTCATCGTTGACTTTTCGATTGAGGTTCTCGATTTCATCCACCGTCTTTATGAAAGCGAGGAATCGATCAAGATTCTCTCCCAACTGGTGGAGACGAAGCTCTTCATAAGCCTGGTGGTGCTTCAGATACTGATGGGGATGCTGCTGCCGTTGCTGGTCATGGCGATCATCAAGATATTCAAGCTTCAGGAAGAGGTCCGGAAGCTTCTCTATTTCGTCTGCGGCTTACTGATCCAGTTGGGGATCTTCAGCACCAGGTGGAATGTGGTGATCGGCGGACAGCTATTTTCGAAGAGCTTCCGGGGGCTTACGACCTACAAAATGGAAATGATGGGCATAGAGGGGTTCCTCGTCGCGCTGGTTTTGCTGATAGTTCCGTTTGTGATTCTTGCGATCCTGATCAAGCTGCTGCCGCCTTGGAAGAAGGAAGAATTGGCAAGCAACTAAATGTTGATGGCGCTTATTGGGGACAGGCTGAAAACCTGTTATGAAAAAAGGTTTATGGCTGGTTATTATGATGTTCGGAGGAAGATGGCAGTTTCTGCCAACGTCCCAGGATGACTGATTCTACGGCCGTAGCAAGGCCGAAGGACAAGACGCTGAGAACCAGAGGCATGCCGTGTCCGCGAATAAGGTCGTACAGAAAAACATTGATGGCGCCGATTGCTGTCAACATGATGGCCACATTGCGCAGTTCCCTGCTGCGGTTTGCCAGGGCGAAAAACATCAGGACAATGGCTGACAAATTAATGATGACCGACCGGCCCGCCTGGAGGACATTGTTCAAATCAGCAGGAACGAAAAATATGGCCGCGACTTGGTAAAGTATCACCCGCAACATGACAAAGGCGCTCAGGAGAGCCGCCAGCAAAACCGTTACGGCGCTAAAATCGCCCTTGTCGACCCTCGAAAAAAAGGTCGACTCCGCGGGTGGTTTCCTGTTGCGGCACCACCGGTATTGTAAAAGACCCAAACAGGCGATCCCGGCGGGGGAGACGACGCTTGTCAGAAAAGATGAGGGCGCCTCCCAAACGTGAAGCGCCACTGCCATCGTTATACTCGCATAAATCTGCAAGAGGTAAGATGTTAAACGAACACTGCCGCTGCACCACTTTGCCGACATAATCGCCGCCCAGAACGCAACCGCTGACAACAAGGGGAGGGGCAGCAAAATATTGCCTGCGGCTTCGGGGAGAGCAAGTCCCAGTAAAACGGATCCGGCAAAGAAGAAGGCATTGGTCCCGTGTGCCCCTTGCCGGTCCCGGTTTGCCAGCCATGCCGCTGCCGCCAGATGCCCCGCTCCGACGACAACGCCGATGGCGCCGAGCATCCGCATACCACCACCCGTGGCGGACACGACGTACTGGGCCAGTGCGAAGGTCCATGCCGCATTGATCGTGGGGAGCACGAGTTCAAATCTGCTTATCTTGTCCGGCAGGGTGCGGATGATTCCCATAAATGCCGTTATCACGTATGTTGCCGTAAAAACAGTCAAAAGCGGCAGGAACCAGGCCGGCGCCAGTATCCTCATCGGGACTTCGCCACCCCGCAGCGCCATCCCGAGTTTGATGCCCCACAGGGTAATCATGAAAATTGTCACCAGCAGCAATATCCAGCGAAGCCAGAAATACCTTTGGGAGCGGGCTTTAAAGTAACCCAGGAGATTTGCAGACAGAAGGACGATTCCCAGGTAAGGAAAATAGGGAGTGGGGTAATCTATCGCTGCACCCGAGAGGCACATGCCGATGTTCCCTATGGCAAGGGGGGCTGGAACCCGGTAGATGTAGCTGATCGCCGCGGCGCCGAGGCCGGTCAGCATCAGGAGGATATAAGCCGGGACAGAAGGAAGGACGTCAAAACGGGAATGCGCTTCCACGACGACGGCAAACATCAAAATCGTTCCGCACACCGTGAATACTGGCGCCAGTTGGTTGGCCCTCCCGTATCTTCGCCAGCCTATGAACATCAGAACGGCGGCGTAACTCATGCCGATGATGGAGCCGACCGGAAGGCTGATTATGCCGTTGTCGGTAACGGTGCGCAACACCAGGGCGATGACCAGGAGGAAACAAATCGTGGAAAGACGCTGCAGGAGCGAGGAGCGGCCCACCCATGACAAGAGCGCCTCCGATGCATCGGGGAGTTGATCATCCGGAGGCGCCGCCCCTGTATTGACTGGTATAGATCCGTAAAGATCGACCTTTGCCGAAAGTGCATCCACCCTCAGAGTCAGCGCCTCTAACCGAGTGGCGATTTGTTCCATCCCCGCTTCAAGAGAGGATAGCTTGTCGGTCATCTTCTCCACCGTGCATCGAATGTTTTTGCTACACCGTGAAGCCGGCACGCGCCCGTGTAAAAAAGTGAGAGAGCCCCGCGCCTCTTCTGCAGCCGCAGGGCTACTTACCCTTGCCTCCGCCACCCGGCACGTCTTCACCGCCGGCGGAATGGCAGTCGCTGCAATTCATCGTGATCATACTGTCCCCGATATCCGTCGGATGGATAAACCCATTCACCTTTGTCCCCGGTCGAATGTTTTCCTGCCTCTGTCCCAGGACGGTGTGACAGATGTTGCAGTCCTTGGAAATGACCTTTCCTTCCGCGGATTTGTGCTTTCCGTCGTGACAGCGGAAACAACCGGGTGTGTAGAAATGACCGATATGGTCGGGGTAGGTGTTCCAGGATACCTTCATATTTGGAAAGAAATTCCTGTTATAAATATCCTGCACGCGCTCAACGGCCTGTCTGATCGCTGCGGCTTTATCATTGGCTGTCTTCGGGTAATTCTTGGCATAGTACTCCTCGATGCCTCTGGCGATCGTAGCCATCCCCTCACCCTTGGTCTTATACGGCTTGGTGAGAAGCTCTACGGCCACTTTCTTGACGAAAGGCAGTGTGGGGTCGATATGGCCGGACACGAAGTTTTCGTCCATCTCCTGGCCGGGGGAACGATAGACATGCGTCGGACGGTTGTGACAGTCGATGCAATCCATAAGGCGCTTTTGGCCTTTGGCGATTTCCTCCTTGGTAAGAGGCGCATCTTCTTGATTGTATTCTGTTAACCTGCCGTCCTTCTCCTTTACTGCGACATAGGGTATGTCGAGACGTTTGTTGTCCCTGGCAAAGTAATAAACTTCGCTGCCGATATGCCAGTGTATGCCCGCCCCTGTCGGGGCCTTGGGAGTGCCGCCGATATTGATCAGCATATTGATCTCCCGGGATGTATTTTTTTCATCGGCCGCATAGTGATAGAATATCCTTTGCCTGCCTGAGTAAAATTTTTCCGGCCAATGGCAACGCTCGCAGATGTCGCGCGCGGGCCGGAGGTTTGCGACTGGGGTTTCGATAGGAACCGAGTAGGTGTGCGCCAGCACGGCATATATCTGTTTCAAACCGGAAATCTTGGCCTTGACATACCACTTTGCCCCCGGTCCGATATGGCAATCCACGCAACGGACCCGGGCGTGGGGGGATTTACTCCAGGCGCTGTATTCCGGGGTCATGACCGTGTGACAGAGCTTTCCGCAAAACTCGGCTGACTCGGTGAAATGATATCCCTTCATCGCTGCGATTGAAATAATGAGAACAAAAAGCACGGTGCCGAAAATGAAAATGACGAACAACCGGCGCTTGTGGCGATCGTTCAAGTCAAGATCGGGATAGGGCGTGATAACGTCGGGCTTCGCCTGCCGATGCTGCTGCCTTAAACGGTAAGCGCCAATGGGCACAAGAAGCAGGCCTACAATCAGCATTGCGGGAAAGATAAAATAAACGAGCACCCCCAGATAGGGGCTGTCCACGCCGGTAATCATTTCCATGGATAGCATCACGATGATCAAACTGGTGGCCACCGTAGCCAAAATCATACCAACAAGGCTGATAATATTGAAGAAATACCCAAGTATTTCTTTCCTTTTTTCAGACATTCTTCCTCCTCGTTTCTCTCATACGGAATATTTTACAATGTATAGCGTTTGTATCGACATCTGAACGGGTAATAAGAATAAGGTATCGACTTTACCGGCGGGTGTATAGTGGGAGTTTTTTTGCTTGTCAAGAAATATTTTACAGCGGAAAAGGGGACGGGGATGCGATCTCGTTTTTTTCTTGACAAGGCACCCCCTTATGATTTAATTACCACCAAAATAGTAGTATATAGATTTGAAGGTTGGATATGCGCATTTCTACAAGGTCCCGGTACGGTGTAAGACTGATGCTGGCCCTTGCCCGTAACTATGGCAAGGGCTATGTTTATTTAAAGGATATTGCCCGGGGAGAGGGCATGTCGGAAAAATATCTCAGTCAGATTACGATCTCGCTCCGGGGCAGGGGTTTGATAAATTCGAGCCGGGGGGTCCGGGGCGGTTATATCCTGGCGAAGGCCCCGGCCGAGATCACCCTTAAAGAAGTCGTTGACGTTCTGGAAGGCGATACGTCGCTTGTGGATTGCGTCAGGGATAAATCCGTCTGTGCACGGGCGGCTGTATGCGCCAGCCGCGATGTTTGGGTGCTTCTCGAAGGCAAGATATCGGAGGTGCTCAATGCCATTAATCTGGAGCAACTGGTCAGGTTGAACAGGGATAAAATTGAAGAGACCCTTTCGCCGCGCATATAATACTCGCTCGTTAACTGAAAGCAGCAAGATCAAAGGTGCAAACACAATGAAATCCATATATCTGGATCATGCGGCAACCACGCCGGCGGACCCCGAGGTTGTCGAGGCGATGCTGCCGTATTTTACGGAACATTTCGGCAATCCCTCCAGCCTGCATTCCTTTGGACAGGAGGCGAAAAAGGCGGTGGAGCGGGCGCGCGATTCCATCGCTTCCCTGATCGGCGCTGATGCCGAGGAGATCGTCTTTACCAGCGGCGGCACGGAAAGCGACAATTTTGCACTGAAAGGCGTTGCGGCGGCGAGAATGGAGAAGGGCAACCATATTATTACCACCGTGATCGAACATCATGCGGTACTGGAGACATGCCACGACCTGCAAAAGCAGGGATGTATGGTTACCTGGCTGCCTGTGGGCAATGACGGTGTCGTTGACCCCGATACCGTAAAAAAGGCCATTACCGATAAAACAGTTCTGATTTCCATCATGCACGCCAATAATGAGGTGGGCACGATCCAGCCCCTCGCCGCAATCGGGAAAATTGCCCGTGAGAAGGGGGTATATTTCCACACGGACGCGGTTCAGACCTTTGGGCATATTCCCATGGACGTAAATGAACTGAACGTGGATTTGCTGAGCGCCTCCGGTCACAAGCTGTACGGGCCGAAGGGCGTGGGAATTATGTATATAAGGAGGGGGACAAAGATCTCCCCTTTCATCCGCGGGGGCGGGCAGGAAAGGGGACGCCGTTCTTCCACCCTCAATGTTCCGGGCATCGTGGGCATGGGCAAGGCGGTGGAACAGGCCGGTAAGCTAATGCATGAGGATGCCAAAAGAATCAGCGCCCTGCGCGACAAATTCATCAGGGGGGTGCTCGAAAACATCGACGAAGCACAACTGAATGGTCATCCGACGCAAAGGCTCCCCAATAATGTGAACATCTCCATCAATTGCCTCGAAGGGGAAGCGCTGCTCCTGAACCTGGATATGGAAGGGATCGCCTGTTCCAGCGGCTCCTCCTGCTCCTCGGCAAATCTCGATCCGTCCCACGTTCTTGCGGCGCTTGGCGTTCCTCCCCTGCTTGCCCACGGCTCGCTGCGCTTTACGCTGGGGAGATCAACAACCGAGGATGACATTGATACGGTAATCCGCGTTTTGCTCCGCATCGCAGGGAGATTGCGGTCCATGTCTCCGCCCTATAAAAAGAAGGAAAACCCGGGGAAATGAAAAAGAAGGTTCTGGTAGCCATGAGCGGCGGAGTGGATTCATCGGTGGCGGCTCTACTGCTGAAGGAAGGCGGATACGAGGTTACGGGTATGACCATGTG
>Ga0208373_1002381_pt1 | contig 21049 bp, 16 predicted proteins | sample RifOxyC2_FD_184036 | JGI IMG/M metagenome (GOLD analysis project Ga0208373, IMG submission 184036) | Soil microbial communities from Rifle, Colorado - Rifle Oxygen_injection C2 (SPAdes) | ecosystem: Environmental > Terrestrial > Deep subsurface > Rock core/Sediment | place: Rifle, Colorado... | reverse complement strand
CGTAAACTCAACATTGGCGTGTGCTTTAACATCAGTAAAGTTGGGGATAAAAGTAGCCCACATAGAAGCAGGATTAAGGAGCTTTGATAGGGAAATGCCAGAAGAGATCAATAGAATTTTAACAGATCAGGTATCAGACTATTTATTCACAACGGAAAAAGATGCAGAAAAAAATCTGTTAAATGAGGGGATAGCTAAAAGTAAGATCTTTTTTGTAGGAAACTTAATGATAGACACTTTGCTTATCCACAAAGAAAGAGCATCTAATCTAAAGAAACCAGATAGTAATGACTATGCTATCCTAACTTTGCATAGACCATCAAATGTTGACGATAAAGAGACTCTTTCTAACATTTTAGAAATAATAAGAGAGATCCAGTCTCAAATAAAAATAATTTGGCCGATGCATCCGAGAACAAGAAACAATTTAGAGGGATTTAATTTAAAAGAAAAATTAAAAGAAATGAAAAATGTTTCCATTTCAGATCCATTAACTTATCTCGAATTCATGAATGCTGTGATGAATTCTAAATTTGTGTTGACAGATTCAGGAGGAATCCAGGAGGAAACAACAGTTCTGAATATTCCTTGTATTACCTTAAGGGATAACACAGAAAGACCAGTAACAATAGAGCAAGGAACAAACTATCTTGCTGGTTCAAATAAAAATAGCATCTTAGAAATTATCCAAAAAGTACTAAACGGCAAAGCAAAACAATATAGGGGGATAGAATTCTGGGACGGGAAAGCAGCAGAAAGAATAGTCTCAGTGATTAAAAATGAAAAAAATAATTAATTACTATCCTTACCTCTTGATTGTACTCTTCTCCCTGTTAATGTTTTATAAGATATTCAAACCAGGCTTTTTAATTTATTTAGATAACCCCTATCATCTTTCTGAATTCAAGTTCTATATCTCAGAAATAGTTCAGGGAACTGGCTGGATTTATGGATGGTTTCCTCACGATTTTGCCGGATTTCCTTTAGCATCATTGTACCCTCAAATAGGGTTTTGGCTTATCACACTAATGAATTTGGTGCTAAAGATAGACCTAATTCTGTCTTATAAAATACTTGTATATTTATCTTATCTCTTACCATCAATATTCCTCTACATCTTGCTAAGAAAGTATCATAAAACAGGGGCTTTATTATTCACATTACTCTATATGGTGCTGTATCGTGATGTAGTCTTAACAGTCTTAGGGGGGATGTGGACATACTATTTTGGGTTAGGCTTCTTTATACTGTTCTTTTATTTTCTGATCAAATACTTTGAGAATCCGGATTCCTTAAAACTTGTAGCTATCCTGTCTTTAGTTCTTTCTCTTGCAATATTTTCTCATCCGTTTACAGCAATTGGGGCAGCTTTATTGTCCTTGGTATTCCTTTTCATCCACATTCTAATGAAGAGGCCAAATGTAAAAAAAATTATTTTTTCGTATGTAGCATTTTACGTTTTGTCTGCATTAACAACAGCTATATTCACATTTCAATTACTGCTTATGGGATCTTGGTCTAGAAGCTATGGATTTGGGCTAAGTGAATCAGTAATCCAGACAGTTTATAGAACTGTACTCCCTTTGTTCTTTGCAGCCTCAAAAAAATACCTTTTTTCTGATTTCATAAGTTCATTAGCCTCATTAAACATGAGCTTGTTTCTTAAAATGGCTTGGACCTTCTTTTTGTCTTCACTCCCCCAATTAATAATCTCTTTCTTCGCAATAATAGGAATGATTTACTTCTTTAAGGAAAAAAAGAAGGACTTTGTTTTAGCATCATGCTTCGTGTTTATAATCCTGGCTTTAATACTATCCAGCGGTTTCTGGCATCTTATTCCATTCTTGCACAACCTTCCGCTTCTGAATGGAATCCACAGCTATAGATTTTTTATTCAGCTAGAAATAACATTATTAATCTTTTCAGTTTATGGTCTTGCCAGATCATTAAAGAGTTGGAGTTTCCTGATTAAATACAAGAAATTAATAATAGTGGTTATAATAGCATTCTTTTTTGTAAACTTCAATTACTACATGCCTGAAGAAACACTAACCAGGACTTCTGAAAACACTCCAATCATGAAAGAAGAAATATTCCCCTTGTGGGAGTGGGTGAAAAATAATGCAGAGGGATCTAGAGAAAGAGTGATTTACCAATCATTCTGGGACAACATCTTAGATGCCGATGTTGAGGTTAACTCAATACATGCGATGTCTTACCATTATACTGGCGTTTCCCACATTGGAGGATGGTCTGGTGCACTTCCCTATCCCTTAGAAGGAACAGTTGGTTCAACAAAGGGTAAACGATTTTTAGGAAAGACAGTCTTAACGATATCTGACGAAGAAATTATAGAAAGGTCAAAGCTGTTAAATGCAAAATACATTGTTTCATCAGAAGATACCTTAAGATCAAGACTGCAAAGAATAAAAGAATTTGAGAAGGTTTATGAGATAGGACACTTCACAGTATTTTTGTTAAAGGATTACGAACCTAGCTGGATTGAACTTTCAACACCTGCAGTAAGTAGCGCTTTAACCTTTGAAAGTCAAAAAATGGAGTTTTACATAAACACCCCAGTTCAAAATGAAGCAATAATAAAGGTTTCACAACATCCTTTCTGGACAGCTTCAATAAATGGTAAGGAACTTAAACTAAAGCAGGATGAATTTGGACTGATGAAGCTGGAAATCCCCCCAGGGGAATATGTTTTAAGATTAGAATATAACGCAAAAAGGATTTCACATTTGGTTGTAAGCATCATAGGAATACTTTTAACCTTAACCTTGTTGGTAATTTCAAAATGGAAAAGAAATTAAAAGTTTCTTTGTTTGTTCCAGTGTACAATGAAGAAAAGATAATAGAGAAAAATACAGAGCAAATACTTAATGAAATAAGCAAACTACCTTACGATTTTGAATTAATCATTGTAGACGACTCTTCTACAGATGGCTCTAGTAAAATCCTGGAAAGGCTTTCTAGAACAACCCCCAATTTAATCCATCTACGGTATGAGAACGGACCAACAAGAAGGGAGAATCTTGCTCAGTCGTTTAAAAAAGCAAAAGGGGAGATAGTAGCATTTATGGATATGGATCTTGCAGCAAACCTAAAACACTTTCCAGAATTAATAAAAACAATTAAACAAGGTTATGACATTGTTACAGGAAGCAGGTATGTAAAAGGTGCAAAAACTAAAAGAAAGCTTTCTAGATGGGTTATAAGCCACTTATACAACCTGTTTGTAAGACTTTATTTTAAAACAAAAATAAGGGATCATGAGTGCGGGTTTAAAGCATTTAAAAAAAATATAATCATTCAGTTAGTGGATGAAATGGGGTTTGACAAAACTTTAAAGAGGGGTGTCGCGTGGGATACTGAGATGCTGGTAAGAGCATTAAGGCACAGCTATACAATTAAAGAAATACCCATAATCTGGAATGAAGGAAAAAAATCAGAATTGCATTTTAGCAGAGATTCCAATCTCCTTCTCTACCTCCTAAGATTGAAAAAAAGACTCAAAAACAAATATATTTAAAACAAATTCCTTTAAGACTCTAAATGGAAGAATCAGGTCATTTAAGGAGGATATTCTCAGGAGCATTAATCATTTTGATAGGCACATTTATCTCAAAACTCTTGTCTTACGGTTACAGGGTCATAGTTGGTAGGATTGGAACAGAGCAATATGGTCTTCTATCACTGGGATTAGCAATTTCAGGAAGCTTGATTGTTATTTCCACTTTAGGGTTAAATATTGGTGTACAAAGATATGTTTCTTACTACAAGGGCAAGATGGATAATGCAAGAATAAAAGGAGTGATTACCTCCTCACTTAAGATACTCCTCCCTTTAAGTCTTTTCTTTGGAGCCCTGTTATTTGCTTTATCAAACTTTGTTTCAGTAAGATTTTTTCATAATGAAGGTCTTTCTCTCATATTAAAGATACTTGCTGTTTCAATACCATTAACCGTCCTTGGTGATGTCTTTTTGAACACTATAAGGGCATTCCAGAAAGTGAAATATGAGGTGTTTACAAAAAACATCGGAGAAAGCTCTATTAAGTTCATATTAACTTTTATTTTTGTCTATCTGGGCTTTGGAGTTGTCGGAGCAAGCATAGCCTATGTAATAGCAGTGTTTTTCACATTTTTATTGTCATTAATCTTTGTAGAAAAAAAGATTTTTCCAATATTCAGAACAAAAGTAATCTCTATCAAGTCAAATAAAGAGCTTGTAATCTACTCAATACCTTTAGTGCTAAACACATTTGTTTTTCTGGTTATTCTTTGGACAGACACAATAATGCTGGGTTATTTCAAGAATGCATCAGACGTAGGGATCTACAATGCAGCCTTGCCAACAGCACAATTAATGCTTGTTATACCAAATGCTTTAGTTGTTTTATTCCTCCCAATCTTAAGCGAGTTATATGCCCAGGAAAAAACACACATGTTTAGTTCTCTATACAAAACAATCACTAAGTGGATCTTTGGAATTAACTTAGCCCTCCTTATAATCTTTGTAGCTTTTTCAAGAGAAATCTTAACTGTCCTCTTTGGTAAAGAATATTCTGCCGGTTCAGGAATACTGGTTTTAGTCTCAATATGCTACTTTGTGTTCTATTTGTTTTTAACTTCAAACAGAATTCTTCTAGCCCTAGAAAAAACAAAATCAGTCTTTTACATTACCTTAATCGGGGCAGTATCAAATTTTGTGTTTAACTTAGTATTAATTCCAACCTATGGAATCATGGGTGCGGCTATTGGAACTGGCGCTTCTTTAATAATAATGGCAATTATCCTGTTAGTGTACACAAAAAAAATAACAAATGTAACACCTTTCAAGAAGAATTATATCAGGATACTAGCTTCAGGGGTATTGGCGTTTTTGATAATTTCTTGGTTGAAAAACTTCTTCCTCCCAGAATCATTACCCAAGTTAATAATTGCCTCACTGGCATCTTTAATAATCTACTTGGCAATCCTCTTTGTCCTTGGTTCATTTGAAAAAGAAGACAGAGAGATGCTATGGTCCATCCATTCTAAGCCGAGATAGCAACTGTCTTAAACCTTTTCAAATTAAAACGTATATGGAAGAAGAACTGTATGAAAAAATCTGGGAAAGAAAAAAAGAAAACCAAGTAAACTATCACAAAAAAGGAACAAGGGCATATGAAGCTTCTAAACTAATCAGAAAAGGTGATAATATCCTGGATGTTGGATGTGGTGATGGGGCTTTATTTCACCTAGTAAAAGATAAATGCAAAGCCTATTATGGCACAGACATCTCAAAAACAGCTTTAAACTTGATAAAAGACAAGAAGGTGCATACAAAAATAGTAAACCTAAACACCGAAAAGCTACCATTCAAGGATGGGTTCTTTGATTATACAGTCTGTCTGGATGTAATAGAGCACATTTTTGACCCAGTTAACCTTATTAATGAGCTTTTTAGAGTAACGAAACCAAAAGGATATGTAATAATCTCAACACCAAACATCAGATATTACAGGTATATAGCAAGACTTATATCTGGAAAATTTCCTCTCACTTCAGGAGATCTAGAACACTATGACGGAGGGCACATCCATTATTTCACATATCAGGATATAGTGGATTTGTGCATTGGCCAATCTTCAAAAGTGAAGAAATATGGAATAAACACCAGGTACATGATAGAATTTCTTTCAGGAGGAGTGCTTGTAAAAGCTAGGAAAAATGATAAGTAAAAAATTCACAATTTGGTTTTGCCTAAGCTTTGGATATTTCTTAATTGGTGCATCTTTATACTTTGACAGGTTAACGCTAAAGAATCCTAACATAGACTTGTTTACATGGGGGCTAGCAGTAATTCTCTGGACTGCTGGAACAATAGCCAATTTTAAGAACCGTCCAGTGAATAAGGCATAAGGTTTATAACTGTTTCTTAAGGAATAGACAATATGAACATTTTGGGGATTACAGGACCAATCTCTTGGAACAATGCAGCTGTCTTAATAAAGGACGGCAAATTAGTGGCTGCAGCAGAAGAGGAAAGGTTCACAAGGCAGAAATTCGCTCCAAGAGTCCTCCCAGTAAACGCCATAAAATACTGCTTAAGTGCAGGCAATCTAACTACAAATGATGTAGACTATATCTCTGTAGGTTTTGACACTCCCAATGCTTTTGTTGAAAAAGGGTATGGGGTTTACTTAAAACATCTGAGATTCTATCCTTTCATAAAAAAGAATAACTACATAGGGGATCCATTAGAAGGAATAGACACTTATTTTACATACAGGAGGGAGATGAAAAAACTTGTAGACTTATTCAAGGATAAAAAGATTTCTAGAAAGATTGTATATGTCCCCCACCATTTTGCTCACGCAGCAAGTACTTACTTCACTTCCGGATTCAAAGAAGCGAATATAATATCTTTGGATGGAAGGGGGGAGGATAGTTCAACTTTACTTGCCACTGGAGAAAATGGAAGGATAGAGATTACTGATACATTTTCTGTGCACAACTCTCTCGGTAATTTATACTCAGCATTTACCAAGTGTTTAGGCTTTAATCCCCACTGTGATGAGGGAAAAGTTATGGGTCTTGCATCATATGGTAAACCTGTTTATGATTTAAAGAATATAGTAAAAATAACTCCGGACGGTTATGCTTTTTCAAGAGACTGGTATTATGAAGTGATTAGATTGTTTGGAAAAAACTTAAGGAAGAAAGGAGATCCTATCACTAAGGAGCATGAAAATCTTGCAGCTTCACTACAATACACGCTGGAGAAAGTTGCAGTTAACCTAGCAGCAATAATGCACAATAAAACAGGCTACAAAAATTTTTGTTTAGCCGGAGGAGTCTCACTAAACTGCGATATGAATTCTAAAATCTTGTTTAAAGATTTTACAGATGATATATTCATACAACCCGCTGCTCATGATGCAGGTTCAGCTCTTGGAGCAGCATTACATGTAAGCTCAAAAAACGGGGATAAACCTTACTTCAAGATGGAGCATGCTTACTTCGGTCCAGAATATTCAAATGAAGAGATAAAAGAAGTTCTAAATGAATGCAAGATCAAGGCAGATTTTTACAAAGATATAGAAGGGATAACCGCAGAAAAATTGGCAAAAGGATATATTGTTGGCTGGCATCAAGGTAGGCTTGAGTTTGGACCAAGAGCCTTAGGTGCTAGATCCATCTTAGGGCATCCAGGAAAGAAGGGGATGAAAGAAAAAATTAACAAAGAAGTTAAGCATAGAGAGTGCTATGACGAAAAGACTGAAATTTTAACTAAAGAAGGATGGAAATTATTTAAATATTTAGAAGGAAACGAAGAAGTAGCTACCCTAAACCCAAAAAACAATGAATTAGAATATCAAAAAATAACCAAAAAAACAGAATATGAATGTAAAGATAAAATGGTATATTTTAAAAATAAAAGAATTGATTTAATGGTTACCACAAATCATAAAGTATGGGCAAAAAGAATAAAAAACCATAGCAGAGGACATCATCTTAAGCAGAAATTTAGATTTGAAACTGCAATTAATCTAATAGGAAAAGAAAATTTTCAGATAAAAGCAATAGATAAATGGAAAGGAAAAGAAAAAAAATATTTTATATTGCCCAAGATAAAAAAAAGTAAATATGATAATAGGCCGCAAATTAGCAAGATTACAATGGATTTGTGGTTGGAGTTTTTAGGGTACTATCTATCGGAAGGTTCTTTTACTTATCACAATGGTCATTATGGAATATATATATCTCAGTACAAAAAGTCTAAGTCTTATAAGCGAATTGAAAAATGTTTGAATAAGATGGGATTTTGCAAGTGGGGCTATACCGCAAAAAGTTTTAGAACGTATGATAAACAACTCTATAGATACTTAGAACAGTTTGGTAAGGCAAAAGACAAATTCATACCAAGAGGATTACTCCATCTGTCTGAGAGGCAATTAAAAATATTATTTGATGCACTCATGCGTGGCGATGGAACTTATAGGCCAAAGCAATACAAGTATACCACTATTAGTAAAAAGCTAGCGGACAATATCCAGGAGTTAGGAATTAAGTTAGGATATAGTGTGACAACCTCTAAAGAGAAGGTAAGGGACCAAAGCCGTCAAGATAAATACTATGTAAGGCTAAACAAAGGCAGCAAAATCTCTTTTGTAAGAAAAAATCAATCTAAGTTAGTGTCTTATAAAGGGAAAGTGTATTGTGTGACAGTCCCCAAATACCATATTTTATGTGTAAAAAGAGGAGAAAAGATTGTTTTTAGCGGAAATTCCTGGAGGCCATTTGCTCCATCAATGCTTGCCGAGTCAATGAAAGACTATGTTGAAGATGCCCACGACAGTCCGTTTATGATACTAACATTTACAGTTAAAAAAGAGAAAAGAAAAGAGATCGCAGAAGCAACCCATGTAGATAATACTGTAAGGGTGCAATCAGTGAAGAAAGAAGTAAATCCTCGTTATTACAGGCTAATCAAAGAATTTGAAAAAGAAACCTCAATTCCTGTTTTATTAAACACTTCTTTTAACGATAATAATGAACCAATAGTCTTAACACCAAGAGACGCAATAAGGACATTTATGGTTTCAGGAATGGACTATCTTGCTTTAGGAAATTACTTGTTAAAAAAAGTTACTTAAGATAAGAACTCCACATCCTACCATATTTCGTTCTCATCATTTCTCTGGAATGTTTTCTTCCCTTTAACTCAAACCATATATCATAGTATATTTTAGTTACAACTCTTAAAAATTCAAAAAAAGAAGTTTTGAAGACAAAATTCTCAAAAGGAGTATGCCTTAGCTTCATCTCAACAGTTATAGCAAGATTCTGCTGAGCTTTCTTGAAATTGTGCTTAGGCAGAGGATCACCAACAACTTTGAAATTTCTCTCTCCGATACCTCTATTTTCTAAAGATACTATTTGCTCTATCTCATCAGGATTGAATCCCATAATTTCTGCTGCAGCGCTATCTAATGAAACTATATCATTAGAAGCAAGAACATGCCCAACAACAACTGGATCTCCGGATTTCGGACCTTCTCCTTCCATTGCAAATATAGCATCCATAACTGCAAAAGTAAGCTTTGGTTTAAAGAATTCATTTATGTCTGCCAAAACAGTATTAACATGCACATGAAAAGTGTGCCTTATATCTGGCAAACATCCCCACTGATTTTTTATTGCACCAGTAATTTTAGTTATGCCGTGAGTTTTCATAACAGGCAAAGTAATAATATGATTGGCATTAAGAAGGGTTTCACTTAGCCTTATATCCCTTACAACTTTCCCTTTGATTTTCATAGGAATAAATTTTCCGTGGCTTAAATTAATGACTTTAACATTATGCTTCTTAGCAACATTATTTATCCCAAGAACCGCAAAGGATTTCTCAGCATTCATATAGGCAGGGGTATTACCATCTGCGATTGTAATATCCTTAAAACCTGCTTTTTTTAACTGCGTAATAACCCCATCTATAACCATGGGAGTGGTAGTGCAGCATGGCATAATTCTATCCCACACAGCATTAACTTTCAAAACAATTCCATCTTTCTTTATGTATTTTTTCCAGTTGGCCAACTCCATAACTCTACCAACAGCTTCAACAGCAGAATCATCAACTTTCACATTAGCAACGATAGACATAATCTTATACCAGGCCATAAATTTATAAAAGTTACCTAAACTTCTTCGGCCTTACCAAACCAAGCCTGTATTTGAAGATTAGATATAAATTTTGAAATCCCAGTATCAGCGCTTTCCAGAAATAACCACTAATTTTTGACCTTCCTAACCTTTCCCTATAGTTTATTGGAATCTCAACAACTTTAAACTTATTTTTGATTAAAAGTATCATTATTTCAGGGCCAAAATGGCTCCCTCCAACTGTAAATTTATCCTGTATTTTCCTTATCGTCTCTTTTTTAAATAATTTCATTCCTCCACCAGCATCTGTAAGGCAGGGGCCGTTGAATAAATATTCTATAACTTTTCCCAGGAACCAGTTTCCAAGTCTCCAAAACCAACTCATTTTTGCACCAGACCAAATCAACTCTTTCGAAGTTCTAGTGCCAAATACAGCATCAAAATCATCATCCATATAAGTTAGTAATTTTATAGCATCTTTCCCAACAAAAGTGCCTTCAGGTTCTGACATTATTATATAATCACCAGCAGCCTCCCTCAATCCTCTTTGCACAGCATGTCCATACCCTTTATTGTACTCATTCACGATTCTTGCATTTGTTTTCTTTGCTTCTTCAACAGTGCCATCTGTTGAATTGTTATTTACTACAACAATTTCATCAATTACCCCCGTACTCGAGAAATCATCTATTGATTTTTTAATTCCCTCTTCCTCATTGTAAGCAGGAAAAACCAAAGATACTGTTTTACCCTTCCACATTTTTCTTCTCTCCTATCAGTAACATCTGTTTGGCTAAAGGTTTGAATGGAGACATTAGATACATTCTAATTAAAAATCCGAATTTTGGAAGTCTGGATTTTAATGAAAAAGGCAAAAATCTATTTTCCCTTTTTATAATTTTGAAACCATGTCTCTTTATTAGATCTGACAAGCCATTATCAGTATAAATTGTCTTATGGGTGTAATCATCAAAATAGTCTTTATAGGAATATCTAAAGTTAGGCTGCACAACAATAATCCTTCCATCAGACTTTAGAACTCTAAATACCTCTCTTAATGTTTTTTTGGCCTCTTCTTGTGTCAAATGTTCAAAAAGATTGCTGGAGAACACAACATCAAATGAATTGTTTTTAAAATTACTTAAGTCAGTACAGTTGCCAACTACTGGTTTAACTTCCTTAGACGCATATTTAACAAATCCCTTGTACAAGTCTAGGGCATGTTTTTCTTTCGCTTTGATGTTATTAATAAACGAGCAGTATCCGGCTCCAATATCAAGAACTACAGCATCTTTAGGAACATACTTCTGTAAAAATCTAGCTACCTCTATCCACACTTTGTCTCTTCCGCTATCAAAAGATAGTCTGTTTTTGTAATACTCAGAATCAGGCATAATTCTTCTCTAAGTATTTATAGAACAAGTTTTTTAAATGTACCTCTACAGGTAACACAGAGATGTGATGCTTCATTCTCAATTTTGCAAAGGGTCTATAAACCTTAGACATATTTCTGAAAAGGAAAAAATGGGGTTTATTCGATAGAAAGTGCCACTCTATTTTCTTGTCTATAAATAAAGCGGCTAAATATAATACATCCATCAGCTGTTTTCTTTCCAAAGTTATCCATGGGCATTTCTCAGCTGCAGTTCCAGGATCCAAATCCGCCCATTCCATCAATGTTTTTGGGGGCTTATAACCATTCTTTATTGCTATATCATAAAGCTCAGTTCCAGGATAAGGGGCAAATTCAGTCATGCTGCTTATTTGGGCATATGGATTTTCCCTTAGTAACCGCAAAACGAGACTTGTTGTTAATTGTAAATCATGGTCTGTTTCTCCAGGCACCCCCGTAAAGAAGTTATATGAAGGCCTTATTTTTGGATGGTTTACTAGTCTTCTGTTAACAGTTATTGCATCCTCAACCTTAATATCTTTCTTAATAAAATCTAGTATTCTTTGTGATCCAGATTCAATTCCAATATGCAGTTCCCTAACTCCAACATCCTCCATCAAACTAAATAATTTATGATCAGCCCTTATTAGTTCATCTATTCTTGTCCCTCTGAACCCAACAACTACATCTATTTTTTCTTTCTTCATTGCTTCAAATAAAGCCTCAGCCCTCTTTAAATTTACAAAAAAATCATTATCATTAATATAAAGATAATCCGGATTAAACTTCTCCATCACATACTTTATATGCCTAATAGTTCTATCAACATTTTCAGGAATCCATTTACTGTCTGTTGCAGGAACGTGACAGAAAGTACATCTATGCGGGCATCCGCTGCTTGTTAATATGGAAAAAGAAGTTTCATTAAATCCAGCTCTCTTGTACTTCTTAATATCAACTAAATCGTAAGGCGGAATTTCATCTTCCAGGGAATTTAAATCTGTAGGGGGTCTGTTAGGGTTTTGTATTAATTTTCCATTTTTATCTTTAAAATGTAATCCCAATATTCCATGAAATGACTTTCCTTTATCAAGCGCTTCTAATGTCTCATACAAGGTTATTTCTCCATCCCCCTGCACTACTGCGTCTATTAAAGGATGTTCTAAGGTTTGCATAGGGAGCAGTGTGGAATGTATTCCTCCCCATATAACCAAAACATCTGAATTTTCTTTTACAAATTTAGAAACCTCTAAAGCATAATGTATTGGTTTTCCGGTCATAGCTGAAACCATAACAGCATAAGGCTTATCTTTTAAAGATTTTAATAATGTCTTTTTCCAATCTTTATCAATCCTACAGTCAATAATCTTAATCTTGTATCCTTTAGAATGAGCAACCCTGGCAGCATGAATTAAGGCAAGAGGTAAATCTACAATAATAGTCCCATACACCCCAATCTTGGGATAAATCATAATTAGCTCTTTCATTTTATAACGCCCAAAAAACGCTGTGTATCATAGACTTAGGATTGTTTTTAAATTTTTCGGCACTCATGAATGTATGAAAAGAAGAGACTCTTTGATTTTATTCGCCTTTGTCATAGTTACAACTTTGTTTTCTATCTTCAATGTCGGCTACGAGTCCGTGCATTCAGATGAGATTACATATCTATCTCTGGTAAAATTTCAGAATGATCCAGAGCTTTACTCAAAAGATATCCTAATATCAGAAACTCTTCCAGGTGTCCCAGTGCCAATGTACACTCTGTTAGGAGAATTATCAAAAATTATTGATAAAAACCCCCTATTTTTCTTTATTTACGTACTAACCAGGATATTATTAATATTGTCGGTGTTCTTTTTAGCCTATGTTTTGTTTAAGAATAAACTAGTTGCTTACCTTTCTGTAATTACTGTTATTTTAATAAGAGGTTTGTTAAACATAGCCAGTTTCAGCATTCTGGACAGAATGGTATCTTTCTTCTTTTTAGCAGTCCCACTAATTTTATTTTCTGTTGCTTTTTTTTTAAGAAAGGAATACATAATATCCTCAATGCTTCTGGCAATAGGAGTCTATCTGCATATAACCACTTCTTTTTTTGTTGCTTTGCTGTATGTATTTTATTTTTTGTTTAATCTAAAAGAAATAAACAAAAAAGTAATATACTCTTCTTTGATATACATTATAATTTCATTGCCGTTATTCATAAAATCTTTTTTAGCAGTATCTTCAGAATCTTTTAATTTGGACCAGTGGCTTTACTTTATCTGGATAAGAATAGCAGACCATTTCTTTCCCTTATCATGGAGTTTTATAAGTTATCTCTTATTTTTTATTTTAATTGTAATGTTTATTATATCATTTAAGTACAAACCTGAAAGTAGCATGCATAAAAAAATAGTTTTATTCTCTTTAGGAAGTTTGTTATTATTCATTATCGGGTTTGTATTTACAGAGATATTCCCAGTAAAATCAATAATCCAGGCAAGTTTCTTTAGAGGATTAGTAGTTTTTAGAGTGGTAGCATTCATCTATGTAATAAACTATATAATAAATTCCTTAAAGTCAAAAGAATCTAGAAAAGTTTTAGCATTGGGAATGGCAGCATTTTTTGTTCTAATTGCCGTTACACCTTTCTTTGCAGGAGCTCAAAAAGGAATTTTCTCTGAGGTAAATGTAGATAAAGAGTTAACATCTTGGGAAAAAATTTCAATAAAAGCAAAAGAGTTAACACCCAAAGACTCATTATTCATTACACCAACATTCAGTCAGGGCTTTACTTTCTTCTCTGAACGAAGTGAATTCATTAACTGGAAAACTTCAGGAGTAGGAGCCTACAGCACAGCCTATGTAACAAAGGCAGTTGAAAGATTTGAATTTGTATGTAAGCATAAGCTTAATTTTAATTCAAGAGCAGAATTAGTGGAAGAATGTAAAAAAGGATATGAAAACTTAAATGAATATGATTTAAAGATAGCAAAAGAAAAATATGGTGTGACCCATACCATAGTCGAAAAACCTAAAACCCTAGACTTAAAAATTGTGTACGAAAACGGAGAATATGTTATTTACAAATTATAAATTTTTATTAAATTCTCTGCTATTTTTCTGTAGCTGAAATTTTCCTCAACAGTTTTCCTTGCCTCTTTAGACAATCTACTTCTTTCCTTTTTATTATTAACTAAGAATTCTATTTTTTCTCTAAGCTGTTTCACTTCTCCTAGCTCAAAACTTAATCCTCCCCCATATTGTAGAAAATGATTAACAACCTTTCTATTGGGGATTATAACTGGGAGGCTGCAGGACATAGCTTCTACAATAGTTATTGTTGCTCTTGAGGGCCAAACCCCAATATCCGCAGCAGAATAATAGTAAGGCATTTCTTTTTGAGAAGCCCTGTCTAAAAAAATAACATCCATCATCTTAGACATCTCTTTCAGCTCATTCAAGTACTCCTCATCTCCTCCGCCAAGAATGGCCAGCTTGGCACCTTTAATTCCTGAAAAAGCATTAATTAATAACTCAATCTTCTTATTTCTGCCTACATGTCCTGCAGAAATAATTAAGACCTCTCTTCCAACTCCTAATTTCTTCCTTATCTTCTTTCTTTTTTCTTGATTAAATTTAAAATGCTCAATATCCGCCCCCAAGCTTGACTTGATTATCTCTTTTTTAATTCCATACACCCTCATTAAAAAATCTCCTGCTTCGGGGTTAGTAGAGATTATTTTATCAGCCTTGTTAAAAGTATATACACAAATTGGTTTTCTTAACAGTTTTGTTGTTAATATTGCTTTGAAGGTTGGAAAGATATCATAGTCATGCTGGTCCGCCACTAACTTGTATTTTAACTCATCTTTGTAAAATGCAGGCATTGCAGAGATAAACTGCCTTGGCTCATGCACATGTACTACATCAGGTTTAATCTCTTTCAAAAGTTTCTTAACGCCCGTAACAATCAAAAAACCTTTAATTTCAAATAGGACCGGTAACCTGTAAATTTTTACCCCTTTAAACTCACTTTCCCTTGAACCTTCTAGCTTAACACCTGGAATTTTTGGGACCCTATCAGTTGTTACGACATAAACATCATGTCCTAACTCTTTTTGATTTAAAGCCAGGTAATATTCCTCATACCCCAGCTCAGGCTGGAAATACCCTGTAACATGTACAATTTTCATAATATAAAAAAATCAAAAAAGCTTAAAATCTTATCCAGAAGCATAATTCAGCTTGAATAGGGCTTTAGCAGCATACCAATATCTCTTTACATCTTCTTTGCTTCTTATCTGCATCACCTGTCTCGCAATATAGGCAGGTCTGAAGTAAAATCTTCTATGCGCTTTTTTAATTATGCTCTTTAACTCTTTTTCTTCCATGCCCTCTGGAACATAGGCCAAGACTGCATTATCATCATACGCTAAAGGATTATAATCCTTGTAATTTTCATGCCTTATCTTCCCTTCCTTCTTTAACATATGGTAAAGCTCATTTCCAGGGTACAACACTAGAGTGTAAAAATTAGCTTCATCCAACCCAAGACCCAATGCAAACTTCACAGTATTCTCTATCGTTTCTTTAGTTTCTCCCGGCAGCCCGCAGATAAAAGATCCTCTGACATTTAGTCCAGCTTCTTTGGCCCACCTTACAGCATCCCTTATCTGGTTTAAGTTAGTCCCTTTCTTGATATAATCAAGCATATGCTGATTTCCATTTTCAATCCCATACAACACATGCCAGCACCCAGATGAATGCATGGCTTCTAAAATCTCTTTATTGACATTACTAACTCTTGTTAAACATGACCATGTAACATTCAGTTTTCTTTTCTTTATCTCATCACATATCTGTAGAACTCTTTTTGGATTTATTGTAAAAGTATCATCATAAAACTTTATTTCCTTGGCACCATAAACCTCAACTAATTCCTGCATCTCATCAACTACATTGATAGGATCTCTTTGTCTTGTCCAGTTTCCAAATACGCTTCTGTCGCAAAATGTGCATTGTGCAGGGCAGCCTCTACTTGACATCATTGTTCCTACTGGGAATTTCTTGTATGTAATGGGGCTTGGGTTGTATAACTCTAGAGGAGGAAGTAAATGTCTGGCAGGGAATGGCAGTTCATTAAGGTTAGCAATATAAGGCCTTATCCCTCCGAAATAAATTTTTCCCTTACTTCCTTTAGAATAGCATCCTTGTACCTCTTTGAAATTAAAATCTTTTTTCCTTATCTTCCTAGCAATTTCTCTAAATGTATACTCTGCTTCTCCAGTAACACCCAGCTCATAAAATTGGCTTTCCTTCAAAACCCTTTCAGGCATTGTAGCAACATGGGGCCCCCCAATTACGATAACGGACTTTGGAGAGACTTCTTTTGCATTTTTAGCAATCAAATTAGCACTTTCTACTTGTAGGATAGTGGCTGCAATCCCAATCATCTCTGGTTTTTCTTTCTCTATCAGACTTCTTATTTCAGAATGAGAGGTTTTTGTAGGAATGCTGTCTATGACTGTAACATCAAACTTATCTTTTTCTAAAACAGCAGCTATGTAAGCTATCCCTAATGGTGGAAGCACATTTACTGCAGCTTCAAAATCTCTGGCTTGTTCTTTTGCAGTCAAAGGCGGGTTGATTATCAAGACTTTCATTTTACCTCTTTTTCTCAATTACACTCCTATAAAGATTGTTTAGGTATTTCAAATGCTTTTTAGTTGTAAATTCTTCATTAATTATCTTTTGTGAGTTATGGGAGAATTCTTTTTGTAGTCTGGCATCCTTTAAAACTTTAACGGTTTTCTTAGCTAAAGCCTCAGAATCTGTAGCCTTAACAATAAACCCATTTACATTATTTCTCACTAAATCAACTATCCCTCCTCTCTTTGTAGCTACAATTGGTTTTCCAAGGCTCATGGCCTCATATAGCACAAAAGGACTATTCTCCATCCAAATACTCGGCATTACCAGTACTTTTGCTTTTTTATAATGCTGCACAACTTTATCATGCGGGATTTTTCCAAAAAAGGTAACATCTTTCTCAACTTTCATCTCCTTAGTCAATCCTTCCAAAGCAGCTTTCTCAGGTCCATCCCCCACTATATACAGTTTAACCCCCCTTACCCTTCTTTTTATCAGGGGGAAAGCTTTAACCAGGTACTCCACACCTTTATTTTTGCTTAAGGCTCCAACATATAACACAATATTGTTTCTGGGCATTGTTATTTTCACATCTTCAAATTCGATAAACTGAGGCAGCCATATTACAGGACCCATATTATGGTCTTTTAAGTAATCTCTTAATCTTATACTAGGAGAAATAAATAAATCAACAACATTTCTCTCTAATTTTATTCTTATTTTATTCCTTAAGTAAGTAGAAACCCAATGATGGAAAGGCAAACATCCTTTTCTCAGGCATTTGAATTGTATTCCTTCCACAGACTTGCAAACCTTTAGAGATTTCTTGTAAACACTCCACGAAGTAGGGCATATTAATCCCCAATCATGAACATGGTGTATAACCGGCTTCTTGGATTTCTTTAAAGCTAATAGCACAGAATTAGAATAGACATAATTGTTATGCACATGGATCAAGTCAGGATTTATTCTTTTTATATAGTTCGTTAGTTCCTTATACACCCTCCTGCTAAAACCAAACTTGTTCATAAAAAATCTTGCTTTTTTCTTGGGGTGTTTCATTACTAATGAATATTCATCTTCTTTCCTTTCATCGTCATAGCTAAAAAGGAACACCTCGTCACCCTGCTCCCTTAATAGTTTGATAATCCCAAATATGTAAGTTTCTGCTCCCCCCACCTCTTTACAGGTGTCATTTATTATCAGGATCCTCATATGCTTAAAACTCTCTAAAAAGCTATTTAAATTTATGTGTAGGTTAGTCTATATGGTAAACAGGATAACCCCTTTTAAGGATTTCTTGAGAAACTCATTGTGGCTTTTAGACTACTGCCTTGACTACATTTACATGTTTCCATTTAAGTTTAAGGGATTTAAGACTCCAAAAAGAATATTGATAATAGAGTTAAAATTCATTGGGGACATGATAGTCACGACACCAACAATAAAAGCCCTAAAGCAGAAATTTCCAGAAGCTAAAATAGACATACTTGTTCCAGAATCCATGAAGGATGTTTTATACGGAAACCCCCATCTGAATGAGATTCTCCAATTTGATTATAACTTCAAAAAATGGACAAGGGAATTAAGAGGAAAATACGACTTAGCTGTGATACTGCATAATGGGACATTCAGAGTAAGTAAAATGCTGTTTAAAGCCAGGATTCCTTTTAGGATTGGTTGCACAAAAGTAGGCTTATTGGAGAACAAAGGATTATTTCTGCATAGAAAGACATTGCCGACTTATAAAATAAAACATAAAGTAGATGATAATCTGGATGTTGTTAAAACTATAGGTGTTTATCCAAATACAAAATATTTAGAGTTATACTGTGATAAAAAAGTTGAATCTTCAATGAAAAAGAAACTGCCGAAAAAATATTTTGTTATACACAACACATCACGGCATGCACAAAATAGGGAGTGGATTCCTGAAAGATTTGCAGAAACTGTTGATATCTTGAATAATGAGTATAAAACAGAAGCAATAATCACAGGAATGAAAGAAGATTATGAAAACAATCAGAAGATAATTGATTTATGCAAAACTAAAATACACAACATATCAGGAACAACTATGAAAGAATTTTTTGCAATAGTTAAAAATGCTGAATTTGTTATTAGTATAGACACTTCCACAATGCATGTTGCAGCAGGATTTAATGTTCCTGTCGTAGCCTTGTTTGGAGCAGGAACCCCGAGGATATGGCACCCTTATTCAAACAATCACAGAGTAGTCTTCAAGACTGAGGCTCATACATCCTGCATGAAATCAGACTGTTATCTGAAAGGAGAAAGGTTTATGGAATGCATGAAGGCAATCCAAGTTAACGATGTATTAAATGCTGTCAGGAGTTTAAAATGAATATACTAGTTACAGGTGGAGCAGGGTACATTGGCAGTCATACTGTACATGAGTTAGTTAATCAAGGATTTGATGTTATAGTCTTAGATAGTCTGGAAAATGGTCATAAAGAATTTCTTCCAGAAAATATTCATTTATTTAAGGGAAATCTTGCAAGTCTTAGCGATATTGAGAAAGTTTTTATTTCTCATAAAATAGACGCTGTAATCCACTTCGCAGCATATGCCTTAGTCGGAGAGTCAATGGAAAATCCTGTAAAATATTTCCATAACAATCTGGCAGGCGGAATAAACCTGGTAAAAACTATGTTAAAATTTAATGTAAAAAATATTGTATTCTCAAGCACATGTGCAACATACGGTATCCCAGAGAGACTTCCTCTAGACGAGATACATCCTACAAATCCTGTCAATTATTATGGGTTGTCTAAACGGATGTTTGAGCAGGTTCTTGAATCCTCACAAATTCAGGGAATGAATTATGTTATTTTACGTTATTTTAATGCTGCAGGAGCTGCTTTTGGAATAGGAGAAAAACATAATCCTGAAACTCATTTAATTCCTTTAGTATTAGAAGTAGCATTAGGTAAAAAAGATCATGTCAAGGTTTTTGGAACAGACTATCCTACTAAAGATGGCACATGTATACGTGATTATATACATGTTCTTGATCTAGCCTCTGCTCATATTTTAGCACTAAAATCCCTATGGGTAGAAAAATCAGGGGTGTACAATCTAGGAACAGGGAAAGGAACCTCTGTGAAAGAAGTGATAGATATATGCAAAGAAGTATCTGGTAAAGATATCAAGGTAGTGGAAGAAGCAAGAAGGCCGGGAGACCCTCCGGAGTTAGTAGCATCCCCTATCAAAGCCAAGAAAGAGTTAGGATGGGAGGCTAAGCATAACATCAAGGATATAATCAAAAGTGCTTGGGAGTGGCATTCAAAACATAAAGATATATAAGCTAGTTCTTTCTGATAAGGAGATTGTATTCGGCTTAGAAGTATAAACTGACAAAAAGAGGTCGATATTTTTTTTGAAGATGAAGAAAACAGTAGCAACAAACGACATCTCTTACAGATTAATATCCTCCCCTAAAAAATCCCTTCTTAAAGAAATCCCCATAGAAAAAAGAGGTTTTGTCTTATTGGGGTTATCTAAGACCGTTCAACAAAAGCTTCTGAACCAGCTAAACACAGAAGAGATAATAAACATATTAAACTATCTTGCTCCTGATGAGAGTACAGATATCCTGCAAAATGTCCAAGATCAAAAGAAAAGAAAAAACATCATCTCTGAACTAAGTTCAGAAACAAAGAAGAAAGTAGAATTCTTGTTAAAGTTTAACCCTAAAACAGCAGCAGGAATGATGAGCCTAGATTATATTAAGGTGAGCAGTGACTTAACCTTCAGTCAGATATCGGCCATTACACAGGAGCATGAAAAAAGAACTGGGAAGTTTCCAACAATTCTAGCAGTAACCAAGCAAGATACCTTGGTTGGCGAGCTTCCAGGTCACGTTTTTGCTTTGCATAAGAAAAAGGAAAAGATCACGAACTTCATTCAAAAGGTTCCAATAGTGAGTCATGACAAAGATGAATTAAGAGTTCTAAGGATCTTCAAAAAAAATTTAGGCAATAAGATAGTGGTTTTAGATGACACTAAAGAAGTTCTAGGAGTGATTTACTCAGATGATGTCGTTAAGCTGATGAATAAAGAGTCCACAAGGGAGCTATACGAATCAGCAGGCGTTAGTGAAGAAGAAAATGTTCACGATCCAATCTACAAGAAAGTAAAACACCGTTATAAATGGTTGATATTAAACTTAGTAACTGCCTTCATTGCAGCTTCAGTAGTCGGTTTATTTAAGGATACAATATCCTCTTTTGTTTTGCTAGCAGCATATATGCCGGTAGTTGCAGGGATGGGGGGAAATGCAGGTACACAAACCTTAGCAGTTGTGGTCAGAGGTTTAGCATTAAGAGAGATTGAATTA
>Ga0208373_1002376_pt1 | contig 21103 bp, 18 predicted proteins | sample RifOxyC2_FD_184036 | JGI IMG/M metagenome (GOLD analysis project Ga0208373, IMG submission 184036) | Soil microbial communities from Rifle, Colorado - Rifle Oxygen_injection C2 (SPAdes) | ecosystem: Environmental > Terrestrial > Deep subsurface > Rock core/Sediment | place: Rifle, Colorado... | reverse complement strand
TTAATAAGTCGGTTCCCTTTGGGTAGGTCATTTTAATTAAACTTCCTAGGAGTAAAAATCATTTGCGTAAAACTGAGCAAATGGAACAGGTGTGCCAATTATCGAAAAAACAAGGTAAAAAGGCCCTCAATAACCCGTATAATTATTAACACGGGTCACAAAAGAATAAAATCCTTGATTTTTCAGTGCAAAAGTTATGGCTTAATTTGCTTGTTGCGGAATCGCTGATTGCCATTCAATTCGATTGCATTTTTAGAGAGCATTATATATAATGGTATATGTAAGTATTGATAATTATACTAAATGAAGTTCTGTCAGGCGGTAGAAAATGGACAAAAAAGATAATAAATATAAGGGTGGTTTGATCGGCGAATATATCATATACGGCGTTTTTGTCGGGATTGCTATATTTTTATTAGTAAAATCTTTTGAAACCTGGAATGTGATTCAAATGAATACAATAGTCTGGATTGCTTTTCTGATAAGTCTGATTTCAGGTGTAATTATTGCCGGTTTGTTCTCCTATCTTCTTGCTCTAAGGTCCATTAAAAATTATGTTATAGTTATAGTTAATGATGTTGTAAAATATTTACAGCAAAAATCAATAATTCCTTTAGAATATAAATTGGAAAAACTTAAGGATACAATTTCGGCAAGGAATAAAATATTGCATTTTATTGGTATTCAGGCGGATCGTATTACAGATCTTACACGGCAGAAAAAAGAATATGAAAATACAATTTCCCGCTTTACTGATTTTAAAGGACAGTCAATGCTTCAAGTCAACGACGCAAAAGGTGAAATTAAAGATGTAACTATTCTTTTTACCGATGTTAAGAATTTTACCGAGTTTTATCAAAAGGTTAGAGTAGAAGATGTTATGAAATTCTTAAACATCTACTTGACGGAAGTCGTTAATATAATACATAAAAATAAAGGTATAGTAAATAAATTTATCGGCGATGAGGTTATGGCTGTTTTTGAGGCTAAAGAGGGAGATGAAAAAGAAAACGGACATGAGCTCCGGGCCTTAGCAGCCTCGTTTGAGATTTTAAAAAAATTCGACTCTATCCTTAATAGTTCCGGTATTATGCTGCCAACACCTTTGAAAGTTTCATATGGTATAGGTATTGGTCTTCATTCGGGGCCCGCAATTGTCGGTACTATAGGTTCAAAAGAGCGGATGGAGTTTACGGTTTTAGGTGACACGGTTGAAATAGCAAACCGTATTGCCTTAGCTTCCGGGATCGGTGTTGCTTTAATTTCGGCTGACACATATCAACGGATAGGAAAAAAGGCTGAAGTTATTGAATGTGAGCCTCTAAATCTTGGAGGAAAAGAAGGGCTTTATAAAGTTTACATTGCAACGGGAATAAATTTGATAATAAGATAACACTAAAACTTCGAGTGAAGTTTTAGAAACTCGAAATCAGAAATTCGAAACTCGAAAAAGTGCAAGAAGAAGGGGAAGAGGATTACTTTAATAATAAGATAAAGTATAACTTCAGTTGAAGTTTTAGAAATTCGAAAATTAAAAATGATGGAGAGTTGGCCGAGTGGCTGAAGGCAACCGCCTGCTAAGCGGTTGTACTGGAAACGGTACCCCGGGTTCAAATCCCGGACTCTCCGCCAAAAACCTGAATAAAGTGAATGGTTTATGGCAGAGAATCGAAAATCGACAATAGAAAATAGATCAAGGAAGATTATAGATTCGGTCTATTCTCGGTTTTCTATTTTCTTAGTGTGTTGTGTTGAAAACATATTCGCAGGTTTTTATCGATGTTGGCTGATATAGAGGAGTGTTAATAGTAACAGTCAAAATCAGGGGAACATAAATGCAAAAACATAAAAAAATAGTAAAAAAGCCGACATTAGAAGAAAAAGAAAAGATGAAATACGAAAAATCAGCAATGGATGTTAAATATGAAAGAAAACAACTTGCTGCCGTAAAGAAAGAGCTTGCCGAAAAAGACCAGGAACTGAATTCCCGACTGCAAAAACTACATGAATTTCAAATGAAGATGATGGAAGAGCTGAAGGATAATAAAGCCGTTGTTTCTGATATTAATACTTATAAAGACTTGAAAGAAACTTTAAAAAATATTAAGAACCAGGAAGCTGAAATGGCAAAAGCTATGACAGAAAAAAGCCGTTTGATGCTTGATTTCGGGAATAAAGAAAAAAACTATATAGAGCAGCTTCATGAGTTGAAAAATAAAATAGCGGAACTTTCGGCGGGAATAAGAAACAAAGACAACGAAACGAGGGAAATTGTCAGAAAATTTGATAAGGAAAAAGATTATCATATCAGAAGGGAACTCTCTATAAGAAAATTGGAATTAGAGAGAGATCTTGAGGGAAAATATAACGAAAAATCCGAGGAATACAGGAAAGGATATGAGACCAAAATACAGAGAATGGTAAAAGACCACGAAGAGTTGATAAAAAGATATGAAAGTACTCTAAAGGAAAAAGAAAATTCGCTTATAGATGCTTTGTCTAAAAGTGAAAAGATTATTAAAAGCAAAGAAGCAGATGTATTGGGATCTCTAAATGAGAGTTCGAAAAAGTATTTTAACCTGCAGTTAGAGCATGAAAAGACGGTAAAAAAATTATATGAAGAAATTCAAGGGTTACAGGCAAAACTTAATAAATCCGTAAATGATATGGAGATGCTTAAAGGTAAGAATGACAGCAGGATTAAACTGCTGGAAGAACAGCTCAAGCTAAAAGAAAGCGAGCTGGATAAGTTTAGAAAAGAAAATGAATTAAGGATGATTGAAATACAAAAAAAAGCATATAAAGCCGGCGATGATTCAGAGCTCCTGTATAAAGCAAAGATAGATGAAATGAACAGGTCTTTCTGGCAGGAAAAAGAAGAAATTCTGAGAAAATATGAGGCGAAACTGAAAGACCAGCTTGAGTATTCAAATGCAATGCTTGCCGAAAAAGACAGGGTTATCTCTTCAAAAAACAATGAACTTCTTGAGGCTGTTTCTGAAAGAAGTAAAAAGGAAAATGATCTTAAATACGCTGAAGATAAATTAAAATCTGTTTTGGATGAAAAAGCAGGACAGTCCGCAGGTTTTATACAGGAAAGCGATAAATTATATGCAAAGATTAAACATCTTGAAAAAGAGCTCGAAAGTGCGGAATCTGATTTTAGAAAAACCAGAGCCGAAAATGAAGATTTTAAAATAAAGCTGGAAACAATTGAAGCCAGAAATGATGATAATAAAGTTGATAGAAAGATGTTAATAGCTGAGATAGAAGAAGAAAATAATAAAAAAATAATGCTGTTGAAAATTGAAAAAGCGACAATAGTTAAGGATCTAGAAGGGCAACTGAAAAATAAGGCCAATGAGTTTAAAGATTTACTTTATGAAAAAGATCTTAAAATTGCTAATTTGCAGAAAGAAGTGGTTGATTTGAAGATTAAAAAACAAAAAGATGGAAGTTTTGATAAAGCTATAGTTTCAGGAGCTGTAGAAAAAGCTGTCAGTATTGAAAAAAAACTTAATGAGGAATTGCGGAATGTCCTCAAGCTGAAAGATTCGGAGCTGAAAGCAGTTAAAGAAAATAAATATCTGAATGAAAACATGGTAAAAAAAGAAATTAATGCGAAGGATCTGGAAACAGAAAAAGTAAGAAAAGAATATCAGTCGAGAATGGAAGACTTGGAAAAAAAGTTTAAGAAAGAAAAAGAATTATTAGAGCAATATCTAAAAACAGCAAAAGATGAGTCTGATAAATTAAGAAAAGAAATGGCAATAAAAAATATGTTATCCGGTTTGTGAGAAAGGAATAATGTCTGAAGTATATGATGTTTTAATAATAGGTGCTGGTCCTGCCGGGCTTACTGCCGGTATTTATCTGGCAAGAAGCTGTCTGAAAATCATAATATTGGAAAAAATATCTCCCGGTGGAATGGCTTTAATAATAGATAATCTTGAGAATTATCCGGGGTTTCCGGAGGGGATTGCAGGATATGACCTTGCCTCAAAAATGGAAGCTCAAGCCAGAAAGTTTGGAACAAACATAATTCCAGAAGAAGTTTTAAACATATCTGGCTGCGGTGGTGATTTTTCAGTTAAAGGCAGCGAAAAAATATACAAGGCGAGATCGGTTCTTGTATCAACTGGTTCAAGATATGAGAAATTAAGAATACCCGGAGAGGAAGAGCTGACAGGAAAAGGAGTGTCTTATTGCGCAACTTGTGACGGAGCTTTTTTCCGTAACCGGAAGGTAGCTGTTGTAGGTGGGGGGAATTCAGCATTACAAGAAGCGCTGTATCTGAGCCGTATTGCTTCTGAAGTATTTTTAATACACAGACGTGACGCATATCGCGGTTCAAAACTTCTTCAAAAAAGAATTTCCGAGAATACAAAGATTAAACCTGTTCTTGATTCGATAGTAACCGAAATTCGAGGTAAAGATACGGTTGAGTCAATTGTTGTTAAAAATGTCAAAACGGAAAAAGAATCAAAAATAGGGGTGGAAGGTGTATTTGTTGCCGTAGGACAAAAGCCAAACACCGCTTTCTGCAAAAATTTATTAAAAATGGATGAGAAAGGTCATATTATTACGGCTGAAAGATCACTTCAAACCTCGGTAGAGGGTGTTTTTGTTGCAGGAGATTGCAGGGTTTCAGATCTTCGTCAGGTGGCCACAGCTGTGGGTGATGGTGCTTTAGTTTCTGAAAGTATAGACAAATACCTGCAAGGAAAGCAGTAAGTGAAGCAAGAGAAGCAGTTAAAGACATATTAAAAATATCTAGGGGAGTTGAGCAAAGGTATATATATAACCATAAATCCTTTGCGAAATACGCCTAGGCGGAGGATAATATGATAAAAGCAATAAATTTTTGGTCATTTCCAGGAGGGCTTGAAGGAACGAAAAATGTAAACCAGGCAATTAAAGAGGCTCGGATTCTTGGATATGAAGGAATAGAGCTTTCTTTTGGAGATGCCGGAACTTTGTCCCCGTCTACAACAGGTCAAGAAATTTCAGATATACTTAAAACTGCAAAAGTTGAGAAAATAAAAATAAGTTCACTTTGTGCGGGTTTTTACTGGGGGTACAATTTTGCCTCTTCAAAAGCTGAGGAACGGAAAAAAGCGGTTGAAATGACAAAAAAATATATTGATACAGCCGAAGCACTCGGAGTTGATAAAATACTTGTAATACCAGGAGCTGTTGATGTTTTTTTTAATCCGGCAGCCGAGATAATATCTTATGATGATGTTTATTCAAGATGTGTTACCGCTTTAGAGCAGTTGGTACCTTATGCTGAAAAGAAAAAAGTAGCGATAGGTATTGAAAATGTATGGAACAGGTTCCTTTCCATGAGTGTTATAGAAATGAAAAACTTTGTCGATCATTTTAACAGTAAATACCTTGGTGTCTACTTTGACGTGGGAAACATTATACCTTTTGGTTATGCTGAGCAGTGGATAAGAATACTGGGCACGCGAATTAAAGCAGTGCATTTTAAAGACTTTAGAAGAGAATCCGGTAATGGTGGCATGACCGGCTTTGTTGATCTTCTATCAGGGGATGTTAACTGGCCTGAAGTTGTTAAAGCTCTAAAAGAAACAGGTTATTCAGGCCCGGTTACTGCGGAGATGATACCCTACTACAAGTACTTTCCTGAAGTCCGTCTGAAAGTTACTTCAATTGCTATGGATGCAATATTAGGAAGAAAATGAAGTTTATAAGGTTTGTAAAGTAAAAACGAGGAGAAGAGTTATGACAAAAATTGGGATAGTGGGATGCGGCTTTATAGGGGGTGTTCACTTTAGTGCCTATTGTAAAATCAAAGGAGCAAAACTTGTTGCGGTTTGTGACAGGGATTTAAATAGAGCAAATAATCTTATTAATGGAATTTCTTCAGGAGGCAACCTTTCTGTTGAAGCGGCTAGACCTGTTTCTTTTAATACCTCAGAAGTTAAGATATATGCCAATCTCGATGAAATGTTGAATGATCCTGAAGTTGAGATTATTGATGTTTGTCTTCCCACGTATCTTCACAAAGAGGCAGTAATAAAAGCTGCAAAAGCGGGAAAGCATATCCTTTGTGAAAAGCCAATGACACTTAGCCTTAAAGACGCTGATGAAATGATTAATACTGCAAAAAAAGCTAAAGTTAAATTCATGGTTGCACATGTGATACGATTCTGGCCGGAATATGTTGTGCTTACAGAACTAATAACAAAAAATTCTATGGGCAAGCTTCTTGAAGCAAATTTTCAGAGACATTCTCCGACTCCCACATGGACGTGGAATAATTGGATACTTGATGAAAAGAAGAGCCTGTCGGCTGCTGTTGATCTTCATATACATGATACCGATTATATCCTTTATATATGCGGCACGCCAAAAACTATTTCATCAATTGGCGTAAAAGGTAAAGTTACGAAAGGCGTAGATCATATAATGACAGAGTATAATTATGGGAAAGGACCTAAAATATTTGCTGAAGGCGGGTGGGCTTACGGATCAAAATACCCGTTTAGAATGGCTTTCTGGGCTCTTTTTGAAAAAGGTGCTGTGGAATTTAACAGTATGAACTGCAGGTTAACTATTTATGAGGATGGAAAAGAACCGGTAAACCCGAAGATACCTGAAGGTGACGGATATTTACGAGAAATTCAGTACTTCTTGAATTGTATTGAAGAGGGAAAAACACCTTCGGTTGTTACTCCTTATGATGCAAAAGAATCGTTAAGGATAACCCTTCTTGAAATAAATTCAGTGGAAAAAGGCAAGCAGATTGTGTTATGATATTTAATAATAATTTAATGGATAATGGCATTCACTTTAGTTTAGCGTAAAATGTGTGTGCCGAGATAGCTCAGCTGGTAGAGCGCAGGACTGAAAATTCTGGCGTCGACAGTTCAAGTCTGTCTCTCGGCACCATAAAAATAGACCAAAATCCTGAAAATATGAGAGACTCCGTGTTTGAAAAAAGAAGAAACTCCAGAGTAAACACAATTGTTAAGGTTGATATTTATAATTATTTTAGCGGAAAATATTTATCTGGTGGTTATATCACGGATGTAAGTTATGGCGGAATACGCGTAGAATCAAATAAACATTTTGGTGACGAAGATGATATTCTTGTTAAATTCATTCTTAATAACGGTCAGTATTTTGAAAATATTAAAGGCAGAATAGTCCGTACAGGAAAAGAAAGTTTTACTTATTATTACGCAATAAAGTTTTTGGATGTTTCTTTAAGGGATAAAATCAGATTGTGGTTTTATTCCAGAAAGATGGAAAAAAACATATAATAGAATCAGTAAAAGTGAGACTCCACCTTAAGGGCAGGCATCCAAGTGTTTACACCAGTTGTTTTCAAAACCGCCTGCACAATAAAGCCCCGCGAAAATATCTGCAGGCTTTTTATTTCCTTCTCTGTCTAGAACCTGAAACCTACTCCTAATCCCATTGTGTTCAGATCAAATGAATAAGATTGAGTTCCCATCTCAACATCGTTTGAGTCGTAAATAGTGGTTGAGCCGTTAGCACTCGAAAGCAAGCGCCATACAAACTCAACATAAAATATATTTCCTAACTCTAAGCCTGCCTTAAGATCCATTCCGAAGCCGAATAAAAACACAGAAGAAACCTGTATGGCAAAATTGGAGTTAACATCAGGGTTGAAAACCCCCAGAAAAAGATTTCCATCAAGGCTTAAATATGGCTGAAACGTCCCTCTCTGCTGCGACGCTTTTTTATATTGAGAGAAAGAAGGATTAATCAAGCCTACAAAAGGATAAAATCTGAGATATATCCCGTCAACAAAAAGGAATAAGGCTCTGTCCTCATCAATAACATCCGATAAATATTTAAACTCCGGAGGGACAAGGAAACTTAGTATATTTCCGATTGAAAGAAATTCAGAAACAGAAGTTCCGAATTCGAAACCTACCGAAAAGTGATTATTAAATGTTCCCAGCGGAGTTAATGAGATTACTGTCGTTCCTGATGTATTTTCTCTTGAAAAAGAGTAGTTCCCTGAAAACTCATAAGTTCCAAAAAAACCACCGGGGGCTTCTTCGTTGGAACTTATATCAGGATTTGCTGTTTTGAATTTTCTTGAACTAAGTATTGTTTTAGGTTCTGACTCATTTGAGTATTGAGAATAGGAACTATAATCGTTTGAGCTTAATATCGCATCAAGAGGTCTCAGCTTTTCTATTTTTAGCTCAACGATGTCTCCGATTTGAATGATTTTGTTACCCTCAAGGATCTGAGCTTTTGAACCGGAGGTGGATGCATCTTTTACTGAGATTACGCCAACTTTTGTTTTTTCCTGGAAGGCAATCTTCCCATTGTCATCTTTTACTGCTTCTCCAAGTCTTTCTACGTTAAGCATATCTCCGTTTTTAATACCGTCATCCATCCCAAGATTTATTATAACATCATTTTCCATGGTTTTTAGAACTTTTCCTTTAACAGCGACACCTTTACTGAAGTGTTCCGCAAGCTTTTTTGAGCCGGTATTTAAAAGTTCAATGGAACCGCATTCTACGCTGTCGGTAAGAACTATTTTTCCTGATTCAACATCTACAAGACTTATGGATATAATTATCCTTGTCCCCATCTTGGAAACTTTACCTTTGATTATATTGCCGACATTGAGCATTTTTCCTACTTCAACCGCGCACTCTGTTGAAGTACATCCGGTCTTTTGGAACATTTGTTCCTTGAGAATACGCTGAACGTCTTTTCTTTCTATAAGATTGAATCTTCCTGTCTGCATGAGACCTTCCTGGACGAAATCTGCAACGGAAGAGGCATCCTCCTGTTGCATTCCGGAGGCGTCAAAATCATATACAGCCATTGAAATTTTGTCACTTGCCCATATTTGAGCTGCAAGCAAAACCAGCATAAAAACCTTTTTCATCTAAGTCCCCCTTAAAACATATCTGATAAAATTATATTATTAATTTAAACAGAAAGCAATAACAATTTATACCCTGTAGGCTTATTTAGTTTGATATAAAAAGATATTTTGGATAGATTTCACAATAAAAGTGAATTACATGATGGTTTTCCTTTGTCTTAATCGGAATATTGTCGTTTTGCTTTTAAATTATAGAAAAACCCGTAAATATTTGCTAAGATATAACTATGAAGATTTCTGTTGTAATAATAACGCATAATGAAGAAGCAAATATCAGGCGATGTTTGGAATCTATTGCTTTTGCTGATGAAATAATAGTTATCGATTCCTTTAGCAGGGACGATACATGTAAAATAGCATTATCATATACCTCAAATATAATAAAAAGGAAATGGGAGGGGTTTTCAAAACAGAAAAACTACGGCATTTCCCGTGCAAGGAATGAATGGATTTTAAGTATTGATGCGGATGAAGTTTTAAGTGAAGAATTAAAACAGAAAATAAGATATCTTGAAAGTACGAAGTATGACGGGTTTTACATGAAAAGAAAGCCCTACTTCATGGGGAAATTTATCAGGCATTGCGGCTGGTATCCGGATAAACAATTAAGATTTTTCAAGAAAAGTGCAGGGAGATTTGATGAAAATAAGCTTGTGCATGAAAGTGTTATTCTTAAGGGACGCAAAAGCACTTTAGAACAAGAGCTCCTGCATTTTCCTTACAGAAGTATCGGCGGATACTTTGAACAATTTAATAAATATACTTCGCTTGCTGCTCAGCAATACATGAGAGACGGCAGAAAATTCTCTAAAGCAAAGATTTTAATTAATCCAATTGCAACTTTCTTTAAAATGTATTTATTACGATTTGGTTTGCTTGATGGTTTTGCCGGATTTTGTATCTGTGTTTTAAGTTCCTGTTACAACTTTGTTAAATACGCAAAATTATGGGAATTGACGGGAAGAAAGTGAAAAAAATACTGATAAAAGGTCCAAACTGGATTGGAGACTCTGTAATTTCAATACCGGTTATTAAAACCGTCAGGCAAAACTATCCGGAAGCTTTTATTGGTCTGGTTCTAAGAAAAGGATCGGCGGAATTATTAAAAGGCCTTCCCTATGTCAATAAGATCTATATTGAAAGTACAGACGATAAACTGATTATTAAAGAAAATTTTGAATTAGGGATTATTTTAACAAACTCGTTTTCATCCGCTTTCAAGTTCTGGTGGTGGGGAGTAAAAGAACGTGTCGGCTATCCTACAGAGCATAGAGGTCTGTTTCTCTCCAAAAAGGTTCTTCTTCATGTTAAGCCAAGGTTGCAGCATCTGGTGGAGGAATATTTTCAAATTCTAGAAACTGCAGGAATAAAAAAAGCAGAAATAATACCGGAGTTTTTTATTCCTGAAGAGAATCTCATTAAAGCTCATGAAACCCTCAAAACAAAAGGTTTTGAAAATATGAGTTTTCTTACCGGTATTTGTCCGGGAGCAACCTACGGACCTGCCAAAGTTTGGCCAAAAGAACGCTATCTTAAAGTAATTAATAGACTTATGAAAGAAAATAACTCGCATATTCTTATCTTTGGAGGACCAAAAGAACTAGATATAGTAAATTTTCTATTGAAAAACGCTATATATAGTGATAAGATTACTTCGTGTCCCGTTGATGATATTTTGACAAGCGCAGGATTAATGAAAAAATGCGGTCTTTTTATAACGAATGACACAGGTCCTATGCATATAGCCGCTGCTTTAGGATTGCCGGTGTTAGCAATATTTGGCTCTACAAATCCTGCGTGGACAAAACCGTCAGGTGTCAGAACAAAAGTAATATATAAACAGCTGGAATGCGGTCCATGTTATGATAGAACTTGTAAAAAAAACAAAGTAAAATATGATTGCTTGGCAAAAATAACTGAAGAAGAAGTCTTTAATGGGATAAGAGAACTTGAAGTATTTTAGAATGGAGGAAGATGAAAAAGTTTACAGTGGTTCTTAGCGTTATAATTTTGACGGTAATTGTCTTCACTGCTTGCAGTAAAAGTCCGATAGGTCCTTCAATGCCGTCAATGTCGATAAGCGCTTCCTCGACTTCCTCGTCAGCATCGACTATTTGTGTGACAAGTAATAGCGGTGCATCAACTTCTGTAAATACTCAACAGACGAATACTGTTTCTACTCAAACAGGAGATACCGGTGTTACAAGTGTGAACTCTTCTACCGGTGTGAGTTCTTCAATGACCGGTATCGGAAATTCAGGAAGTTCAAGCACCGTCAGTGAGTCGGCTTCTGAAACAATTACCTACACTCTTTATGACCCTGAAGCCGCAGACCATACCTGGTTCTATGTTTCCGGCTCGCCCCGTATTGCCTGGGATGCATCAGTTGTTAATCCGGCTTATCAGAAAGTACGCATAATTGTAGCCAAATTGGACCCCATTGGGACATTCTGGGAAATTAAAAATCTGTCACGAAGCAGCGGTTCTGTCATTTATGGTTCTACTTCTTCAGGAACGGTAGTTACGCCGGCGGTAACATTGACACCCGGGAATTATTATGTTTCAATCATAGTTTATGATAATGATACAGATAATAATAGTCTTGGCGGTGGCGGTAACTTTACGGTAAGATAATAAACAAAATCTAAATGGAAAAGGAGGTGAAAACATGAAAAAAACAACATTAAAAATGTGTGCACTTTTTGCGGCGAGCTTTATTTTATCAGCTTGCAGCAAAAGTCCTGTCGGTCCCTCTATGTCTTCAATGTCGATAGGCGCAAACGCGGCTTCATCATCTTCCTCGTCATCGACTATTTGTGTAACAAGTAATAGCGGTGGATCGACTTCAGTAAATACTCAGCAAACCAGCACTGTGTCTACCCAGTTAGGTGATACCAGTGTTGCGAATGTGAATGTTTTTACGGGGGTTAGTTCCGGTATTACCGGCGGAGGGTCTTCTGCAAGTGCAAGTGGTAACGGTTCAGCTACAAACACCGGTTCTACGTTGAATCTTACTTTCCATACTACACTGGTTGCTGCAATAGCTGATATACAAGTAATAAACATCAGTTCTTCAACTATTCCGACTTTCTCAATCAATTATAGCGGGATATCAGGAAGCAACTTGTTTTTTATGGTAAATGATGCGACAACAGAACATTACATGAATGTATTGGTTCCGTCTCTTCCGACATCGATTAGATTCGGAGTAACTCCGACCGGAGGAACAGAGAATGTACCCTCAAAGACTTTGATTGCAGGTACTTACTCAGTTGTAGCTACAATATCAGATTCTTCTGATTCTACGAAAGGGTATGCGTACGGAACATTGATAGTTCAATAATTTAACAAGGAGAAATTAAATGAAAAAGTTAGGTTTAGTAGTTACAGTTCTTGCGGTTGTAATTGGTTTTTCTTCTGTTGCTTCGGCACAGGAAGCAAGTTTAAAAGGAAAAATTGGTGTTGGTTATATGAACTCCGGTACTCCGCTGGGTATAAAGATGTGGTTATCTGACGGTTTTGGTCTTGATGCTTCAATCGGTGTTAATACCGCAAATACCCAGGTATTTGGTATTCAGCTTGGAGTGGATATGGTTATGGCAAATAAATACCCGGTAGTGCTTCAGTTTAGACCGGCCGTAGGACTTGATTTCGGCGGAGTGGTAAATTTCTCTATTCCTCTGATGCTTAATATCGAATATTTTGTAACAAAGAATCTTTCTCTTTCTGCGGGTACCGGACTTCTGTTTACGGTAACTCCTGCATTTGTGTTCTCGCACTGTGTGGTAACGACGAACAATCTGGGCGTTATCTACTATTTCTAGTTAATAGTATTTTTAAATCCCTGCTCTATTCGCGCAGGCCTGAAAATTTTTGATCCAATACCTTTTTGTCGGGAGTCCGCGTTCTTGCACGGTGCGCATACCCGAAAGGGGAGCCTAAATGTAAGACAGGGCACCCACTTGACAGAAACGGTTCAAAAACCAGGTTTCACGGTAGTGTGGGGATTTATTTTTAAAAGACAATTACAAATTACGAATGACAAATGACAATTTAATGTAGGCGGGAAACGGCACCGCCATTATTTATAAAAGTATATAACTCCTAAAATAGTCATTTGTACTTAGTCATTCTTTTTTTAACGTTAGCAACCTTGAAACGTGCAACGTGTAACCTTTTTCAAAGGTGTTATGGCTGATTTTTTTAACGACATATCGGAACAAATCGACAGGAACGCGCCCCTCGCAAAACGGATGCGCCCGGGTTCTCTTGATGAATTTGTCGGACAGGAACACGTTATGGGTGAAGGCAAGCTTTTAAGAAGAGCAATTGAAGCGGATAAAATATCCTCCCTTGTAATATTTGGCCCTCCCGGCACCGGAAAAAACACCATAGCAAATATTGTTGCGAGAAAAACAAAAGCTGCTTTTGTTGAGGTAAACGCGGTTCTTTCGGGTGTTGAAGATCTTAGAAAAGTCATAGCTATCGCAAAAGAACGGCTTTTTACTGTCGGGAAGAAAACGATACTTTTCATAGACGAAATTCACAGGTTTAATAAAACACAGCAGGATGCGCTTCTGCCGGATGTGGAAAACGGCAATGTTGTTCTGATAGGAGCAACAACACAAAATCCGTATTTTTATGTAAATCCTGCGCTTATATCCAGGTCGCTTATTGTTGAATTAAAAGCTCTCTCGAATGAAGCTGTTAAAACCATTATGAAAAACGGGCTTAAGGATAAAGAGAAAGGGCTTGGTAATTTTAAGGTTGAACTCAGTGAGGACGCGCTGGGACACATAGCGGAAAAGTCTGATGGTGATGCTCGTATGGCTTTGAACGCTCTGGAAATAGGAGTTCTTACTTCTAATCCAGATGAAAACGGAATTATAATATTTGATTTAGCGATAGCACAGGAATCAATACAAAAGAAAAAGATAGTTTACGACAAGAGCGATGACGAACACTATAATACGATTTCCGCTTTCATAAAGTCCATGCGTGGTTCAGACCCTGATGCGGCGCTTTATTATCTTGCAAAGATGATCTATGCAGGAGAAGATCCCCGTTTTATAGCCCGGAGGATAGTTATCTGCGCTTCGGAAGATGTAGGGAATGCCGAACCCATGGCAATTGTTATTGCAAATACAGCCCTGCAGGTATCAGAGTTCATCGGTATGCCGGAAGCCAGAATTCCTCTGGCTCAGGCCGTGGTTTATGTTGCAACCGCTCCAAAGAGCAACGCGTCTTATATTGCAATTGATAAAGCACTTGAGGATGTTAAAAACAATAAAACGCTTGAAGTTCCGGTGTATCTAAAAGGCACTGGTTATAAGGGTGCGAAAGAATTAGGACATGGTGTTGACTATAAATATTCTCATGACTATGAAGGCGGAGTTTCAGGTCAGGAGTTCTTAACAGAAAGCAGAAAATACTATGAGCCCACCGGTATGGGCTACGAATCAAAAATAAAAGCCTTTATGGACAGGGTTAAGAGATTAAAGCACCGTTAGAAAGTTCCACGTTGAAACGTTTCTCACGGTTTACATTATTGTAGTGTAATTTAATAAAAACTCCTTGAAGAAGAACGTTAGTAACGTGTTAACGCTGAATGTGCAACCTTTCTACATACTTGTTTTTCTAATCCTTTTGCTGTATAATTTTAATAGCTCATACGGAGGTATTAATGGATATATCAACAATAGTAGGTTTAGTTGCTGCCCTAATTCTTGTGGCCGGGTCTGTGTTAATGGGAGAAGGTGTTGCCGGATTTGCGGCTTTTATTTCTGCAGAAGCTTTCATGGTCGTTATTGGAGGCACTCTTAGCGCCATCCTTGTAAATTATCCTTTAAAACAAGTACTGGGTGTTTTTAAAGTATTAGGAAAAGCTTTTTCAAATAAAGAAGAAGATACATCTCAGATTGTTTCTATATTTGTGAATCTTGCAGTTAAAGCAAGACAAAAAGGCTTTCTTTCTCTTGAGGAAGATGTAAAAAAAATAGAAAATGATTTTCTCAAGAGAGGTATGCAGCTGCTCATTGACGGGGCCGATCAGGAATTTATTCGTACCATGATGGAAACAGAAATGGGGTTTATCAAAGAAAGACATAAAGTGGGACAGGAAATATTTAATGCTTTGGGAACATACTCTCCCGCGCTTGGAATTATCGGTACCGTACTTGGAATGATTCTCATGTTAAGAAATATATCAGATGCTTCGGAAGTTCCAAGAAGAATGGCACTGGCTCTGGCAGCGGCTTTTTACGGTTTAGGTGCGGGGTATATTATTTTTCTTCCTATTGCAGGAAAGCTTAAAAGGAGATCAGAAGAAGAATTGCTGGTAAAAGAGATTATTGTCAGAGGCATTTTGCTTATTCAAGCCGGTACAAGCCCGAGCGTAGTCGAAGCAAATCTTGTTGCATATCTTGATCCTTCAGCAAGAAAAATGGTTAAGAAAGATTCAGGGAGTGTCGGAAAAGCAGCAGGGCCTGCCGGGGGAAAATAAAAAATGCCTTTGAAATCAAGGGACATGATTGATTCGAGTGACCCAAGAGTAGCTCAGATAGGTCATCCGGCTCCACCCTGGCTTATTAATTATGCCGATTTAATGACAGAGTTGTGTTGTTTTTTTATCATTCTTTATGCTTTGCAAGCAGCACTTCAACCGGCTGCAAATAAAGCTGCAAGTGAAGTTCAGAAAGAAATGGACAAAGGCGAAGTTAGCGGTGATGTTAAAACGACAAAAGAAGGTTTAAAGATTTCCTTGGAAGAAAAGGGTAATTTTAATTTTTTTGAAATAGGAAAAGCCGAGCTTACTCCGGAAGCAAAGCAAATGATTGATAAAATAATACCTGAGATAATAAAACTTCCAAACGAGCTGGTAGTGGAGGGTCATACGGATGCTGATCCGATAAATACTCCTCAATATTCATCAAATTGGGAGTTATCTACTGCGCGTGCCACAAATGTTGTAAAATACTTAATAAATGAAAAACAATTTCCTCCGGGCAAGCTCGCAGCTATAGGGTATGGTGAGTTTAAGCCGGTGGCTCCAAATGATACAGTGGAAAATAAAAAAAAGAACAGGCGGATAGTATTTTTCTTTAAAAATATGGGAAGCGAAAAAGTAATTAAAGCAGGCGGGCATATGAAAGGCGAAGAAGGGAAGAAAAAAGAATCCAAAAAAGAGGGAGGGGAATAAATATGACTCCGGAAAGAAAGTTTCAAGTTAAATATCTTATAATGGTTCTGCTTGTTGTATTGTTCACGACTATTGTTATCGGCGGGGGAATGTATTATTCGATTGTAAGCGAAATGGTATACAGGTTGCCTGATGTTTCTGAGAGCAGTCTGACAAAAAGCGTTGTTTTTTCCGAGGTTAACAGTACTCTCCTCATGTTGATTCCTGTGCTTTTTATTGCGGTAGCTGCCGTTAGTCTTCTTTTGTTCGGTAGGATTGCAGCACCTTTAGCAAAGCTTAAAAAAGAAATTGAAGCTATTAAAAGAGGTGATTTTACTCTTGAAACTGATGAAAAGAGTGCTCAGGAACTTACAGACCTTGTAATATCCTTGCATGAAGCTAAAAAGAGTGTTGCAGCGATAGTATTTGAACAACGGAGAGAGGCAAATAAACTTTTGGAAGTTGCTAATCAATTGCTGAAAGAATGCGCAGACTACAAACATGAAAAGAAATTAACGATAGATTTAATAAACAAGCTTAAGACCACGATTGATTCTCTTCAGATAAGTTTGAGTAAATTCAGAATTAATAAGTAAGCAAGGGAAGCAAAACAAGCAAGAACAGTGAGAAAAAGGAACAAAGTAAGAAAACAAGTACAGGAAAAGAAGTATAGTAAGGAAAACGGAAAAGGTTTGTATTAATTTGCAGTGGTATGTTGAGCTGTCTTTGCTTTATGCTTCCCTTACTTTAATTTCTGTTCTTGCTGTTATTGCTTTCCTTGCTTTATTGCCTGCTTTAAGTGTTCTTCCTTCTTAGCTCTTTCGATTAGTTCAGGATTTACCAGGAGGGCTTTTTTAAGAGCAATTTCGGCCTCACGGTTTTTACCAAGTGCACCGTAGCATACTGCAAGATTGTAATAACATTCTGATTGAGTTGGAGATGTTTCCGCGGCTTGTTTGAACTCTTTTATGGCTTCCTCAAAGAGGCCTCTGTTTTTATACGCATTTCCCAGAAATATTTTTGCTTCAGTAAGTTCTTTAGCCATTACGTTCTGCCTGGCAAGCTTTTCGTTTCTTCTTCCTATTCCCCTGACAAAGAAGTACGAAACAACACCTAATAATATTGCCAGAAGAGCAGCCGCTAACCAATAGTTTATGGTCTTATATTTTACATACATTACATAGTCTTTGTTTGTCTGCATTATACTTTCCAAAGGAATGGTCCAGGTTATAGTCCGACCTTTGATTTGATCCGAATTTCTGTCAATTATTTCTCCGGGAACAGAAAGCTTGTATTGTATCACAAGTTTTTTTGTGGAGGTTTTAGAAAGCTCACGGCTCAAAGCTAGAAAAGTATTTTGGTTGGATTCTTCAAAGTTTTTCTTTAAAAAACCTTCTTTGTATTCATGGATAATATTGAATAGTTTATATTGTCTGGTGATAGTTACATCGTAATCTTCTTTCTTGAATTCGGCAGCGTTCTTAAATTCAGCCATAGCTTTAAAATGATATTCACCGCCTTTAACAAAATCAGTTTTCCAGCGGCTGGGAATATCGACTTGTTGTTCCTTTGAAATACCCTTAAAAAGAGGATCTGTTGTAATATTAATAATTCTGGTCGCACTGTCGTCACGTTTTAAAGCTGTGGTTATTTTTAATTCAGGAGAGGAGATTATATCTACAATGTAAATAGCTCCTTCATCCAGTATATTAATCAATCCGTCTCCGTTAGTATCGGTTCTCAGGCTTTGGAAAATAACTTTTTTAACGTCAGGATAAAAAGATATAAAATCATTGTCAAACCTGGGACCTGCAATTAGTATTTCGTCCTCAACTCCATGTGTATCCGTAAGATAAATGGATCTGTTATCCATAGTGTTTCTTTGTTTGTCGCCGTTTGTATCAACTCTGTAGCTATAAAATGCAATCCTCTTTGAATCAGGAGAAAAGGAGCAAAATTCATTGTCATACTCATCGCCAACTATTTTAACTTTCCGCGCGCCGGAGATATCGCAGACATATATTGCTCTTTTATTGTTCTTGGCGGAATTATAAGCGAACTTCCCTGTTTTGGAAAATCCCCCGGCTGTATTGTCTGTTTCATCATTTGTAAGCTCCTTGAGCTCTTTAGTTTCCATCGAATAAGAATAAAGCGCCTTGTTGTCATAAAAGTTAATAGTGTCATCCCCGTTTGTATCTCTTTTCACGGACTGAAAGATAATTATTTTTCCATCCTGAGAAAAACAAGGTTTATTGGAGGCAAATTCCGGTGAGATCCTGAGCTCTTCCCCGCTTTTTAGATCTTTTAAAAATAGAGAACGGTTGTCTTTGTTGTCTAGCTTGCCATCTTTATTTGTGTCGTCCCTGAAACTATTATATATAATATGGCTTCCGTCAGGAGAAAATACCGGCTCAAAGTTTTTAAAATCAGCCGGGATTATTTCTTTTTGCGTTTTTGAATGTGCATCTACAGTAAAAAAAGACGGATTATCTTTAGAATTTATTTTGCCGTCTCCGCTAGTGTCTTTCCTCCAGGTTAAAAAAAGAACAGTATGGCTGTCAGGAGAAAAGATAGGAGAAGCGTTATTATAAGTCCCGTCCAATAGTTCACGTTGGTTTTTTCCGTAAATGTCCATTACAAATATTGAATTATTAACCATTGCTTTGCCTTTCTGCCAGGACTGATAGAGAATAGAACGTCCGTCGGGAGAAAAGGCAGGAGTCCAATCATAGGACTTGCTGTAAGCTAACGGATAGGATTTTTTTAATCCGCTGAGTTCTGAGATCTTAGAGATAACTTCTCTATTGGGGACAAGCTTAATAAGCTTTATAAAATTATCAACGGATTGTTTTGACTTACCTTTTTCAATTGAGTCTGCAAATTCCCTGATGGTTTTATCGAATTTGTCTATTTCCGTAATACCCGTACCTTTCGCAGCTGTTTCTGATAAAACGAAAGAGGCGTAAATCATGAAGAGAATTAACATTGATAATTTGTTTTTCATTTTAATATTATAGTAATAAAATCACTGATTGTCAATACAAGATGAAATTACAAGAGATGTAAAAGCCGTTTACAGTGGAAAAATTAGAAATTATTATTGTAATAAACAGTAAACGGTACACTGTAAACTGTTCTTTTGTTAGTTACTTTTTTAAGTAGATATAATAAGATTCATCTCTAACAATTGTTTTGTCGAAATACGCTGTCATTTTATATGCTTTTAAAAAATTCTGATCTTTGTTCTCCGAGTTTAGAATTAAAATAATGTTTTTATAGTTTTTACCGGCAGTTGCTTTGTCAATTATGTCAGTTTTATATTTAATGGTAGTTTCAAATGCCTTATCACAACCGGTGTTAAAAATTATAAATCTTTCAAATTTAGAGTTTTCAATACTATAAAATCCGGTTTTAGTGTAAGGCAGTATTGCTTCCGCGCTGAAAAAATCATAAACACATACAAAAGTATCTTCATTTAGGAATTTGTTGTTTTGCAGATAGTTTGCAGCCTTTTTTCCTGCCGAAAAATCATATTTGTTGTCGAAGTAAGCCGGAATAGGAGATGCTAATACCTGAAAAATCAGTAAAATAGTAAAAATAATATTAATTGTTCGGACAGAAAATATATTATTTGTTTTTTTTCCGGGAAAAAAAGAATATTCTTTATAATTCTCAGCTATCCATAATGAAAATATAAAAAGTATAAATATTAATCCGTGATGTCTGGTGCTTCCGCCATATTTAAGAGCGAATAATGCCAGAAGTGATAAAGAAGTCAAAGAATATATTGCCATAGCTCTAGGTTTTCTGATGAAAACCAATAACGACATTAACAAGAGAGGAAATCCCCAAAAGTATCTTCCCGTATCCGGATAGTAAAGTAATTTTGTGTTCCAAAAATTGAGTTGGGGTATTTGAACCGGGAAAAAAGCTGATATAAGAGCATTTGGGATCGTACTTAGCTTGCTTCCTTTCCAGCCTGTTAAGGTCCTTGTAAGATCAGAGGGAGGAAGAAGCTGATAGACGCAAAAAAGAAGAGTACTGCCGAAGATCAGAGCAGCCATAAAATGTTTATAGGTGAATATCTTATTGTCAATATTCTTCTCGAAATGATTCGAAGCTGTTTCCCCCGCTATTATCTCATAAAAATAAAAAAGAACTAAAGCTATTGAAATACACAAGCTGTGTAAATTAGAAGTTGCAAGCAGGGATATAGTAATAAAATATAAATAAGGTTTTTTAAATCTGTATTTGTAAATTGAGGCGGTTATAAATAAAAATAAAACAGTTAAAGAGTAACTCCTTGCAATTGTATTGTACTCATAAAGGATATAGTATCCAAAAATAAACAGAGTTTTATGAAGCAGGGAAAAAGGGGATAACCTTAAAAAAATGAGAATAGCCGAGAATATTATAAGAAAATGCAGAATGCTCATGGTAATAATAGGTAATCCGGCTTTTGCAAAGGGGTTCAGTATTAAATGCCAGAGAGCGGGGGTCCCGTCATATTTTAAAGCTTTAAATAGTGTCGGTAAATATTCTGCGGATCCTGCAATTAACCAGGCCCGTCCCTCATCCCTCCATATCTCATGTTTTGAAATAATTAAAACGGAAAGAAACACAAAAGCAAGTATTAACGAGAGAAAATATATTCTATTTTTCATTGTGTTGTAATTGTATCATTTTTTACATGTAATTTGAATACAAAATGAATTTTTCCCATCTGATTATGTCCTGATCGGCTGTTTCAAAAAATAACCCTGCTTTTCATTGGGAATACTGCATTGACGAAAATGCTACTATTTGATATACTTACATTGAAACTGTAGATATTATGTTAATGCAAAAATGCCGTAAAACTGAGATGACTCATTTTGGATTGCATCCAGAGTTAATGTCAAATGTTGTGTTTGAGAAGTAGCGAGCATCCTTGGTTACAAAACCTCCTTTCTTGAAAAATCTGAACTTTTACCTCTAAAATTCTTTCTACGTTGACTTCTGGCGCGTGATCTGCC
>Ga0208373_1002373_pt1 | contig 21121 bp, 16 predicted proteins | sample RifOxyC2_FD_184036 | JGI IMG/M metagenome (GOLD analysis project Ga0208373, IMG submission 184036) | Soil microbial communities from Rifle, Colorado - Rifle Oxygen_injection C2 (SPAdes) | ecosystem: Environmental > Terrestrial > Deep subsurface > Rock core/Sediment | place: Rifle, Colorado... | reverse complement strand
GGAAAAGCGCTTGCCATGTTTTTTTGGCAGATGTTGATATTGTGGCAGAACCAAAACCAGAGCAGGGTGAATATTTGGAATTAGTATATCGCCGGCCAGATGAAATTGAGGAGCTGGCTCGCACTAATAATATTACAAGCGGGATGACTCTGGCGGCTTGGGCTATGGCAAGGAGCCATTTTTTTCAAACAGATAATAAATAACAGAAAATAAAATATGAGAGGGTTTAGCAGAGAAGGAAAAGCGTTGTTTGGCGCGGCATTGGCCGCGTTTGGTGTTGGATGTGGCGATGGCTCTTCGGCTGATGCTCAGGGTGAAGATGTAAAAAATGCAGAAGTTGGAAAAGTTACAAAGGAAATTTTGGCGCAGAGCAAGACAATGGAAGAAGATGATGAGTTGTTTGTGCCGGGCGAAGACACAGGACACAGGGTGGATGACGTAGGAGTGAGCGGGGAGATTAGAGCCAAGACTGAGACTGAGGCTGGTCGCATAGAAAGTAGCGGGGAAATTAAAAGTGAAAAAAAATTTAGAAATGTTTTGAAGGAAGAGGTGGACGGTATCAAGCCTGGTGATTGGATGGGGGATAAATATGAAGAAGAAGTTAAGCGATTAGAAGAAAAACTTCCAAAAGATATTTCAAAAAATAAATTCAATAATTCTCTTGAACAATTACATCGGTTTTTTGTTCCGCGAGGTGATGATAAGGAAAATGACGTGCTAGGTTTGTTGAGCGCGGTCAGGGATGGCGAGGAAACAAAATTTTTTCTAAATAAAGAATACAAGGAAAAAGTTGAGATGTTTGCAAAAAAATATGGCATGCAATATGGCGTACCAGTTGAAGTCATTTATGGTGTGATGGCAGTAGAAAACGCCGGAAAGCACGACCCGCGCAAAAACGAAGCTGATGGAGCGTATGGCATTATGCAGGTTCAGCCGCAGGTAGTAAAGGAAATGGCACGGATTTATTCTAATGAAAATTGGGATGAAGTTTTGGTCAGTGATTTAGAGGGAAACATCCGCACTGGTACAGCTTATTTGGCGGTTTTAAACAAGCGCTATGGACAGAGGTCGTTTTCTATGATGGCGTATAATTCAGGACATGCGGCTTTTGAAAGAGATTTGGTGTCAGCTGATGAAGGTACTTTGGCCAGTAGAGCAAAGTTGAGGGGCGAAATGCGTGATTTAAAGAAACAGATTAAAGAATTAAAGAAGAAGAAAGAGGTTGACGAAGAAGCTGTTCGCGCGTTGGAAGAAAAATTAAAAGAAAAACAGGAAGCGTTTATCCTTCAAAATGAACACCTAAATCAGTTGCGGGCTGGTGTTGTAAAAAGTCGTGGTTGGAAAAGTTTTTTGGCAGACAAAAATTTGCGATGGGCCGAATCTAAATTTGGCGGAGGAATGTATGCGTACAGCAATGCGCGGTATCCAGCTGAAGCAGAGTGTCTTGGCCGGTCAATGTATGAAATTATGCAGTCAGAAGGGGGTGAGATTAGACTAACGCCGTTGTCAGATGAGATGAAAGATGATTTGAGTAAGAAAAAGAAAAATGGGCATTAAGCCTGTTTTTTCTACAATCCAGTAATCAAACACACTACTGCACCATCAAATTTCCAATCTAATTGCATGGCCTTGGCAAGTCCGGCAACAGACAAAGCGCTGTTGGGTGAAATAGCGAGATTGCAGGTTTCTTTTATGAGTTTAATTGCGCTTATGATTTCATCGTCTGTTACTATCCAGCCAGAACCTTGGCTGGTTTTTATAACTTCAACGACTTTTTCTTTGCGGTGTGCGATGTGGTCAACAATGGCGTCGGCGAGTGATTGCTCCCATCTCACCCACGCGCTCCTCTCCTCTGGCAGGAGAGGGGAGATGACGGAAGCGATTGGGCAACAAGCTGTGGTTTGAATTATGTGTATCTGTGGTTTTTGAGAAAGTTTGGTAAACGCCTCGCCAAGCGCTTGTGCAGTTGTGCCTGATGATGTTGGGATGAAAATCGCGGACAAGTCTGGGATTTTGTCCAACTCTTGCGCTAGTTCAAAATATCCTTCTAAAGCACTGTCATCAGTCGATTGGCGTAGATTTTTAGCATTGCCATCCTTATCCATTTGAAACGCGGACTGTTTTGGGTTTTCCACTTGCTCCAACTTGATATTTACGTCTTCAATTATAGCAATCATTTTTTTCATTTTTTGCGGATTGATATTTTGGCCGACAAAAACAGTCAAACGCAGTTTGCTTGGATTATTGCGGTTATGCGCCTGCACTGCCTCCACAGCCGCGAGTGCGGCGTTGCCAGAAGAAGAAATTACAAATTTGGTCGTACCGTCTTCCTTAAAATATTTTTTTATCATCAGGGGCAAAGAACGCCCTTTGTGCGAACCGTATTTGTGTTGGTCCTCGCGTTTGAGATAAACTTCCTTTACCCCGAGCGCGCGGGCCAATTCTGCATACGGCATTTGGATTGTTTTCATAATATTTTTTATTGTCCCATCATTCTAATAACTAAATTAACTGTTTTAAGCAGTATTGAGATATCTAAGAAAATTGATTGATTTTTTATGTAATATAAATCATATTGCAATTTTTGCATTGTTTTTTCCATTGTATCGGTATAGTTTTGATGGACAACCGCCCAGCCAGTTAAACCAGGCCTTACAATGTGGCGCAAAGAATAAAAAATCATTTTGCTTTCCAATTGTTCAACAATTTGAGGTCTTTCGGGGCGCGGGCCAATAAGAGTAATATCGCCCTTTAATAGATTAATAAATTGTGGAATTTCATCAAATCTTGTCTTACGTAAAAATTTACCAACCCAAGTGACGCGCTTATCATTTTTTATGGCGAATTGCGCCCCGTCTGTTTCTGCTCCGCCGTCTGGAGTTAAAGAATACATCGAACGGAATTTGTATAGTTGAAATATTTTTCCACCCTGGCCGACCCGTTGTTGTTTATAGAGAATTGGTCCGGGTGAGTTGATTTTGGTTGCTATATAGATGAATGGAAATAAAATTACAAAAAATACGCCGACAAAAATTCCAGCTAATTTATCTGTGATTATGCGTATTTTTTCGTAAATAGGATGCTGGCTATTCTTTAAATTATCCAAGAACCATGTTTCTGAGAATGTTGATGGTGGTATGCGGCCAGTCACGATTTCGTAGAAGGTTGTTAAGTCGGTGATTTTTACTGGCCAAAAAAGCAATTCATAAAGTTCTCGTTGCAGGGTTGGGTCTTTTTGAATATGTGGCGCGATCACCACCATGTCTGCTTTGTGGTTGGTGATTGCGGGGCGGAGTGTTGTGAGGGTTTTGTATACATCAAAAAATGGGAAATCTTTAGATTTCACATCAGCCGATGGCTCAATCAGGGCGGCCACACGATAGACACCGTGAGGATTGTTTTGAATAATTTCTATTAATTCAGTTGTCTCTGGCGTCAAGCCGACAAAAATAATGTTTTGGCGCAGACTGTGTAGGCCTATGTAGCGATCATAGATTGTGCGCCAGATTGTGCTAAACCCGTAACCGATGATGATATTTAAAAGTAAAATTGTTTTTGGTGTGGCGCTTTGATGAAAAAGGATGTAAATCAATACAACACTAATAACCAGAGAAATTAATGCCGACTCAATCAGGTGTCGCCAAGATTGTGGCGCTTTGGGTTTGCCAAGGTCATATAGTCCGCCAATGAAGTTGATTGTTATCCAAAACAAGAACAGCAGGAAGAACATTGACAAGAGTTCGTCGATTTGTTGCCAAGTTGGCCAATGTTGGTATCGGATGGTAATGCTTAACCACAGACCAATAGCAAAGCTGACCAGGTCGCCGCCAGCCAGCATTGTCTGTTTTAAGCGATAGATTAATCGCATGTGTTTGCTTGTTTAAGTTTTTTCTGGTATAATTACAACATAGATAAATATAACAAATCTATGGGAAAAAAGCAATACCTAAGCTTAATTTTTCTTATATCTGTATTTTATATATTTTGTCCACAAGACGCCTCTGCTTATGCGTATATTTCAATTAATAAAAATCAAACAACTACGAAGGTGCGCAAGGTAGACGTCTTTATTGAAGGACCCTCGGATACTCAACAAATGGCAGTCTCCAATCATGTTGATTTTGATGATGCTAGTTGGGAGAATTATCAGACTTATAAATTGTGGTTTTTAGAATATGGATCTGGCACAAAAACAGTGTACGTAAAGTTTAAAAGCAAGACAGGGACAGAGAGCGGTATCTATTCAGACGCAATTCAGCTTAGTCCACCCACCAGTATGGATGTTGGATTTAAGGTTAATAATGGCGCAAAAGAAACAAGTAGCCGCATTGTCACAGTAACAACCAGCTGGTCGGGGGGTGTGGAACAGATGCGAGTCAGTAATACTAATGATTTTGGTTTGTCCGAGTGGATTACTGTTAGCAATGATCTTTTGTGGGTTTTATCTAATGGTTCAGGCAATAAAACTGTTTACGTTGAATTTAAAGACGCAAATAATAAAACAAAAGTGGTTTCTCAATCAATTAAATACAACCAGCCAGCGCATTATATACCAGAGGGTACTTTGCTCAAGGGTAAATCCACGACAATTTATTATCTTGGTTATGATGGAAAGATTCATCCGTTTTTCAATTCAGCTATTTATCATTCTTGGTATCCAAACTATAACAGTATTTTACGTGTGAGTAGCGCGAAATTAAGGGAATATCAGGTAGGAACCCCCGTGTGTGTAAGACAGGGCACGTGGTTGGTGAGGTTTTTTGGATCAGGGACTATTTATGCGGTTGAGCCAGGATGCGTTTTACGGCCAATTCGTTCCACGATTGAAGCTCAAATTTTATATGGAAGCAATTGGAAGAAGCGCGTTATTGAATTAGATGGGATTTTACAAAGTTATTACACATGGCCCGTAAATGATTTAAACACTGGAATTGTAGACAACGATCAGGATGGTATAGAAAAGAGCATGGAGGATAGCTATGGAATTAGCGATAATAGCAAAGATAGCGATAAGGATGGCTTGAGCGATTATGAAGAAATTAATTTTTGGTTTACTGACCCGGCAGATCCTGATACTGATGAAGACGGACATAAGGATGGAACAGAGATTCTGGGCGGTTTTTCACCTTTGGGATCTGGAAAGATATCAAGCGCGCCCAATGGTACTTATGTTTACCCCACCGGTTCTTTGATTAAGGGTAAAGCAAGCGGGGACTTGTATTATCGTCAGTCTAACGGCGAGTATTATCGAGTGAAAGGCAATACGTTTAATTCTAACTATTTCCAAAGCCGTTTCGTGATTCAGCAAGGTTATGATGTACCCTTTTCGGTTAATGGCGGTAATTTAAAAGACTCTGTAGATTCAATTTTTCGACCACAAACTAGGACTAAGAGCGGGAATTTGGCGAACTTATAGTCATGATTGCTATCAAAAAAATATTTAAAAACGTTGATAAAATATTAGGATCCATAGTGCTGGGTTTGTTTTTGTCTTATGCTAGCGTGGCGCAGGCGCAGATGCCGGATGATCCGGAAACAAAGCAGTGGGCATATGAGCATATTGGGGCTTATCAGGCGTGGGATGTTGTTGTGGGATCAAGCGATGTCGTAGTAGCGGTAATTGACAATGGTGTGGATATGCTTCACCCAGATTTAGAACAAAATATGTGGAAGAATGAAGATGAGGCACCAAACAATCAAGTAGATGATGATAAAAATGGTTATGTAGATGATGTTTGGGGTTGGAATTTTGTTGATAATAATAATGACCCTCGACCAAATGTTGATGTGGATGTAACAGATTATCAGCGAGAAAAAAATATACCAAGCCATGGCACCGCCGTTGCGGGATTAATTGGCGCTGTTGGGAATAATAGTTTAGATGGTGTGGGTTTGAATTGGCATGTTAAAATCATGAATATCAAGGTTATTGATAATAGCGGAACAGGTGGTTCGTTTTTGATGGATAAGGCGATACGTTATGCAGTAGAAAATGGCGCGCACATAATTAATATTAGCGCAGTTGGGCCAAGTGTGAGCATGGATTTAGATGAGTTGCACTTGGCAGTGAATTATGCATATGAAAAAGGCGTATTGATTGTTGCCGCGGCTGGTAATAATATGCAACTTTTACAAGGTGAAGGAAAGCTTTATCCAATTTGTATTGATGAGGGTTTGGGATATCAGCAGGTTTTAGGTGTGAGTGCAATCAATATAGGACATCATTTAGCTCGTTTTTCTAATGCCGGCTCCTCATGTATTGACATTACTGCGCCGGGTGTTGATGTCTCTAGTACAGCGCGTTTTTCACCGACCAATGGTTTCACTCAACGTTATGTTGGTGGTTGGGATGGCACTTCGTTTGCCGCGCCGCTTGTCACAGGTTCTGCCGCTTTGATTAAAAGCCTGCAGCCGAGTTGGGGTACAAAAGAAATTTCAAATGCTCTTTTGAAAACAGTACAGCACACGTCTGGTCAGGATGAACAAGTGTATGCTAATTTGTTTGGAGCTGGCCTTTTACAAACTCATAATGCTGTAAATTATGCGCGGGAGAGAATTATAAGTAGCCGACCGATTAAGCAGTTTTTGATTTGGCAAAAAACAAAAGTTGGGAGAAAAGAGAAAGTCAGGCTTAAAACTTATGATTTGAACGGTTTACTATTATCTGATGTGTCTACGAGTACTAAAAATATGATTTTAGGACGACAATCAGTATTGGGTGATTTTGACAAAGACGGAAAAGATGAGATCGCTACGATTGGAGAAAATGGTGATGAGGCCTTTCTGACTGTCTATGACGCAGAAAAACAGCAGAAAACCGGTTTTTATGTCGTTAACAATTTAAGTAAAGGTGCAAAGCCGACAATTGTGGCTGGTGATTATAATAATGATGGTCAGGATGAATTGTTTGTCACTGCGCCTGGTCAGCCGCTGGTTGCGTGGTCAATTTATCCGGCCAAGCGTTTGGCAAGCTGGGAAATAGGTAATACCAAGAAGACGGTGGTTGGGCTGTCATACGAATAGTTTGGTTGATTGTTGATTGTGTGCTATAATAATATTAGCATGTAGTATGCTTAATGATATACCAATTTTTGATAAAAAAAATGTGCTTGTGACCGGTGGCGCAGGTTTTTTGGGTTCTCATTTGTGTGAAAAATTATTACAGCAGGCGAAGGTGATTTGTGTGGATGATCTTTCTAATTCCGGCATTCATAATATTGATCACCTATTACAATATCCGGATTTTGAATTTATTAAATATGACGTCAATAAGCCGATTGATTTGGATGATTTTCCAGAGCTAGCAAAATTTAAAGTTAAATTTCAAGGTATTCAAGAGATTTATCATTTAGCTTGTCCAACTAGTCCGAAGAATTTTGAGAATTTAAAAATCCATTCCTTGTGGGCAAATTCAAACGCCATGACGTCTACCTTGGATTTGGCTGTGAAATTTAAGGCCAAATATGTATTTGCTTCTAGTTCGGTAGTGTACGGATCGCCTACGCCAGAACATAATTTTTTTACTGAAACAGATGAGGGCATAGTCAATCATTTATCTCCGCGCGGTTGTTATGATGAAGGTAAGCGTTTTGCAGAAACTTGCGTTGAGACCTATCGGCAGGTTTATGGTTTGGATGGAAAAATCGCGCGCGTCTTTACTACTTATGGACCACGAATGAGGTTGCGTGATGGACTTTTGATCCCTGATTTTATTATGGATGCTTTAGATGGGCAGGATTTAGTAATTTATGGCACGGCAGATTTGTCACAGTCGCTTTGTTATGTTAGTGATACGATAGATGGGTTAATTCGTTTGATGGCCACAGGCCCAGATGTTTCTTTGGTTAATCTTGGTTCGGAACAGGCGTTGAAGATGAGCGAGGTGGCAGATAAAATTATTCAAATGACAGGTTCTAATTCAAAAGTTGTTTTTGAGCCGCCAATTGCCTTTTTGTCTTCTAAAGGCATCCCTGATTTAAGGCGTGTAAAGGAACAGCTTGGCTGGTTGCCATTAATTCGTTTGGAGGATGGTTTACAAAAAACTATTGATTACGCAATCGCTAATAAAGAAATGGTGGGGTTCAACCATGGTTAGTTGACTATGTTTGTCGCAGTTGTACCAGCATATAATGAGGAAAAAACAATCGGCTCCGTGGCGCGGGGCCTTTTTGAACACACAGATAGAGTTATAGTGATTGATGATGGTTCAGCTGATGATACGTCTTGCGAAGCGCAGAGAGTCGGAGCAACTGTGTTGCGTCACGAAGTCAATCGTGGGCAGGGCGCGGCGCTTGAAACCGGCCATGAGTACGCTCGCCAGATAGGCGCTGATTATGTTTTACATTTTGATGCGGACGGACAGTTTGAGCCGGTTGACATTGCGCCCGCGCTCAAGGCGCTCCAAGAGTCTGGCGCTGATATTTTGTTTGGCTCAAGGTTTCTCGGCAAAAAATCTAATTTACCTCTTTTCAAACGTTTAGTAATATTACCAACTGCTAAACTGTTAAATTGTTTGTTTGTTGGTGGGGGACTATCGGACGCGCATAATGGTTTTAGGATTTTAACTCGTCGCGCCTTGGAATCAATCCATATTACCCAAGATCGCATGGCTCACGCCACCGAAATTGTTGTTCTTGCTAAAAAGAATAATCTTAAATATATTGAATTTCCTGTCACTGTGCGGTATAGTGAGTATGGGCAGGGGGCCAGGGGCGGTTTTCAAATTTTGTGTGATTTATTATTAGGCAAATTTATTAAATAATTTTATGTTAGTTCTGTTTCAAATCTTATTTAGCTTGTTTGCTTTGTTTGCAATCATTTCTGTCTATTCAAAAAAACGTTCCGGCTTATTAAGCATTGGCGGGGCAATGTTTTGGATAGTTTTTTGGCTTCTTGCCGATGTCTTCGTTTGGTGGCCGAATAGTACGGTTAGATTGGCTAATTTTTTTGGCATCGGTCGCGGTTCCGACCTTGTATTATATGTGTCGTTGGCGGTGGTATTTTTTATTCTTTTCCGACTCAGCGTAAAGATTGAAGGATTGAACAGAGATATTACAAAAGTTGTTAGAGAAAAGAGTTTAAAATAGGAAATTGTCATTTCGACACGCCTGGGGCGGGGAGAAATCTTTCCGTTCTGTAACTTCACTCAGAAAAACAAAATTTATCTTTTTAACATTCTTACTCAAACAGAAAGATCCCTCACCCCTGCGGGGGGTTCGGGATGACATAACGCTTCGCTTATGCGCATCGCCCACATTGTCTGTACTTACCCTCCATACTACGGCGGTATGGGCAATGTTGTGTTTCAAACAGCTAGCGAGTTGACTAAACTCGGCCATGAGGTGGAAGTTTTGACCCCAGATTACTATCCTTCAGAAGAGATTAAATTGGTTGAAGAAAGGCCAGAAGTGGTTCATGAAGCAAGGGTGCAAGAAAAAATTGATTATGCTACCAGATTAAAACCCGCTTTGCAATATGGCAACGCGGCCTATATTCCGCAGATTCAAAATGAGTTAGACAGGTTTGATTTGGTGCATTTGCATTATCCGTTTTTTGGCGTGGCGAATTTAGTCAGAAAATGGAAATTAAGAAATCCGAAAAAGCCACTAGTTGTCACTTATCACATGGATACCCGCGCGCCTAGCTGGAAAGGATTGTTTTTTAAGTATTATGCTAAATTTTGGATGCCAAGAATTTTGGGTACTGCTGATAAGTTGTTGGTGAGTTCGTTTGATTATCTAAAATCTAGCGATGCGGCAAGGGTGTATGAAGAAAATAAAAAAAGCTGGATTGAACTGCCATTCGGTGTGGATATTGACAGATTTCAACCACGCGATATTCCGCTAGATCTTTCACAAGATTTAAATTTAGATGCGGATTTGCCAACGCTGTTGTTTGTTGGGGGTATGGATAGCGCCCACTATTTTAAGGGTGTACCTATTTTATTACAATCTTTGTTTTTATTGAAAAATAATAATACGCCAGTACAGGCTGTTTTGGTGGGAGATGGTGATTTGCGTTCAAACTTTGAATTACGTGCTAAGTCATTTGGGCTGGATAATTTAGTAAGGTTTGTTGGTCAAGTGGGTAATGATGATTTGCCACTTTACTATAATTTAGCGGATTTGTTTGTTTTACCCTCAGTTAATCAAGGTGAGGCGTTTGGTATGGTTTTGCTTGAGGCTATGGCTTCTGGAACGCCAGTTGTTGCAAGTGATTTAGCTGGTGTTAGGACTGTGGCGCAGGCAGGCGGCGTTGTTGTGCCTCCAAATAATCCCAATGCGCTAGCAGAGGTAATTTATGGCTTTTTTTCAAAAAATGATCAGGACCAGGCAGAGTGGTCGTTTAGTGTTAGGCGAGTTGTAGAGGAAAAATACAGTTGGCCGGTTATTATAAAAAAATTAGATGAGATTTATCAACAGCTGGTTGTTGTCTGAAATATTGAATTGTGGTATATTTATTGTTAGTCGTAATCTTCAATCTTAAGTCTTAAATTATAATCTCTATGTGCGATTCATGTGGCTGTGAACACAAGACAGAACAGTCGGCGGAAGTTACTCCAGTCGGGGTTGCTTCAAAAAAGGGCTTGTTTGATCTTTTGGGTCGTAAACAGGCTTTTTGGCTTGGTATAGTGGCAGGTTTTTTAGTCCTATGCACCTTAGGATTCTTTGTTATGTTAGGTGTGTCATTGTCAGGTGGCATGAGTTTTGGTGGTGGAACAGCAAAAGCACCAAAGAAATTTGGCCAGTGTTTGACTAGTGGTAAAATGGCGGCAAAAGTGCAAGCTGATCAAAATCTTGGCGGTTCTCTGGGAGTACAGGGTACACCCGCGACATTTATTAATGGTTATTTAGTAAGTGGCGCTTTGTCATATGATATGGTGAAACAGGTTTTAGATACAGTTATTGCTGGTAATAAGCCGGAATTTGATTTTATGAAGGATGATAATGGAAAAATTCCAGAGCCAGTTACAATGCCAAACTTACCAGAGGTTTCTTGGAAAGGTAACCAGAACTCAAACGTGGCTGTAGTTGAGTTTTCAGATTTTGAATGTCCATATTGCGCAAGATTTTTTTCTACCATGGATCAGGTATTGAAGGATTATGGTGATAAAATTAAATTTACTTATCGTCATTTTCCTCTTTCTTTTCATGCTAGCGCACAAAAGGCCGCAGAGGCTTATGAGTGTGCTAAAGATCAGGGCAAAGGCTGGGAGATGTATGATAAACTGTTTACGTTGTCTGGAAAAAGTCAGTTGAACATTGACACCATTAACGCGGCCGCGAAAGAGATTAAATTAAAATAAGTTATAGTTTAAATTTAATAAAAAATCTCCCGATTTAGTTGGGAGATTTTTTTATATACATCGCAACCTGCAAATTTTTACTTCCTTTGCCTTGCGTGCGTAATTGAGTGCCTCGGGTTCAAACCAAATTTGTTCAAGAATGTTTTTATTTTTGTCAGTGATTTCAATTTCCGACTGCCTCACCCCATGATTGTATTCACCATCGCTCGGCCACTGCATTGAATGCGTATATTTAATTTTGTCTTCCGCGACCTCGTGAATAATCAAGACATGGTTGTAGTCATGTTTTTCTCCGGCGCCTAAAATAACAATTAAGTCGCCGGGTCTTGCGTCGTTCAGTTTTACTTCAATTGAATTTTGTTCGTGAGAAATTGTTCGTACACCAGCGCTCTCAACCGGACGGCATAGCGTCAGAAGTTTGCGAAATGGATTTTTGATAAAAGGAAATTTTAGATGTTTGTGCAAACTGCCCAGCGCGCGTGATTTTAATTCAGCGTCTAAAACGTGGTAAGCGAGACCCGAACAATCAATGCCAAGGTGCGAATCAACCAAGAATTTTTTCAAGCCACTAGCGTCTAATTTTTTCAAGTCAATTTTTTCCCGCAAGGCGATCAGCATTGCTTCATCCACGATGTCATCCACACTTCCTTTGCCAATCAAAACTCTCAATCCAGCCCGCATGCCGGTTCGGCGATTGTTGTAATAAGGACAGTTGACGAAAAAAGAGCCTATGGGAAGGTTTAGATAATCATTTATAATTCGTTGGGCTTGCGATGATAAATGGGGCATAAATTATTTTAATTAACCTAATTATTCTAAAACTTGACATTGGGTATTTTTTAGGTTAATTAGGTCAATTAGAACAATTAGAAATTCTCAAGTATTTTTTCTTTAATATCACTCGGCACCAAATTTATTTTACTTAATTTTTTCATCTCCACCCACTCCAATCCATAATGATTCTCCGGGTTGTTTCTTTTTGCTTCCGGCCCACCCAAGCGGCACAGGCCTTTTGTTTTATTCACGAAAAAATAATATTCATCACGATGTTCAAATTTTGATTTCCATGGCTTTTGTTTGGACAGTGTAACGTAAAAACCCGTCTCTTCTTTTGCTTCGCGAATCGCTGTTTGTTTGATTGTTTCGCCTTTTTCCATTGTACCGCCGGGTAGGACGTAATAGTTGCGTCCGCATTTGTGGCGTTTGATAAGCAAGATTTTTTTGTCTTTGATAATAATCACGGCTCCGCGCGGAGCATTCCACCTGCTTCCGCCATTGGTGCAAAACACGAAGTCCATTAATTGATTTCCCAGAGCGTTTAGTTTGTTGTGTGCTTCCATTATGCCCTGTTTTGTCTGCAAACGCAACATGTCGCTCCCTGGTTTTGTGTTGTTATAATGTATATATGTAAAACGATCATCGGGTTTATAAAATTGTGGTTCTTTGAGAGCTGGGATGTCTTTTGTCACTCGTTGAATTATCTGCGCGCCGGACTTTATTTGTATGAGTTCGTGCTCCTTGGGAGACTTCTCCAAGAGCGCCAATAAATGTGCTTCAAAAGTCGTAAGTTTTTGGTCATACGTCCTACGTCCTACGTCATACGTCATTTTTTGTAATTGTGATTCATACGTCGTACTCGCCGGTTGCCTGCAATTTATCTCCAGCAAATACAGCTTCCCGGTCTTTTGTTCAAGCACAACATCGATTCCAAACAGTCCCTTCCACCCCGACTCGCGCAAACGATTACCAACGTCCATCGCGATTTTTTTGTATTGCGTTAATTGTTTTTTGGTTAAAATTTTGCGCGGCAGTTCCCAGTCATTGCCAATAGTGCTGAATGGATTGTCAGTAAAAGGCAAAAGGCCAGTAATTTGGTAATTTATATTGCCAAACAATACCGTATCTTTGGCGACGACGTTATTGTTTGTAAAAAGCGGGCCTTCAATGTACTTTGCGATTCGCGCTTCACGGTTCGGGAATTTCTGTTTAATTTCTATTAATTTCTGTTTAATTTCCACAAGTATTGTTCCACTCCCGGTATGCGACCTATTAAATTGCAAAACAAACTTATGTCCTGGCCATTTTATATCTTTACACTTCAAAACAGAATAATCTGGTAAATATTTTTTCAATGGCCCAAGCCACTCAATTTGTGAAATTTTTTCTTCAACTTTGTTTGACAACTCGGCAGACGGGTTTAACAGCTTCCAATTATTATCAGCGCACGTCTTTTCTATTTGCAAAGTTGGTTTGAAAACGACGACGCCCACCTCACCCCTGCGCCCCTCTCCTTGTAAAGTAGAGGGGATATACTTCAACAATTCATATGTATCCAGCATTTTATTCTCCTTCACCAACACCACATTTTTCCTTCCTCTTGCCACCCTCTTGGCAAATGGAGTAAAATTTGAGATAATAAAATAACCCGGTGTGTCCAAAGGGAGCCCAAGGGCGCGTTCTATGTCGCGGGTGACGTAGATGAGAGGTATTTTAGGCATTTTTTCAAATTTCAACATAACAGTAAAATTATACCCGAATTATTCAATTTTGTCCACCCTAAATTTTTATATGCCAGAACCAATACCATGTTCAATTTGCGGCGGCGGTCATCCGCCAGACGCGTGTCCTGGAGCAAAAGAAGAAACAAAATCTGATAGGGTTTTAACGCCGGAAGAAAAGAAAGAACGAGAACAATTACAAGGACAATTAGAAAAAAATTTATCTAGAAGCGGGAGAATTCCGAGAGGATGGCTTTCGACTGCTGCAGAAATTATTTTTTTTGCCGAACAAAAAGGCTTTACTTTGAATGTTGCTCATGCTTGCCAAATAGGATTAGAGGAACAATTATCTCGGGATAATATTTCTCACGGACAAAAAATTATTTATCTCATCATTTCTCTCACTGAATCTAAGGGGATTACACTGGATTTTTCTAAACCAGAGATTTCTTTTGCTTGCGAGAAAAGGGTAAAAACTTTTTTTTCACCAATTTATTCTGTTTTTGAAGCCGAAGAATTTATCTCCTTTGTTATAAAAAATGGAATTGCTTTAGATACTGTCGGCGCATGTCAGGAAGGATTGGAAATGTACCTACGTGATCACAGAATTGATGATGCTGAACAACTTATACTCTTTGCCAAACAAAAAAATATTTCTTTAGACATCGCTGCTGCCTGTCAAAAAAAAATAGAAAATTGTTTGACTGAAGTTGGAACTGATATTGAAAGTGTTGAGCAGGTTATATCCTTCGCTGAACAAAATGGTGTTACTATAGATCTTGCTTCCGCGTGTCAAAAGGTAATAAAAGCTGACTTAGACGGGGATTTGGATGGTCGGATAGACTATCTCAAACGGATTATTTCCTTTGCCAAAAAAAATGATATTGCTTTAGATTTTGTCACCGCTTGCCAGAAAGGACTGGCAGAGAGTTTTTATCATGGTCAGTTAGATGTCGCTGAAGAGTTTGTCTCTTTTGCTGACGAAAATGACATTACCATAGACATCGCCCCCACCTGTGAAGAGGGATTAGAAATATGGTTATCTCGAGGACAATTTGATATCGTTGAAGATGTTATCTCATTTGCTGAGCAAAATGGCATTATCTTGGACATTGCCGTTACTGCCCAAAGGAGATTAGAGGTGTGGTTATCTAAGGGACAAATTGGCATCGCTTTAATTTTTATTTCCTTTGCTGAACAAAAAAACATTGTTTTGGACTTGTTCAAACCAGAAATTGCCTCTGCCTGCCAAAAAGGATTAGAAACGTCATTATTAAACAAGAACGTCGAGGCGGCTGAAGAAATCAATAGTCGTTTTCTCCATCTTTCCCCAGAAAAGGCCTTTGCTTTGTATTCTCATCATCTTCAAGAATTATTTTCAGTTTTGGAGAAAAATGCCCCACAATTAGTCAGCCAATGCCAAAAATCTTTAGAATTGTTTTTTTCATTTTTTGCTTTTCGCGAAAATCAAGAACAACTGCTTGCGGTTCTTGAAGCCAATCCATTTTTGTCCAAGGCGCTTGAGGCAAACCTCCGTTTTGGACCCAAACTCACTCTCAAGTATCCAGAATTTGACGAAACCTCGCGTTCTAAAATCCAATTTCTTTATGAAGCCAAGGCAGATATTTTGAAGGCAAATCCAGTTATTGACCCAAGCTCTTTAGAATTTCGAAAACTAATGCAAGAAAGATTACATGCCTTTGGCCGCAATGAGGAAATTTTGAAAGCAATAAAAAAAGAAGGTGTTGACGCTGACGCATTTCTTGATTATGACGAAACACAATACTTTACCCTAAAATCAAGCGAAGAGACATCCTCTTTTGCTGAACGTTTGCAAACTCCGATTTCCCGCTTGGACAAGACATTAGATTCCTATGTTCATCTGGTAAAAAATGTTTTGTCTGCTTATCGCGAGGACTTGGCAAAAATTAACGTCTTACCAAAAAGCGCGGAGGACTTGCAAAAGCAAATTGCGGATTTGGAAGCAAAAGTAGATTTGGAAAAAGCAAAACCAGAGGCAGAGAAAAAAGAGGGCAAAATTCTCGGTATGGAAAAAGGCATGGATGGCTTGAAACAAAAAATGGCAAAAATTCAGACCATATCTTGTTGGGAAAGTATAACAAGCGAAATTGAGCGGTTTCGTATTCTTAAAGAGACGTTGATTAAAAGCCAGCAGGCCTTAATTTCAGCAGAAACACAGTATCAAGAAGCGCTTTCGGCAAAAATGCCATCTGGCGTTGAAATTTCCAAATTAAAAGCAAAAATTGGTCAAGCCAAGGAGGAATTTACCAGAAGTTTGGCGATTTTGGAACGTCGGGTCAATGAATTCCGCGAGAATTTAACACCAACACTTTCAATTTTGAATTCTCAGGAAGTTCCCAATCGCGCGGACGCCATTGTTCAGGAAATCAATGAAAAAACCGCGGAGCAATTCAGCCATTTTGATTCCGACCGTACTACTTTGGCCGGTATGTTTTCTGAAAAAACCGACAAAAGACAAAGAGAGCTTGAAGATAGCCCAATGTCAATATTTGTGTTTGCCAGAAATCCGGATACTGACCTTTACCAAGGCAATTATTCACCCTGCTGTATTTGCATAGAATCCGAGCATATGGGCGCGGAATGTACCATCGCGGATTACAACACAGATTTAGGCGTGCAGATTATCAATATCTGGGATGAGACCAAAAATGAGCCAGTTACCGCGGCATGGTGCTGGCTTGGCATAGATCAACAGGGCAGAACTGCTTTGGTCGTGGATAATATTGAGTCCAACACTCGTTTTTCGTCTGTTTTTCCAGACAAACTTAGTCAAGAACTTTTTGCTTATTTGAAAAATTACGCCAAAGCCATTGGCGCGAAGCGCGTAGTTTTGGGCAAGGCCAACAATGATTTGCCAACAGCCGGCGAATTGGTTAAACTGCCGGAAGCAGAAGCAATTTATTCTAAACTCGGCGGACAGAATCTCCGTCTAGATGGCTATTTTTTGGAAGCGGAAGATAAAAATGTCAAATTGCTTTGGGAAAGAGGCGAAGAGAAAAAAAGAAAAAAAGAAAAAACAAAGATTGAGCGAAAAATCATTAAATTAACTGACGTAGAAAGTAATGGATTAACGGAAAATGATTACGCGGCAATTCTTGATCTTGAAAGAGAGATTTATGAGGAAACTGGTCTTACTCGCGGTCAAGCCATGATTGAAGATTTAGAAAAAGGAAATGGTCTTGATTATTCTGCGATTCTTCGCGGCAAACGTCCTGAAAAAATAGAATCCGAATTGCTTGGTTATCTTGTTGCTTATGAGGATCAAACCGATGACGGAGACCCTTGTGTTTATCTTGATGATATTGCTCTGGCGCCTGATTGCCAAGGCCAAGATCTTGGTTGGAAATTATTAGAAAACGCGCTTCTGAATATGAAAGAAAAAGCGAAAAAAGACAAGAGATCTGTCTTATTTGATATGCATCTAAAACCCGGCTCACAGCGCCTTTTTGAAAAACATAAAGAAGATATGGAAAAAATGGATGTTAAATTAGTTGAGTCCGCTTTGGTTATGGATTATTATGATGATGGAGAAGACGCGTTGTATTGCGTGTATGAGGTAAAAGAATAATAAAACATTTGTAGTATTCGGATATTGGTAGATTCGGATAAAAATTAGTAGATTAGAATTATGGAATTATACCAACAACTAAAACAATTCAGCCGCGTGAGAACCAATGTCCCGCTTGCCAGATACACAACATTCCAAATCGGCGGGCCGGCGAAGTTTTTTGTTACTGTTGATGAAACCGACAAATTAGTTGGCTTATTGAATTTTTTGTCAGGCGAGGGGATTGATTATCTGATAATGGGAGGCGGTTCAAACCTTCTTTTTTCCGACGACGGTTTTGACGGCGTTGTTATTAAAGTTACAAGTTACAAGATACAAGTTACAGAAGACAAAATAGAGGCCGATGCGGGTGTCCAAATAGCTAAAGTCCTAGATGCCACCATGAAGCACGGTCTCACTGGCTTTGAGTGGGCCGCAGGGGTGCCTGGGACAGTTGGCGGCGCAGTGCGCGGCAACGCGGGCGCGTATGGCGGTTCCACTGGCAATAGTGTTGTGAAAATAGAGGTTTGGGAAAATGGCGAAGTTAGAGAGATGACAAAAGAAGAATGCGGGTTTGGTTATCGCGGCAGTGATTTAAAGAAAAATAAAGGCATTGTCGTTTTGCGCGCGTGGTTTCAATTTGAGCAAGGCGATAAAGTGGCTATTGTAGCGAAAGTTCAGGATTATTTACAAAGACGCAAAAATCGTTTTCCGCCCTATCCATCGGCCGGCTGTTTTTTTGCCAATATCAAATTAGACAAATGGCCTGGGGATAAGTCAATTTTATTGCCTAAATTTTTTGAAATAGGCGAGGTGCCCGCCGGCTGGATGGTGGAACAGGTCAATGCCATGGGTTTGCGTATTGGCGGAGCAATGGTTTCAGATCAGCATTGCAACTTCATCGTTAATGTGGATAAAGCTACCCAAGCGGACATACTAAATCTTGTTGCGGAGATAAGTGAAAGGGTGTATAATAAATTTGGGGTGGAGCTACGAAAAGAAGTGGAAATAGTGTAAAGGCCAGAAAAGCTCGAAAGGCTTGAAAAGCTAGAAAAGCAAAAAGCCTTTTAGGCCTTTCAGGCATTTAAAGCCTTTTAAGCATTTAAATTATGACAATTCAAATCAAAGGCACAGGAATTGAATTAACTGATGCCATCAAGGAATACGCGGAAGAAAAAGTTAAATCATTAGAAAAGTTTTTTGATAGAGTAACTGATGTGAATATAGATGTGGGCATGGAATCACATCATCACCTCAAAGGCAAGATTTATTATGCCGAAGTGAATATGAGCGTGCCCGGCAAACTTATCCGTGTTCGCAAAAACGCCGTTGATTTATACAAAGCAATAGATAAGGTCAAAGACCATCTGAAAGTTGAGTTGCAGGGGATGAAGGAGAAGAGGCGAGGAAAAGATAAAGAGATGTTGAGAGAGTTGAAAGGGTGTGAGATGTAAATTACGGATTTCATGAATGGGCGCGAGCCCCACGAATAACACGAATAAAAAAGACCCGCCGATGAGGCGGGTTTTGTGTTGACAGGCGCAGGTTTTAGTGATATAATTGGCTCATTGTATAATGGAGAGGTGCCTGAGTGGTTTAAAGGAACAGTCTTGAAAACTGTCGTGGGCGAAAGTCCACCGTGAGTTCGAATCTCACCCTCTCCGCCTTCGCCACGCTGAAGCGTGGCTACGGCGTGACGCAGTCCGCCGTGGACACGCGAAAGCGGGATTGTTTAAAAGCAATTGGTCAAAACGTTATGTATTACGTTTATAGTTTACAGTGCAAAGATGGTTTTTATGTTGGTTGTACGGATAATCTAAAAGATAGACTTGAACGGCACCAAAATGGTCATGTACCAGCCACTGCTAACAGACTACCAGTTAAACTAGATTTTTATTTTGTTATAGTCAATAAATATAAAGCGTTTGAATTTGAAAAATATTTAAAATCAGGTTCTGGGAGAGCGTTTCTCAAAAAACATTTTCTATAAATTATGTCCTTACTCACAAAGATATTCGGCGACCCAAACCTTAAAGTCCTAAAAGACCTTCAACCCACTGTTGATAAAATCAATGGTTTGGAAGAGGGGATGAAGTCGTTGACAGACGAGGCGCTGAAGAACAAGACAATTGAGTTTAAAGACCGTCTGGACAAAGGCGAGACAGTTGATGATTTACTGCCAGAGGCCTTCGCCGTTGTGCGAGAGGCCTCAATACGCGCTACAGGCATGCGTCATTTTGACGTACAATTAATTGGCGGCATTGTTTTGCATCAAGGTAAAATTTCGGAAATGAGAACTGGTGAAGGAAAAACACTTGTTGCCACTTTGCCAGTTTATCTAAACGCCCTGCAAGGCAAGGGCGTGCATGTTGTTACTGTCAATGATTACTTGGCCAAACGCGACGCGGTGTGGATGGGAAAGATTTATGACTTTTTGGGGTTGAGTATTGGGATTGTTCAGAATTTGAGAGTGAGTTATAAATATGATGCTAGCGTAAGAAAAAGTGAAGAAGTAAAAGCGGAAAGCGAAAAAGAAAGCTTTAAGATAGAAGAAGAGTTTTTAACGCCGTGTTCTCGTCAAGACGCGTACCGTTGTGACATAACTTATGGCACCAATAACGAGTTTGGTTTTGATTATTTACGCGACAACATGGTGCAGAATTTGGAAGAAATGGTAATGAGGCCGGGTGACGAGATGCATTATGCGATTGTGGATGAGGTTGACTCAATTTTAATTGATGAAGCGCGTACCCCTCTTATTATTTCCGCGCCTGCGGAAGAAGCTGCCGACAAATATTACCAATTCGCGCGTTTAGTTACTCAACTTAAAGAAAATGATCCTTTGAATCCCTCAGAGCAAGGTGATTATAATGTTGACGAAAAAATGCGTTCTGCCAATTTGACAGAGGCTGGTATTGCTAAATTTGAAAAATGGTTGAACATGGAAAATATATACGCGGAAGGTGGTATCAGAATTGTCCACCATGTTGAACAAGCCCTGCGCGCGGAAGTGCTTTTTAAGCGAGATAAGGATTACATGGTTGATAATGGCGAAGTAATTATTATTGATGAATTTACAGGTCGAAAAATGCCGGGCAGGCGCTATTCCGAGGGCTTGCATCAGGCTATTGAAGCAAAAGAAAACGTAAATATACAGCGCGAAAGCCAGACATTAGCGACCATAACATTTCAAAATTTATTTAGAATGTACCGCAAGCTGTCTGGTATGACTGGTACTGCTGTCACAGAGGCGGAAGAGTTTGGCAAAATATATAATTTGGAAGTCGTTGTAGTGCCAACCAACCGACCTGACCAGCGCAAAGACCACTCGGACAGAATTTACAAGAACGAAGTTGGAAAATACAAAGCGATAGTGGAAAAAATAAAAGAATGCAACGCAAAAAATCAGCCAATGTTAGTTGGTACCATCTCTGTTGAAAAAAACGAAGAATTGAGCGAATATCTAACCCGTTTTGGCATAAAACATGAAATTTTGAACGCGAAAAACCATCAACGTGAAGGTGAGATAATCGCCCAAGCTGGTCGTCCAGGCGCGGTGACTTTGGCTACAAACATGGCTGGCCGCGGTGTCGATATCAAGCTTGGTGGCGTGCCTGCTATTCCTGAAGACATTGAAAAGGTTAAGCAAGCTGGTGGTTTGTTTGTTCTTGGCACTGAACGGCACGAATCCCGCCGTATTGATAACCAGTTGCGTGGCCGTGCGGCGCG
>Ga0208373_1002372_pt1 | contig 21143 bp, 18 predicted proteins | sample RifOxyC2_FD_184036 | JGI IMG/M metagenome (GOLD analysis project Ga0208373, IMG submission 184036) | Soil microbial communities from Rifle, Colorado - Rifle Oxygen_injection C2 (SPAdes) | ecosystem: Environmental > Terrestrial > Deep subsurface > Rock core/Sediment | place: Rifle, Colorado... | reverse complement strand
TACTATTGTGGAACAGCAGGGCACGTCTCAGCTGACCAGGTAGCACGCTACATTCTGGAGCAGACGAAACAGCTAAAGAAGGACTGGAAACTCTTTGACATCAAGCCTTTTGAATATGACATCAACGAAGCAAGTGAGCCAGATAAGCATCAGGTAACTCTGGATGCCTTTGGCATCAGCAGGCTTAACTCCGCTCTGCGCTTTGCTTGAGACGGAGTCTACGCCCGCGATTTAATCATCAAGCTCGATAGCATCAAATGCAATCTTGTCATTGAATTTCCTTCCCTTCATCAGGCAGAGTGCAATCGTCTCGAGCATCCTGCGGGCAAGGCAGCCGCGCACCTTTGCCCTTGCAATCTTTTTTGACTGAGGATCCAGATCCTTTATCTTCATGTTCCGCTGTGCATAAATTGCTGCAAAGGTTACGGAGTGCAGCTTTGCACCCATCGCTGCCTGGTGCAGATAGCAACGCAAATACCTGCTGCCCTGCTTGGACATTCTGGATGTCCCTTCGGTCTTTCCTGAACTGTGCCGAAGCACAATCATCCCCGCAAACCTGACGATGCTGCTCACTTTGGAAAAATTCCTGATGTCGCCAAGCTCAGCAAGAATGCCTGCTGCTATTTCAGTGCCAACACCACGGATAGAGCTGATCGTTTCAATTTCTTTGCAGCAATACTCCTTCCTTGCCTCAGCCCTGATTTCTTTCTTGATCTCCCTTACCTTCTCTCTGAGGAAGCGGTAGGCGTCAAGGTGATGCTGAATATAACGCAGATAGCCTTCAGTGTCTGCGGTGACGCCGAAACTTTCTATTGCAAGGCCAATAATCCTTTGAGCCGTGTCAGGCTTGCCAAACCCGTTTGCTATCTTGTCAAGCGCCTGCTGCAGCTCATCTTCCTTTGCCTCAGCCAACTGAAGCGGTGTCGGATACTTCTCAAGGATGTAGAGTCCGCTGTCGCTAAAGGTTTCGGAAAAGTACTGCGTGAATTCCGGGTTGATGACAAGAAGCCTGGAATGCAGGCGCAAGGCAGTTCTTACAAGATCTGCCTGCAGTTTTGTTAAGCAGCGGCACAGCTCCCGAAGCTTCAGATACTTTTGGTTCATCTGCTTTATTGTGCGGTGCTTGCCGTCCAGCAGGAAACTGCAGATGCCGTTAGCATCAATGGCATCAGTCTTGTTGCCATAGTCATCAATCTTTGTGTAGGCACTGGTTTTCATCGGGTTGATGACGATCACCTTGTAGCCCTTGCCTGCAAGAAAATGCTGCAAGCAGAGATGGTAGGTGTTGGTTGCTTCTATCCCGATGATGACGTTGTCTTTTGCTGCATGCCTCTCGAGCTGCTTGCAGAGCAGCTCTCCTCCTGCAAGCGAATTGGCGATGCTTCCTTTGGCAAGCACTGCGCCAGTTGCGGATGCGAGCTGGTACTGGTGCTTTTCCAGTGCGCAGTCAATGCCTGCTACGGTCGTGTTGTTGTCGGTCATGTCGTGTTCCCCCATAGGTTTTTATAGGGTGCCGGCGTACTCTAAGAGACACTTGTATGATGGGTCGCAGCCACACATGCCTCCTGAAATAAGGAGGCTCGGCGCGCCCTACTATACCTTCATTGGTCTTTGGTAGAGTACAAGTCGAATCTAAACGTGGGCTCCATGGAAAAACCGCCTTTGGTTGCCCTTGGGCCTAAATCGCTGTTCTGACTTGTGGCATCCCTAAGTGAAGGGATGAATGGGATTGCTTATTTCAGAATTCTGGTATGCGCCTAATTGTATATCTATACGCAATTGAGAATGAGTTTTTTATCCTTCGGATATTGGGGGTCGCCTACGAGTGCTTACGCACATTTTGCTTCAGAAACAAGTTTCTTCAGATATTACATAAACCCACCCGCCCGATAACGACTATGGGGTCGCCGATTTCCACAAAATCTCAAAAAACTTAGTATAAGACTGTGCTACAAGTTCTTCATCAATTAAAAATCCAAATGGTTTATCTAAATAGATGATTATTCCAACTCTACGTCCACAAATTATCGTTTCTGTCGATTCTTCAAAATCCTTTTCAGTAATTTTCACTTCAGTTAAATTTAGCTTCTTCAGTTCTTTGCCCCACCATTCTAAAGAAGCATGAAAAAGAAGTCTTGCTTTAATTTTCTTCTTTATTCTTTTTTTATGAAAATTCTCCCAGAAATATGTTCCTAAAATTTCATCGCTTTTTGAGCACCACCGTAAGAAACATATTCTTTTTCATCAGTTTCAAGCATCAGGTTAAATAATTCTTTAATTCCTCTTATCCCTTGAAAAATTGTTGCTTTTGGTTTCTCCTTCTGTAAACTTCTTTTAGCGTCTAATTCAGGAAGAATTTTTTCTAATCTTGCTTTTTTATCATCAAGAAAACTCAAAAGAAGTTTAGGCTCTATAGCTTGATATTGTTTTATCTTTCCTTCAAAAACATATGTTATAAGACCTTTCTCAGCTAAAGAATGAAAAGCTCTATGGACAACAGCATTTTGTAAACCTGATTTTTCAACGACCTTTCCTGCAGATGACGAACCAAGTTCTAACAAAGTCATAAAAACCTTAATCTCCGCTCCTGTCAAACCTATATCCTCTAAGATTGATGTGTCCATCTTTTATCTAAAAGTTCAATCTCTATTTATATCTTTCTATTAGTAGTCACAATTGTGGTTACAAGTGTTTATATGCATATCATAATTTATCACTATCAAATGAAATGCGAAAAATGTAAAGGACAATTAGAGGACGGCGATCTTGTAGCTGTAAGACTTGCGTTAAGAGGTACCGGAAAAAAGAAAACTTTTAAGACCGTTGAACCCATACAATTTGTTCATAATACGCCAAATGAAATCAGAATACTGAGATATAATGCGGGCGAAAATTTACCTTTAGACTGCATGATACAATCTTATGGTTTTTTTGCACAAGGAGTTTTTTATCAAGGCAAGATTTACCCTACAGATTCTTTACAAGAAACAAATAGACGCTTGAGTATTGGACCAAATCTTCACTCAAATGGATTAAGAGTAAGAGGGGACCTAACCTATTTAGTGGATAAACAACCTCTTTATTAACCATACTTAGGAAAAGCTCTCACAAGTGCCTTCGGCAAATTGGGAAGAAAACTACTTTTTTCTCGCTCATTATGATTTTCCCCTTCGGGTCGCTTCGCTAAGATCATATGGCTCCAAAAAGGAGGTAGCTTTCTTCTGGCGGCGGCCGATATTGGCAAAAAATCCGCTGGAGGAAAAAATGGCAAGAACGCATACGAACTGGAAAATTGTCAGAGAGTTAGAGAGAAATACAGGGCATATTGACTGCACTGACCACTTTCAGCTTGGAGAGAATGCAAAAGTGGAAATTGCGAAGGTGAGAAAGACGAGGCACTCTACCTATAACATCAACTATCACCTTGTCTGGATTCCCAAGACAAGGATGGGTGTCCTTGGAAAGCCGTTTGACTCCAGAGTAAGGGAAACGATCTATCGTGTCTGCGCATGGAACGGCTGGCATCCGCTGTCTCTTCAGGTTATGCCCGATCATGTGCATTTCTTTGTTTCTGCTCCGCCAAGATGGGCTCCTGCCAGTATTGTGCAGAGCCTGAAATCATGGACATCCCGCGATTAGAGAGAAAAATATGCAATCATACGCAAGACCAGGCATGTCGATGACTTCTGGGCATCAAGCTACTATTGCGGAACCGCAGGCCATGTCTCAGCAGAAGCGGTTGCAAGGTACATAAGAGAAAATTCGAAGAGACTTTGATGCGCTTACGCGCATGGTGGGCATACATCTACCCCACTATCGTGGGAAGGTTTAAGCCCACAGATTTTTCTGACTCCCTCCTCCTGAAAGGGCTTCTCAGGCTCGTGAAGCAGCACTGCAACTCGCAACATATTTATAGCACACCTGTCCACGTGACGGCAATGGCATTCGACAAAAGCCTTGACAAGGAGCTCTTCTCAGAGAGCGTAACGTTTGACGCAACAAAGCTGACAGTTTCTGTTTTCTCATACAACGGTGGAAGGCAAAAGCTACAGATATCCAGAGAGAACATTGACACCACTTCCGGCGATTGGAAGTTTGCCAAGCTTGGAAGGATGCTTCGGGAAGAGGTTGAGGCAGTCCTTCCTCTTATGCAGAAGGCGATACAGCACATGGATGGCATCGGCAGGCTTAACTCCGCTCCGCGCTCCGCTTGAGGCGGAGCCTACGCCCGCAAATTCATTATTTAAACCGCCAGCATGGGCGATGCAGCAATGAAAATTCTTTTGGCTTACAGGGCAAACGAGGAGTATTGCGATGCTCAGCAGCAGGTCATACCCAATGGGCTGTATTATATTGCTGCGCTCTTGCTTGACAACGGCTTTGATGTCAAATTGAAGAACTATTCCTACTGGAGCAATGCAAAAATCAGGGATGACCTGAGGGAAGTAAACCCTGACATCCTTGGCCTGACCTGCTATACCTTCAATGCCGTCAGCAATTTTGAAGTATGCAGCATGGCAAAGGAAATCAGCAGGAGCGTGCTCACTGTTTTGGGAGGGCCGCATCCCGGGAACGTCATTGATGCAATTTTTGAAGAGATTCCATCTGTTGATGTCATAACTCTTGGTGAGGGCGAGATGACCTTCCTTGACCTTGTTAATGCGGTAAAGGAAAAAAGGGATTTGGAGAGCGTCATGGGCATCATCCTCAGGAAAGGGGATAGTACCCTCAAAACCCTTCCGAGAAAGCCTAATCTTGATCTAGATAGCCTCACTATTCCAGCAAAATACTTCCAGTATCTTCGTCTCATCACAACAAGAGGATGCCCAGGTGACTGCATATTCTGCTCAACCCCTGCAATATGGGGAAGGCGTATCAGGAAGCGAAGCCCTGAGCACATCTTAGAGGAGCTGAAACTTCTGAAAGAGCAGTATGGCCAGACCTTCTTTGTGTTCTCTGATGACACCTTCACAGCCCACCGCAGGAGAACAATTCGCATCTGCCAGCTGATTGTTGAAGAGAAGCTTGACATCACCTGGGACTGCAGGAGCAGGGTGAACTTCATTGATGAGGAGCAACTGCAATGGATGAGGAAGGCTGGCTGCATTTCCATCGCCTACGGCCTGGAATCTGGATCACCTGAAGTCCTGAAAAATCTTTCCAAGATGATAACCCTTGAGCAGATACAAAAGGCGGCAGACATCACCCGCAAGGCAGGAATGCAGTTGACATTTTTTCTGATTGTAGGCTCACCTGGGGAAAGCGATAAGACGATTGAAGAGACTATTGAGGTGCTCAGGATGACTAGGCCTCATGACATCCTTGTCTCTATCATGAGCCTGACGCCTGATACCCATCTTTGCAGGAAGGTTGGCGTGCCTCCTAAGGCATGGTTCACCAAGATGGCAAAGCCATATTTCTATACCGAAGAGCACACCCTCGAGGAGATGGAAGGCTACAGGGACAGGATACATGCCGAGTTTGCGCAGATGCACACTGCCTATACTTTTGAGGAGCTGGTGCAGCTGATTCGTGATGAGCCTGATTCTGCTGCCCTGCCGTGGAACAATGTCGGGCTTATATACCTGTCAAAGGGAATGGTTAGGGATGCTCTTGGTGCCTTTCTGAGGTCAGTCAAGCTGAATCATGGATATCCTCACGCATGGAATAACCTTGGCATCGCATCCCTTCAGGCAGGCAACAGAGAGAGGGCACTTGCATGCTTCAGGAAAGCTGCAAGGCAGCATCCGGAAGACATTGACATCCGCATGAATCTTGGAAGGCTGCATGCCTCACTAGGGAATGCTGAGGAAGCCAGAAATTCATTTGAAGAGATTCTTGCAATTGACTATCAGCATGCAACGGCAAAGGCGGAGCTCAGGGCATTGAACGGCGGACACGCAAGTGATGCTCTCAGCCTGACCGCAGGTTAAACGTAGTACTTCACCATTATGGAGCATGCCTGCCTCTATGCAGCTGTGAAGGGCATCGCTCCCGAAAAATGCATTCCCTGAAAGCTCATTGCCAACACATCCTCTTTGCCAAAAGCAACGCTACTGCTCTCTCTCCTCTCGCCTGCGGCGAAATTGATGACAAAAATTCCGTCGTGCACTGCATAGCCGCCCATCCTTCATGCACGCAGGTAGCGGCGCTCAAGCCTAAGGCAATGGCCTGCTGGCCAACTGAGGCTTTTCAGGAGAGTGAAGGGGTACGGTTAAACCAAATCTTTAACTCCCAAAGAGCAGCATTAAGAGCTTGACACCCCTTTTCTTAACCATAGTTAAGATAATCCGATTGCAAAAGGAGGAAAACACCATGCCAACGACATTGCTTGTGACCTATACCCCAAGGGGAGAGCGCTCCAACACCAAAAAGCTGGTTGAGCATTTCAGGAGCGTTGCAGGTGGAGAGATAGTTGAGCTTGACCTGCTCAAGGATGTTCCAGACTACTTTTTGGCTTCCAACCTTTCAGCCTACTACAAGAGGAACTACGCAGGAGAAAAGCTGACAGAAGCTGAAAAAAAGGCGATAGCAAAGATGGACAGGATGACCCTGCAGTTCACACAGGCTGACATCGTTGTGATGGCATATCCCATGTATAATTTTTCAGTTCCTGCCATGGTCAAGGCATATTACGACTCGGTCATGCTCAAAGGCAAGACATGGGATTTTGACCCAAATACAATGTTCAAGGGCCTTATGGCAGGTAAGAAAGCGCTCATCTTATCTACAAGCGGAGGCGTGTATGAAGACAGCATGGCGTCATTCGATCACGCAAGCACCCTTTCAACAGCGGAATTCACCTTCATGGGATTCTCTGACGTGAAGGCAGTCAATGCTGGGGGCGTCAATAACCCTTCGTTCAATGCGCAGGATATCCTTGCCAAGGCAAAGGCTCAAATAACAGCGATTGCTAATGAGTGGTACGGCTACCGCCCTACATAATGGTCCCAGATGGCAAGCAGAAGCTATCTCTTTTTTTTCCTTCTCTTAGTCGGAGAATCAATGGAGATTGGCCCAGCACCGAAGTGAGCAACCATCAGCAGCCCTCCGATTATTGAGAGATTCATCACGAACTGGCCAGCCTGCGCAATTGATGTAGGGGTGTGAAAGATGATGGTTGTTGGAACAAGCAGCAATATGAGCAGCAGTGCACCTATCTTTGCCTTGTAGCCAAGCAGCAGGGAGACCAATCCGATAGCCTTAATGATGATAGCACAGATGAGAACAAAACCGGCAAGGGGTATTCCTGCCTGCTCCATGAAGCTTTGGGTTTCTGCAAAATCAGTGACGTTTTCAAGAGTGGTCATGACAAATAGTGTTGACAGCAAAGTCCTTCCCAGAAATGCCGTGTAGCAGCGCATAGATTATCCCTCCCTTCCACCATGGAGTGTTCCATTTATGTATAAAAATATTATCAGGCGGCGGAGATGCCAACTCTCCTTAGCTACTGCGAGCAGGAGCGTGAGGGGATGGTTATCAGGAAAAAAACATCAGCCACACTGCGACGCAAGAAAAAGATTTAAAAATAGATTTGGGATTCATGAAACAGAGATAATCCTTGAGTGGCTCAGTGGCATAGCCTAAAACTAAGCTGGCACGCTCCTTGGTTATGTACTTCGTGCTCAAGCCCACAGGAAAAAAATTTGCTCCCTTGGCTCAGTGGTAGAGCGTCACCTTGGTAACTTCCCAGTATGAAGCACAAATAGGTGAAGGTCCCGAGTTCAATTCTCGGAGGGGGCTTCCTTACTCTGTTCTCTGGAAAAATAGATTTAGGCAGCAATATATGCACACCATTTATTAATCTCCCTCCCTTCTTCATGAATACGCATGCACATCCCCATCCAATGCACCTGCAAAGGCCACCCTGGCAAAGTGTTCTGCCCTGTGCATACGCCGCAGGCTGCGCAATGCAAGGTGAAAGAGCTCCTGACAAAAGAGGACTTTGCCTCTGCAACGCCTGCTCCCTTTGTCGGACATCATAATTACCCTACCCTCAATGTAGGGATATTGAGCCCGCCTGTGCAGAAAGACAATACATGGGAATATGACGCTCCGCGCCACTGGGCAGCGCATAACTACCAGATACCGCGTATTGTTGATTTCAGAAGCCAGCTTATCAATTCCCGTTTTAAGGCAGATATCAAAGGCAACAGCAGACTTCTTGATATCTCCAGGGAAGTGGGCATAGCAAAAGACCCGGTAGATATTGAGGTGTCGCTCAGCCAGAAACCAAAATTCAGGCTCAACACCGACACCTATCATGCGCCAACTGGCCCTGCAGCAAAGCTCAGGGAATTAGAGGTGACATCAAATCCCCATATAGACTCTCGGGTTGATAAGATTGTCGCTGATACCGACCTCAAGGCATCTGTTGCTCTTACCACCCTCTACAGCAAAAATTTTGATGAGAATTTCCTTGCAAGGGCATTGAGCGTAGGATCATTTGGCATAGGCAAGGACAGGAAGCTTGTGCCGACACGGTGGAGCATTACGGCTACTGATGACACGCTGGGGAAGTGCCTTATCAGGGAGATAAAGGATTATCCACCTGGCGACTACCAATCCTATTTTGGCGGCTATCTTGGCAACTACTTTCTCATCCTCACCTTTCCTGAGGTCTGGAGCTATGAGCTCTTTGAAATGTATCTTCCCTGGCTTATTAGTAACCCCCTGAAATTCACCACGGACCACGAGACCTACGCGGGAAGAAGAGATTATGCAGAAAGTACCGCTGGGGGCTATTATGCAGCACGCCTGGCAATTCTTGAGAAGCTGAGGGAGAAGAAGCGACAGGCCACGGTTCTGGCGTTGCGGTTCATTACTGGAGAATACACAACTCCCCTTGGTGTCTGGGTTCCCCGCTCAGCTGTGCGCAAGGCGATGGAGGAAAAGCCTCTGACTTTTGCTTCACGGGAGCTATTGCTGAAGTACGCAGAGCATTTCGTGAGAAAGAAGTTTGGGTATGACATCACCACCATTACAGGGAGGAGCGTGCTTCTGCATTCGCTTGGGAGGCAGGCGAAGCTTTCCGCATTCACCAGTGAGTAGATGCCCAAAATGTCACCAGGCATTTTTGGTAATAGTTCACCTTTATGAAGTTGCCTGCCTCTTTGCAGCGTTGCAGGGCATCATTCCTGAAAAATGCATTCCCTAAAAACTCATTGCCGACAGCAACTTTACCAAAAGCGGCGCTGCTGTTCTCTCTCCTCCTGCTTAGGGTGAGATTGCTCTTGAAAATTCCGTCGTGCACGGCAGAGTCGCCCATCCTTCATATACGCAGGTAGCAGCGCTCAAGCCTAAGGTAATAGCCTGCGCAGCGCTCTAATACTGAGGCGATGCCAGCAACACATGCCCTTGCCAGCAAGCGCAACCCGAGCCGTTTTTGTTTTCACTTCTTTTCCTTCACTTTTTTTCTTCTTTTCTTTCTTCATTTTTATTTTCCCCCGTCGGAACGTGCAATGAGAGAATTGCCAGAGTAGAAAAGAAGGAAGTTACGCATTGGCTGTGGAAGCGACGGGATGGTAGCTATTGCCTTTTTGCTATTGATTTTTTGCTATTGCTCCTTCAACACGAATCTGCCCAATAGATATCTCCTAACTTCACACTAATGGCTATCCTGACTGCTTTTCAGAATAGAAGTGAAGCAGTACCATTTTTGTGCATATTTTTATAGGGGCATTCACCTGGGGCATACATGCCATTGCACAGCGCACTTACTTCCCTGAAAGGAGCAATCAAGTCGCTGCAACAGGAGGAAATAAGCCTTGAACAGCAGAAAGCCCCTCACATCGCGGATTTCAAAAAGGCACGGGCAGAGCATCATCTGCGCATGTTTGAGCGGTCATATGTGTGCCTCCACGCTGCCCTGCAGAGGGCAATAGTGCAGTCATCACAGGAGGAATCAGCAACACTCACTGCAACCCTGAAGGCTCTTGAAGAGGGATACGCGCGTAAAGACCTTGAGGCAGTCAGCAATGCTCTGCTTGCAATTGACGACATTGCAAAGAAGCAGGCATCAAATGAGAAAGCATCCCTGCTTTCCCTGAAGCTTTCAAGGCTTCCTTCAGAAATAGAAGAAGATATCCTCGCTGACAAGAAAGAAATAGAGCAATGCTTTGCTGCAGGCTGTTACCGATGCGCTGTCATCCTCTGCGGCCGTATGCTTGAAACGGTCCTCCACCGCAAATACTATGAAGTAGCAGGCAATGACCTTCTTGAGAAAAGCCCTGGCATCGGATTGGGCAACCTTATTGCAAAAATGAAGGAAAAGAACATCAAGCTTGACCCTGCATTAACCCAGCAGGTCCACCTCATCAACCAGCTTCGCGTCTTTGCCGTGCATAAGAAGCAGGAAGCTTTTTACCCGAGCAAGGAGCAGGCGCATGCAACAATCCTCTACACGGTTGACATCCTGAATAAGCTGTTTTCAAAAGGATAATTAAAAGAAAAAGGTTATGGCAGCTTTCACCCCCTTAGAGATGAATTATCCCTCCATCGCAACAATCTTTTTATAGGATTTTCGGATAACCTGGCCACTATGGCTGAGAATGGCGCAGCAACGCATTTTCTGGACATGATAAGGGGGCCTCGTGACGTAAAGCACCTGAATAAACGCCAACTCCTGCATCTAAGCGATGAGATACGAAAAAGGATTGTTGACGTCACAGCGCAGAACGGAGGCCACCTTGGAGCAGGCTTAGGTACTGTTGAACTGACGATTGCGCTGCACTACATCTTTGACAGCCCCCTTGATAAGATAGTATGGGATACAGGCCATCAGGCATATCCTCATAAGCTCCTTACCGGGCGCAACAAAGACTTCCATACCCTGCGAAAATTCAGGGGCATCGGCCCCTTTCTTAAGAGGGCAGAATCAGAGCATGACCACTTTGGCGCTGGCCATGCCTCAACCTCTATCTCAGCAGCGCTTGGCATGGCAAAGGCTCGTGACATCATGGGAAAGAACCACCACGTCATTGCAGTAATAGGCGATGGCTCTCTCACCGGCGGCATGGCGTTTGAAGCGCTCAACAATGCAGGAGCATCAAAGACCCGCATCATCGTCATTCTGAACGACAACAAGATGTCCATCTCGCCAAACGTGGGAGCGCTATCAAACTACCTGGCAGGTCTTGTTGCTGACCCACGCTACCACGAGAAGAAACAGAAGCTTGAGCATCTGCTGAAGGTCATGCCTATGGTAGGAGAGATGGCAGCAGGAGCCGCCCATACTCTGGAAGAGAATCTCAGGGCCATGGTCAGTACAGGGATGCTATTCAAGGAGCTTGGCTTCAATTATTATGGGCCGATAGACGGCCACAATCTTGACGACCTTGTCGCTGCCCTGCGCAATGTCCGGCAGATTGACGGGCCGGTGCTCCTTCATATCAAGACCCAGAAGGGCCAGGGCCTGGATGACCCTGACAAGGTTGCTGAGGCATATCATGCGGCAAAACCAAAAGGCGCCAAGCCAGGAAACGCTGAGCCTCCAAAATATCAGGATGTCTTTGCCGACACCCTCATAGCACTTGCTAAAGATGACCCTCGCATCGTCGGCATCACCGCAGCCATGCCCTCAGGAACAGGCATAGACAAGTTCCAGCAGGCATTCTCGCAGCGGACGTTTGACGTAGGGATTGCCGAGCAGCACGCAGTAACGTTTGCAGCAGGGCTTGCCGCAGAAGGGCTAAAGCCTGTTTGTGCTATCTACTCCACATTTCTGCAGCGGGCATTTGACCAGATAATCCATGACGTCTGCATCCAGAATCTTGGTGTAATCTTTGCTTTGGACAGGGCAGGGCTTGTCGGCGAGGACGGACCAACGCATCACGGAGCTTTTGACCTCTCGTACCTGCGCCTAATCCCTAACATGACGGTAATGGTGCCAAAGGACGAGCAGGAATTGGCTGACATGCTTGCGACAGCCGTAGCCCACAACGGGCCCATTGCCCTTCGCTATCCGCGAGGAAGTGGGTTAGGGGTAGCAAGGCGAAAGCCAATGGCACTGGCTATAGGGAAGGCTGAGGTCATCCGAAGGGGTATGGATCTGGCATTTGTTGGAGTCGGACCGCTTATTGCGCTGGCTGAGGCTGCGGCTCATGAGCTTAAAAAGGAGGGAATCAGCGCAGCAGTCATCAATGCCCGCTTTGTCAAGCCCCTTGATTCCGCAACCATTCTTTCGTTTGCTGACAAAGTGAAGGGCATAATCACGCTGGAGGAGAACACCTGCAGGGCTGGATTCCATTCAGCAGTGCTGGAGCTTCTTGCTGAGCACAAGATGCTAGTGCCCTGCCAGGCTCTGGCGCTTCCTGACGCGTTTGTTGAGCATGGCGACATGAGGTCCCTCTACCATGCAGTAGGGTTCAGTGTGGGCTCCATCGTTGACAAGGCACGGGAGATGATGAAATAGGCGATGCGAACTATTGCAATACTTGGATCAACAGGAAGCATAGGGACACAGGCTCTTGACATTATCAGCGCGAACCCTGATGAATTTTCTGTAGCTGGGCTGACTGCTCATTCTAATATAGGAAAATTAAAGGAGCAGATTGATGCCTTCAAGCCAAAAGCCGTTGCGGTGATGGAGAGGGAAAAGGCAGAAGTTCTTGCTGAAGAGATAGATTATGCGGTTCCTGTGCTTGCTGGCCTTGCTGGCATCCACTCTATTGCCACTATGCAGGAGACAGATGCCGTCATCAATTCCCTTGTAGGTTCAGTAGGTGTCACGCCGACGCTCAAAGCGCTGGACGCAGGAAAAAGGGTGTGCCTTGCAAACAAGGAGACACTGGTTGCTGCTGGCGACATCGTCATGCAGAAGGCGCAGCAGAGGGAGGCAGAGCTGTTGCCAATAGACTCTGAGCACTCCGCGATTTTCCAGTGCATGCGGGGGGTGGATGATGGCGAGGTCAGGAAGCTTATCCTCACCTGCTCAGGTGGGGCATTTCGCGATAAATCTATCGGGGAGATGAGGTCTCTTACTGCAAAAGACGCATTGATGCATCCGACATGGAAGATGGGAAGCAAGATTACGATTGACTCTGCTACCCTGATGAACAAGGGCTTTGAGGTGATTGAGGCGCATCATCTCTTCGGTATGGCGTATGATGCTATTGAGGTGGTGAAGCATCCACAGTCCATCATTCATTCCCTGATTGAGCTGAACGACAATGCTGTTCTCGCCCAGCTCGGCTGGCCTGACATGAGAATCCCCATCCAGTATGCCCTGAGCTATCCTGACAGAATCCCTTCCTCTGCCAGGCCGTTCTCGCTAATTGATGTGAAGCAGCTGACCTTCGGAGAGATTGATGCGAAGCGGTTCCCGTGCTTAGGGTATGCCCTTCTAGCAGGGAAGGCTGGCGGCACTATGCCTGCTGTGCTGAATGCTGCAAACGAGGTTGCGGTGCATGCCTTCCTTAACGATGAGATATCTTTTCCTGACATTTCGCGGATGGTGAAAGAAGCGCTTGATTCACATACGCTCATCAGAAGGCCCGACATTGATGAGATTCTGGAAGTAGATATGAGGGTGAAGAATGAGGTTAGGAATACAATCTCCGAACAGTAACATGGCAGTGTGCTATCCCTCTTTAGGTCTCTGCAAGTTCTCCCGGGAAGTGCCCTAGCCTCTTCTGGTGGATTGTTATGGCCTCTCTTCCGGACTTTTCCTCTGAATATCAACAACAGATACAAGGGTATGCTCAAGCACTTTTCCATCTCCTGCAGCGACCTTGATATTCAGGGTATGAAACGTCCTTGTGATCATAGTGATGTTCCAGACTTCTCCCATCCCCTCAATGCTCTGGCAAATAACGATGTACTTGATGGCGTCATTGCCAGGATACTTTTCTTTCTGCAATGCAGTGGCAATACCCATTGCCTCAGCAAGCGTGGCACTGACCCTTGACATATCGAGCTTCGCTACCTTTACCCCTGGCTTCTTGAGCACCTCCTCAGCAGGGTTCACTACCCACTTCCCATTAGCCAAAGTGAAGCTGGTCGCCTTGTCCGTTTCAGGATCATAGTACCCTATCTGCCATACTGATTCAGCGCCAGAATCCAAAGACGCAAAGCCAAAGGAAAGGTATGCCTTCAGGTGCACTGCAGCCCACTCCCTGAATGCTGTTTCCCCTTGCAGAGTTTCTATCGAAAACTTAAGGTCCATCACAGCTATTAGATGAGCTGCCATTAATAAAATCTGCTTTTTTGTGAGTTGTGGAAATGTTTTCTGCTATTCATTGCTGCTCGAAAAAAACAATGAGCCATACGTGCATGAAAAATTTGCAGAAAAAAAAGAGAAAAAAAAGAAAGGAAGTTTACGCTTCCTTTGTTACGTTGACTGCCTTTGGCCCTCTGTCTCCCTTGGTTGCCTCAAACTCAACAGCGTCATTATCCCTGAGGAGAACGCCCTCCTGAATCCCGCTCTGATGGACAAAGTACTCCTTGCCATCTTCACCTGCAATGAATCCAAAACCTTTTTGCTTGTTGTAAAACTTGACTGTACCTCTCATGGTAAACTCCTACTCCTCTTCCTTCTGCGCCTGCTGGATACGATTCCTGCAACTATCGCAGTAATGCTTCTTTGCCTCGCTTTTCTGCAATACCATCCTCTTCCTACAGAGACCGCATTGCTTGACAATCTTGTACTCAACCATGGTTCACCGTCGGCTCCTCCTTCTCATGGAATTGTTCCATAAGCTTTCTTCTATCCGTGATGAGCCGCATACCTTGCAGCTCCTAATGATGATTGGCTTTGACTTTTTGCCATGTGTATATGATTTCCTTGTCCGTATTGTTGAACTTCCACAATCCTTGCATTCCATGATATCCTCCTCTGAAACACACGCAGGAGCCAATCGCTCTGCCCTAGTGAGAAGGACACCGCATGCATATCAACTCAGAACTGCACTGCATCTTTCGCAAATGACGAACAAGAAGCAACGGGTGCTGAATAGGTTATGAAAGGAGCGCTGCTATATAAAACATGTGGTTTCGCATAACACTTTGCCATCCTGAATCTGTTCTGCCTCTTTGCAGCTTTGACGGGCATCATTCCAAAAAAAGGCATTACTGATGGCTTATTTTGCTTCCTGACACTTTGGCTTTGTTCCTCTTCTCGCCTGCCGTGAAATTGCTCTTGAAAATTCCGTCGTGCACTGCAAAGTCGCCCATCTTCCATACACGCAGGTAGCAGCGCTCAACCTCGTGGCAATGACCTTACGCAGGCGGAGCATTTTTTGTTTAACCTCGGAATGTGCAATGAGAGGATGACATGAAACAAAAAGAAGGGAGTTACGCCTGTTTTTCTGCTACCCCTTATCCACCTTTGTCGTGATGAGTGTTTTCTCGCCGATGTAGAATGAGTGTTCAGCCTGCGAGACCATGCCACCCTGCTTTTCAACTAAAGGCGGAAAGTCGTGCAGGATGCCCAATTGCCTGAACTGGTTGAAAGCATACTGGACCTTGGCTTCTCCAAACCTTCTGGTGAGCCATCTGGTTGTGAACGGCAGGCCATGCAGGCTATCAACCTCCTTCCTGATGTCCCTGACAAACCCTACCCTTACCGGCTTGTTGCCAGTGAGCATGAAAATAGAGGGGTCACCTTTTTCACCAACCATGCCGATGCCGTCTGTGGCGAAAGGCTCAACTGCTATGGTCATTCCTTCGGTAAGTTCAGCCCTATCGCCATTATCAACATTTGGGATAGATGGTGAGGTATGGATCTGGTACTTCCCCAGTCCATGCCCTGACAGATTCTGCACGGGCTTATAGCCAAATCCTTCAATCTCTGACTCTATGGCTGCACCAATGTCACCTATCTTTGCGCCAAGACCTACAGCTTTCACTGCAGCAGCAAGGGCGTTTCTTGATGCCTTCATGAGGTCACCATACCGTCCTGAAAGGTCAACCGTCAGCGCAGTATCACCCACGTACCCATTGACGTGCGCACCGATGTCAAGCGACACAAGGTCGTCACCAAACGTAGCATCATAATCCTCAGGGCAGAAATGTGCAGCAGTTTCATTAAGCGCAACCTGAGCTGGAAATGCTATCTCACCCCCCAGTTCCCTGATACTTGCCTCAATCTTGTCAAGCACCTCAGCTATCACAGCATCTCTCCTGATAAGTGTCTTCCCATACTGCAGCGCAATGCCTGCTATCTGCCCTGCTTTTGCGAAATCCGAATTCATTTCTGGGCTCATGCCTGACCTCAGGGAAAAAAGAGCAGGGCTTACATCCCGTTCACGTTGTACCCTGCATCAACATACACTATCTGCCCTGTGATGTTCTTTGAGAGGTCGCTTGCCAGAAACAGCGCAAGGTTTGCGACGTCCTCTGCTGATATGTTTCGCTTCAGCAATGCCTTCTCCCTGGCAAGCTCAAGCATGGAGTCAAACCCTGCAATGCCTGATGCAGCCAGCGTCGAGATAGGTCCTGCGGAGATGCCATTAACCCTGATGCCTCTTTCGCCAAGGTCCATAGCCAGATACCTGATGGATGACTCAAGGGCAGCCTTGCACGCTCCCATGACGTTATAATTCCTGATAGCCATGACTGAGCCAAGATAGGTCATCGCAAAGATGGATGCTCCATCGTTCATGAGTTTTTGGCTTGCTTTGACTATGTTAGGCAGAGAAAATGCAGAAACCTCCTGGGCGGTATTGTAGCCTTTCCTGTCAACCTCATAGAACCTGCCCTGCAAAAAGTCTTTCTTGGCAAACGCAACGGCATGGACGAGGATGTCGAATGTTCCGAACTTCTCTTCAATTGCCTCAAAGAAGCGCTCAATCTTGAAGTCATCCATCATGTCACATTCCATCAGGAACGGATCATGGAGCTCTTTAGCGAGCTCCTCAACGTACTGCTTGACGCGCTCCTGGTAGCCTAACGCTATTTCTGCCCCGTTGTCATTAAGGGTTTTTGCGATGCTCCACGCTATGCTTTTATCGGTCGCAACGCCGAAGATAACTGCCTTCTTTCCGGTAAGGTCAAGAGCCTTTTTCATTGAAAATCCCCCTTTTCTTTCCATCCTTCAACATACTTCTCAGCCTCAAGCGCAGCCATGCACCCTGTCCCTGCTGCGGTGATTGCCTGCTTGTATTTTTTGTCTGCAACGTCGCCTGCTGCAAAGACACCTGGCACGTTTGTTCCTACGCATGATCCCTTAGGCACGATGAAGCCATGCTCATCAAGCTCAATTAGTCCCTTGAAGATGCCTGTGTTAGGAACATGCCCTATGGCTATGAATACTCCGTCAATCTTCATCAATTTTGTCTTCATGGTCTTGAGGTTCTTGAGGACGACCCCGGTAAGCCTCTTGCCATCTCCGGCAAAGCTGACTATTGCTGAATCCCATATCGGCTCAATCTTCTGGTGCCGAAGGGTTCGCTCTGCCATGACCTTGCTTGCGCGAAGGGCATCTCTCCTGTGGACAATATATACTTTGGTAGCGAACCTTGTGAGAAACGTTGCTTCTTCACAGGCTGAGTCTCCGCCGCCGACGACCATGATGTCCTTGCCCTTGTAGAATGCCCCGTCGCACGTTGCGCAGGTATGGATGCCCCTAGACTTGTACTGCTTCTCGCTTTCGATATTCAGCCATCGTGCGCTTGCTCCTGTTGCGATGATGGCTGAGATTGCCTGGATAGGCTTGGCATCGGAGGTTGTGACGGTTATGGTTCCGTCAGGATTAACTGCAAATGATTTGGCAAGCGAGGTAACAAACCGTGCACCGAAGCGCTTTGCCTGCTGCTTCATGCTCTCCATGAGAAGCGGCCCCTGTATTCCTTCAGGAAAGCCAGGGAAATTCTCCACGTCTGACGTCAGCATGAGCTGGCCGCCATCCTCGTTGCCTGTGAGGACTAACGGAGAGAGGTTAGCCCGCGCGGTATAGATTGCTGCGGTAAGTCCTGCTGAGCCTGTCCCTATGATGACAATGTTTTCCATGTGCGTGAACCACCTCCTATCGGCGGTAGATGGCAGCTATATAAAAGTTTGGGCGGAATGTAGCACTTCACGCTCCAGAAAGCGATGTTTCAGCACTCTTGTTTCAAGCAGCGCAAGCAGCGGGAAGCTTAAGGAAAGAGAAGAAGCAGGGCAGCACAGCAGGGTAGCACAGCAAGCAGCCTTCGCCACAGGGTTGCGCGCTGCGCAGGCGGATTTGAAGGATGAGCACACGCACAGCGCACGACGGAATTTACAACATCACCATCTGCAGCAAAAATAAAGGAGGAAATAAAGACAAAGTGCTCGGATAAGAAAGAAGCCGTAGGCAATGATTTGGGGGGAATGCCATTTTTTCGGGAGCGATGCCCATCACACGCTACAAAGAGGCAGGCAGCGAGACTAGCGCAGATGCTTGCGTTCAATAGCTCACTCTCGAGCTGTGCTCTCGTAGGCAACAGAATTGCAGGCTTCAACAAACTGAAGTAGTACGGCAGAACTCGCCTTGGCCAGTTGAGAGAAAGCCTTCATGCCCTTTTACCCCTCCCCATACTGCCGCACAGGATGCTAGCGCGGATTATTGAGCAGCACCATCATGGCCATCACCTTTGAGACGTATTCACTTGCAGGAGCAGGAATGGTCTCCCTTTCAAAGGCATGCTCAAAGAACGACCCTTTCATCCCTTCCCCACCTGCAAAGCCATGCTGCTTCCCTATCTTCCTGAGCCTCGTAGGGCCAATAAAATAAGAAGCAAGCGCAAAACCAACGCTTCCTGTATCATCAATAAGCCCTTTCATGTATCTTGCTCCTGCGGTAAGATTGGTTAGGACTTTCCTTCCCCCGTCATAGGCTACCCCTACTTCCTCATAGGTAATAGGCATGAGTTGCATGATGCCGCGTGCGCCTTTTGAAGATATTGCATTGGGATTGAAATTGCTCTCGACCATGCCTATGGCCCTGATAAGCTGCTCAGGCACCCCCTCAGCCTGGCTTACCTGACTGATGATTGCATCATATCTGCAGGCATTGGCATAGCGAACAGCAAAATCTGCTTCCCCTTCGGGAGTGCGGTAGCGCGCTATGTGCCGCTCGATGCTCCACTCCATGCCCATTGCCGCTTCACTTGTTATGCCCTCCAAATCAAACATGACCCTCACGCTGTGGGGGATAGGAGTATGCCCTGGCTGCGTTTCTCCCTGAATCATCATCGCTAATGGAAGATGGCCTCCTCTGGAATAAAGAGATTCCTCGCCTGCTGCTGGCAGTGAAAGCAAATGAGGCGCCACAAGCACAGCTGCAATGAAACTACGATACCGAGATGTCATGCCAAATATCCAGGATAGCCAGAATTAAAGCGTTGCCAGAGTAATTTTTTGGAAAAAAGATTTATATAATTAGAATGGTATCATTTTTCAAATGAAACTGGAAAAGAAGGACTTGTCCCTCATGTATCAGCTTGACGCCAACTACCGAAGGTCGTATGCTGCTATCGGAAAGGACATCCGCATGAGCGAGCAGCTCATCAACCACAAGATTAAGCGCTTTTCTGCTGAGGGCATCATCTCAGGCTTTCGGCCGCTGATAGACTACTCCAGATTTGGCCTGTATTCCTTCATCGCCTTCTTCAGGGTCTCCTACCAGAGCGAGGACGCGTTCAATGAGCTTATCGCAAGCGTAAAAAAAGAGCAATCAGTCCTTTCCCTTATGATCTGCGACGGCTCCTATGACCTTGCCGTGCGCTTTGCAGCAAGCAATCCCTCCTCATTCAATAAGCAGTTCAAGCGCATGCTCTCTGAGTTTCCAAAGCTTCGGGTGCGCATGATTCTGACGGTAGTTGTCGAGCACCAGTTTCTGCGCGACTATCTTGTGAAGAAGCAGCGCCCCCTTGACGTGGTTGTCGGCGGTGACAGGCCTCAGCTTGCGCTTGAAGCAGCAGACAAGGCCATCATCACGGCATTGGCTGAAGGCAACAGGAAGACCATAGAATTGAGTAAAGCCGCAGGAATTTCTGCCAAGACCTGCGTCGTGCGCTTAAAGAAGCTTGAGGAACAGGGCGTTGTCAAGGGTTATCGCCTTGCGTTGCATCCAAGGAAAGCAGGAATCTCGACAAATCTGCTGCTTGCCAGGTTCAGGAACATCACCTACGAGCAGGAGGAGCAGTTCACCTATGCCTGCAAGTCGCACCCGAACATTGTCAGTTTCATCAAGACCTTTGGCCAGTGGGATGCGGTGTTGTCTGTCGAGACATGGTCCCGCCTGGAATTCAGGAAGCTTGTTTTGCAGCTAAGAGAGCAGTTTGATGCCATCCTTGATGATACCGACACCATTAGGATTGTTGATTTCATCTGGAAGCAGTCGGTTCCCGATGGTGTCCTAGGGGAGGAGAAGAATGGCCAATGAGAAACAGGGGAACATCTTGCCCAACTATCGCATGGATTAGGCGGGTGAAATCGTACTACCTCACCCACCTGTAAGCATAAGCAGGGAAAAGTGAGGCAGGCTCGCTGGATAGCCATGAGTTGAAGCTTAGAGAGATTAGGCAGGCTCATGGTGAGTTGGCATTCCCCTCAAAATCATAAGATAGAAATCAATAGCTATAGCCTTTTTGCTTCCACAGCTAATGCGTAACTTCATCTGGTGTATTGCAGAGCATAGTGCACTTTGAAATTCCGAGGGGGAAAAGAAAAACGAAGAAAGAAAAGAAGAAAAAAGTGAAGGAAAAGAAGTGAAAACAAAAAAGGCCAGGGTTACGCTTGCTGGCAAGGGCATTTGTTGCAGCCTTCACCTCAGTGTTGAGCGCTGCGCTAGCGGGATTGAAGGATGGGTGCCTGATGCAGAGCACAACGGAATTTTCAAGAGCAATCTCACCGCAGGCAAGAAAAGAGAGAACAGTAGCACCGCTTTTGGCAAAACAGCCGTCAGCAATGAGCCTTTAGGGAATGCATTTTTCAGGAATGATGCCCTGCAACGCTGCAAAGAGGCAGGAAGGCTTCAACAGGATGAAGTAGTACGTGAAATCGCAAGACTATTAAGGGATTGGCGGTTCGCCAGCACTATGAAAAAAAAACTCAGTACTTGTGCTTGCCTTATATCTGGTGCAGGATTTTTTTTATGGTACCTAGCTTCTCAGAATTCAACCCACTCACCATATATCAGGCAGCTTAGTCAACAGGAGATAAGCCTGGAGCAGGGAATTGTC
>Ga0208373_1002370_pt1 | contig 21158 bp, 18 predicted proteins | sample RifOxyC2_FD_184036 | JGI IMG/M metagenome (GOLD analysis project Ga0208373, IMG submission 184036) | Soil microbial communities from Rifle, Colorado - Rifle Oxygen_injection C2 (SPAdes) | ecosystem: Environmental > Terrestrial > Deep subsurface > Rock core/Sediment | place: Rifle, Colorado... | reverse complement strand
GAATCCTATAACAGATGATGTTGGATTAGATGGATTAGCTGAAACCGGTGATGATGGTGAAAATGACGGCAGACCTACTTCCGGAGCCCGCTTTGGATTACCGGGTGAACCCGGTGTTGATGTTACAGATGTTTCTGAAACAGACCAGATAGGAATTACGGGCTCATTTTACAGACCATCGGGGGAAGGATTAACTGACCAATATACAGATGATTTTGTTTGGTCTAATTTTATGGTTCCCGGAAACTTTTTTGATCCTGCTCTTGTCACACCAAGTGAATATAACTTATTTGTTTCTTCAGGATTGTTCCCTCTACAGCCTGGTCAAACTGAACCGATCTCTTTGGGAATTATTTTAGCAAATGGTCCTGTTACGGATCCTGATGGACTTATTAGGAAGCAGGCAGTATTAAATAAAAAAGTTCGTGCACAAGAAACATATAATAACGATTACCAGTTTGCCGCTTCACCGCTTATTCCTAAATTAACTGCGATACCCGGAGATAATAAAGTTACTTTATACTGGGATGATGCAGCTGAAACTTCATTTGACAGATACATTGATAAGATCGGCGGTAATGGAAATGATTTTGAAGGATACAGGATTTACAGAGCATCTGATCCGGCTTTTCTTGATGCTAAAGTAATTACAAATGCACAGGGGTCACCTACATTTTTATTACCGGTTGCGCAATTCGATCTGGAAGATGGAATTTTCGGCTATGATTCAGTCGGGTTTGAAGGAGTTCATTTTAATTTAGGAAATGACAGTGGATTGGTACATTCCTGGGTAGATAATTCCGTTAAGAATGGTTTTACTTACTATTATGCAATTGTTTCTTATGATTTTGGTTTTACAACCGGAGGGATTACACCTGCAGAATGCAAAATAAGTCTTTCCTTAAATCCTGATGGAAGTGTTAAAACATTAGGGAAGAATGTAGCTGTGGTTACGCCCGAAGCACCTTCGGCAGGATATGTTTCTTCAACATTAGGAGAAATTGATCTTGTACAAGGTTTTACTACGAGTAGAATACTTACTGAAATTGTGGATCCCAGTGAAATTAAAGAAGGGCATGTGTATTATATAACATTTGAGGATACAGTTAAAGAAGGAACGACAGTAGATACATTAACAACTAAAAATTATAGCTTAACTGATTCAACAGCAAATGTTGTAGTAATTGATAAAGGAACAGAATGGGGTGCCGATGTTGAAGGAACTATCACCGATGGATTTAAATTAACACTTCTGAATGACAGCAGAGTTGCATTGGACACTTCCAGATCATTCTGGAGCAGATCAGAAATAACACCTTTCATTTTAGAAAAGTTTGTTGACTCAGAAGGTTCGCGCGGAGAGCAAAAACCAAATGACTATGAAATTATTTTTGGTGATGACGGATTTGGAACATCAACTGAATTTGTACTTTTTAGACCAATAGGTTCACAGGTATATCCTTCTATTCCTGTTAATTTTAAAGTATATAATAAAAGTATTGAACAATTTATAGAATTTGGATTTGTAGAATTTGATCATTCGGGACCACAGGAAAATGGATGGTTTTCTGCCGGAACTCTTAAGGATAGAATTGTATTTCTTGAAAGAAAGCCAAATGATACAACATTATCACCAACCTGGTGGTTCTATCTAACAAATACAGCCGCAGGTTATGTACTACCTGAATCAGGTGATACTGCAACTATAGCTGTTTTCAAACCGTTCCTGTCAACAGATGTATTCAGATTTGTAGCAAGAAAAGGTTATACAGATACAGAACAAGCTAAAGTGGACCTCGGCGATGTTAAAGTTGTACCTAATCCATATCTTGCAAATGCATTATGGGAACCAAGAAATCCTTATTCAAGCGGACGTGGTCCAAGGTCTATTCACTTTACTCATTTACCAAATAATTGTACGATCAGAATATTTACAGTTAACGGAGAATTAGTAAAAGAAATAATTCATGAAAGTAATCTTATGGACGGATCAGCAGAATGGGATTTGTTGACAAAAGATAATCTCTCAGCTTCTTATGGTGTTTACATTTATCATATAGATGCACCGGGTATTGGTAAAACAGCTGGTAAATTTGCAATTATAAAATAGTTTCGGTCAAAGTGACCGTCACTCCTGCCTGTCGGCAGGCAGGTTGAAAGTGACGGTCACATGAACCTGTAAGCAATGAAATTTTTTAGGAGATTTCGGAATATGAAAAAACTGTTACAAATAATTTTCCTCGTTATTATAGTTCAGGGCTTATCATTTAGCCAGGTTACTAAAACAGGAACAACAGCTGCAAAATTCTTAAGTGTTGGAATTGGTGCGAGAGCAAATGCAATGGGAGGTGCATTTACTTCAGTGGCAAATGATGCATCCGCACTTTATTGGAACCCTGCAGGTGTTGCTTCCTTGAATGATTTTGAAGCTATGTTTACATACACGAGCCTTTACAAAGATTTGGATATTAATGTAAACTATGTTGCTGTAGTTTTACCAATGGGAGAAACGGGAAATTTTGGAGTAAGTGTTACTGCCTTGGATTTTGGTGAGATGAATGTAACTACTGAGTTATACCCGGAAGGAACCGGAGAGAAGTTTTCTGCCTCCAGCTATGCATTTGGATTATCTTATGCAAGGAATATTACAGATGATTTTTCTGCAGGTATTACGGTAAAATATATTCTTGAAGATATATTTAATTCTTCAGCAAGCGGAGTTGCTTTTGATATCGGAACGATTTTTAGGACACCTTTTTTAGGCATTAATTTCAGCAGCATAATTACTAATTATGGATCAAAGATGCAGATTACCGGCGAAGATTTATTAATAAGGTACGATGCCGATCCTAACAGGCAGGGGAATAATCAAACTACAGACGCATATTATAAGACAGATAAATTTGAATTGCCGCTAAGATTACAAATTGGATTATCAAAAGATTTTCAATTCTTAAATGAGCAAAGATTAACTATTGCGGTTGATGCTGCTCACCCGAATGATAATTCTGAATACTTAAATATTGGCGGTGAATTATCTTTTCTTAACAACCTGGTTTCTTTAAGAGGAGGATATAAAGGATTACTTTTAGATGATAACCAGGAAGGTTTAACACTTGGGGCAGGGTTACATTATGTATTAGGAGTTTTTGCAGTAGGATTTGACTACAGCTACCAGGAATTTGAATTTTTAGATTATACACACAGCTTTGGAGTGATATTAAAATTTTGACAAATTTTTTTTAATTAATAAATTCCATTAATAATGGGAATTACTAAACTAAATAAATACAAGGAGAGTAATATGAAAAGATACCATATACTACTATTAGGGGTGTTTATGCTCCTAAGTATATCGTCTTTTGCTCAGGTGAATGTTACATTTTCTGTTGACATGTCTGTTTACTGGTCAGGGAATTCTTTTAATCCAGTTACAGATACTGTAAGGATATCTGGTGATTTTAACGGCTGGTCTACTACGGCAAATGACCTTGCCAAAGGTACTGGTGCAGACAGTGCTGTTTATTCAGTTCAAATTGGTGGTATTACAGAAGGTAGCCATTCATATAAATTTATTTTTATAAATAGTAGTGGCGTCCAATGGGAGGGTGATCCGAACAGATCGGCAACTATTGGAACTAATGATACCACTCTTGCAACAGTTCAATTTAATAGCATAACCGGTAAGCTAAATAACGTTTGGTTCAAAGTTGATATGAGTCATGTTATTGGCACACCATCATTTGATTTTGATCCGGCAACCGATACTGTTGTTGTAACTGGTGACTTTACTAACTGGCCTGATTGGGGACCAAGAGATGCCAGTGCCGTTACCCTTACTTATAACCCCGCGGATTCAGTTTTTTCGGGGCTTGCGGACAGTCTTGCTTCCGGCCAAACTATTAAATTTAAATTCATTTATTTAAATGGGAATATTAATTGGGAGACTATATCTGATAGATCTTATTTTGTCCCCGAACAAGATTCCTCAACGTTCTCTGCATTTTGGGATAATATAGATCCTGATGCTCAGCCGTTAGCCGACGGAAATATTCTCTTTGTTGTAGATATGAGCGTTGCAAATGAACTCGGTGTTTTTAACCCAAGCGTAGATTCAGTTCAAGTTCGCGGGGGATTTAATGGATGGGGTGATACGGACCCGGCACGTTCCCTTATGAACCAGGACCCGGGTGATCCTAACATTTGGTTCTTAGACATACCTATGGTACAACTAGTTTTAAATGACACTCTGATTTATAAATATTTTATAAAGAATGGTTCCGGCAGCACACCTTACTCAAACACAGGTTGGGAAGTTGCAATTGTTCCAACTCCATTTGGTAATCGGGACCGTCCAATAGAATTCATGGGAGAACCCAATCAGGCAGCAGAATATGCATATTTTGAAGGCATTAATACAGACTGGGTAATTCCATCCGGAACAACCGTTGAAGCAACATTCAGTGTTGATATGACTCCGGCTACAGGGTTTGATCCTGCTGCTGATACAGTTGTCTGGATACCAAGACAACCTTTCTATTATGCTGTTCATAATATACCATGGCCGGGAGATTATCCAAGAGTTCTTGTGCTTACAGATGGTAACAGCGATATGGTTTATGAAGGAACTCTTACCATAGAAGGACCCGACTTTAATGGCTTTTTATATAATTATGGTTACGTTGATGTTTCTGCAACTAATACCCTTGTACAGGAAGGCGGCAGCCAGGCAGAGTGCCGTGTAAGATATGTTGCACAAACAGGCCCAAGAGCATTTGTAAGCCCATATACAATGCCGGCAGATGTTTGGACGGATGGTGAAAAACCGGAAGAAGGGACTCCGACAAGTGTTGAGGAAATTTCTGGAGCAATTCCAAATAAATATTCGCTTGAGCAGAATTATCCGAATCCGTTTAACCCAACAACAACCATCCGGTTTTCAATTCCTGAAGCTGGACGGGTTAGCTTATCTATATACAACCTGCTTGGTGAAAAAGTTGAGGAAATTTTGAACCAGGAACTCGTTACAAATACGTATGAGATTACTTACGATGCTTCAAATCTCAGCAGCGGTGTTTATTTCTACACAATAAAAACTGCAAACTTTACATCGACAAAGAAAATGTTGTTGATGAAGTAATTGTTCAAAAAATGAGGTTCACCCCTGCCTGCCGTCAGGCAGGTTTAAGGTGAGCCTCATTTGTTTTTAATAGCAGATTCATTTTCATACAGTTTGATCTAAGCCGGTATATAGCTTTAAATATAACCGGCTTTTTTTTTAATGAGATAAGGTTGTTTTTTCTTATTTAATTGAAACGAACATTATACTTTATAGGGACACTATGAAAATTATTAAGTTCATATTATTAAGTCTTCTATTAATTATTATTCCCAATAGTGTATCCGGACAGACTCACCATGACTGGAGTTATAATCTTAGTATATATGAATTAAATGTTCGGCAGTATACTAATTCCGGAACCTTTGCAGAATTTGAAACTCATCTTGATCGTTTGAAAGAACTTGGAGTTGGAATTCTCTGGTTTATGCCGATTCATCCAATTGGTACACAAAACCGTATCGGTAATCTGGGCAGTTACTATTCCGTAAAAGATTACTATGGTATCAATTCTGAATTTGGAACTCTGGATAATTTCAAAGCACTTGTAGATTCAATTCATGCAAAAGGAATGTATGTTTTAATGGATTGGGTAGGAAATCATACTTCGTGGGATAATTCTTTAACGATTACTCATCCTGAATGGTATGTTAAAGATGGTAACGGCAACTTCACTCCTCCTCCCGGAACAAACTGGACAGATGTAATTCAGTTAGATTATAGTGAACAGGAATTAAGAGATTACATGATTGAAGCAATGAAATTCTGGATTACAGAAGTTGACGTTGATGGCTTCCGATGTGATGCAGTAAGTTTTATACCGCTCGATTTTTGGGAAGAAGCTATAGCTGAATTGAAAAATATTAAACCGGAAATTTTTATGCTTGCAGAGGACGATGGAACAGAATACCAAACAGCAGGTTTTGATATGAGTTATGGATGGGGATTATACGGCTTTGGTGAAGGGATTCTGGTAAACATTGCTAACGAAATTAATAATGCAAATTTTATTAATGGCTATTCAACACTGGAAAATACAAACTACTCCTCTTCTCACTACAGAATGTATTTCACTTCTAATCATGATGAAAATTCATGGTACGGTACAGTCTTCGAACTGTTTGGCGATGCAGCAGAAGTGTTTGCGGTTCTTACCTCTACTTTCAGAAGTATGCCTCTGATTTATAGCGGACAGGAAGCAGGGTTGGATCACCGGCTTTTGTTTTTTGATAAAGATGAAATTACCTGGCAGCCGCATCCTTTTGCAGAAATTTACAAATCACTTTTACATTTGAAAAAAGAGAACAAGGCGCTCTGGAATGGAAACGAGGGCGGACAATTACAGCGTGTATTAACAACAAATAATCCTGCCATCTTTGCTTTCGTAAGGGAAAAAGAAAATTATAAAGTATTCGGAATTTTTAATTTAACTGATTCTGTAAGAACATTTACTTTGCAGGGAAATTTATATACCGGGAATTACAGGAATGTATTTACTAATGATTCAATTTTGTTTAATGAAAATGCAGAAGTAACTTTACCGGCATGGGGTTATAGAGTATATGAAATCGGAAGCGGGATAACCGGAATAGAAGATGAAACATCATTGCCTGAAGAATTTATTCTTTATCAAAATTATCCTAACCCGTTCAATCCAGGTACTAGTATTCGGTATGCGGTTGGTAGTAGGAAATTTGTTTCTTTAAAAGTTTATGATATTCTTGGAAATGAAGTTGCTGCCCTTGTAAATGAAGAAAAACCGGAAGGGGATTATGAAGTAACATTTAATGCTTCCGCTCTTGCAAGCGGAGTTTATTTTTATAATTTAATAGCTGCAAACTATACTGCTTCTAAAAAGATGATGCTCTTGAAATAATCTTATCAAAAGTGAGATTCCTACCATAAGGCAGGTTTAAGGTGAGCTTCGCTTATTCTATCAATTTACTCTTCCAACCGCACTTTGCAATTGTTGCTGTAAATTAACAGCTTCCGGGTATTTGGGCTTTAGAGTTATTGCTTTATTTACATTTTCGAGTGCAAGCTCATAATCATTCTTTCTCACATAAACTCCTGCAAGGTTATACCAAACCTGTGCATCTCTTGAATCATAATTAAGACTTTCCTTAAGATATCTTTCAGCAGGGTCTAATTTATTCTTGTAGAGATTAATAGTCCCCAGCCATTTTGTAGTAAATGCAGTTGGCTTTATTTCATAACCCATTTCTAAATATTTATAAGCCTTCTCGTAATTATTTATAGGGATTAAAGCATTAGCGACATAATCATAATATTCAACAACAACCGGGTACTGAGAAATAAGAGCGTCCATTTCTTCAATAAATGAATTAATATCTCTTCTTGCCAGATAATAACCTGCTAATCTTCTATGAGCTACTTCCCAGATTATTTCATCAGTTAAAACCTGTGAAGCAAGTGAATCAATAATATTTTTTAATGGGAGAAGAGTTGATGTTGGAATTTTACCTGCCTGCCGGTCAGGCAGGTTTTCTCCTGTAACAAAAGGCCAGTCGTTCTTTAATAATTTTATTCTGAAATCGGCTAATACGGAATCTAGTGTGGTAAAATTAAAATTTGAGATTGTAATGCTATCCTGCTCTTCATCAGTTAGCTTAACAGGTTCTGAATCAGGGAGTAAATTTTTCTCCTTCATTTTATCAAAAAATATTTTTCCAAGTAATTGGTAGCCTTCAAGAGTAGGGTGAAGATGATCTGTCATTATATTACTTCCTGTAATTCTTCCGGTGCTTACAGATGCAAAAACCGAGTCAGTATTAATAACAGGGAAATGAAATTCTTTCCCTAAAAATTTAATTACCCGGTTAATTTCTTCCGGTGCTCTGAAACGAAGTCCATCCAGATCTTTTGCAAATCTGAATAAAGAATCTGCTTTTAAATAATTTCCAAGGGTAAATTCTTTTTTTGCCTGAATATAAATTATATCGGCACGGGGCAATTTTTCTGACTTCATTGATACAAAAGGAGTCTGACCTTTTAGATTTGAAGCTATTGTGGATAAAATAAGAGGAGCTTTTTTTTCTTTTGCCATATCAATTATATCCCGCATATTTCCTTCAAACTGAGAAATTCCATTAAAGTAAGTATCAGAATTCAGACCTATGTACTGATCCTTTGCCATTCTGGACATTAAAGTTCCGCCTTTTCTATCACCATCATCAGAGAATATTTCCAAAATTTCTTTGATCGTATTTCTTAAAAGCTCAACTGTCTTGTACTGATTAAGGTATAGAAGTAAATTTACAATATCTCTTGAAGTACCTAGAGATTCCATTGAGCCGATACCGAGTGCACCATAGAACTCATTATGTCCGGTATAAATAAGGATTAGATCCGGATTTTGGTCAAGTACGCCGGGAAAAAAATCTCTTAATGTAAAGCTGTTTATAGCTGTTAATCCAATGTTAATTACTTCAATTTTGGCTGAGGGATATAAAAGCTTTAGTCTGTCACGCAGATATCGTGAAAAGGAACCAAGCGGAGAAAAAGGATAACCCGCAGCACTGCTTTCACCTAAAACAAAAACCCTGAAGGAATTATCTTTCTTTATTATATCAAACAAGTCCTGGTTTGATTGGGGAACCCCCTCAACACCATAAAAGTATCTCCTTGCTATTTCAGGATTTAGCATGAGTTTATTTTCTGTTGCCTCCACCCATTGCCTGTTATCAAACCCATAATTAAAAATTCTTAGCGATATTTCAAGTAAAATAAAAAAGATAACAGGGATTATTATGGGTACAAGAAAAAACCATTTGGGGTTTTTCTTTGTTTCCTCTTCAGGTTTTTTTTGTTTTATTTTTTTATCCGGCAGCTTCAATGTTACGTTTTATAAAACAAATTAAAATAGGTAAAATTATTTTTCTCCCAAAGTTAAATAGACATATAATTAATTATATTTATATGTCTGTTTAAGATTCTTGTGCATAATCCTTTTAACGTAGGTTGAAATCAACATAACAATAAAATATAAAATGAATCGTCTTATACTAACTTTAATGCTGCTGCCGACAACATTCTTAGTATATTCTCAAGATCTTAGTATACAGAAGGTAGAACCGCCTAACTGGTGGACAGGAATGAAACACGATTCGATTCAGCTGATGTTCTATGGGAAGAATTTAGGTAATGTCAGCATTAGTACACCTGATGCTAAATTTAAAGTGCTGGAGGTGCACAAAACAGAAAACAGTAATTATCTTTTTGTTGATGTTAAAATCGCCAAAGATGCAACTCCAGGGAATTATAAAATAATTTTGAATAAAGGAGGAGAAAAGATTAAATGGGAGTATCCTATTCTTAAAAGGGAAGATAATTCCAATTCCTTTAAAGGTTTTGGCCCCGATGACGTTGTATATTTAATAACTCCCGATCGTTTTGCAAACGGGGACTTAACCAATGATAATAGTCCTGAACTTTTTGACAAGCTTGCCCGTGGTGATGATTATGGAAGGCACGGTGGCGATATACAGGGAATTGTTGATCATCTCGATTACATCAAAGAACTTGGGGTTACATCAATCTGGATTAATCCCCTGCTCGAGAATAATACCAAAGTTAGTTATCATGGTTATGCATGCACCGATCTTTATAAGATTGATCCTCGGTTTGGCACTAATGAACTTTATAAAACACTGGTTGGTAAAGCACATAACACAGGATTAAAAGTTATAATAGATCATGTAAACAATCATATTGGGATAAACCATAACTGGGTAAATAACCCGCCTATGCACAATTGGTTTAACGGCGAAGCGTATAATCATTTTCTTACTACTCATCACAAAAAATCGATGACCGACATTCATTCGAGCGAATTAATTTTAAGAGAAAATACAGATGGCTGGTTTGTTGATGAAATGCCTGATCTGAATCAAAGGAATAATTATGTTGCTAAATATCTAATTCAGAATACTATCTGGTGGATTGAATTTAGTGGAATAGATGGAATTCGTGAGGATACTTATCCTTATTCTGACCAGAAATTTTTATCAGAATGGGTTTCTGAAATTTTTAGCGTGTATCCGGATTTTAATATCGTGGGGGAAATATGGATTGAGGAAGCAGCTTATCTTGCACCATATCAAAAAGGAAATCTTTACAAGAGAGACTTTGACACTAACCTTCCATCAATGACAGATTTTTGTCTATCGAATGCGATTCGGGAAATGATTATTGATAAAGTAGGGATTTCGTCTCTATATGATGTTCTTTCAAAAGATCATCTTTATACTAATCCCAATTACCTGCTGACATTTACAGATAATCATGATATGGAGAGATTGGTGTATATTCTTCAGGGGGATGTTGCACATTTTAAAATGATTTTAACTTTTCTTCTTACTACAAGAGGAATCCCTCAAATTTATTACGGGACTGAAATCGGATTAACAGGGGGGCAAGGTCACGGAGCTTTAAGAGAAGATTTTCCCGGTGGATTTCCCGGTGATACTTTGAGTGCCTTTACCAGGAAGGGTAGAACTGCCAAGCAAAATGAATTGTTTGATTTTTCCAAAAGTCTATTAGAAATGCGGAAAAAATATCAGGCACTTAGCCTTGGTAAATTAATTCATTATCCTCCTAAAGATGAGGTTTATTTTTATTTTAGAATATATAATAATCAGAAAATTCTTGTTATATTAAATAACGGTGAAACCAAACAAAAAATAGGACTTCCTCAGGAGGAGTTTCTGAAAAATGTCAAAAGCCTGATTAATCTTTTAACTAACAAAAAAATTGATAGCAGGGAAATTGAAATTGATTCTTTAGGATCATCAGTTTATCTTGTACAGGAATAAAAACATTTTCACAAAGGATGCTGTAATGAGTAAACTTTCAATTGTAGCAGAATTATGGGAATTCCTTAAAGTCCGTAAAAAATGGTGGCTTGCACCAATTGTTATTTTACTTCTTCTTTTAGGCGGGCTGATTGTTCTTACCCAGGGTTCGGCTCTTGCGCCTTTTATTTATGCCATCTTCTGATTTAGAGAAATATGAGTAAAAGGAAAGGTATTCAAATCTCAATTCCTGCAAAAAAGAAAAGAATACCTTTACCTCAAAAGCCACCTAAAGTGGAAAAAAATAAAAAGGTTTACGACCGTAGAAAAGAGAAAGATAAGCTGCGAAAAGGGGTAAAAGGGACGAGGTAAGGCATTTTCTTCTTCTTGAATTAGTATTTTTAACTTTGAGAGTACAGGCTTGTTATTGCTTTAAATTTACCTTATGTTTAAAGTAATAATTTTAAATATTTATTAAAAAATAAGGTAAATTATGCTGGACGACTTAGATATTAAAATGCTCAACATGCTTCAGAAGAAAGCCAGGACAAAAAGAAATGAACTTGCTGAGGCTGTTGAACTATCAATTCCGTCCGTTAGTGAGAGACTGCATAAGTTGGAGACAAATGGAGTTATAGAAGGATATTACACTAAGTTGAATCGGAAAATTTTTGGTTTTGATATTATGGCTTATATTTTAGTCGTAATGGAATCTTCAAAGCATTATAGGTCTCTTATAACGCATGTGGAAAAGAAACCGGAGATACTCGAATGTCATTCGGTGCTTGGCGAGGGTTCTCATCTTCTTAAAGCACTCGTAAAAAATTCTGAAGCGCTGGAAAAATTGTTAAGTGAAATCCAAGCGTGGACTGGTGTGGTATCGACAAAAACAACTTTTGTTCTTTCCACACTTAAAGATACAACTGCATTAGCTATTTAATAATTATTAACAAAAACAAAAAGGATAAGGATATGGCAAAAGCTCCTACCCCCGTTGAGAATGTCTTAAAATATATTAAGGCAAACAAAATTCAATTTGTAGATCTGAAATTTATGGATTTTCCCGGACAATGGCAGCACTTTACAGTGCCTTCATCTCAATTAGATGATAAATCGTTTGTTGATGGATTTGGTTTTGACGGCTCCTCCATCAGGGGCTGGAAGGCAATTAATGAAAGCGATATGCTTATAATCCCGGATCCTACAACAATGTTTTTCGATCCGTTTATTCTCTCTCCTACTATAAGCCTTACCTGTGATGTGTATGAACCGGCAACAAAGGAAAAATATGAAAGATGTCCAAGAAGTATTGCTCAGAAGGCCGCAGCGTATCTTATTTCTACAGGCATAGCTGATACAGCATACTTTGGACCCGAAGCAGAATTCTTTATTTTTGATGATGTCAGGTTTGCTTCGTCTCCTAACGGCAGCTTCTATTCAGTTGATTCTGTTGAGGGTAGATGGAACAGTGGTCGTGACGAAGGACCTAACTTAGGGTATAAACCAAGATATAAAGAAGGTTACTTCCCGGTTCCCCCTACGGATGCATTGGTCGACCTGAGAAATGAAATGGTTATTAACCTTGTTAATGCCGGGATTGATGTTGAAGCACAGCATCACGAAGTTGCAAGTGGCGGACAGTGTGAAATTGATTTGAGATTCCAACCGCTTCTTAAAGCTGCAGACGAGCTTCTTCTTTTCAAATACATTGTTAAGAATACTGCTAAGAAAAATAACAGGACGGTAACTTATATGCCGAAACCTATCTTTGGTGATAACGGTAGCGGTATGCATGTTCACTCAAGTTTATGGAAGAAAGGTAAGCCTCTTTTTGCAGGTTCCGGTTATGCAGGTTTAAGTGAAGCTGCTTTGTATTATATAGGGGGACTTTTAAAGCACGCCCCTTCAATTCTTGCATTTACAAATCCTACAACAAACTCTTATAAGAGACTTGTTCCCGGATTTGAAGCGCCTGTTAATCTTGCATACTCACAAAGGAACAGAAGTGCATCTGTAAGAATCCCGATGTATTCTCCAAGCCCTAAAGCAAAGAGGGTTGAATTCAGATGTCCTGATCCTTCCTGCAATCCTTATCTTGCCTTTTCTGTAATAATGCTGGCAGGACTTGACGGTATACAGAACAGGATTGATCCGGGTGATCCTCTCGATAAAGATATATATGATCTTCCCCCGGAAGAATTAGCAAACGTTCCTTCAACTCCCGGAAGTTTGAATGAAGCATTAAAAGCTTTAGAAGATGACCACGAATATTTACTGAAAGGAAACGTTTTTACAGAGGACGTAATTGAAACGTGGGTTAAGTACAAGATTGAAAAAGAGATTAAGCCAATGGCTTTACAGCCCCATCCTTACGAGTTTCACTTGTATTACGATGTATAAGATTAGCTGTATTTGTTAATTTCTAAAGGCGTCCATAAGGGCGCCTTTTTTATTTTTGGGCGGATATGTTTTTAAAATTTCTTTCAATAACATCTTCAGTTTTCTTGAAACTGCAACTGAATTAAAATATATTTGACATCACAGCTTGAACAAGGCTATGAAAACGATATTCCGCCAAAAACGGAACGCATCTGAAAATATCATTACTTCATCCAACCGGCTGTTGTTTAATGCATAATCCGAGGCATAAATCTTATTTTTTTCAACTATAAACAGAGACAGAGTAATGGAAAAAACAAAAAAAATTTTGCTGACTGAAAAAGAAATTCCCGAACACTGGTATAATATTCAGGCTGATATGCCTAATGCTATGCTACCCCCGCTTCACCCGGGAACAAAACAGCCTATCGGTCCTGCTGATCTTGCGCCGATTTTCCCGATAGAGTTGATAAAGCAGGAAGTATCAAAAGAAAGATGGATTGAAATACCTGAAGAAGTAAGAGATGTTTACAAAATGTGGCGCCCCACACCTTTATATCGTGCATATAACCTTGAAAAGCTGCTGGATACGCCTGCAAAGATTTACTACAAATACGAAGGTGTAAGTCCTGCCGGTTCGCATAAACCGAACACCGCTGTAGCCCAGGCATATTATAACAAAGCAGAAGGAGTAAAAAGATTAACTACCGAGACCGGTGCCGGGCAATGGGGAAGCGCCCTTGCATTTGCCTGCCAGCATTTCGGGATTGACCTTGAAGTTTACATGGTAAGAATAAGTTTTGAACAGAAGCCTTACAGGAAGCTGATGATGAATACATGGGGTGCTAATGTTTTTTCTTCGCCTACAAATAAAACAGAAGGCGGACGTAAAATTCTTGCTGAGAATCCTGATTCGCCGGGAAGTCTTGGCATTGCCATTTCCGAAGCTGTGGAAAGAGCAGCTACAAATGATGATATAAAATATTCACTTGGCAGTGTTTTGAATCATGTACTAATGCACCAGACTGTAATAGGTCTGGAAGCAATTAAGCAGTTTGAAAAAGCGGGAGATTTTCCAGATATAGTTATTGGATGTTTCGGTGGCGGCTCAAACTTTGCCGGCATCTCATTTCCATTCCTTAAATATAATTTAACTGAAGGGAAAAATATCAGATGTATAGCTGTCGAACCTGCATCCTGTCCCAAGCTTACAAAAGGAGAGTTCCGTTATGATTTTGGAGATACTGTAGGACTTACCCCTCTTATTCCTATGTATACATTAGGACATACTTTTATTCCTGCTCCTATTCATGCCGGCGGGCTTCGTTACCATGGTGCAGGTGCTATTGTAAGCCAGCTTCTCAAAGACAAAATAATTGAAGCATCAGCTGTATATCAGCTTGAATGTTTCGATGCCGGTGTTAAGTTCGCAAGATCTGAAGGTATTATTCCTGCACCCGAATCAAATCATGCAATAGTCCAGGTATTTAAAGAAGCAAAGAAAGCAAAAGAAGAAGGTATATCAAGAACAATACTTTTTAACTTGAGTGGGCATGGACATTTTGATATGAGTGCTTACCAGGACTATTTTGCCGGTAAGCTCGTTGACCACGAGCTGACAAATGATGAACTTTATTCCGGTTTGAAGGAATTGAACCTTCATCCGGTGGAATAGAAGTATTCCGGTTTCCACATTAAATACCCGTCACTTCCCGTGACGGGTAGATTATTCAAAAGTGTTGATATATTCAACTAATTAAAGTCAAGGGTTAACTTTTACCGCAATATCGGGCTAAATGGTACTCAAAATTTGCCCTTCAGCAATTAATCTTGTATTATGATGCCGGCAGATTAATTTCAATACCCAATCAAATTATAAGGAGTCACAATGCGTAAAGTCATTGTTTTCACTATTCTATTCTCTGCACTGTTTCTTTTTTCCCCAGTATCATCGGCACAGTCTTCCGACAGCCTTAGTGTCGTTCACGTTCAGACTTGGAAGATGAATTCTCTACCTTCGGGAGATGACGGAAAAGCTTTTGGCGATATGTTAAGAAAGCAGGCGGAAGTTATCAATAGTGATTCGAGGGTTATCCGGTCTTTTGTTTTAAGGCATTTCTGGGGTGCCGACAGCCGTGACCTGATTATGGTTACTGAGTTTCAAAATTTAGCAGACCTTTTCTCATTCTATGATGATTTGGGTCCAATGTTGGAAAAAGCAATTCCAAAAGAGGAAATAGATAAAGGGGATGCTCTATGGAATAAATATGCCGGTATGCATTCCGATGAAATTTACAGTGAAGTAAACGGAACAAGAAAGTAAAAGATATTAGGTTTAGAACCTGCATTTTCGGGCAGAATAAAGTTTCTTAGGGGCGTTTTTATAACGCCTCTTTTGTTTTAAGCGTAATCCCTATTATTTATTAGGTAATCACTCTTTTTATCCATATGTTAGCTTATCCGGTAATTAGACCGGAATTTTTATTTATTATTTTTTAGAGGTTCTTAAGTGAGTACTAAATTATTTGTGGGTTCTCTCCCTTGGTCGGTTAACGACAAGACATTACAGCAAACATTTGAAGCACACGGAACAGTGGTTTCTGCAAAGATAATTACCGACCGTGATACCGGGAGGTCAAGGGGTTTCGGTTTTGTTGAAATGGAGAACCCGACTGATGCTGAAAAAGCAATCAGGTCATTGAACAATTCAGAATTAGACGGAAGAAATATCGTAGTTAATGAAGCAAAAGCACGCAGCTAAAAAGATATTTTATTTTTGATTTCTGTAAGGCGTCTTTAAGACGCCTTTTTTGTTATTAAAAGTGAACTCTGGCTTATTGTTAGCAAGTATGTTTTGTGCACACAAACCCACCCTTCTTCTCTTCCAAAGGAGGGGACAAAACGTTTTATTTATTTATAGATTTTAATTACAATTGAAATTTCGCCCTCACTTTTTAAGCATATATTTTATATTTTCCCTACATCTAAGGCAGATTTTTCAAAATAATTCTAATGGAGAGGCTATGAAGTACGCAATTCTCACATTATTAATTTTGTTCATTTCTTTCAGCTGTTCAAATCAAAAAAATAATGCTCCATCTATAAAGACAGAAGAAGTTAGTTATACATCTGGGGGAACAACTCTAAAGGGATTTCTTGCTTATGATGAAAACCTGGAAGGTATAAGACCGGGTGTAATTGTCGTTCACGAATGGTGGGGACATAATCAATATGCAAGGAAGAGAGCGAAGATGCTTGCGGGTCTTGGTTACATAGCTCTTGCAGTAGATATGTACGGCGATGGTAAACAAGCAAACCATCCCGATGATGCCGGCAAATTTGCAATGGCAGTAATGCAAAATATGGAAACAGCAAAAGCCCGGTTTGATGCTGGTGTTGCCCTTCTTAAAGAAAATTCGTTGACCGATACGAACAATATTGCGGCAATAGGTTATTGCTTTGGTGGTGGAGTAGTTTTAAGAATGGCTCTCATGGGAGACAATCTAAATGGGGTTGTAAGTTTTCATGGCAGTTTGCCTGCCGATTCAGTTCAAAATCCTTCCGGTGTAAAAGCAAAATTATTAGTATGCAGTGGAGCAGACGATCCTTTTGTGCCTGTGGAACTTGTTGACGGCTTTAAAAAAGCAATGGACGATGCTGGTGTTGATTATAAATTTTTTAGCTACCCCGGTGCGGTGCACAGCTTTACAAATCCGGGTGCAGACAGTCTTGGTAAAAAATTCAATTTACCTTTGGCATATAACAAAGAAGCTGATGAAAAAAGCTGGGCAGAAATGCAGAAGTTTTTTAATGAAATTTTTAAATGAGTTAATTATATGGCATATAATGAAAAATTAGCAGAACGAGTAAGAGAAGCTTTTGCTGGCATCACTAAAGTTGAGGAAAAGAAGATGATGGGCGGTTTAACTTTTATGATTAACAATAAAATGTGTGTCGGTATTCTTAAAGATGATCTCATGGCTCGTATCGATCCAGATGTTTATGATTCGGTACTTAAAAGAAAAGGGTGCAGGGAAATGGATTTTACCGGCAAACCGATGAAAGGATTTGTTTTTGTTAGTCCGGAAGGAACTAAATCGAAAAAGGATCTGAGCTACTGGGTTGGTCTTGCTCTCGATTATAATAAAAAGGCAAAATCTTCACGCAGGAAAAAATAATTCAGGTTATTTTAATCCACTCTTTCCATACCTCAGGTTCGTAGCCGACAGTCACCATTCTGCCGTTGCGAACAATCGGGGTTCTGAATAGTAAAGGGTCATTCAGCAATTCTTCTTCAATATCATAAACCATGTAAGCGAGATCTCTTTTCTTAAATTGCATGCCCTCTTTGTCAATTAATTCTTCAACCGGAATTACCTGTTTAATGTTTTCGAGCTCACCTTTTGAAATACCTTTTTCAGTAAGATCACGGAAGTGAAAAGGGATTCTTCTCTCTTTGAAAAACCTTTCTGCTTTTCTTGTATCGTTGCTGCTTTTTGTTCCGAAGATTTGAATATTCATTGCCGGTCAATCAAAATAAATTTCCTGTGTTCTTTTGGCTCTTGGAAAACGACTTTTAATTCCTCCTTTTGTAACAACTGCAGTTCCTAAAATATAATCTTCATATTTTATAACGTATTGTCCTTCTGTAAAAGATTTGTTTTTAATGATGCCCCCTTCCATATAAGTTTTTAGCTCATCCATATTGTTTATTTCTATTATTGCTTTGTTAATACTTTTACCGAGTACCTGGGCAGCCTGTGTATGTAGAGTAATCTCGCCCGATTTGTCTAACGACCCGAACTTTGTACCGATTCTTTCAAAAATTCCCGGATTATTATCGTACCAATCAAGGGGTACGAAATATATATCCTTATTTTTAATGAGATAATTATATCCCGCGAGAATATTTTCTTCCACTCCGAAATAATCTCTAATATAATTTAATCTCTCGTTGATATCTTTATGCTTATGGTTAAGTAGCTTTATGTTTCTTTTTTGTGGTATGATTTGTTCCGGATTTGTTGTACCTTCTGTTTTTCTAAGCTTAGCAATAAAAAATCCATCACTCCCTGTTTCCCAAGGGAAAATCCTTTTACTTTTTTGAAGTTCGGGTCTGAAATTTTCCGATACAGATGAAGTTAAACCTTTGCCTGATAAGATTGGAAGAGTCACATCAATTAATTCCACCGGATACTTGGAGAGAACTTTATTAATGATAGATTCATTTTCTTCCGCAGTCATAGTGCAGGTAGAATAAACGACTTCGCCTCCCATTTTTAACATTTTAATTGCAGCAATAAGAAGTTTTAACTGAAGCTCGGCAAGCACGGTTACTTTTTCTTCATTCCACCATTGAATAACTTCGCCTTTCTTTTGAATAATTCCGAGCCCGCTGCAGGGAGCGTCAACAAGAATCTTATCGAAATAATCTGAATAAATCTTGCTTAACAATTCCCCCTTCTGGTGAATTACTCCGGTATTAATAATATTTAGTCTTTCAATATTATGAACAAGAGCTTTTAACCTGCTTAGCTGGATTTCATTTGCAATCAAAGTTCCTTCGTTGTTCATCAGTTCGGCGAGCTGGGTTGTTTTTGAACCGGGAGCTGCACAAAGATCTAATACAATATCATCTTTACCGGGAGATAACACCAATGCAGGCAGCATTGAGGATAGTCCCTGTATGTAGTAAAACCCAAGAATATGTTCTATTGTTTTACCGGCAAGTTCATTACCTTTAATTACCTTTAAAGTATTTTGCAAACCGGGCACACGTTCAGTTTTTATTCCATACTTATTCGAAAGAACTTTGATAATTTTTTCAGGTGTGGTCTTTAGTGAATTTACTCTTATGAACTGGGAAGGAGAGGAGTTAATATATTCAATAAATTTATTAAGGTTTTCTTTTCCGAATAATGATCCGACATACGATTGGATTTTATCGCTTAGTTCAGTCACTCTTAATCAGACTCTTACAAGATTAAGCAATTTAAAAACTTCATTAACAGCATACTTTGAGTTCTTCTGTTCCGGGAAAGTTTTTTTATAATCTGCTTCTATATCTTTTATTATCCGGTCCAGGTAAGATTCATATTTTTGAACCCCAGCTTTTAACTCATTATTGTCGGAGGGTATATGAATTATCTGTGGAGTGGTTCTGTTTGCATAAAGAATATACTTGGCATGTAAATAACTTTCGACGTGAAGAACCGAAACGCCTTCAGCAGTATGTATTTCATGTTTGCCGAAAAATTCTTCACCGACCAGGAGAGCTTTACCCGGGAGCTTAAATTCTGTGTATTCTTTGAACTCGGTAAAATCATGGGGAAAATTTTTGATGCCGTTTGAGGCAAGCCTCGATGCACTTAAACTAACGAATTCCTTTTCGCTCATCCAGCTCTATTTTGTACTCTCAAACTTTTTTATGAAAACCGAGACCGACTTTTTCAAATCTTCAGTATCGGCGTATTTTTTAATTGTAAGTAATTCAGAATGGCAACCGGTGACCATGGCTGAAACGTCCACTGCTTCGCTGTTAACAAGAGCCAGAACGTTTATTTTCTTTTTATAGATCGAGTAAGCAATTTCAAAACCTACACCGAGGCTGGGACCGGAAACTTCGGCAATAACTATTTCGCTTTTATCTATCCACTTTATATCCCTGCTGAAAATTTCAGAGTCCGTTAAAGGTATTGCAGGTTTAAATTCAGAATTTAATTCCGATAATGCTGTGTGTCCTAAAGAAGAGACTTGCTTTATAATATCCAGGCAGTAGTTATGAAATTTTTGATCCCCCTTTATAGGGGCTGCGCAATAAACAATCATTTTTATGAATCTAATATTTTTTGATAGTAATCTTCGTAATTGGGAACGACTTTATTTTTGTCGAATTTCTTCACAGCTCTCTCTCTTGCATTCTGGGAAAAGATGCGGTACTTCTTCTCATTGGTTAATAATTCGATAACATACTTTGTCATTCTTTCTATATCACCTATTTCTGCTATAAAGCCGCATTCATTGTGCCCTACTAATTCTGGTAACCCACCGACACTCGAGCTGACAACGGGGATTCCGCAAGCCATAGCTTCAAGAGCTGCAAGACCAAAGCTTTCTGATTGCGAAGGTATTAAGAAAACATCCGAGGCATTTAATATCTCAACCAGTCCATCCTGTTTACCTAAAAATTTAACTTTGTCAATAAGGTCGAGCTGCCTTACAAGTCTTTCGCATTCCGATCTCTCCGGTCCATCACCTACAAGCAAGAGCTTGGATGGAATTTCCTTTTGAACCTGCTCAAATATCTTTATTGTATCAGGTACTCTCTTAACCTGCCTGAAATTCGAAGTATGAACAAGAATCTTTTCACCTTTACCGGCAATATTTTTTCTAAACGAACAATCGTGATTTGGTGTAAACAATTGAGTATCCACAAAATTCGGAATTACCTGGATATCTTTTTCAATATCATAATTAGTAAGAGTTTTTTCTTTTAGAAATCTTGAAACAGCAGTAACGCCATCGCTCTTTTCAATACTGAACTTAACTAGCGGCAGAAAAGAAGGTTCGAGTCCCACGAGTGTTATGTCCGTACCGTGCAAAGTTGTAATTATTTTAATATCGTTTTTTCCTTTAAGCATTTCCTTGGCAAGGAAAGCGCTGCTCGCATGGGGAATAGCATAATGAACATGTAAAAGATCGAGCTTTTCGTATTCGGCTACTTCAACCATTTTGCTTGCGAGAGCGAGAGAGTAAAGCGGAAATTCGAATACCGGATAATTGCTCATTTCAACTTCGTGAAATACCACATTCTCAATAAAATTATTCAACCTAAAGGGTAAAGCATA
>Ga0208373_1002367_pt1 | contig 21185 bp, 24 predicted proteins | sample RifOxyC2_FD_184036 | JGI IMG/M metagenome (GOLD analysis project Ga0208373, IMG submission 184036) | Soil microbial communities from Rifle, Colorado - Rifle Oxygen_injection C2 (SPAdes) | ecosystem: Environmental > Terrestrial > Deep subsurface > Rock core/Sediment | place: Rifle, Colorado... | reverse complement strand
GTTTTCCGACGTAGATCCGGCGGACATCCTGCCGGGCATGGCGGAGAATCTCCGGATTGACCAGATAGTCGTAAATGACCACATCGGCTTCCCGGATGCACTCCACCCCCCGGAGGGTGATCAGCCCCGGATCACCCGGACCGGCGCCGATGATATAAACCATGCCCCGCTTAGCCATGCGTCGCTCTCCATGTTATTATTAGTTGTCAGATTTCCCTGATCATAGCGGTTCCACCTCCGTCATGATGCCCGTCAGGCGCCAGATCAGCTCCTTCACATCTCCCCACCGCTGGGCACGGATGTGATCCAGAATCTCCGAGGAGACGACGGCCTCGAAACACCCACGATTTTCGTCGGAGGGGCGCCCCCTGGCGATGACATCGCCCCGTAGTTTGCCCATGATCTCAAGCAGTATAGCGTACTCGGGACCGTAAACGGCCTCGAGCTCTCGCCGGATTTTTTTGGCCAGTGCGGGGCTCCTGCCACTGGTGGAGACGGCGATCGACAGATCACCCCGCTCCAGCACTGCGGGAAGGATGAAGTCGCACCGCGCGGGATCGTCGACGATGTTGACAGGAATCCCCAGGGCACGGGCGTCCGCTGCGATCCGCCCGTTGACGGCCCCATCGTCCGTAGCGCCGATCACGAGAAAGGCGCCGGTGAGACAGGCATCCTGATAGTCGGCATCGAGGTGGCCCACTTTTTTTTCCTCTTTCCACGCCGCAAGGAGCGGCGTCAAGGTCTTTCCCACAACTTCCACGCAGGCACCGCAGGCGAGAAGCCTTTCGGCCTTCCGTTCGGCAACGTTTCCGCCACCGACCACGACGCACTTCCGCCCGGCAATATCAAGAAACAGGGGGTAATATCTCAAAGCCGCTCCTTCACCAATTTATCCGGGGGTGGCCTTCTTCAAAAGGCCTGCCCCGGAATGCGGTTGGACGCTACCATGAAGATTTCCGAAATTCAAGCCGCTTGAAAGATCCGCCCGAAAAAGTTACGGGACTGCACAACGAGAAACCGGGGAGCGTGAGAAACCTGAATAACCTGTCCCGCAACGTCTCCCACCAAGTCCACCGTCTGAAAAGGAGAATCGCGTTTTTAAATATATTAACATTGGAATATAACTGGACATCCTTTTTCCCCTGTCCGTGAGCGCGATTAAATGGTCAAACCGAGATGGTCATGGCCGGCGGTTCCCGCCGTTCCGATATGGCTTCCATACTAAAAAGATTCCCCCGCATCTGTTTTTATGCATAAAGAACCGAGCGGGAAACTGCCCGCTCCTCCGGGTATTGTCCGCGGCTTTCAAAAATTTTCTTGACAATGGTTCTGATGGCAACTATATTCCCTCCAAGAAATATATAGGAGGATTGCATGGAAGAATTCATCAAGGTAATGAGAGCGCTTTCCGATCCCAATCGGGTGAAGCTTCTGAAGCTGCTTCAGAGGCGGGAGATGTGCGTCTGCGAAATCCAGGCGGCCCTCGGGATCGCCCAGCCTACGGTCTCCAAGCACCTTAAGGTATTGGAGGCTGCGGGGCTCGTAGTGCGGGCAAAGGATGGTCTCTGGGTTAACTACTCCCGGAGCGACGGAAGCCGCAGCCCCTATGCGGCCTCTCTTTTGGGAAACCTTTGGCACTGGCTCGATGACGATCCGGAGATCCGCGACCTGGTCGAAAAGAGCAAGACCATCCGGCGTGAGGACCTATGCGGCACGCATGGTTGATCCGATATATTGTCATAACGAAATATAAATATCCTATCAATGGCACAAGGAGTACAGAATGGCTGAATGTTGTGTAAAAAAGAATGCCTCCGGGCTTGTCACCATACAGACAATGAGGGAACCGATTAAAACACGGGTGTGGCCGCTGCTGCTCGTTCCTGTATTTATTCTGCTCTACCTTTTTCTGGAGAGAGGAACGAATTATCTTGTCTATTCAATTTTTTCGATGGATCGGAGTTCCCATCTCACTGAGGCGCTGCGGTTTTTTATCTTCGAGGTTCCCAAGGTGCTTCTGCTTCTGACAGCCATTGTCTTTGTGGTGGGGATCATCCGCTCCTACTTTTCGCCCGAGAAGACGCGAAAGGCGCTGGAGGGGAAACCGCTGTTTCTGGGCAACATCATGGCAAGTTCGCTCGGCATCGTCACGCCCTTCTGCTCCTGCTCGGCCATCCCGCTGTTTATCGGGTTCATGGAAAGCGGCATTCCGCTCGGGGTCACTTTCTCCTTCCTGATTGCCGCACCGATGATCAACGAAGTGGCGCTCGTCCTTCTCTTCGGCCTCTTCGGCTGGAAGACGGCGCTCCTTTACGCCTCAACGGGCTTGCTGATCGCCATTGCCGCGGGCTGGGTGATCGGCAAACTTAAATTGGAGCGGTTTGTCGAGGCGTGGGTGTATGAGATCAAGACCGCCGAGCTGAACAGCGAGGAGCGGAAAACGCCTTTTTCCGAGCGAATACAGGCAGGTTATACGGCGGTCGTGGATATCGTCTCGAAGGTCTGGATTTATATCGCGATCGGAATTGCGGTCGGAGCGGGGGTTCACGGTTATGTGCCGGAAAATTTCATGGCCTCCCTGATGGGAAAATCCGCCTGGTGGTCCGTGCCGCTGGCGGTGCTGATCGGTGTGCCGCTCTATTCGAACGCGGCCGGAATAATCCCCATCATTTCGGCCCTGCTGGAGAAAGGCGCTTCTCTCGGCACATCGCTGGCCTTCATGATGTCGGTGATCGGCCTGTCTCTCCCGGAGATGATCATCCTGAAAAAGGTCGTCAAGCTCCCCTTGATCATGATTTTTATTGGTATCGTCGCCTCCGGCATCATGGTTGTCGGGTATCTGTTCAATCTTATTTACTAAAAGGAGATAAAACGATGGAAATCAAGGTTTTGGGACCAGGCTGCGTCAATTGCCAGAAGGTGGAAAAACTGGTTCGGGAGGCCGTCGCCGAGGCGGGTATCGCAGCCGACATCGAGAAGGTCAGCGATATCAGAAAGATCGCCGGATACGGCGTCTTCAGCACGCCGGCGGTGGTCGTGGACGGCAAGGTCAAGTCCGTGGGGAAGATCCCCAAGAAAGAAGATATTCTCGCCTGGCTGGGTCAAGGGGGTACTTGACCGCCTTCGGGGGGATGATCTCGAAAGAGCGGATGCTTGCCGGGCGAGACCGATCCGAGGCAGAAAATCGGAACAGGCATTTGAAAAATAAAACGAAACCCTCATGACGGTTTGCCGTCACAAAGAAGAATGAAAACGAAGTTTTACGAACTCGTCAAAAGTCGCAAACCCCTCTTTTTTGCCATTCCCGCGCAGGCGGGAATGACGACTTTTGACGAGAGCATCAAGTTTTCAAGTGAACTATTAGGAGTCTTGCGATGAAAATGAATCGTTCCACCGTTATGGCTGGCATCTTCTGCCTTCTGCTCCTGTTTGCACCGCCGCTGGCTCTCTTCGCCGCCGAGGAGGAAGTTCCCGTCAAAGGGATGGTCACGCTGGTCGATCTGGGCGCCGGAGAGTGCATCCCCTGCAAAATGATGGCGCCGATCCTGGCGAAGTTGAAAAATCAGTATGCCGGGAAGGCGGCTGTAATCTTCCTCGATGTCTGGAAGGACCAGGCGCCGGCCAGACGCTTCGGCATCCGAACCATTCCCACGCAGATCTTCTTCGATAAAAAGGGCAAAGAGGTTTACCGGCATGTGGGATTTCTGAGTGAGAAGGAGATCGTCAACCGCTTCAAGGATATGGGCGTAAAATAGGAAGGATAGCCATGCTGACGCCATTTTTTCTCACCATCAACGAATGGATTACAGGCGCAACCTACCTGGCGGCGCTGGGCTGTTTTCTGTGGGGGATGGTCAGCGTCCTGCTGAGTCCCTGCCACCTGGCCTCCATCCCGCTGGTCGTGGCCTATGTGGCCGGGCAGGATCAGGTTCTGAAGCCGAGGCAGGCTGCGCATTACGCGGTCCTTTTTACTGCGGGATTGTTTATAACGATCGCGCTGATCGGCATTGCCTGTGCGCTCCTGGGGCGGATGCTCGGGGATGTCGGCAGTTACTGGCAGATCGCGGTCGGTCTCGTTCTGATCTGGGTCGCCCTGGGAATGCTCGGGATGGAGCGGTGCAACCTCTCCGGCAGCCGGCTGCACCGGCTGAACGTCAAGGGCCGTCGCGGGGCTTTCTTGCTGGGGCTGGCCTACGGGGTTCTTTCCGGCTCCTGCACCTTCGGCTTCATCGCCCCGATCCTGGCGATCATCACGGTCCAGCAGAAGGTACTGACCGGCGTTATGCTGATCCTGCTTTTTGCCCTCGGCCACTGCCTCCCCATCATGGTCGCCGGCAGTTCCACCGCAGTGATTCGCCGCCTGACGGAGAGCGCGACCTGGATCGGTTCGGGGGGCTGGTTCCGCAAGGGCGCCGGGGTCGTCATCGGCCTGCTGGGGATCTATTTCATCGGCAGCCCCTTTTTGATCGGAGGTTGAATTCCTTATGGGACGGGTTGACATTTTGACGCGCTAAAGCTTTCGCAACCTAAAATGATACCCCGTTCCCAATTGCGCATTGTCAATAATTAAATATAGGGGGCAACCATGACAAGCTCAATCAGTAAGAAACTTTCCTTTCTCGACCGCTATCTGACGCTCTGGATCTTCGCTGCCATGGCGGTGGGCGTCGGCGCCGGCTGGCTCATCCCCGGCGTCAAGGACTTCGTCAACTTATTTACAGTCGGAACGACGAATATTCCCATTGCCCTGGGCCTGATCCTGATGATGTATCCGCCTTTCGCCAAGGTTAAATACGAGGAGATGGGGGATGTCTTCCGTAACAAGCGGATATTGGGGCTCTCCCTGGTACAGAACTGGGTCATCGGCCCGATTCTCATGTTCATTCTGGCCATCGTTTTTCTGCACAACTATCCCGAGTACATGGTCGGTCTGATCATGATCGGTCTGGCGCGCTGCATCGCCATGGTCATCGTCTGGAACGAGCTGGCCAAGGGGGATACGGAGTACGCCGCCGGCCTGGTCGCCTTTAACAGCATCTTCCAAGTCATCTTCTTCAGTGTCTATGCCTGGTTCTTCATCAGCGTGCTGCCGCCGCTCTTCGGTTTGAAAGGGGCGGTGGTTGATATCACCATCGGTCAGATCGCCGAGAGCGTCTTCATTTATCTCGGCATCCCTTTCATCGCCGGGGCGCTGACCCGCTTTGTCGGCGTCAAGATCATGGGGCGGGAGCGCTACCATGCCGTGGTGATTCCCAAGATCAGCCCCATCACCTTGATAGCACTGCTTTTTACCATCGTCGTGATGTTCAGCCTCAAGGGCGACCTCATCGTCCAGATCCCCATGGACGTGGTGCGCATCGCCATCCCGCTGCTGATTTACTTCGTGGTGATGTTTCTGGTGTCGTTCTGGATGGGGAGGAAGATCGGGGCCGACTATGGCAAAACCACTACCCTGGCCTTTACCGCCGCCAGCAACAACTTTGAGCTCGCCATCGCCGTGGCGGTGGCGGTCTTCGGCCTCAACTCCGGGGCGGCCTTTGCCGCAGTGATCGGTCCCCTGGTGGAAGTGCCGGTAATGATCGGCCTGGTCAACGTTGCCTTCTGGTTCCAGCAACGCTACTTCATTACCCAAACTCAGACAATAGCAACCCGCTGAAGGGAAACTTCCCTGCCGGTAACCAGCGAGGAAAAGAACTGACGATGCCTGTAGATTTATTGCTGACGACATTCCCTGACAGGGCAGAATTTAAAAGGGCCTTGACTGTTCTGGAAACCCTGGGCGCCGAATATGAGCTTCTTGATCCGAGTTCGGCGCTGTCCCTGGTCGCGGCGCCGGCGCTCATCATGAGCCGGGAAGTCCGGGGTCGTCTGGAGGAGCTGGCGCCGACGGTCGTTTTTTCCGGCTGGATCGATTACCGTGCGTCCCTCGGGGAGATGCCCAATGACCAGGCGTCGCAGGAGCCGCAGCCCGATGACTGCTTCCGGCATGCCGCGGTGATGTTCCTGGGTCCATGCGTTGCCGATGAAACGAAAATTAGACTGATTGCGCACATAGAGGGTGATTTGGGTCCGGTACTGCCTTACCTGAACGCGGTTATCCCCAAAGCCTCGTACACGCCTGCGGCAGAAACGCTTACCTATATGGAAGGATACCGGATGATTGCGCTGTACCGTCAGCGTATCACGATTGCCAAGGCAGACGACATTCTCGATGCCTGGCGAACCCTCGAAGAGATTCGCCAACTGGCGATGCAGACATGGAGCGACCGGGACGCGATCGAGCCTTCCTTTGAAAGCCGGAGGAAGCCGCCGGCTTTCGAAATTTTCAAGCGGCTGCCCCGAACGAACTGCGGCTTATGCGGCGAGCCGACCTGTCTCGTCTTTGCTGTAAAGGTCTGGTCGGGAGAAATCCCCGTGAGCCTATGCCTCCCTGTCTTTCAGGAAGGCGGCAGTTTCCAGCGCTTGCGAGAACCCTTGCTCGAAATATGTGCCGGGATGGGGATAGGAACTGTTGAACGTAAGTAGTTTTAAATAAAGGAATCAATGTTTAAAGGAGGCCATCATGGAAAATGAATCAGCTCCGGGAATCATCGCTATCCATTACTGTGTGGAATGAGGTTTTCTCAAAGAGGCCGCCGGTCTGGCGGCAGCAGTGACCGATACTTTCGGGGTCCGGCCGCAATTGATTGAGGCCCATAACGGCCTGTTCAAGGTACTGCTCGACGATCAGGTAATCTATAACAACCAGTCTTCCTGCAGCCGAATGCCGACCATCCCCGAAGCCCTGCAGGAGATCGGGCGGTGCCTTAAGCCTCTGCCAGGCAAGGCGCACCGGGCCATTAATCCCTTTCCCTTGGTCAAGTAGCGGCGACACCCTCACGACGGCGCGCCGTCACAAAGAAAGATGAAAGCGAAGCTCAGTGTTCATAAAATTTCCTTGGAGGAACGCGCTCAGTCGCGACCGTAGCGGTTCCGTGAATGATAACCCATTATAGATCAATAACTTATGCACGCATTTTCGAGTGAAACGCAGAAGCGAATCAAAAGCAGTAAAGGAACTTAAGCTGGCCTTAAAACCAAACGGCAATGGCAAGAATCCCGAGAAAATGATGGCGGAGGTAGAATATGTCACAATTTGAAATAATGGGATGAACGGCATGAGGCGATTGCGAACTGCCGACAGTTAGTCGGCGCATGCTGAAATTTTCTGACAATACACAGGTCCGCGTTAATGGGTTGGTCGAGATAATGGCCGATCTTTACTCCAAGGGCAGACAGGCCAACCAGGAGGCCGCCGAAGAGATTATCAACAGGCTGGAGGAGAAAAACTATATTCCTTCGTCTTACCTCGCCCGTAAAGAGTATACTTATGTCTTGTTGAAGGAGTACCTGGAGTACATAAAAGTTAGAGACGGCAGCGCTCCTTAGAATATATGCAAATACTGAAATATGAATAAGATGTCATGAAGGAAGTTATTGTTGCTCGGGTGAAGGAAGAAAATTGATCATGCCGCAAGAAAAACAATATGCAAAATCCAGACTCATTCTCTACACGGTCATGATCGGCGCGTTCATGTCCATGTTCGATAGCGGGGTGGTCAACGTCGGCCTTCCCGTGATTGCCGGGCAGTTTCGGACGGATATCAGCGCCGTGCAGTGGATCGTTTCGATTTATCTCCTGGTGATGTCGGCGCTGCTGCCAATTCTGGGTACCGTGGCCGACCATTTCGGCCGCCGCAAGATTTACAATACGGGATTTTTCGTGATCTCGATCTTCACTTTGCTCTGTGGTTTTTCTACAAACCTGCCCATGCTGATCGTGATGCGGATTTTACAAGCTGTTGGCGGAGCGATGGTTATGGCCAACGGGATGGCGATCGCCACCGAAAATTACCCGCCTTCCGAAAGAGGCAGAAACCTCGGGTTGTTGGTGACAATGATGGCCATCGGCAGCGTCGCCGGGCCGCCTTTGGGCGGGATGGCGATCGGCCTCTGGGGGTGGCGATCGGTATTTTACCTGACCTTTATCGTCTCCATCGCCGGGTTCATCGTTTCCTATATCTCCATCCCCCGCGACCGGAAAACCCGCGAGATCAGCTATCGCTTCGACTTCGCCGGCTCCCTGTTGCTGATTGTCTCGGTCGTTACGTTCATCTACGGTTTTTCCAATGCCGCCGTCAAGGGCATCGGCGCTCCGTTGGTCTTCATGAGTATTTTGGTCTTCGCGGCGTCGTTCGTTCTTTTTATCGTCATTGAAAAGCACAAGGCGCATCCGGTGGTCCATTTGGACCTCTTCAGCAATTGGGTCTTTTCATCGTCGGTCATTGCCTCGTTGCTTTCCTTTGTGACGATGTTCACCCCGGCCGTCTTGATCCCTTTTTATTATCAAAAAGTTCTGGGAATTTCGCCCCAAACGGCCGGGTTGTACATGATGGCGTTTCCAGTGGCGATGGCGGTGGTGTCGCCCTTCAGCGGCGCCCTGTCGGATAAAATCGGCTCGGTTATTCTGACGACGACGGGGTTGGTCATCAACGGAATTGCATTGATTTTGCTGGCGAATATCAATCTGCAAACACCAATTGTGCTGATTTTGGTCTATATGGCCCTCATGGGGCTGTCGCTGGGGCTGTTTCAGTCGCCCAACAACAGCGGGATCATGGGGAGCGTTCCCAAAAATAAGCTCGGGGCGGCCAACGGGATCACGCAATTGATAAAAAATATCGGCATGGTGATCGGAATTGCTTTTTCGGTTTCCTTATTTACCGCGTTTTTGGGGACAAGTCCCATCCAGGACGGATCGGCGTTTCTTGAAAGCGCCAAATATGTGTATTATACAGCTGCCGGATTGAGCTTTGTGGGAGCGATGGTTTCGGCGGTTCGCAACAAAGGGTTAAAATAACGAAAAATTTCAACTTGAATTCTGCAACCGACTCGACGAAGATCGCTAAGGCCATAGAGAGTTTGAAATTATGGAAATTTATAACAAATAATAAGAGGCAAGCAGAAATGGAACAAGACCACAACCATGAACACAACCGCGAGCCCGACCACGACCATGACCACAGTTCCGTTCACGGCCACAGTCACGAAACGCCGGCGTCGCTGAAAAACCTGATCTTTGCCATCGTGATCAACGGCGGGATCGTCGCCTTCGAGATGGTGTTCGGTCTGCTGATCCAGAGCATGGCGCTGATCTCGGACGCCGTCCACAACCTGAGCGACATCGCCCACATGCTCTTCAGCTACTGGGCGGAAAAGGTCGCCCGCCGTCCCGCGAATGACCGGAAAACCTACGGTTATCGGAAAATCGAGTTCATCGCCGCCTTCGTCAACAGCATCGGTCTGTCCGTCGTGATCGCCTTCGTCTTTTGGGAAACCATCAAGCGCTTCACCGCACCTGCGGAAGTTCAAGGCCAGGTGATGCTCTGGGTCGCCGTCGTGGCCTTTGTCGGGAACGGGGCGGCCACTTTCCTGCTGCAGAAGATTTCGGCGCGAAATATCAACATGAAAAGCGCCTGGCTCCATTCGCTTCAGGATGCCCTGTTCTCTCTCGGGGTGATCGTCGGCGCACTCTTGATCATGTTCTTCGGCTGGCGTTTCGTCGATCCCATACTCTCGCTTACGATCTGCATCGTCATCGCCCGCGAGATCTACAAGATCGTCCGGCAGGCGGTCAACTCGCTGATGGACTCCGTCCCGCCGGGCATCGATTTCCTTAAGGTCAAGAGTGACCTGCTGGCGATCCCCGCCGTGGCGGAGGTGAACGATCTCCACATCTGGGAGACCGGTTCGGAACAGAAACTGCTCTCCGCCCATCTTCAGTCAAAAGGGGAATTATCAGACAGCGAAGCGATCATCCGCGCCGCCCAGGAGCTGCTGCTCCACAAGTACGGGATCAACCACACGACGCTCCAGATCCTGCCCCCCTCGGCTGGGGAGATGGAGCATTGCAACCACTGCAATTGAGGGAAGAGTCATAAAAAATTTTCAGGAGCAAACTGCCCCTTGTGCCGTTCCTCAGGTTACCCTGCTGGATTGATCTGCCTCGGGATCCTTGAGGTTTTCCACGTTGCTGCCAAAGGGCCGGGAAGTGGCCTCGTCCCGATCGGTCATGATCAGTTCCGCGGCAATGGCCGCCGCATCGGTGATGATCTCCCGGCAATGCAGGGCATGATCGCGACAGAGCCAGCTCTCCTGCCATTTTGACGTCAGATCCCGGCACAAGGTAAAACCGTATTTATCTTTGAAGAGATTCGGGATTTGATTGAAAAGGCGGTAAAGTCCCGGTTTCCCATATAATTGATTGGCAGACTTTTTTACCGCCTCTTTTCCTTCCCCCCCCGGCAGGGCGCAGCGGCCATGGACAGCGCCGACCGCAATGACCGCGCCTGTTATCGCCCCGCAGGTATCGCCGAAGAGCCCAACACCCCCGCCAAACCCCGTGGCAACTTTCTTGACTTCCGGCGGAAGACCCGTGTCGATCTCACTGAGCACGGCCTCGGCTACACATTCCGCACAATTGTACCCCAGTGTAAAATTCTTTCTGGCCCGCTTTTTTATGGCTTCAATCTTTTCTTCCCTTTCCATGATTCCCGGTCCCCCTTGAATTACCTTTCCTCAGCTCTTCGTCTCTTCTGATTTATCTTTTCTGCTCTCGACCGAGCAGCCCGGGCGCATTCAGGTCGAGACGCCCAAGCGTGGCAACAGCCATCCCTGGATAAAAATCCACACCGCAACCACGATCAACAACATCACCAGATCGTTCATTTAAACCCTCCTTGGAACTTTCGTTTCCATCTCTTTTCCTCCCAATAGCATTTCTTCTATATTTAAGCTCTTAATAAATATTATCAGCTCCGACTGTATGTGCACGATAACCCCGATTCGGGTGTTTGTCATTGATCCAGATCAATGATCATTTCTCTTTGATGCAAAATCATCTCTAAAATCATTGACAAATTGCATATTAGTGATTGAGTAACCGCGCTTTCCGGAAGGGAGCGCGCCCGCCAACATCGGCCTTGAGCCCGGCGTGACAATCAAGTCAGCCGATCTGGATGCCCTCGACGAAAACTTCGATAAGACGAGCAAGGGTTTCATTTATTTCCTGCTGTCAGACGCCAGTTGAGATCGTTGATTATTATTGAAGAAGTCATGGTGAATGCCGTTTATCACCGCGGTTACGATGTTCGGGAGATCGGCACCATTGCGGCTATCGGTACGCTGCCGGGCAAGATTCTGAGCATGTTCGTGATCGAGGGATTCTGCATGGGAGTTGCGGGCGTCCTGATCGGCGATCTGGTGGGAATTTCCCTCGTTTATATCCTGAACCTGTCCAAAATAAGTTACGACTTCGGCCAGCAGAAGGGGATCATCCTTCACGACGCCGCTTCCCATCTAACATTGCTTCCGTTGCTCCTCAAGAGGCAAAACGGCCCAGATGCGCAAAGGCCGGCATCTTACTGCCGGCCCTCATGCATCCCAAGTAACTACTTCAGCTTCTAACTAACCATGATCCCCGGGTAAATTCCCGGTAAAACAAATTTATTGCCAGCTATACTTTACGACAGGGAAATTCGGATCCTTGGCAAATTCCTGCGACGAGCCGTCATAGGATTTTACGTCCTTGTAACCGAGAATTTCCCTCAGGACAAACCACCATCCAGAACAGAGTCTCCCCGTATCACAATAGGTGATTGTCTCCTTCGACATGTCCTTGCCGATTACCCCGGCGGCCATTGCCCCGAGATCCTCCTTGGGGTTGAAGGTTCCGTCCTTGGCAAAAATCCAGGGCGAAGGCAGAGGGACGGCACCCTTTATATGGCCGGCCCTTTCCACAAAGGCGAGTTTTGAGACGCCAAAGTAGAAATCAGGCATTCTCGTATCGACAATGGCCGCTTTCCCAATCCTGCTCAGAACGTACTCTTTTGTTGCAAGGAGGGCCTTGTTCACCTTCCCCTTATATTCTCCCGCTTTTGGTTTCACTACTTCCGTGGCGATGGTCTTCTTGTCGTCTTTCCATTTATTGAAACCGCCGTCGAGGACAGCGACATTTTCAATGCCTCCGTAGATAAGCGTCCAGGCCACACGCGTCATGTTCACAAGGTCGGGCGCGGTATCGGTCTTGCCTACAACCACCACGTGAGAGCCAACCTTGATCCCCGCGGATCCGATCACATCAAAGAGATCATCATCCTCGGGTAGTTCGTTGTCGAGACCATTTTTCTTAACGGCCCACGATCCGTAGAACACATTGATGGAATTCGGGATATTGCCCTCCTTGTACTCCTCCACTTTGCGAATGTCCACCACGATCACGCTGGAATTGTTCAGGTTCTTTTCCAGCCAATCCACCGAAACGACCGGCGCGATATCCCTCGCCAGCGCGGAAAGCGGTAACGCCAGCACCGATGCCATTACGAGATAAAACAGTCTTAATTTTTTCCCTTTCATGAAAGCCTCCTATTTCTTTATTGGTTTGGGTGTATAAATCAGTCCTTCGTTTGCCCTGGACCCGTCTTTGATGAGTTTTTCTTTTGTAAGAAAACCCTCCTTATCGACATGGCAAACGTCGCAGGACCGCGTTCTCTCCGTTCGTTTTTTTATGTTATGAGGGACAGTGTCCCAATAATTCGGCAGGAGATCGAAATTCTCCATCTTGATGCCGACGGCCTTAAAGGTATCCCTGACGGTCGGAATTACCCGCAGAGTTGTGATCGTTTTCTTATCGCGGGGATTGAGACCCAGGATAAAGCCGGGTTTTGACGTAGCCCCTTGCCCCGCATGACAATCGTAGCAGTTTCTATACTGGCCTGAAGCGTGGCAAACTGCACAACTCATTTTTCCCGCGTGTGTCTTATGAGCCGATTTTGCTTTCTCCGTTTTCTCCTGTCCCGCCGGATGACAGTTGATGCAGGCCGGCCGGTCCTTCCTCTCCTGTCGGGATGTGTAGGCTTTGCCGTCACCGTGGAATTCGGTTTTTTTATGGCAGTCCATGCAGACCATTCCCTTCTGGTAATGGACGTCCGGTGTTCCCCCGTATTCGCCGGTGAATTCGGGATAGACCCTTCCGCCGTGACAGAGGGCGCAGGTCTTTCCTTCGTCCCTTTTTACGAACCGATGTCCTTTCAGTAACCCGGTGCTGATGCCGCTGATCACCGGTCCTTTCACATGACAGTCGCCGCAGGATGCATGGCAGCTCCGGCAGGATTGCTCAAAGACCTTTGCGTTAAACGTTTTCCGTTCTTCTTTGGAAAATCTTTCCATCACGCCGTGCTTCTGCCCCGCCGAGGTGTAATGGAGGGCAGTCGCGTAGGTCTTTGTAATATCCTCATGGCAGAGAGCACAGGTTTTTACGTCATCTGAGGGTCTCTTGAGCATCCCTTTGTGGGCACCCGCCCTGTCCGGCGCCTTTTCATCCCCTTTGTGACAGGCGATACACCCCTCCGAAAAATGCGGATCCGTGTCCACTGCCCCTTTATCAACCACAAGTCCCTTGTACATCTCTTCCGCCTTCACGGGCGGAGGCGCACCTGCTCACCCCTCCCCTTCGCCGCCGGCGATCGTCGGGGGAACGAACAAGGATTTCATCAGCGCCTCGTCCGTGTGACAGCGGACGCAGCCGCTGTCTTTTCCGGCAACGGCTGCGCCGTAAGCGAAAATGAAAAGGACAATCGAAAATAAAACAACTTTCTTCATTAGGAACCTCCGTGTTTTTATCGGCACAGACATTTCATTTGCTTTTTGACGTTGCTCTCGACGACGACCGTGGCGCATTTAAAAAAGTCTGTCACGCAGGGCGTTTCGAGTTTATAAATCATTTCCGCACCGGTTTTCTGCGAAGAAACGATTCCCGCGTCTTTCAAGACGAGCAGATGCTTGGAAACCGTTGATTTATCGAGTTGGAATAAACTCAATATTGCCGAGAAGGGGCGTTCTCCACCCCTGAGAAATTCAATAGCCATCATACGCACCGGATGGGCCATCGCCTTGATGATTTTTACCCTTAATTCCGCTTCCGCGAATGTGATCATGATTCCTTGTCCATTCAAGCCATTTATTGTTGGCCCCGATACCAACAGGCAAACATATTGTCAAGCGAAATCGTACGGCACCATCTCGTTATCGGACATCTGTCGCATTTTTCATGGATATCATCGAACGCTTTGAGCAACCCGGACGAAAGCGCCACGTTGATGAAATGACGAAGAAGCAGATGGACCTCTTGGGACTCCTGGGAGTGGACGTGCCATCATAGGTATAAATTCACGGCAAATGTTGCAGACCCTGTGTTCCAGGACTGCCGGCCCTCGTTGCGTCGGCTCAAATGATCATGGGAAGCCATAGATTTATTTAACTACCGGACCTTTGGGTGTATATTCGACTGTGGCATCCAGGAAGAACATCTTCTTGACATCGGTATTCGGGCAATCATCCTTGATCCCAAAATACATAGCTGAAGCCCGTGCCCCGGTGGCGCACACAAACACCACGTACCCTTCTTGGGGGAGCTGAGACAGGACAGGATCGCAACCCTTGTCATAAAGGTCGTTGATGTATATATGTTTTGCACCATCGAAGTGACCTGCTTTATACTCAAAGGGGGTCCGAACATCCACGAAAGTTACGTTTGCCGGTTTTGCAGCCGCTATTTCTTTAAAAAATTCCTTATCGATGGTTCCTTCAGCTTTACCGGCCTTGATGGCGGCAACTTTATTGACACTTACAACCGGCTTTGCGGCGGCTATTTCGGGAGCAGCGCCCCGATGAGCGCAGCCAAAAGCAAACAACAACAATATTGTCAGTAAAACAAATGGTTTTTTCATTGTATTGTATCCCTCCTTATTGGATATCTTATATATCGCCGTTTAGTACGGCCGTATTTTTGTAACCAGCCTTGTACACTTTATCAGTCAGGGCGTAATTTGTTTTTGCCTGATCGGCAGAACCTGTCACGACCACAATTTTATCTTTTGCAATATTCGCAGCAAAGAATTTGGATAAGTCGGGGTCAGCCGCAAGATTAACGACCACCGCGCCATTGGCAACGAGTTTTTTTGCCCCTTTAACCGTTACTTCAGAAAAATATCTTTCAAAGAACACCGGGCCTTTGACAAAGGCCTTCAGATTGGTATAACCTTTTTCCTTGAGCTTTTTGATATCAACGAGGCTCATCGGGCAGGGTCTTCCTATGCCGATGAATATTTCCGTATCTTTGGGAATATTCAATTTTTCAAACTTGGGATAGATAAGGTTAAATTTTGCGTCAAACATGCTGAATGCGGTGGGGATGAAACCATCATCGTATGTCACCCCAGGCCTTGCATCAATAACGAATACCTTGCCAGTTTTATTAATGATATCATCTACTTTAGAGATGACATATTGTCCATCGACAACTTCAACGCCCATATCTTTACAGGCATTCAAAATGACCTCTGCCGGAGGGAGGGTGATCGATGGCCCGGCGCCAACCTGGGCGCTGCAGAAACTCCCTCCTGCGAAAATGGAAACAGTTAGAATCAGCGCTAACAACAAGTGTTTCTTCATAATATCTCCTTGGTTTTGTTTTTTACGGGGATTCTGCCCCGACCTTGCGGAGCCTCGTTCCCCTGTTCTGATCATCTTTAACCGTGCACCGCGCCACTCTGTCAATTCATAAAATCCTCCTATTTCTTGATTGATTTAGGTGTATAAATAAGCCCGTCGTTGGCCTTGGACCCATTTTTGAGCATATTCTCCCTGGTGAGAAATCCCTTCTTCTCGACATGACACACATCGCAGGACTGCGTCCGTTCCGTCTGTTTTTGGATATTGTGGGGGACGGCATCCCAATAATTCGGCAGGCGATCAAAATTCTCCATCTTGTTCCCTACATGCCGGAACGTACCCTTGACCGTAGGAATCAACCGCAGGGTTGTGACCGTTTTTTTATCGTGAGGGTTTAGGCCAAGGATTAATCCGGGTTTTGATGCGGCTACTTTTCCCTGATGGCAACCGTAGCAGTTTTGATATTCGCCGGACGTATGGCAACTCGAGCAACTGACCTTTTCGGCATGAAGTGTGTGGGTTGATTTTGCCTTTGCGTTTTTCTCCTGCCCCGCTGGATGGCAATTACTGCAGGCAGGACGTCCCTTGACCTCCCGTCTCGATTGGTAGGCGTTTCCGTCGCCGTGGAATTCGGCCTTTTCATGGCAGTCGTTACAAGACATCCCTTTTTCGTAATGGACATCCGGCTTTCCTCCGAGTTTACCGGTAAACTCGGGATAGACCCTTCCCCCGTGGCACAGGGCGCAGGTCTTGCTTTCGTCCCGCTTGACAAAGCGGTGTCCCTTCAAAAGACCGGCGCTGATGCCGCCGATCGCCGGCCCCTTGACATGACAGTCGCCGCAGGAGGCATGGCAGCTCCGGCAAGACTGTTCAAAGACCTTGTTATCGAATGTTTTTAACTCGCTTTCGGAAAATCTTTCCCCGACGCCGTGTCTCTGCCCGGCAGAGGTATAGTGAAGCGAAAAATTGTAGTTATTGGCAATCTTTTCATGGCAGACCTTACAGGTGTTCAGATCATCGGAAGGCCGTTTGATCATGCTATTGTGGGCGGTTTTTTGGTCCTTCGCCGTTTCGTCTCCCTTGTGACAAAAACTACAACCCTGCGCGAAATGCGGATCGGCGTCGATGACCACGCGATCTACCCAAAACCCCTTGTACATTTCTTCCGCCTTCACGGGCGGAGGCGGGCCTGCTCACCCCCCTGCTTCGCCGCCGGCAATATGCGGCGGGACAAAGAGGGATTTCAACAGGGCTTCGTTCGTGTGGCATTGGACGCAACCGCTGTCTTTTTCGGCAACGGCAGAAGCCGCGCCGAAGGCGAGAATGAAAATAAGGATAAGAGAGAATAAAGCAACTTTTTTCATTATGAATCTCCGTGTTTTACTTAAACGTTCCGTAACATTAAAAAATCCCATGTATCTGTCACTCACGATGACCATAGGCATTACAGATCTTGCAATCCCGACATTCCCAGTCGAAATCGAGTATCTTCCTGCACTCAGTCCCGGCAATCTCCCAGCAGGGACATTCCTTGTTTTGATAGGCGGCGCAACGGGAGTAAACCTGCTCCGGACACCCCAAGAAATCCCGGCAGGGGGTTTTCCCGCTCCAAAATCCGCTTTCTCCGACCCTCACCTATCGTGTTTGAAAGGAAATCCTTTTTGAATATCCGTTGACCATACCTTGTGAATCCTTCAACAAGGTGGATGTTTGGCAAATAAACAAACAAATGATGAAAAAAATTATCGACACAGAGCCTTCATTTGCTTTTTTACGATGTTCTCGATGACGATCGTGGCGCACTTACAGAAGCCTGCCACACACGGCAATTCGGGTTTATATGCTGTTTCATCTCCAACTCCCGGATACCCCGGGGATTGCTCCCCGGGGCCAAGTCAAAATTTTCCTTTGAAACTAAACAACCCTTCACTTAGAAGCTCAGGGTCAACTTGTTCATCAGGATGTAATCGTTGTCAACCTTCGCTGCGGCGTTGGCGCCCTTGTAGGAATCGCCCGCCCAGAGATAGCCTGCCCCAACCATATAGGTCAGATTGTCATAAAGCTTGTAGGTTGCCGTTATATCAAACTCTGTGCCGAGGTCTTTACTCACCTGATTTGCTACTAAATCTTTATCTAACTTCGCGTAGGTAATCGCTGCTCCCACGGAAAACTTGGGCGTTACCTTGTAGTCGGCAAATACTTTTACAAGAAGGAAATTGCTGTCCTTGCTTCTTTTGGTGTTAGTATCGCCGCCTGACCAGGTGAAAAGGTCTTCGCACAGCAGGATCAAGGCGGGATCCCAGTTATTGCCTTTGCCCGGGCCTGATTCGTCGTCAGCGGTCGTGATGTCGTCACCTCTTGACCAGCCGATCTGGGCGCCGACTGTCGCAGGACCAAAATTCGTCTTTGCCATCAGGTACGCGCCCAAACCGTCATAATCCTGGCTCGCACCGGCTCCGTCGAACTCTTTAGATTTGCCGAAAATATAGTTCAATTCTGCCTCAACATAAACCGAACCGAAGGTCGCCTGCATGTAAGGATAGAGTATCTGCTTTGACGATCTGTATCCCAATGCCGGCCTTTTGGAAGCATCATTGATGTAGCCATAGAGGACACCGGCCGCGCCGCCTTTGAAATTATAAATCGAGGCAAGGTAGTAAACGGCCGAGTCCGCATCGGCCCGTCTGGTGGTGGGGGTAAGGACATTGATATTGTCTTCTACCAGTTTTTCATAAATGGCGATAAGGGTCAGCGGGCCATACTTGGTGGCGAACTTGATCCTCGGTGTTGTGGAATCGGTGTCAGCAAAATCCGTTCCCCACATGCCGGCGGGCTGGTAACCGACATCGATCTGACCGAGCCCTGTCTTGAACGTCACATAGCCGCGTTCCCAGTCAAAATTTGCCAGGTTGCCATTCAAATTGGTACGAGCAGTTTGCCAATTCCCCTCCATCCCGTCCATCCGCGCGGTGAAGGTCAAGCCTTCGGCGATCTTGAAGACCGGCTGGAGTCTAATCCTCTGGAAAAAATAGGCTCGGGAATAAGGAGTATCCTCATTTAAACTGGGTCTATCATCATAGACGCCGACCACATAGTACGACCCGCCGAACTTTACGTCCACGGCGGATGCGGTCCCGCTCACGGCTATGATGAGGCCGAGCGCAAGGATTGCCGCAAATAACTTCTTCATTTTTTTCCCTCCTGAATGTTGTTTTTTGCTCCCCACAGGCATGGGGAGATTTTCAATAAAGGCGCCCGATGCGTCTCTACTGCCGCGATTTCTTATCCAGCCGGTTCCGAAGCCGAAGGGGGGACGAAAATACATCCCTGCAAAAACCGCATTTTCGATAAATTACCGGGGCGTTCCCTCCTTTCCTGACAGTCTTTACTTTTTGCGCAGACCCATTTCACCACATGCAGGGATGCTCATCATCGTTTAGCTATGACACCGTCGTAAATCTGGAAACACCCACGGCATGTGAATTAGGCCCATCGGCTGTCACTCTTAACTGTTGTCTGCTTGAACGCCCCGGGAGGCGGAATTTGGTGAAAAATCAAACGACTACTGCCCCAACTCCGCGCGGGGTATTGCTTTTAAGGTAACTACCCCACCGCTTACGGCGGGGTAGTTACCTTAAAAAAGTTGTCCCGACTGTGCTGTCTTTCTATCCCGGGCGCTGATAAACAGCGCCCGATGAGAGGCTATATAGAAGGACCTTAATCCATATCGCCGCTTGTTCTCGCAAATGCGTGACACTTGCTGCACGAGTTCGGCATGATGTCATAGTCGTGGCCTTTCGACGGATCGGGGTTCTTCAGGATCGCGCTCTGGCCGGGCCAGACGATGTCGAAAACATGCGAGGCCAGGTTGCCCTCGGCCACGGCGCTCTTGCCGTTCTTGTCAAAATCAAGATGGTATTCAGCATCGACGCCTACGTCCTGCAGCTTGCCGATCTTCGCCATGTGGCAAGATGCGCAGTTGCCCACCGGCATCTTCGGATCGGTGGGCGTATAGAGCGCCCCGCCCATTCCGGCGCCCACTTGCATGTGTTTGCCCATGGTCTTGGCGACCCGATTGCGGGCCAAGGCGGCATCCGTGGCTTTTACCGTCACAGCGGCCCCGTCCTTCGTTACCTTGCGGCCCGCGTCTAACTGGAGCGCGGCTACATCTGCCTTGGAAATGCCCTTGAACTGACCGGAAGCGGCATGGCACGCCAGGCACAACGTGTTGTTGCCGTATGCCGCGTTCGCGAAATCATAGCCGCCGACTTTCAGCGATGCCGGTCCCGCATCCAGGGTGTGGGAGTCGTGGCAGGTGGCGCAGGTGAGCTTTTGGGCTGAGTTGTTGGCATGGACTGAACGGTTCAGCTCCGATATCTCCATGGAGTGCGCACGGCCGTGGGTCTGGTCAGGCCAGGCGTGGAACGTTCCATCCTTCCAGTCACTCACAAAGTTGGTAGATGCCTTGTCGAAATTAAAATAAAAGGTAGAGAGGTCGTACACGCCCGGAACGAAGAACCCATGACCCAGGGTATCCTTGTATTGCGCGTCAAAGGGCGGCTTGAAGACCCCCATCGGATTTGAGCTTTTCCCGTCGTGAGAGCCATGGCACTGCCCGCAGAGTTCGTTGCTCGCCTTTGCCGTCAGATGCTGGGGCATAATGATCTTCGTCTTGTCGGATGCCTTGGCGTGATCTGAACCGGGTCCGTGGCAGCTTTCGCAGCCAATATTCAGATCTTTGTAGTCCCAGGAGGTAACGACGGTTTTGAATCCGGGGAAGTCCCTGGTTTCGAGCGTGAGGCCGGTGGCGTGGCAACCGGCGCAGTTGCGGGACAGTGTGTTATTGGGCATGGCCCAGTCCTTCGGGGATTTCTGCCAGAACATCGGGGCGCCGACCTCGCCCTTGGCCAATACTGCCGAGCCTTCGGGGGTGCCGTCCTGCATGATGTAAACCGGCATGAAGGCGATATAATCCTGTTTCTGCCCTTCCCGGGAGACGTTGTTGTCCTTCATCCATTTTGCGATATACGGCACATCCTGAATCTTGCACATGTAGCGCTGTTTTCCCTCGCCGAAATTGGGGTGGCGGTCGGGAAGTCTGTGATTCTGGTCGGTGTAGCCCTCTCCCCAGTTGCCCTGTCCGCCGATCGTGGCGGCAATCGGAATCCAGACGGCGCCGGCCGGCTTATCCGAACAATCCAGGTCGTTCTCGGTCAGAGAGACGCCGTCTTTCTGCTCGGGGTAGAACTTGAAGAGATACTGGCGATTGGGTTCGTCTCCTTTCGTGCACAGAGCAAAGTTGACCATACCCTTGCCTTCCAGCGGATCCTGCGACATGAGCAGTTTGCCCTTGGGATCCTGGGGGAGGTATTTGCCGTCCGGTTCCGGCCACTTGTTTTTGTAAACCATCTGGCTCGTCCCCTCGGTGATGAAGCGCGAGTGAACGGCGGCATTCGGGGTGCCGTCAAACGCCTTGGCCAATTTTTCATCGTGACAGCCCGTGCAGCTCTTCTTCCCTACATAGGTGGCTGTGGCCCCCGGACGACCCGAGAGGGTGATCGCCACACCGGTCACTTTGGCGCCGCTCTTTACAGTAATGGCCTTCAGCGTTTCGCCGTCTAAGTAAGCTACGGAAG
>Ga0208373_1002365_pt1 | contig 21200 bp, 15 predicted proteins | sample RifOxyC2_FD_184036 | JGI IMG/M metagenome (GOLD analysis project Ga0208373, IMG submission 184036) | Soil microbial communities from Rifle, Colorado - Rifle Oxygen_injection C2 (SPAdes) | ecosystem: Environmental > Terrestrial > Deep subsurface > Rock core/Sediment | place: Rifle, Colorado... | reverse complement strand
TTGTATTTTGGGTGGCTCATAAAATATCTCTCAATTATTACAATAACAAAAATACGATATTATATTTTCACTTTGTTTAATTTATATCCTTTTTTACTTTTAGATGAGTTTTTAGAGATGCCCTTTATAGGAACTCTTACCAATTAGGAAAGTTTCAAAATAACTCTGGATATTGTCAATAGAATATCTTTTCTTCATAAAAGCGAGCCTTGTTAAAGCAAAGTTGGGATAAGAATTTTTATTTACCATTTGTTTATAATGACTTACTGCTTCATTAATCTTGCCCTTTTTCTCAAGCTCGAAACCTGCTACCAAATCAGTATTATCATTTTCTGTAAAAAAAGTTCGATAATAACCTTCCCAAGGATCTTCCTGTAAATAGTATTCATCGTGTAATGTTGATGTTCCATCAACGTAATTTGTTCCGGCATAACCACCCCAATAATTATATTGCGCCCAAACATTGCTACCTTGATATACATAGAAATCATTCCAATCGTTATTCATTACAGTATTATATGCACCGAGCGTACCATAGCCTGCAAGACAATAACCACCCCAGCCTACTCCTATTCCACGTCTGCAATAGATGGCTCTATTATTGGGACTGCGGGTCTCGCCGAATGTATTAAAAAAATATCCGACAGAGCCACCACCATAATACATGCCCCAGTAAAATCCTTTTACATCATTATGCCCAATAAAGGCAAGTGAATTATTTTCGAACCAAATACCCTGGTATTGTTTATAGTAGGGGTTGTTAGTATTCTTGATAATCGTGTTATCAAAAATTTCAACTTCACTAGAAGAATTAATTCCATGTATTCCATTTTGAAGCGGATCAATTATTTGATTATTAAGTATCTTAGGTTCAGAGTTGTATATGTATATCCCTTGAATACAATCCTGAATTAAGGAATTTTGAATTGAGATGCTTGAATTATTCAGGCATTGAATGCCCGATGCGTTTTTAATTTCTACGTAATCCAAGACTGAATTTGATGAGCCTGCACCATCAAAAATAATTGAACCCCAATTGCCCGTCGTACCGCTTATATCGAAGGTTATTTTATTTGAACTTGTTCCAGTTGCATTAAGAACACCATTTATTGTTAGTGAAGTACCGTTTGCAAAAAATACTGATGTATTGGGTGCAACGGTTAGGGTAGTTCCGCTTGGCACAGTTACCGTATTCATTACCGTAATATTTCCAGTCCATGAGTATGACAGTGGAGAGACTTTATAAAGTTTTCCTTCCCCGGGTGTAAATGTATCAGTGAATGTTCCGTTAGAACCGATAATAAATTTTTTGCCGGAAGCGACTTCAAGAATTTCCTTAAATCCGCTGTTATTTAAAGAAACCGTAATGTTTCTGCTTTCACTGCTCGGCGTCCTTCTGTTAACCAGCATAAAGTAATCGGTATTTGCAGCATCCTTAAACAATCCTAATTCTACATACCTTTCGCTTGCTGCATCTGTTGTTGTCACAGAAGTTATAAAAGTACCTGTTGGTTGACCTTGATGAATGCTAAATGCGTTTTGCCAGATAAGATTCAAAAGCGTTGGGCCAAGAACGTTAAGATTTTGATTTATAGATTTTACTGTTTCCCATTTGTTTCCTTCATAGGGAGTTCCAGGATAAATAATTGTTCGTTTTGAACCATCTTCATTAACCAATCCATAATATTGCTCATTGGAACTGGAAAAGTAACAAGACCAATACAAGAAATAAAATATTCCCTTTGCCCCATAGGCTAAGCTCAAATTCACAAGCAATTTTATTTCATTTGTCGTTGGTTCGCGTAAATTAATACCAGGGTTATCAAGATCGTCATAATAATCAATCTGTGGAGTATACCAAAAAGTGGTACCGAATGAATTGGATTGGTTTATATTCCACCGCAACACGCTAGCAAGATTTTGTATTCTACCTTGTAATTCCGATGTATAATTGCCTGCATTCGGGAACGGAGTATTTCCATCAATAGGATAATAATCCATCATATTTTGGATGTTAGCAGTATGTGCTATTTCTCTTCGTGTATATTTTTCATCCCCATATATCCATGCAAAATTGTAATGGCTCCCGGTCTTACTCGGGTACCCTGCAGCATTTACATTCGCTCGTATTTTTTGGTCAACATATCCAATTGGCAGCCATTGATAATCGTATGCTTCATCCATAATTTTAAATTTTCCTAAACCAGAATTTGCTTTAAATAAATTTACTTCTATGTTTATATCATTGTCATAACCGCCGGAAAAGAGGTTATTTGAATTGCCTCCATCAACAATTAAATAATCAATATAACACGTTACTTCACCGTGCCAATAAACTTGATAATCATATGGTGTATATGTTACTATTGATTGGATTTGATCTTTTGGTTGTGCAGGTGGTGGCATCGGTGGTGGATCAGACCCAGAAAGTGTCGGACCTGTTGGAAATTTGTAAAATCTAAGTGAAGGATCCATTTCTTTATATGTAAAATCGTAGCCTGTTCCAAAATCATCAGCATAAATTGTTTTGGTCATCTCCACCATACCTTTTACAACTTTTAGTGTAACAACCGGAGTATGTGTTCCATTCCATGAACCGCTGGTTATTCTCATTCTCACTTTTACGTTATAATATTCAGAGTCATGCTGCCACCAATTATCAATTAAATTTTTGGCGATGTAACCGACAGTTCCTGGACCTACTACTTTCCATGATCGGTTATTATTATTTGGATCATCAGGAAAAATTTTTCCATCTGGATCTTCTATAGCATCGTTAACTGCAGATCCAACCCTTCCTGAGAAAGTAGAATAATGTCCAGAATATTCTGGATGATACTGCCAGCGTTTACTTCCTCTTGCAGGAAATTCATAACGCTCAAGAATTAATTTAAGGCCATTGGTTGCCGCTGTATTAAGCGCATTTGTTGCTAATGTCTGGTCGGTGTAAACAACATGTCCCCATTTTAACCCAAGGTCTCGTATGTTGTCCCAATCTGCCGAAGAAAGAACATACACGATGTTATTGGGTTTATTAATCCATTCTGCACCGATAATAAATTCTGTTTGTGTTTGTCCGAACAGCGAAGCGGACAGCCCAACACACAGTAGTACTGCAAACATTTTTTCCATAACAAACTCCTTGATTTATATTATTTAATGTGCACCGCTTTTTTAGTAACAGTGCTGTTATTTATTTCAAGACGGTAAAAATATGTGCCGCTTGAAACTCGATTTCCACCATCATCATCTCCTTCCCACAAAACTTTATATGTTCCGGACATTTGTGTTTCATTTACTAGAGATTTTAATTTTCGTCCTAATGCATCAAAGATACATAGTGTAACTTGTGAGTTTTCTTGCAAGGTGTACTCAATAGTTGTCGTAGGATTGAAAGGGTTGGGATAATTTTGTTTTAGATTAATTGCATCTGGTGAAAACACAAAATTATCTCTTACCGAGGTTACGAGTGTTGAATTTCCACTAAAAATTACAAAATAACCGTCTTGTGGTAAATTATCAGGAAGAGCATTATATGGTGCTGTGGTCCCAAAGTCATTCTGTCCATCTCCATTTACATCTCCGAGAGGAGTGACATAATAAAACGCTAATCCACCGGCAAAACCTTTGCACCGAATTGCGACCCTTTTGTTTTGAGGGACAGGATTGCCAAGAAACAAATGAACACAATAAGCCCCACCAGAATATGCTAATACCGTAAAGTCTTCTTTTTCATCGTTATTGATGTCGCCAACATTGGTTACCGGACCTATATAAGAAGCATAATCATCTGAATCGGGTATTACAAAAAAATCAGGAAAGGAAGAAAGTGAGTCGAGACGCCCAAAAATGAAATACATTTTACTACTATCGGCTGGAAAAGCTATGTCTTCAAATTTATCATCGTTTATATCAACGATAGAACTAGAATAAATGCTACATAAGTTTGAATTTCTAGAGTCATATTTAAATTGAAAATCAAAACTATTTTTCGAGAATAGCCAATCGATTTTTCCGTAATAAATATCTAAAATACCTACATAACCTGAATCATTAATATTACAATACCATTGTCGCTTAGTTCCGATAAGCAAATCACTAATTCCATCACCGTTTATATCCCCAATTCTTACATTATGTGCAAATCTAGTACAAGCCGTATCGCCAACGTCTGTATAATCTGGAATCCCCGTCAGGGTATCGCCACCCAAATAGACATAAATCTTACCTTTGTTATCATAATCCGGAGCACCAACGGTTAAGTCATCATAGCTGTCGTTATTTAAATCGCCAATAGCAAACGTAGATCCATACGTACTCCCAATCTTCTCTTCACCTATAATTAAATTAGGTATTGTATCGTACTTGTGAATTAAGCCTAGCCTTGCAAAATAAATAGCAAGTAGTTAACCCACGAACTGTCACTGTTTAATTTTATTACAAGGTCCAAAACACCATCGCCGTTCAAATCTCCTGTTTCAATTATCCCACCACCGGGTATGGAATCGTCTGCAACACCATCAATAATTCCTTTCCCGCCGTAATAGATATAAGTCTTCTTTGCATTCCATGCACTCACAGCAAAATCCGCTTTGCCGTCTCCATTTACGTCTCCAAGTCCTTTTATTCCAGTACCTAATGCTATGTTGGAGTTTATTGGTCCCTCAACCTCAAGAATAGTTCTAAGCGGGACGAATTGCGCAAAAATGATTTGAGTTAAAAATAGGTTGAATGCTATTATTTTTAAATGTTTCATCGCTCACTTCTCCTTACTTAATGCAAACAGCTTTCTTTGTTACAGTAAAGTTATTTAATTCAAGACGATAAAAATATGTGCCGCTTGAAACTCGTTTTCCACCATCATCATCTCCTTCCCACAAAACTTTATATATTCCGGACATTTGTGTTTCATTTACCAGAGATTTTACCCTTCGGCCTAATACATCAAAGATACATAGTGAGACTTGTGCGTTTTCTTGCAAGGTGTACTCAATAGTTGTTGCAGGATTAAATGGATTGGGGTAATTTTGTTTTAGACTAATTGCTTCTGGCGATAACTCAAAATTGTCTTTTACCGAGGTTACGAGTGTCGAATCTCCACTGAAAATGACAAAATATCCATCATTCGGAGGGAAAAGATTATTCTCAGCTATTGAGCCAAAATCATTTTGACTGTCATCGTTTAAATCACCAACAGGAGCAATAATATCATACGCACGATTTACTCCACCCTTACATCGTATCGCTACCCATTTTGACTGAGGAATAAAACTGCCAAGAAATAAGTGAAGACAATATGTGCCTCCCGAATAGGATCTTACTACAAAATCTTCTTTACCATCTTTATTTACATCACCTACATTAACTACTAAGGGATCATAAAAATATGTACCTAAATTATCTGTATATGGTTGTAAGAAAAAGTCAGGAAAGGCAGATAGAGAATCTTTCCGACCAAAAATAAAATAAATTTTACCGGAATCACCATTAAAAGCTATATCCTTGATACCGTCAGCATTAATATCTACAATACTGAAAGCAAAAATATCTTCTTGACCAACTGTTTTTGAGTTGTATCGGACATCAAAACTATCTTTGCAAAAAACAAAATTTTGTTTTCCATAATATATATCTATATAGCTCACATAGCCATAATCATTACTGCAAAATAATTTTTGCCAAGTGCCAATTAATAAATCTTTTATGCCATCACCATTTATATCTCCGATTCTTGTTGTTAATCCATAATCTGTGCAAAGTGTTTCGGCAATAGCTGTCCTGACTTGAGCAACTTAGTATGACAAGAGTTTTTGTCTTTGAAATCGAATCAAATTAACAGAAAATCTCTAATTGTTTTAGAACCTCCCGAATTTCATCATTAATTGGTGAACGGAGGATGAATTGTTCACCGCTTAAAGTATTTACTAACTTGGCATCAGTAACACTTTTTAATAGTTTCAAGTTCGACTTGATTGACCTGTCTGTTTTCAATTCCATGTACTTGCACACTGCCAATGCCATGAAGCAGATAAGAATATGCGTTTCAATCATCTGCTGTTTAAAGTGAAACATCGGGCGAATTAGCAAATCACTTTTCGAAATGCGAAATGCCTGTTCAACATGCCAAAGGTTATGATAATGCTCAATAACTGTCTGATCATTTACTTCCGGAGTTGTGAGATTTGTGTAGTAACCTTTAATGCCAAGCAGCGATTTAGTCTTCTCTATTAATGAAGCGTTAAGTCTATAGACTTGTCCTTCAGAACTAATAAACTTTGTCCGTTTGATGTTGCCGGGATTTTTCAAAAGTTTTTCTGCCTTTGTAATTTGCTTTTCCATTTCCCGCTTGTCTTTAGTATGTCGCTTCTGTGAAAATTCACAAATCAGATCACCATAGTTTGTTTGCATCCTAATTGTTGCACCATCATGACCCGAAATTCTTCTACTGACTTCTTCAATGGTTTTCATTGGCAGATTAGCTGCCCTGGCTCCAACAATATAATTAAGATGGACTTTAGTTAATGCCTTAATGTTTTCAATACTTATCATTGCAGCATCTGCAACTACCGTTAGTCTTTCTATCTTATGCTTACGCTTAAATCTCAATATTATGGGGATTAAAGTATGCCCCTCAAATTTCTTCCCTTCAAAGATTTGATACCCTACTGGAAAACCTTCACCACTTACCAACAGCCCAAGAAGGATTTGTGGCTGAGTAAATTTGTTATCTTTTGAAAATCCACTCCGCCGTAGCTCGTCTTCCTGAAAACTTTCAAAGTATAATGTCGTTACATCATAAAAAACCACAGAAAAATTAAATGCAAATTCTTTCTTTGCAATCTCCAGAATCCTGGATTCGATCGTATTTCTTGTCTTGAGAATTATCGGTATCTGGCGATACAACTCTCGCCGCCCATGCTCAACTCCAAAAAACTCTTTGAGAAATTCTATTGACCGTAATTTTGAAGAAGGCTGTGCTATTCGTGCAATGACTAAATCCAGCAAAAGCTTATTACGCAACCAATGAAAGTTAAAGCGCTTAAACACTTCATATAGACTTTCATACAGCAGTCCGTATCGGAATCCTACATATTGAAGTTGATTCAGTTGTACTACCGGCAATTCCACTGCTTGTGGAAATAATGATTGTTGTCTGGTTGTTTCTTCAATCCAGTTATTTGCATTATGTTTTAATCTCTGAACTTCTTTTCTATTATTAGCACTCCCTATATGTTTAACTATGACTAATTTACGTTTCTCGTATCGAAGGATTTGAACAGCAGTTTTTCCTGATCCGGTTTTTGAAGTGCGAATGTGAAACATGACTGAAATTGTCTCTTAGTATGACAAAGCGAATTAAATTTAACGATTTTAACCAAAATTCACATGTTTTCTACCACCTTTTTCTTCCTTGCACAAGTCAGGAAGAATTTACCTTTAAAAAGCAGATAAGGGGGGATGAATTTGTAATATCAGAACTGATTTAAAATGATACGCGATCTCAAATTCAACCAGAAACATGCAGAAAGTTTTGTAGTACTCTTATTCAAGGTTCGCCTGATTTCTCGGGAAGAAATTGTATGCCGAAAAAATTATCCTTTTCGATTGCTGCCGTAAAATTTGGAATGTGACCGGCAACTACAGAAGTGTAATGTTCAACCGGAAGATAGTGTGAATTATCGAAGAAAAAATTTTCTTCGCTTTGAATATTCATAAATAGCTTGCTTTCTTTTACCAAAGGAATTTCGCTTTGAGCCGAAACTGAAGCACCGTTTTTTTATCAACAAATCCTTCTGTTGTTCCGCGAAAAATTCCAAGACAAGCCAGATCTCCCTCTTTGGAATATGCCGACATTAAATGCATGCCGACCGAGATTCCCAGCATCGGCTTATTACATAACCGAAGCATAGCAAAAAGATTTAGCAGATGTAATTTTTTAACAACAGAAGAGATATTGGTAGTGTTTGGTAGAATCACTTTATCCGCTCGCAAAATTTCAGATTCACTGTGGTTTATCTTAACATCTATTTTTAATTCAGAAAGTAGACCGATAAAGGGGTGGTTCTTTTCTATTCCGTAATCAATTATAGCAATCATATTAATTTTTTCAGCAGCAAATATCTTTGCTTTCAATTGTAATCATAAACAGGTGTACTGATTTAGATATGCCAGATTTCGTTGCGGCAGAGGAGATTACAAATCTGGCATATCTTCTGCAATATTATTTTTCAAACACCAGCCCCACTCTTTCGCCAACATTAACTTTGATTGTATCTCCATCAACAAATTTTCCCGCAAGCAATTCCTGTGATAACGGATTAACAAGATATTTTTGTATCACTCTCTTTAACGGACGAGCACCGTAAGTTACATCATAACCAATCTGTGCGAGCCAATCTTTTGCGTCTTCTGAAACGTTGAGAGCAATTTCTTTTTCCTTCAGCATTTTTTGAATTCGCTCAAGCTGAATGTCAACAATTTTTCTAATTTCCGATTTAAGTAGTGGCTTGAATAAAACAATCTCATCAATTCTGTTTAAGAATTCGGGACGAATTGTTCTTCTTAAAAGTTCGTGCATCTGCTGACGTAATTCTCCCATAACAGCTTCAACTTCATTTTCATCAAATGTTTCAAGTTTATCTTGTATTATTAGTGAACCAATGTTTGAGGTCATTATAATGATTGTATTTCTAAAGTTTACAGTTCTGCCCTGATTATCTGTTAATCTTCCATCATCTAAAACCTGAAGTAAAATGTTAAATACATCGGGATGGGCTTTTTCAATTTCATCAAGCAGAACGACTGAGTACGGTCTTCTGCGAACTGATTCAGTAAGCTGACCGCCTTCTTCATAACCAACATATCCGGGAGGGGCTCCTATGAGCCGTGATGTTGAAAATTTTTCCATGTATTCCGACATATCAATTCTAATCATTGCATGTTCGTCATCAAACAGAAATTCAGCGAGTGCACGGGCTAACTCTGTTTTTCCAACACCGGTTGTTCCCATAAAAATAAATGAGCCAATTGGTCTGTTGGAATCCTGCAGCCCAGTTCGTGACCTTCTAATTGAATTAGCAACTGCTGATACTGCTTCATTTTGTCCAATAACTCTCTTATGCAACTCTTCTTCGAGCCTCATTAATTTTGCTCTCTCACCCTCCAGCATTTTGTTTACGGGAATTCCTGTCCATTTCGAAACGACCTCGGCAATATCTTCCGCATCAACTTCTTCTTTGAGCATTTTTTGGTCCTTTTGAATTTCAGCCAATGATTTGGTCTCCTGCTTAAGCTGCTTCTCTAAGTTTGCAATTTTTCCATAACGCAGCTCAGCGACTTTTCCAAGATCTCCCTCACGTTCAAATTTATCTGCAAGCGTTTTGGTGCTCTCAATTTCGCTTTTCATTTTTCTTATGGTTTGAATATTTTCTTTCTCAAGCGACCAATGCAATTTCAACTTATTTCGTTCTTCCCCAAGCTCGCTTAATTCTTTGTTCAAGTCTTCAAGTCTTTTTGCAGATGCATCATCGTTTTCGCGTTTCAATGCCTCACGCTCAATTTCAAGCAGCTTAATTTTTCGTTCAACAGCATCAAGCTCTTCGGGCATAGAATCAATTTCAATTCTTAGTTTTGAAGCTGCTTCATCAATAAGATCTATTGCTTTATCAGGAAGAAATCTATCTGAGATATACCTGTTTGATAATTGGGCAGCCGCAACAATAGCTCCGTCTGTTATTCTTACTCCGTGGTGAACTTCATATCGTTCTTTCAATCCCCGCAAAATTGAAATCGTATCTTCTTCTGAAGGTTCGCTAACCAGCACTGGCTGAAATCTTCTCTCAAGTGCAGCATCTTTCTCGATGTGTCTTTTGTATTCATCCAATGTTGTTGCACCTATGCAATGAAGTTCGCCTCGAGCTAATGCGGGCTTCAAAATATTTGCGGCATCAACTGAACCTTGTGCAGAGCCTGCCCCAACCAACGTGTGGAGTTCATCAATAAATAAAATGATTTCACCATTAGATTCCTGCACTTCTTTAATTACTGCCTTCATTCTCTCCTCAAACTGTCCGCGAAATTGTGTACCCGCCACTAAAGCCCCCATATCTAATGCAACTATGTTTTTTGTTTTTAGATTTTCCGGAACATCTCCGGCGACGATTCTATGTGCGATACCTTCAGCAATTGCAGTCTTACCTACACCAGGCTCGCCAATAAGAACGGGATTATTTTTCGTTCTTCTTGATAAAACCTGAAGCACCCTTCTTATTTCTTCATCTCTGCCAATAACAGGATCTGATTTTCCCGCCTTAACCAACTCATTAAGAATACGACCGAATTTCTTTAGTGCTTGATAAGTATCTTCAGGATTTTGAGTAGTCACTCTTTGTGTACCGCGAACCTCCTTCAGTGCCGATAGAACGACTTCGCGAGAAATTCCATTATCTCTCAAAAGCTGCCCCGCCTTATCTTGAGATGACGATAGTGCGAGCAGTAAATGTTCTGTTGAAACGTATTCGTCCTTTAAATTTCTTGCTTCCTCAGCGGCTGCATCAAAAAGTTTTGCGGTGTTTGCTGACATTTGCTGATTCCCAATTCCCGTACCGCTGACCTTCGGAAGTTTTTCGAGCATCTCATTCACTAGCAATTTAAGTCGCCTTACATTTCCTCCGGCTTTTTGTAGAATCGTATCTGCAATATTCCCGGTTTCCTGTATTAATGCCTCAAGAATATGTTCGGGTTCCAACATTTGGTTGTTATAATTTTGGGCAATCTCAAGAGAGCTTTGGACGATCTCTTGGGCTTTAACCGTTAGCTTGCTAAAATTAAATGACATCGTAAAAAATCCTTCTTTTATTTTTTTGAACTAATTGTACCGATTTCTTTATATATGATCCAAATGAAAAAGGGTAACCAATAATACAGCTACCCTTTTCAAAAATGAAATTACTAAATTCATGCAAAACTGTTTTTACTTGATTTTAATCTCAAGCTCTTTTGGTTTTGCTTCTTCTGCCTTAGGAACGGTTATGGTAAGTTGCCCATCCTTAAATTGAGCCTCTATGCTATCTTCTTTAACTTTCAGAGGAAGGGTAAAGGATCTATAATAGCGTCCATAAGCTAGGTATTTTTATCAGCAACTCCAGTAAAATTAAGTGTCGTAAAGGATCTATAATAGCGTCCATAAGCTCTTTCAACTCGGTGAAACTTAGCATCTTTCGTTTCTTTTTCCTGCTTTCTTTCACCACTCACAGACAATTGACCATTATTGTAATAGACCTTCACATCTTCTTTAGATATGCCAGGAAGATCGAGCATTACGAAATAATTATCTTTATCTTCCTTAATATCTGTTAGCGGCATCCATACAGCATTTTCATATTCGTTAAAAGATTCAGCTTCACCAATACCGAATCTTTTGCCAAAACTGTTGAACAGCTTATTGAACTCCCGTTCCATATTTAGTAATTCTCTCGATGGGTTCCATCTGATAATTGACATATTTACCTCCTAATTCTAATATTTTACAATTTACGAAACACAATAATCATACCGTTTAATAATAATATTGATAAAGCATTATAATATAATTCCTTATAAACCCCCTTGCATGTTTACTGAGTTGTTAATAATTGGCAATCTATCTGCCCTGTAGTCAGAACTTGGACAAAAGTATTGGTTTTCAATGCCATTTTTCCAAAGCATTAGTTTGGTTTTTTATTTTTTTCAGGTAAGTGACTGGGCGCTTCATTCTTTACACTGCAAGTGAAAATGAATTGTTAAAAGCTTTTAGTTTATTTACTTTTGTCAATCAATTTAATAATGATTCACCTAGAAGATACTATAACCGCCATGGCAACTCCAAATGGGGTTGGCGCAATTTCAATTATCAGAATAAGTGGAAATAAGGCTATCGATGTTGCAGATTCTATTTTCAAGGGTAAAATGCATATTACAGATGCCAACACGCATACAGTTCATTATGGAAAAGTTGTTGATGCTCAAAACAATTTTATTGACGATGTTCTTTTGACAATTTTTAAAGCTCCGAATTCCTACACTGGTGAGGATGTTATTGAGGTAAGCTGTCATGGTAATCCGCTTATCGGACAAAAAATTATTGATCTCTTGCTTGAAAAAGATGTTAGAATTGCAGAACCCGGTGAATTTACTATGCGTGCTTTTTTAAATAATAGAATTGATCTTGCTCAAGCCGAAGCTGTTATAGACATCATAACTTCAAGATCTGATGCCTCCCTTCGAGGGGCACGAAATCAGCTTGATGGATTGTTGTCAAATAGTGTTTCTATACTTCGAAATTCACTCTTAGATACATTGTCATTCTTAGAGTTGGAGCTTGATTTTTCTGAAGAGGATGTTGAATTTGTTGCAAAGGATGAATTGCTTAAAAAAATCACCTTAATAATTAAGAAAATCGATGAGCTGCTCAATTCTTATCGCTTCGGAAGAGTAATTCGTGATGGAGTAAACGTAGCCATTATCGGAAAACCGAACGTGGGTAAGTCCTCTCTTCTAAACTACTTACTCAAGGAATCACGAGCAATTGTTAGCAGTACTCCGGGAACAACAAGAGACGTTATTCGGGAGGAAATATCGATTGACGGAGTTCTTTTCAAGCTTTTTGATACCGCTGGAATTAGATTATCAGAAGATATAATTGAAAAAGAAGGAGTCCGACGCAGTAATGAAGCAATTGTTAATTCAGATCTTGTTTTGTTTGTTAATGATGTTGAGCAGGGATATTCGGAAGATTTATACGACGAGCTTCGACAACTGACAAAAGAAGACAGGATTATTACCGTGATGAATAAGATCGACCTGAGTTCCAAATCTGATCTTGGAGATGGAATAAAAATATCGGCTAAAACTGGCGAGGGGATTGATAATTTGATAGACCAAATGAAGCAAAGCACACTTGGTTCTGCCAATTATTCAGAAAAATCCGCCATTGTTTCAAACATCAGGCATTTTCAGTGCCTCTGTTCAGCAAGAAATAGTCTGTCTGATGCCATAGTTTCTGTCAATCAAAAGTATAGTGGAGAGTTCATTGCTGTTGATTTGCGAAATGCCGCTGATTTTCTAGGAGAAATTATCGGTGAAGTTACCTCTGAGGACGTTTTGAATAATATTTTCTCCAAATTCTGTGTAGGAAAGTGAGTCGCGTTTCACGTGAAAAATTTATATCTGGATTTTAATTAACAACAATTTGTTTCATGTGAAACTAAAAATATGAGTAATGGGTACGACATAATCGTTATAGGTGGTGGACATGCTGGCATTGAAGCTGCCCACGCAGGGGCTATGATGGGCTGTGATGTAGCATTAATCACAATGGATAGGTTTGCTTTGGGACGGATGTCTTGCAATCCGGCTATTGGTGGAACTGCAAAGGGACATCTTGTCCGCGAGGTTGATGCTCTTGGCGGTATTATGGCTGGTACAGCCGATCATACAGGAATCCAGTTTAGAATGCTCAATCGCTCCAAAGGACCAGCAGTTTGGTCTCCTCGCTGTCAATCAGATCGGAAACTATACTCTGAAGAAGCTTATCGAATCATATCAAACTCACCAAACATCGAGATTGTTGAAGAATCGGTTGTTGAAATACTTGCCGCGGGCGGAAAGGTAGTTGGTGTAAGTACGGCTTCCGGCAAATTTATTAATTCATCAGCGGTCATACTTTCATCCGGAACTTTTCTAAACGGTAAAATGCATACAGGTTTGGTTTCCACAACCGGTGGTCGTTATGGAGAAAAACCATCTCTTGGAATAACAGAATCATTGAGTCGTCTTGGATTTTTATCGGCAAGGCTTAAAACCGGAACACCGCCAAGATTGAAGAAAACAACAATTAATTGGGAAATCTTAGAAGAACAAGCTGGAGATGATTCACCACAACCATTTTCTTATAGAACCGATAAAAGCGTTTTTCCATTTTTACCGCAAGTAAGCTGTTTCATAACACACACAGATGATTCCGTTCACAGGGTTTTGGAAAAGGGCTTTGATAATTCCCCCATGTTTACAGGATTAATCAAAGGAGTCGGTCCGCGGTATTGCCCATCGATTGAAGATAAAATCGTTCGTTTTTCAGAAAAAAGACAGCACCAACTCTTCCTTGAACCTGAGGGATTGAATAGTGATCAAATTTATTTAAATGGATTTTCAACATCTCTTCCGGCAAATATCCAGTTTGAGGCACTTAGGAAAATCAAGGGCCTTGAAAATGTTGAAATGGTTCGCCCCGGTTATGCGGTCGAGTATGATTACTTTCCTCCGCATCAAGTTGATTTAACCTTAGAGACAAAGAAAATCGCCGGGCTTTATTTTGCAGGCCAAGTTAATGGTACGTCTGGTTATGAAGAAGCTGCGGCACAGGGATTAGTAGCGGGAATAAATGCCGCAGCAAAGATAATTGGAAAACGGGAGCTTGTTATTCGAAGAAATGAAGCCTACATCGGAGTCCTCATCGACGATCTAGTAGGCAAATCCACCGATGAACCTTACAGAATGTTTACTTCTCGAGCCGAATATCGTTTACTCCTTCGTCAAGATAACGCCGACAGAAGATTGCTTAAGTACGGTTATGAATACGGCTTAATCGACAAAGCAATTTATAACGAACTGAAAGAAAGAGAAATTATAATTTCCAAAGCGGTCAACTTTTGCAACGATACAAAGATTAATGCGAACTTTATAAATGCTCATCTTAATTCGCGGTCACTATCCGAAATAGACTCAACAGAAACTATCTCTAAATTATGCAAAAGACCGGAGCTTGGTCTTTCTGAGGTTTTGAAATTCGTAAACACTACTGAGGAGAATAGACTTTTTGCAAGAGCACTAATGGAAAACGATTTGGTGCTTGAGCAAGTTGAGATAGAATTAAAGTACGAGGGATATCTTAAACGACAAGATGATATGATCAAGAAGTTAGAAAAGTATGAATCAACCAGTATTCCTTTAACATTAAACTATCAAAGTATAAAGGCTCTCTCTGCTGAGGGCAGAGAAAAACTAAACAAGATCAAGCCGCGTTCTATTGGTCAATCACTGCGTATTTCAGGCGTTACACACTCAGATATTGCGGTATTATTGGTATATTTGAAAAACTAATTCTCATTATTTTTATGATTGACATTCAGGAAAAGTACCTAAAACAACTTACTGCTCTGAACTGGGAAAATGGATTCAATCCTGAAGCAACGAAAGTAGAACGATTGGCTTTCTTTGCTGAATTGGTTGCCGAAAAAAATGACATTGTTAATCTTGTTTCTCGGCGCGATATTGATTCCCTAATTGAAAACCACATTTTTATTTCATCCTACATCACAAAATATATTCCCGAAAAATGCAGCTATTTTCTTGATATAGGAACCGGCGGAGGTTTTCCTGGTATTCCTCTCGCAATCATGAGACCAGAAACCAGGGGTGTATTGGTAGATTCGACAAAAAAGAAAGCAGATGCTGTTCAAGAGTTTGTAAGTAAACTCAAGTTGGGAAATGTAAGGGTGGAGAACGATCGTGTTGAAGACTCTGAATTTATCGCGAAATACTCTCAAAGCTTTGACTTAGTAATTAGCCGGGCAACCGTTCCATTAATAATTTTACTGAGATATTCTCTACCGCTAATTAAAGAAAAATCATTTATTGCTGCAATGAAGGGCGGTGACCTCGGGGACGAGTATAAAAAAACAGAACTCAAATATAAATCTTGCATAAAAAAATCAACAACATTTGAGCTGTCGTACAAACCATCAAATATTCGAAACAAAAAAGAGAAAAAACTTATACTACTGGAGATCAATAAGTGAGTTCTTCCACAGATACAAAAACACTTTTTACCGAACTTAGCAAACTCACTACCGAACAACGCAATCCACACTCTATGGATATTGATGCGCGTTCAACCCAAGAAATTCTTAAAATCATTAATGATGAAGATAAAACTGTGCCGTATGCAGTGGAGAAAGAACTGCCATACATCGCTCAAGCTGTGGAACTAATCGTTAATGCACTAAAAAGTGGTGGCAGATTACTCTACTTTGGCGCCGGTACAAGCGGGAGGCTTGGGGTTGTTGATGCATCTGAATGTCCTCCGACATTCGGAACACCTTATGGTATGATCGAGGGATACATCGCCGGTGGAAAAGAAGCAATGTTCCGAGCACAGGAGGGTGCCGAAGACTATGAAGAAAACGGCGCAAAGGATATTCTGCTCGCCCAAGTTACGAGTAAGGATGTGGTTTGCGGCATTGCAGCGAGCAGAAGAACTCCATACGTTATTGGTGCTGTTAAAAAAGCAAAGGAATTGGGTGCAACAACTTTATATGTAACATGTAACCCGCGAGAAAATTTTAGCATCAAAGAAGTTGATGTGGCTATCTGTCCATACATTGGTCCAGAAGTGATTATGGGTTCAACTAGAATGAAAAGTGGGACTGCGCAGAAATTGGTGTTAAATATGCTCACCACAACTGCTATGATAAGGATGGGCAAGATTTATGAAAATATGATGATCGACTTACAGATGACAAATAAAAAATTGGTTGAGAGATCTAAAAGGATAGTTATGACAATTACCGGCGTAAATTACGATGAGGCATCTAATTACTTGCAGCAGGCCGATGGTCATGTTAAAACTGCACTCGTCATGATCAAAGCTGGCGTAAGTGCCGAAGAAGCACGAGAAAGATTAGTTAAAGCGGATGGTTTTGTTAGACGAGCGATCGAACTATAACCGCACTTGCATATTCTATTTTCGCCCATCCACACCTCTCCAAATTTTTTTATTTCATTTAGATTTACGTTCTGACAAGAAATGAAAAGTATTTTAGACGATCTAAAGAAAATATCATCGCTTGTTAATCTTGCGCAACTAATTAATAACTCGCCAACAGATAAGTTTCCATTGTTTGTTACTAATTTATTTGGCTTCACAAAAAACCTTTTTGTAAAACTGTTGTGTGAATCGGAACATCAAGTTTACTTGCTTTGCGAAGATTCTAAATCGCTTGATGAAAGTAATGCCGAGCTGAGCATTATGGGTTTATCAGATAAAACAATTATTATTAATGAGCTGAAGCCGGACATTCTGCAGGAGATGCTCACAGAAATTACAAACCGAAATGATTTTATCCTTCTTTCCACATATGATCTATTAACATGCGCTCTTCCGGATAAAGAACAGATCAGAAAAAACACAACACAAATTAGTGTGGGTGGAGATTTATCTTACAATAACTTGGTTGAATATTTTAATCTGTTAAATTATCAGAAAGAAAATTTTGTCGAAGCGCCGGGCGATTATTCTCAGCGCGGTGCAATTATAGATTTTTGGTCTTACAGTGAAAAAAATCCTGTTCGTCTTGAATTTGACGGCGATTTTATTGAATCTATCCGGCACTTTGATCCCGAAAGCCAAAGATCCATAGAGTCGATTCCAACCTCTACTCTCGCAGGTGAACTAAGCCCATCCCTGCGTGAGAACATATCGAACATATTTGATTATTTAATAAATCCTGTGGTTATGGCAGGAAAGTATGCTCTAGATAATCTAACTTTAATTCGCACTGCCGCCAGCCATGAAGAAATACATTTTGCTGCACCGGATTCCAAAAAAGAGGATGTTGCAGAAGAAGATGATTTTCCGGATGCTGACACTCAGATTGCCGAAACAAAAACACAAGCATCCCATGTTGATTTACAAAGCTTAATTGACAAAAGCACGGCGCGATGGATAATTGAGGATGAGCTCGGTTTGTCTGATAGGAAACATGAGTTGGGGTTTTCTGAAGCACCAACTATAGGTTCAAATTATGATGTTCTTTTTAGAACTTTAACAGAATTCGCAACTTCGGGTTTTAGAATAGTTCTTACGGCAGAAAATGATCTGCAATCTAATCGCTTACGTGAATTGCTTGCTGAACTTCACGAGGAGACGTTAGCGTTATTAGATTCCGGTCAAGTCAAAATAGAAACCTTACCTTTAAAAAAAGGATTTGTTCATCGAGATTCCAAGCTCGTTGTATTGACCGATTATCAAATATTCAACAAACCCTATCGAACAAAAGTAATTTCAAAAGCAAGAGCGGCTAAGTCCAAATCGAAATCTTTTTCCTCGATCAAGCGCGGCGATTTTGTAGTTCACGAAGATTATGGAATAGGAAAATATGTTGGATTGGAAACAATTAAAATCGGAGATGCTAATCAGGAAACTATGAAAATCCTATATGCCGAGGGCGGCGTTGTTTATGTCAATCTTAACTATCTTAATCTTGTTAAGCGGTATTCGTCTCAAGAAAAATTAGCACCGACACTCTCAACTCTTGGAACCTCCGAATGGCAAAACACCAAACAGCGGACTAAGAAAAAAATTAAAGAGGCTGCAAGAGAGTTGATAAATCTTTACGCGAGAAGAAAAGCGACTAAGGGTTTTTCGTTTGGAAAAGATACGGTCTGGCAAAAAGAATTAGAGGCATCTTTCATTTATGAAGACACCGAAGACCAAGAAAAAGTTACGGGAGAAGTTAAGCAAGATATGGAGGCCGAAAATCCAATGGACAGGCTTGTGTGCGGCGATGTGGGTTTTGGTAAAACAGAAGTTGCGGTTCGGGCGGCTTTCAAGGCTACGCAAGAAGGCAAACAAACCGCCGTACTTGTGCCAACAACAATTTTAGCTGAGCAGCATTTCAATACTTTTCAGGATCGGCTTGTTCAATTCCCGATTAAAGTTGCCGCCATCTCAAGATTCCAAACAAAGAAAGAGCAGGTAGAAGTAGTCAAAGACCTGGAATGCGGAAAAATTGATGTGATTGTTGGAACCCACCGCTTGCTTTCAAAAGATATTGTATTTAAAGATCTTGGTCTTTTAATTATTGACGAGGAGCATCGCTTTGGTGTGATAGCAAAGGAAAAGCTGAGATCATTTAAACATAATGTAGATACGCTTACGTTAACTGCTACGCCGATTCCAAGAACACTAAATCTTTCTCTGCTTGGAGCAAGAGATTTGTCGATTATTGCAACACCGCCGCCTAATCGCCAGCCCATTTACACACATGTTTCAACATTTGATATCTTAAAAATTAAAGAGTGGATTAAAACCGAGCTAAGCAGAAATGGTCAAATATATTTCGTTCATGATCGTGTTGAATCCATTGATAAGCTTGCGGGTTATCTAAAAAAATATATTCCCGAAATACAAATTGGCATTGCGCATGGACAAATGAAACCGTCGCAGCTTGAAAAAGTCATTCACGGATTTCTTAACCGACAATATGATGTTTTGCTATCAACAAAAATCATTGAATCCGGAATTGATATACCGAACGTTAATACCATAATTATTAACAGAGCGGATAGATTCGGACTTGCCGAACTTCATCAGCTAAGGGGAAGGGTTGGAAGAGCAGCAAGACAGGCTTATGCTTACTTTATTGTTCCTTCAATGAGCAGCATAAATAAAAAGGCACTTAGAAGATTACAGGCAATTGAAGAATTTACTGAACTTGGTTCGGGCTTTAACATATCTATGCGCGACTTAGAAATTCGCGGCGCTGGAAATTTGCTCGGCATTGAACAAACCGGTTTTGTCAACGATGTTGGCTTTGATCTTTTTGTTAAGTTGATTAACGAAGCGGTTGAAGAACTAAAATACGAGGAGTTCAAAGAATTATTTCAAACACTGCCAAAGCCGAAAGAAAAAACCGAACCAACCATCGATACATATTTTGAAATTGGCATTCCGCAAACTTATATGCCCGAACAATCGGACAGATTGAATTTTTACACTGCGCTTTATTCAGTTTCCAGCATAGAAGAGGTTGAAGACCTAGTTGAAGAAATGAAAGATCGTTTTGGTTCGCTGCCGCAGATGGTAAGCCTGTTAATATCTGCCGCAATGTTAAAGCTGTTTGCTTCGCAAGCGCTATTTGAGAGAATTATTATCCAAAGAAAAAATATTTTCATCATTCTTCCAAAAGGGGAAAAAGAGGATTACTACAAACATCACTTTACGGTTATGATGAGGCACATAATGGAAAAATATTCCGATCGGGTTAAGTTCAATCAGCAGAAAGAGACGCTGCGGTTAATCATTCCAAATAACTTTGCTTCACCCTCCGCTCTGCTAGAGAGCTTAATCGGCTTTGCAAAAGATGTATCCTTAATCTTGAATCCCAAAATTCCGGCAGTTGCTTGAGTTGCCAAGCTTTACCTTAGTAACATTTGCTTCTCCCCGGCAGCACAACCTTATCGCTTATTCTTATAAGTTGCTTATCTAACTCTAAGTTTCTTATGAGGTGATAAAGTTATTCGCGTGGTGTTTTATTTGGCTGCTAAGGTTGGTTAACAAACCCAGTTTCTTAGTACCGAGATAGCAACTTATAGAAACTGGGTTTATCCTCTCCGCTTGCCGATATGCGCGAAATACTTTACCTTCGCACAAATATTTTTTCAATATACTCTGCATCATGAAAGAATTAGATTTTAAACCGCACAAATCAACAGATGAGTTTAGGAATAACTACAAGCTCCACGATTTAGCCGAGCAATTCGGTAAAAATCTTCTTATACAATGGGGAGTAAAGTTTGAACTCTTCGGCAAGGATAGGCGATACGAAAAAGTTTGGGAGAAAGGAAAAGACAAGCCCGATTTAATTATTTCCTACAAAGGAAAAGAGGCGCTGCTCGATTGGAAAGGCAAACACTCTCCTCGTTGGATTATGAATGAGCGTGCTTATCAATCCTATCTTGCTTGGAAAAATAAAATGAATATGCCCGTTTTTATTGCGTTCTTCTTGTTTGATGAGAAAGAAAATTTATTGGAAAACAGAATGGCTGTCATTGGTGTTCACACGCCAATAAAATCCAAAGAGAAAGAGTGGGATAAAAACAAAACAGTTGAGTTTGAGGATTCACTACCAACATTTACCAAAGCAGAGATTTTAAAGCACTTACTTTAATGGCTTAATACACATCCCTTCGTCCCTTCTCAAGAAGGGAGGGCTACGTATCGCCCCCTCTGGAGAGGGCCTGCCCCTAAGTTGCAACCTTGCCCCAGGGGAGTAATGCTGTCAACTTAAGGGCGTGAATGGATGAGAGTCTCAAAATGGAATTTAAAATTGGATTTAGATGTTATGTTGAAAACAATTTGAGTTAAATATGAAAAAATCTTT